>Ga0210408_10002631_pt1 | contig 17291 bp, 15 predicted proteins | sample IncBWH4MmetaG_FD_155471 | JGI IMG/M metagenome (GOLD analysis project Ga0210408, IMG submission 155471) | Forest soil microbial communities from Barre Woods Harvard Forest LTER site, Petersham, Massachusetts, United States - Inc-BW-H-4-M | ecosystem: Environmental > Terrestrial > Soil >...
GCAATGCGCTGGCAGCGTACAGACGGTCGCGATGGTCAAAGCCGGGGTCGGCTGAACCGCGGCCGCGGCCTGACCGCAATCTAGGGTTGGCGGCGGGCAGAAGTGGCAACGGGTTGCGGGCGTCGGCCACATTGCCGCTGCCGGCGCGGCGGCAGCCTGGGCCGCCAGATTGCAGCAAGCGGGCGTCTGTGCCGTAAAGCAGCCCGGAGGGTCCTTCGTCGGCCCAAACGCCGCGGCTGCTACTCCAGCTTGCGCAGCGCCGCCCGCTGCGCCCCCACCTTGCGCGCCGTCCTGCGTTCCGCCTGACGTCGAGCCGGGCTTGATCTGCGCGCTGCTCTTCACCCACAAATAGGATCCGCCGAGTTTGGCGTCAGGAATCGCAGTGCTGTGAACGACGTCCGCTTCCGGCACGTCGTCCCAACTGCCCAGCGAGGGATCGGGATAGATGCGCAGGTGGCCTTCGGGGCCGTGCCCGATGAAGCCTGACAGCATGATTGTGGCCGTCGGATTCGCCGGATCGGGCTGGATATTGTTGATGAAATCGTCGTAGTTGATGTTGGCCATGGGAGCACGCGCCTCGTTTGCGATCGTAGGACGTAGGACGGCGGCGGAAATCGTTGCAATTGAAACTTTAACCCAACTATTCTGCATGTTCCGCGACGGACTTCAACAGCAAGCGATGAGTGTGGCGTCCGCCTCGATCCGGCCGCGTGCGGCGATGGGCGGTCCGCGATGCTGACGCGCCGTGACGCCCTGCAGCATTTGCTCCGGTTAGGTTTGCTGACGCCTGACGACGTGGTGGCGCAGAGCATCACCGCGTCGGAATACATCGGGCGCAATCATCTGGTGCGCGTCGAGCGGCCGGGCGCGCCCTGCTACGTCGTCAAGCAGCCGCGTGACCTGAACGCGCCCGACGCCGTGACCATGTGGACCGAGGCGGCGATCTTCTGGCTCTCGGCCAACGATCGGCAATTCGCGGTGCTCGCTCCGTGGATGCCGAAATATTATCACTACGACGAGCCGAACAAGATTCTCACGATCGAGCTGATCGCGGGCTCGGACTCGTTGCTGACCAAACAGATGTCCGGCGCGCCGCTCGATCCGCGACTGCTGCACGACGTCGGCCGTGCCTTCGGCACGCTGCATGGACCGGCCTCGCAGGTGTTGCTTGAGGAGCGGGTGCGGCGCCTGTTCCGCACCGGCATGGCGTGGGTGCTCACGCTCGGCCAGCCGCAGTCGCCGTACGTGCCTGGAACCCCCGCGGCGCAATCGATTCTCGCGACGGTGCTGCAACGGCCGGATGCGCTCGCCGGCCTGGCGCAGGTGCGCGCCGACTGGCGCGACGCGCACATCGTGCACGGCGACGCCAAAGCCGCCAACGTGCTGATTCTCGAAGACGATGCGGTGCGCGTGATCGACTGGGAGATAGCCGGGCTCGGCGACGGCCTGTGGGATATCGCCGGCATCGTGCACTCGCTGCTGATGCCCAACCCGGTCGCCGCGCCGGAGCCGCTCGCCGCCGCGCAGACGCGGGCCCATGCGCTGATCGAGGCGTTGTGGTCGGGTTATGTCGCGGCGGCGCCGCCGCCGGCGCATTTGCCGGATCCGCGCCTCACGCTGCTCCGGCTCGCCGGCGCCCGCTTGGTGCAGACCAGCCTGGAGGGCACGCAGGTCGTCAATCAAATGTACCCGCACGCGTCCGCCATTCTTGAGATGGGACTGGAATTGCTCACGCGTCCGGAAGTCTCACGCGAACGGTGGGGGCGCGCGGCGTGATCCCGTTCGAGCAACAACTCCGCGCCATCGTGGAGGCCGTCACTTTCACGTCGCCGGAACGCGCGCTGGTGAGAAGCTTGCGCGCGGTGCAGCGCGAGGTCGCCGTGCGTAGCGAACGCGATGCCTTCGGCGGCCTCACCGTCGCGCTCTACACGGACCGTTACAGCCCCGCACCGGCCGGCGAGGAGCGACCCGCGCCCGCTGCCGCCGCGGCCTTCGCGGCGGCGCTGCAAGCCGCCAACCCCATAACCTATCGCTACCAGGACGGCTTTACGGTCCTTCGCGCCAACGCCGGCGGCGTGTGGCTGGTCGATGCCGCCGGGCGGCAGCGTTTCGCCACGCTGAACGAAGTCGTTCCCCTTGCGAATGCCCTCGCACCCGGCCTGCCGGCACGGCTCGTGCCTATGCGCGAAACGGTGACCGGCCCGGGCGGCCATTACATCATCTGCGGACGGCAAGGGTTCGATCCGCAGACCGGGCGCCAGGTTCGCTTTTACTGGAACCTCGGCCCAGACGGTGCGGCGGCGTTCCTCCGCGAAATCGGCGCGCGGCTCGAGCGACGGCGCCTTCCGTTCCAGGCCAAGGTGCCGCTCGATCCGACCGGTTATGCGCGCACCGATGCCGGCGTGCTCTATCTCAACGACGAGGACGTGGAGGCCGCGCGCGACGCGATCGCCGACACCTATCGCGCGCTGCAGCAACACATGCGGCCGTCGGTGCCGTTGTTCACGCGCGAACTCGCGCCGGGACTCGCGTTCGCGGAAAGCCCGCCCACGCGCGAGAGCTTCGGCATGCATCGCTGCAGCCTGGTCGCGGAAGGGTTGGTGTGGGCGGAGCAGCGCGGCGCCAAGGATGCGCAGGCGCGTTTCGCTGTTTTGTCCGAGCGCCTGACCGCCTACGGCCTTGCGCTCGACCGGCTCGAGCGCAACCCGCTCTCGCGTTATCCGTACCGGCTCGAAGCGTTGCTCGATAGCGAGGCCGCATGACGCCGCCCGTGATTGCCCCGCAGGACGCGCTCGAGGTTGCGGCAACGATCGGCTTCGGCATTGCGCGGCGCGCGCTGTGGAGCGGCGAACGCTGCACGTGGTTCGACGCGGTGCCGACCATGCCGGAGCAAAACCCGGCGACCAGCGCCATGATGGGGGCGGACGTCTACGGCGGCACCTCCGGCGTCGGCTGGTTTCTCGCCCAGGCAGCCGCTCGCACCGGCGACTCTCTGCTACGCCGCACGGCTCGCGCCGCATTGCGACAGTCGGCCGCGCGCGCGCCCGAGCACGTGAAGATCGCGCCGCACGGGTTCTGTGGGGCCGGGGCGGGCGCCGGAGCCGCGCTGGTTCTTGCCGGCAAAGAACTCGACGACGCGCAATCCGTCGCCGCCGGGCGCGCATTGCTCATTGGTCTGCCCACGGACGGCGCCATGCCCGACGTGAGCGACATCATCGGCGGTCTTGCCGGCAGCATCGTCGCTCTTGCGCTTGCGGCCGAGGCGCTCGGAAGCGATCAGGCGCTGTTGGCGCGCGCGTCCGAGTTTGCCGAGCGGTTGATTGCGCGCGGTGAGCGCGACCCGCGCGGCGGGCTCTCCTGGTCCACGCTCGACGAGAAGCGCGCGAACCTCACCGGTTTCGCGCACGGGGCCGCCGGCATAGCCCACGCGCTGCTGCTGCTCGACGCGATTGCCCCCGCGCCTGCGTTGCGCGAAGCGGCGGCCGCCGCGTTCGCCTACGAGGCGGCGACCTTCGATCCGGCGCAGGGGAACTGGCCCGACTTCCGCCTGCTGCCGGGACAGCCGCCCGGTCCGCCGCCTTATCCGGTCGCTTGGTGCCATGGCGCGGCGGGCATCGTGCAAAGTCGGCTGTTCGCGGAGACGCGCGGTCTTGAGGTTGCCGCCGAGATTGACGCGGGCCTCGGGACGACGGCGCGCTACGCCGAGCAGTGGTTCCGCGCGCCCAACGCCGATTTTGCCGCCTGCCACGGCTTGTTCGGCGCCGTCGATACGCTCATGGAAGGTGTTCGTTCGGGCCGCACCGCGCACGCGCGCGTGCTCGCATCCGTCGTGACCTACGCAACCGAGCAGTTCCATCGCGGCGAGCGGCCGTGGCCCTCGGGTCTCATGACCCATGAGGAAGTCAGCGGCCTGATGCTCGGCAACGCCGGCATCGGTCACATTTATCTACGGCTCTCGGATCCTTCACTCGGCTCGCTGCTCGCGCCGGCCCCGCTGCCGCAAGCGACCGACGTGCGCCATGCGGTTTCGATTCCCGCGTGATCACCGCTTCGCCGGAGCGAGGCGCGATACCGCCGTTTCCTTCGACGTGATGAACTCGAGCAGCGCCGGCGTGCCCTTCTTCGTCTGCTCGATGCCGCGCTTGATCGCCGGCACGATCTCGCCCGGTTCGGTGACGCGCTCGCCGTAGCCGCCGAACGCGCGCGCCATGGCGGCGTAGTCGCCGGAAATGTCGGTCGAGCGGAACTTGTCGGTCGAGATCGGCATGACCTTCAGCTCGATCGCCATGGAGAAATTGTTGAACAGCACCGAGAGGATCGGGATGCGCTCGCGCACCGCGGTCTCGAAGTCCATGCCGGTGAAGCCGATCGCCGCGTCGCCCCATACGTTGATGCACAGCTTGTCCGGCTTGGCGAGCTTCGCCCCCATGGCGAGGCCGAGGCCGTAGCCGAGCTGGGTGGTCTTGCCCCAGCCCAGATAAGTGAGCGGCTCGCGCGCCACCCAGAACGGCGAGAGCTGATCGCGCGGGCTTCCCGCGTCGTGGGTGATGATGGTGTTGGCGACGTCGACGTTGTGCAGCAAATCCCAGATCACCCGGTAAGGATTGAGCGGGGTGTCGTTCGAGAACAGCTTCGGCTTCCACTCGTCGAACCAGCCCTCGCGCACCCGCGTGATCTCCTGCGCGGTGGCGCTCGCGTCACGCGGCGCCGACACGAGGGGCTTAAGCGCCGCGAGCAAAGCTTCGAGCGTGAGCCCGGCGTCGCCCACGAGCCCGATCGCCGCCGGCACGTCTTTGTTGAGATGGTCGGGATCGAGCGTGGCGTGGATGATCGGCGTGCCCTTCGGCATGGCGACGCCGAAGTTGGTCTCGGTGAAGCTGCAGCCGATGCCGAGGATCACGTCGGCGGTGTCGAGGAAGTGGCGCACCGGCTTGGGCACCGCGAGGCCGCCCGAGCCGAGCGCGAGCGGATGGTCCTCCGGGAACGCGCTCTTGCCGCCGAGGCTCGAGGTCACCGGCGCGCCGAGGAGTTCGGCGAGCGCGCGCAATTCGCGCCATGCGCGCGCCCAATGCACGCCCTGGCCGGCGTAGATCACCGGCCGCTTGGCCTTGGCGAGCAACTGCGCGGCTTCGCGCGCGGCGTCCGGATCGGGGCCGTAGCGGGTTGGCCGGATCGCCTCGTAGGCGAGGGGCTCCGGCACCTCCTCGTTCCACATGTCGGACGGCACCTCGACGATGACCGGCCCGCCGCGGCCGTTGCGCAGGCGCGAGAACGCGCGGCGCATCACGTTCGGCACCTCGGCAGCGACGATGATCGGCTCGGCCGACTTCGCGATCCCGCGCATTTCGCGCACCGCGCTGTAGTTGGGGGACACGTTCATCAGCCGCCGCGCGTAGCCGCCCGGGACCACCAGCACCGGCACCGACTCCCCGTAGCACTGGGCGACGCCGCCGTAGGCGTTCTCGGTGCCCGGGCCGTGCTGCATGCAGAACACGCCGATCTTGCGCCCCGAAGTGACGCGCGAGATGGCGTCGGCCATGTGCAGGCCGATGCGCTCCTGGCGCACCATCACCGGGCGGATGTCGGCCGCCGCCGCGAACTCGATCAGGTGGTTGACCGGGTAGCCGGCGAGGATTTCCACGCCCTCGCGCTTGAGGATTTCGGCAATGGCGGCTCCGACTTTCATGGGCGGGCTCCTGGGGTTGGGCGGGGGGCAGGTCACGCTATGCTACACAATCCCTCCCCGGAAAGGGGAGGGTGGCGCGCGTACTGGCCGGGTGGTGCCATGTGGCAAGCACGGAGCTAGGTCTATGCTCACGTTCTATTTCGCGCCGGGCTCGAGTTCGATGGCGCCGCACATCGGCTTGCACGAAGCGGGCGCGGCGTTCGAACCGAAGCCGATGTCGTTCAAGAACGGCGACCTGCGGAAGCCCGAGTATCTCGCGATCAATCCGGAGGGCAAGGTTCCGACCCTCGTCATCGACGGCCGGCCGCTCACCGAGGTCGCCGCCATTCTCTTTTATTTGGCGAAGGCGTTTCCCGCGGCCGACCTGCTGCCCAGGGACGATCCCGAAACCGAGGCGCGGGCGATCTCATGGATGTCGTTCATCGCCTCGAGTTTGCATCCCGCGCGGGCGCGGGGCCTCGATCACGTGAAGATCGTCTATGGCATTGCCGATAAGCGATTGGGCCGCAACGAATGGGCGATCGGCCGCTATTCGGTCGCTGACATCCATCTGTTCCGCCTCTACTGGCGCATCCTCGGCGCGCTCAAGCCGGAGCCGGGTACGTTTCCCAACCTGCAGCGCCACCACGACCAGATGATGCAACGAGCGGCGGTGCAGCGCACGCTCGAGATCGAGCGCGCCGTCGGGTACGAGCTGCCGGCGTAACAAACTCGGCGTCATCCTGAGGAGGTCGCGCGCTTGCGCGCGACCGTCTCGAAGGATGGAAAGAAACTCGGTGCTTGTGGCCATCCTTCGAGACGCTCGGCGCGAGATGCGCCGAGCTCCTCAGGATGACGCCAAGTTGTATCACGGCCCATACTGCGGTGCCGGAGTTTCGTTGAACTCGCGCTCGTCGGTCACGCAGCGGAAGCTCGACGGCAGGCTCGGGTCGCCGCGGCCGCTGAATTCCGGGATCTGCGGATAGACGCACAGCGGCCGCTGCATCTGCACGCCGGCCTGCGGCGTGTCGTTCACGTATTTGGTCGCGATCACCGAAGTCGGCGCGATGCCGTTCTCGACCCACTGGGTGAGCGCGTTCAACAGGTCGTGCTGCGGATCGAACGGCACCGGCTGCTGGATCATGCCGCCGAACGAGTTGGGTCCCGGGCCGGCCTGGCAGTGCCACATGCCCGGCGCCATGAATAGGCGCGCGAACTTCTGCGTCTGGCTAATCGCGCCGGCCGACTGGCTGCCGAACATGGTCTGGGCCAGCGCGTTGAAATAATTGATCGTGCTGGGCGAGGGGATGAGCGGGTCGGCCCATCCGGCGTAGAGGATCAGCTTGCCGCCGCGGTTGGCGAACGGCCGCAGGTCCGTACTGGTGGCGTTGAGGTCGGGCCCGAGCACCTGGTCGACGGTCGCGACATTGAGGTTGAAGTCGAACGTCTGCCATTGCCAGGTCAGGCCGAACACCCATTTGAACAAACTGTCGAACGACGGCTCGTTGAGGTTTTCGTTGAAAGCGAAGCCGAGGCCGCTGGCGTTGCTGGTTTCCGAGCCCGGCATGTTGCCGGGGTTGATGATGGCGCCGTTGCTCGGGTTCATTGGGCCTTTGTAATAGGCCTTCATCGTGTTGACCTGGTCGGTGGTGAGGCAGTTCGGCCCGTCGACGTTGCCCGGACACTGCAGCTTGGCCGGATCGAAGTTGCAGTCGCGCGGATCGGTGAGGACCGCGTCGGTCTTCACGCCGCCGTCCTGCCCGCGGCACTGCGCCAGCACCGCCGCGTTGATGGCGTCGAACTTCGTCACCGGGATGTAGCCGGTCGACGGGACGCTCGGCGTGGTGATCGTGTGGGTCGCGCGATATTGCGCCACCGTCACCGTATGCAGGTGGGTGCGGTTGTGCGCCGGTGCACCCGCCAGGATGCCGTCGTAATCGTCGGGGAAGCGCTGCGCCTCCATGAGCGACTGCTGGCCGCCGGTCGAGCAGCCGGCGAAATACGAGCGGCTGGGTGCATTGCCGTAGAACGCCGCGATCAGCGCCTTCGAAAACGTCGTCATCAGATGGGTGGCGCGCCAGCCGAAATCCTTCCACTTCTCGGGATGGCCGACGAGCGCGTCGGCGCTGATGCCGTCCGCCGGCGATGTGCCCATGTCGGTGTTGGCGGTGGCAAAGCCGTTGTTGATGCCGGCGGCAAGCTCGCTCTGAAAGAAGCCGCCCGCGTAGCCGCCGTTGCCGGTGCCGAGATAGCGGCCGTTGTAGCGAGCGGTTGGCATCCAGACCTGCACGTTGATGTTTGAATCCGACGTCGGCTTGATGGTCGCGCTCACTTGGCACGAGGGCGGCAGGTTGGTGAACGCGAGGTGCCACACGTCCGGCGCCACGTAGGGACCGCCCGGCACGCTCACCGCGGCGGTGATGGTCGTATCGGGGAATGCGAAAGTGAGCAGGCTCTCGCAGCTTGTCCGCGTGGCGGCTCGTGTCGTCGCGATGACGAGTAACACGCCGAGCGTCGCGAGGGCGGATTGGATCAGCGTGGTGCGAAGGGCGGTGTGAGTCACGGCGTCGCTCCCTTGGGTCCGGCGCACCGCGAGCGACGCGCGTCCCGTGCGAGCGAGTCCTCCCGCTCGTTCGGGCGGCGCCGAAGCGGTGCAGACGACTTTGTTTGGGGCTGGTCCCCGGAGCCCCTGCCGGTAGGATGATGGGGCGTGAACGCGGAAGCCCGCGCGCGGGTTCCCGATCAAATTCGGCAGTCGGCTCCGTCGGCGACGTGAAAGCGAAATGCGATCTCAAAAAGAAACGGCCGGCCCGCGGGCCGGCCGTTTCGTTGTGCGATGCGCGTCAATTCACCAGCGGCGCCAGCCCCACGGGCGGCCATACCAGCCGGCGTAACGCGGGCCCCAGTAGCCGCGCCAAGCGTAGGGGCGCCAGTACGGATACGGCCGATAATAAGGGACCGGCGCGTATGCCACATAAGGAGCGGGGGCGTAGACGGGCGCGGCTTGGTAGACAGGCGCGGGCGGCGGTCCGTAGGCGGCCGGGGGCGGTGCTTCCGGCGTAGGAGCGAAGTCAGCGGCCGAAGCCGACGAGGCGAGCGCCAACGCTGCCACCGCAGCGAAGGAAACAACCCCGGCGACACGGCTCAGTGACGAAACACTTCTCATGGCGACTCCTTGGCTCAGGTCATCCTTCCACCTGACGCAAATATCTCGCGACAATACGGCAGAAGTAGGAAAGAAAACGATCGACGATGAACGTCGGTTAATGCGACGTATTCATTGAGCGCGCCATTGGTCCGCCACTGGCCAGATAAACGCCGGCACCGATGAGCACGATCGCAAGCCAGTCGGTCGCGCTCGGCCATTCGCCGAGCAACGGAATCGCGATCAACGCCGAGAGCGCCGGCACCAGCGACGCGAAGGCGGCGCCGCGCGCAGCGCCGAGCAGGACAAGCGCACGGCCGTACAACAACAGCGACACCACGGTCACGAGCACGCCGTGAAAAACGGCTTGCGTCGCGAGATCGACGAGCGGGACTTCCGCCAGGGCCGCTCCGCGCCATGCGAGATAGACGGGCAAATAAATCACCAGCGATCCGGTGGAGACGAGCGCGGCCGCATGCAGCGGATTTAGATCGGCTCGGCGCATGACCACCGTGAACACCGCCCACATCAGCGCGGCGAGCAGCGACAGCATGGCACCGAACAGGCGCGAGGAGGTCCAGGCTTCGCCGGGACTGGCTGCATTCGCAGCGATCAAGAGCACGGCGCCGGTCACGATGAGCGCGAGCCCCGCCCTTTGCGCCGTAGGCGCGGACTCGCCCGCAAATGCCCATGCGATCGCCGCGACGAACAGGGGAATACAGCCGGGATTGAGCGCGCTCAGTTCGGCGGCGGGCGCAAGGCGCAGGCCGGCGGCCGCCGCGAGTGCATAAGGCGCGCCGGCTCCGGCGACGAGCGCCGCGAGCCCGAGCCATCCGAGCCGCTCGCGCGCGAAGCCGCGCCGCACGAGAACCGGCGCAAGCAGAACTCCCGCCGCGGCGTAGCGCAGGAGTGCTACGTCCCAAGGGTCGAAACGGGTCGTGACGGCGAAGCGGGTGATCGCGCTCCAACTCGCCCAGATCGCGGCAGTGGCAAGACCGCACGCCGCCCCTTTGAGATAATCCGCCCTAACCAAGATTCATGGGCTCCATTGTGCGCGGTGAGCAACATGTCGGTGATGACCGCGGCCATCACCACGCCACCGCCCACGCACGTCATCAGCGATGGGGTTTCTCCGAACCCGACCCAGACCCAAAACGGCGCGAGCGGCGTCTCGAGCGATCCGACCAAGGCCGAGCGTGTCGCCGAGATCAGGCGTGTGCCGAGCGTGAGCAGCAGCAGGCCGACGCCGAATTGCGCCGCCCCGAACAGCACGAGGTAGATGAAGTTCTCGCCGAAGCCGGCGCTCGGGGTCGCGGCCGGCGCGACCAAAAGCGCCAAGGCGAAGGCGGAGAGACAGGCGGCCGGCAGCATCGGCGTGTCGCGGTGCCGCCGGATGATCACCATCATCAGCGACATGAGGATCGTCATGATCAAAGCGAGCAGGTTCCCGAACAGGCGCCCGGCCGGCAGCGCGCCGTCGAAGGTCAGCGCGACGCCGATCAGGGCGGCGACGCTCGCCGCAAGCGTGATCGGGCTCTCCCGTTCGCGCGTCCACAGCCAGGCGATCGCGGCAGCGAAAAACGGCGTGGTGGCGTTGATCACCATCACATCGGCAACGCTGGTCTGTTGCAGCGCGTTGATGAAGCAGATGGTGGCGACCGTCGAACAGGCTGCGACGAGGAGGCCGGCCGGCCCGATCGCGCGGATCGCCGCCAAGGTGCCGCGGCCGTTGAGCCAGACGATGGCGCCGGCGATGAACAGGCCGCCGTAGATGCCGCGCCAGAACAGGAGCGTCCAGGCGTCGAGCGGGATCAGCCGGGTGAAAAATCCGGCAAGGCTGAACGCCACCGCCGAGACGACGATCAGCGAGCCGCCAAACCAAGGTTGATCGTGTGCCATTCATTCGGCCCGCATTGACCTCTCCGGAAGATAATGGCTGCATGCTGACAGCGTTCTGTCAGGAGTGTTCTCGGCGTAGGATGGGTTGAGCGCCGCGACAGCGGCGCGATACCCATCGATGGGTTTCGCTGCGCTCAACCCATCCTACGGAGCCTCCATGCGGCGCGCCGACCGGCTGTTTGACATCATCCGCCTGCTGCGGGCGGCGCGGCGGCCGATGACCGCGGCGGCGCTGGCGGATGAATTGGAGGTGACCCCGCGCACGGTCTATCGCGACATCGCGACCCTGCAGGCCCGCCGCGTGCCGATCGAGGGAGCGGCGGGCGTGGGCTACGTGCTGCGGCCCGGCTTCGATCTGCCGCCGCTCATGTTCACTGCCGAGGAACTCGAAGCGGTGGCGCTGGGCGTGCGCCTTGTGCGCCGCACGCGCGACGCCAAGCTCCAGGCCGCCGCCGACAGCGTGCTCACCAAGGTGCTCGGCGCCTTGCCGGAAGCGCTGCGCGGACAAATCGACGAACCGCATTTCTATGTTTCGACCGGCAGCACGCCGCCGGCCGAAGGTCTCGATCAGGCCGCGGCGCGCCGCGCCATCCGTGAAACGCGCAAGATGCACATTGCCTATGTCGATCAGAACGGAACGTGCAGCGAGCGCGTAATCTGGCCGCTGGCCATGGCCTATTATGTCGACGCCACATTGATCGGCGCTTGGTGCGAACTGCGCACCGATTTCCGCAATTTCCGTGTCGACCGCATCGCAAAAGCCGAGGTGCTCGACGAGCGCTTTCCGGCCGACAACGGCCGGCTCCTCGCGCAATGGTTCGCGCTGCAGAAGGAGCGTCCACCGGTGGCGCCCGCGATCGCGCCGGCATGATCCCGCTTTCGGTTCTCGACCTGTCGTTTGTCACCGAGGGCGGCTCCGGCGCCGCGGCGCTGCGCAACAGCCTCGACCTGGCGCGCCTTGCCGACCGCCTCGGCTTCACCCGTTACTGGGTCGCCGAGCATCACAATCTGCCGTCGATCGCGAGTTCCGCGCCGGAAATCATGATCGGCCAGATCGCCGCCGCCACCGACCGCATTCGCGTCGGCTCGGGCGGCGTGATGCTGCCAAACCACGCGCCGCTCATGGTGGCCGAGCGCTTCAAGGTGCTCGAGGCGTTGTTCCCCGGTCGCATCGATCTCGGCATCGGCCGCGCGCCCGGCACCGACCCGGTGACGTCCTACGCGCTGCGCGCGCGCCAGGAGGTGAGGGCAGAGGACGATTTCCTCGAGCGCTTTCAGGAATTGATGCTGTGGGAGAGCGGCGGCTTTCCCGCCAACCACCCGTTCCGCAACGTGCGCGCCATGCCGGCCGACGTGCCGCTGCCGCCGGTGTGGCTGCTCGGTTCGAGCGACTACAGCGCGGAACTCGCCGCCGCGATCGGCGCGGGCTTCGCCTTCGCCCACCACTTCGCGAGCTACGACGCGGTCGCCGCGCTCACGAGCTACCGCGCGCGCTTCCGGCCGTCCGAATGGCGCAAGGAGCCGTACGGGATCCTCGCCGTGGCGGTGGTGTGCGCCGACAGCGACGCCGAGGCGGAGCGCCTCGCCTTGACGGTCGACCTCAATTACGTGCGCCGCTCCAAGGGTGAATATCTGCCGCTCGCCAGCCCTGAGGACGCGGCCGCCTATCCGTTCACTGAAGCGGATCGGCGCCACATCAGCCGCAACCGCGCCCGGGTGTTCGTCGGCAGCCCCGACACGGTGCGCGCCCGCCTCATGCCGCTCGTCGAGGCGAGCCACGCCGACGAAGTGATGATCACCTCGGCGATCTACGACCACGCCGCCCGCAAGCATTCCTACGAGCTGATGGCCCAGGCGTTCGAATTGAGTAGGGCGCAATAGGCCGAAGGCCGTATTGCGCCGGCCGATCTCTCGGCGCATTACGCGGCCCATCGGCCGCTAATGCGCCCTACGCTTAACGTTAAACCTGAACCTTAAGCGAGATATTTTAACTCTCGGCCCTACCAAACGAGCCGGGACGCTCCTACTTAAGCCTTCACAGCTGTGCTGGACGGTCCCCGTCCCCCCGACCCACCGTCCAGAAGAAACCCCGGCCGCCCCACGAGCCGGGGACTTTTTTTCAGAGAACGGAGGACAGATGACAGACGACGGAACGAAACTATTTCTGTCCTCCGTCGTCCGTCATCTGTCGTCTGATAATCCATATCGTTCCATTGGCGTCTTCGCTCACCAGCAGCGAGCCGTCGTGCGCGACCGCGACCCCGACCGGCCGGCCCCACACGCTGCGATCGTTCACGACGAAGCCGGTGAGGAAATCCTGATATTCGCCGGTGGGAACGCCGTCTTTGAGCTTGACGCGGACGACCTTATACCCGGTCCGCTTCGCCCGGTTCCACGAGCCGTGCTCGGCCGCGAATGCATCGCCGTGATACTCGGTGGGGAACTGCGTACCGGTGTAGAAGGCGAGCTGCAGCGAAGCGGAGTGCGATTGAATCAGCACGTCCGGAACGGTGACCTTGTCCTTGAGCTCGGCGCGATAGCCGCGGTGCTGCGGGTCGGGGTTGGCGCCGATGTAAAACCACGGCCAGCCGTAGAACCCGCCCTCGCGCACGCGCGTAATAAAATCCGGCACCAGGTCGTCGCCCAGTCCGTCGCGCTCATTGACGGAGCACCAGACGTCACCGGTCTGCGGATGCACGGCGAGGCCGACGCAGTTGCGGATGCCGGTCGCAAAAATCTTGCGGTTGAGTCCTTCCGGATCGAACGCCAGCACCGTGGCGCGGTCGGTGTCGCGGCCCCAGCTGGCGCCGAGCGCATGCTGCGCTTCAAAACTCTGCAGACCTTCGGGATAGCGCTCGCCCATGCCTTCGGCATCGTTGGTCGCCGAACCGACCGAGACGAACATGCGCGCGCCATCGTTCGAGAAGACGACGTCCCGCGTCGAGTGGCCGCCGCCCGGCAGGCGCGGGACGACAGTGCGCGCTCTGCTCCGAGCGCGAAGGTCGCCGCTACGGTAGGCAAAACGCACGACCTTGGTGGTCATCGCCACGTAGAGCCATTGCGGGTCGGGCCCCGGTGGGTAGAAAGCGAGCCCGAACGGCTCGCCGAGGCCGCTCGCGAAGGTTCCGGTCTCGCTCGGCTTGTTGGCTCCGTCGGGCGCGCGCAGCACGCGGATGCGGCCGGCATCGGTCTCGGCCACGAAGATGTCGCCGTTCGGCGCGACCCGCAGCGCCCGCGGGCCCTTGAGGCCGGACGCGAACAGCTCGACCTTAAATCCCGGCGGCACCCGCGGAGCAGCGTCGGCCGGGCGCGCGACGATGCGCGCAACGTTTGCGACCGAAGGGGTTGCGCCCGGGGGCGGCAAATCGGCGGGCGTGATGTGCCGCCACACCCCCGGCGCGTCGTCGCGCCAGTCGCCGAAGGCCGCCGCGCCCGTGAGCACACGCCCGCCCGAGGTGTTTTGCTGTGCCTCTGCCGCCGCCGCGAGGAGCGCGAAGATCGTTCCCATCGCAACCAGCGCGCGGATCGACATTCCGGCTCCCCACAGGAAGGTTACGCTGGGTACTTCAAAATCGACAGAAACATACCAATATAGGGACCGCCGCAAAGGCGCCTGGGAGCCTACCATGATGCATGTACGCCGGTTCCGGCCGGTGGTGGCGCTGTTCGCCATCCTGACCGCGCTCGTTCTCGTCGCAACCGATGCCGACGCCCGGGCGGGCCGCGGCATGAGCATAGGCAGCCGCGGCGCTCGCTCGTTCAACACGACGCCGCCCACCGCCACGGCTCCGAGCGGCGGAACGACGCTTCAGCGCACCACGGCACAGCCGGGTCCTACCACCGGCGCCCCTTCGCCCGGCCTGTTCGGGGGCGCCTTCAACCGGCCTGGGTTGTTCGGCGGACTGCTCGGCGGCTTCCTTGGCGCCGGTCTCCTTGGCTTGCTGTTCGGTCACGGCCTGTTCGGGGGCATGGGCGGCATCGCCTCGATCTTCGGCCTGCTGCTACAGATCATGCTGGTCGTTTTCGTCGCCCGTTTGATCTGGGGCTGGTGGCAGCGGCGCCAGACGCCGGCTTACGCCGGCGGCCCGATGCTGCACAACACGTCACCCAGCTACGAAAGCCAGGGCGGCTACGCGGGCACGGGCGGTACGGCGGGCGGCGCGGTCTCGCTCGGTCCGTCGGACTATGACACGTTCGAGCGGCTGCTCGGCGAAATCGAGATCGCCTACGGGGCGGAGGATCTCAACGCGCTGCGCCAACATGCAACGCCCGAAATGGTGTCCTACCTCGCCGAGGAACTTGCCAAGAACACGAGCAACGGCGTCGTCAATCGCATCTCCGACGTGAAGCTGCTGCAGGGCGACTTGGCGGAAGCTTGGCGCGAGGGCGATGCCGAGTATGCGACGGTGGCGATGCGTTACGCGCTCAAGGATACCTATGTCGAGCGCGCGAGCGGGCGCGTCGTGGAAGGCGATCCCGAGCATCCGACGGAAGCGACCGAACTGTGGACTTTCTGGCGGACTCATGGCGGCGCCTGGCTGCTCTCGGCGATCCAGCAACCGCGGTAAACCTTGGCGCGAAGAACGAGAGCGAACTCCTTCGTTTTGCTTAAAAATGTCTCGTACGTTTTGCGCGGGCGCGCGCTCCGATCTTGACCTTTGGCGCGAAATCGTGCCAACTGGCTGGGCAACCGGTTTCCGGCATGATGACTTGTTGAACCGCTGTCGTGTTTTGCGCCGCGCATATCAACTCACGCCCGAAAAATCGGATTGTTGCCGACCGTGCGCTGCGCGCCCGGGCGGTTGATCTATGCGTGCAAAACAGGAGCACAGAATGCCTACAGGTACCGTGAAGTTCTTCAACATGCAGAAGGGCTACGGCTTCATCCAACCGACCGACGGCAGCAAGGATGTGTTCGTCCACATCAGCGCTGTGCAGCGCTCGGGCATGCAATCGCTCGTGGAGGGTCAGAAGGTCAGCTTCGAGGTGGTCACCGAGCGGGGCAAGCCCGCCGCCGCCAACCTGCAGTCGATCTGACGTTCTCCGCGATCGGGGCGAATCGCGAGCCTGGCGTCTGCCGACGCCGGGCTTTTTTGCGCCTCGGTTTTGCCCCGAACGGCCCCCGCCGTTCCTTCATGAATATTTGTTTCTATCATGAATGTTAGCTTTCTTTGATGAATATTTGTTTATGGCAGTTTGCCGCACCATGATTGTTTGATTGCACCCAATACCTCTCCTGAAAAATTCAACGAAAAGCGCGCAAGGTCTGCGCCGATGGCGTGTTGCAATCAACATAGGCGGTGCCCGTGCGGGTCCGGGCGGGATCGACCCGCGTATGAGCGGCGAATGTCCGGGAGACATTCGCATCAGGAGGAAAGAGATGTTGCGTAAGACAATCATGGCGCTGGCGACGAGTGCGGCACTGGCGCTCGCCGTTGCCCCGAGCGGCGCCTCGGCGCGCGGCGTCGGGGGCCACGTCGGCATGGGTCATGTCGGCATGGGCCACGTCGGCGTCGGCCGCGTCGGCGGATGGGGCCATCCGGGCTTCGGCCGGTTCGGCTTCCATCGCTTCGGATTCCACCGGTTCCACCGCTTCGGCTTCCGGCGCGGGCCATTCTTCGTCGGTGGCCCGTGGTACGGGACCTGCTGGCGTCTGGTGCCCGGTCCGTTCGGCTGGCATCGCGTCTGGGTCTGCGGCTACCGTCCGTATGCCTGGCGCTGGTAATAAACTATCACAATGCCCGGCGCTTCGGCGCCGGGCATTATTGGTTGAATTGTTCGCGCAGCTTGGCCTTGAAGAATTTGCCGGTGGACGTGCGCGGCAGCGCGTCGAGGAACTCGAACCGGTCCGGCAACTGCCATTTGGCAAATGACGACGCGAGGTGGGCGCGCAGTTCCTCGGCGCTCGCCGCGCGTGCCTGTTTGAAAGCGACGCAGGCGAGGGGACGCTCGCCCCATTTGGCATCCGGGACGGCAATTACCGCAGCCTCCAGGACCGCCGGATGCGCCATGAGCAGATTTTCCATGTCCATGGAGCTGATCCATTCGCCACCCGACTTGATCAGGTCCTTGGTGCGGTCGGCGATACGCACGTAGCCGTGCGGGTCGATCGCCGCGACGTCGCCGGTGCGCAGCCACCCGTCGGCCGTGAACTTCTCGGCCTCGGTCGGCGTGTCGTGATAGCCGCCCGCGATCGTCACCCCGCGCACCTGGATTTCGCCCAGGCTCTCGCCGTCCCACGGCCGCTCGGCGCCGTCGTCGCCGATGATGCGGATGTCCATCAGCGGGATCGGCACGCCGGCGGTCGCAAACAGCCGGAAGCGCTCGTCTTCGTCGGCGCCTTGCAGCTCCGGCTTGATGTAGGAAGCGGTGCCGAGCGGGCTCATCTCGGTCATGCCCCAGCCGTGGGTGACGGCGGCGCCGTGGCGGGCGTAGGCGCGGATCAGCGATTCCGGCACGGGCGCGCCGCCGACCAGCATGCGCATGCCCGGCGGCAGCTTGTAGCGCTCGGGCTGGGCGTCGAGCAGTTCGAGCATCGTGAGCCAGATGGTCGGCACGCCGAGCGAATAGGTCGGCCGCTCC
>Ga0210408_10002634_pt1 | contig 17257 bp, 18 predicted proteins | sample IncBWH4MmetaG_FD_155471 | JGI IMG/M metagenome (GOLD analysis project Ga0210408, IMG submission 155471) | Forest soil microbial communities from Barre Woods Harvard Forest LTER site, Petersham, Massachusetts, United States - Inc-BW-H-4-M | ecosystem: Environmental > Terrestrial > Soil >...
CAGGGCGAAGGTGCCTATCAGAGAGTCTCCGCAGGCCTGAGGAACGCGCCTCGATGCCCGCCGGCCTCGAATCCCGATGCAACGATACAATCGACGCCTGCGTCATCCAGAGCCGCGCCTTCGTCGGGAGTCGTCGCCGTCCCGATCGTGGCGATTCCTCTCTGGCGGCACTCCTGCAGGATCGATTGATCCGGAACACCGAAGACAAAGCTGAAGACGGGAGGCCTCGCCTCCAGCAAAGCCCTCAGTTGTGCTTCGAAGTCCTGTCCAAAACCCTGCGGGCGGGTTGGCCTCGCCATCCCAAGTTCGCGATAGTAGCCATCGAGGATCGCAAAATTCCGCTCCAGGGCCTCATCGCCGAGATCGGGGGCGCTGCCCCTGGGTATCCAGAGGTTGAGGGCGAACGGCTTTGTGGTGCGTCCACGTATCTCGTTGGCGATGTCCGTGATCTGTTTTGCGGTGAAGGTATGCACGCCAAATGAACCAAGCCCTCCCGCGTTTGAGACCGTAGCCGCCAAGGTCACCGAAGAGGCTCCGCCCCCGAATGGGCCCTGAACAATCGGATAACGGATTCCAAGACGGCTGCTGACTTCGGTCTCATGCCACATCCGACTACCCCGGCCCCTGTAGGCTTTTCCGCGACGGCGCTCCGGCATCGCGCCGCCCTCATTTACGCTTCGCCGGCCTTCTGGAAAAAATAAGAGCCCGCGGGAAGGAGAATGTCCGGGTTGCCGGGTTTGCCGTTGGCGAACACGCCAGCAATGATGACGCCCCACTCGTCGCTGGTATGGGTGTGAAGCGGACTCACAAATCCGCCGGGCATCTTGAGGAACGTGCCGTGAGCGCCATGAGCATTATCTCCGTAGGCGGCTGCAGCCTTTACCTCGCCGTGAACGCCATCCGTGACGCCGGTCGATCCGTATTTGAGCTGAACCGTCGGAACACTCACCGAGATCTGGTCTTGCGGCTGGGCGCTAGCGGCTGACGCGAGCAGGGAGGCGGCGATAAGGGAAAGGCAAGCACGTTTCATTGTAACTCCATTTTCAAGGGTGGTTGGCGAGAACGTCGATATCGTCGGGCGATCAGGCGGCGCTCTGGTCCTGAATCAGCTCGACCTTGTAACCGTCCGGGTCTTCAATGAAGGCGATGATGGAGGTCCCGAATTTTACCGGACCTGGTTCGCGCCTGATCTTGACGCCGGCCGCGCGCAACTCCTCGCAAAGACCGAAGATATCGGCCACGCCGATCACAAGATTGCCGAACGCCGTTCCGTGCTCGTAAGAGGCTACGCCGTAATTATAGGTCAGCTCGATACCTGAACCCTTGTCGCCTTCTCCGTAACCCAGGAATACCAGCGTGTATTTTCCTTCGGGCACGTCACGACGCCTTGTCTCTTGCATCCCCAATCGCGTGTAGAAAGCGACGCTGCGATCGAGCTCGCCGACACGGATCATCGTGTAGAGAATCTTGTTCATGGATCACCATTTTGAAGTTGGATCGAGCGACAGGCGCGTGTCAGGTCAGCGCAGAGGCGACCCATTGAGCCCACTTCAGTGCGGCGTGATCATCGCCACGCCGTGCCACGATCTGAATGCCGAGTGGCAATCCCTGCGGTCCCTCGCCCGCCGGAACCGTTACGCACGGCACGTGCAATGCAGTCCAAAGCGAGTTGAAGGACGAGTCGCCGGTCGAAGCCAAACCTTCGGGCGCTTCGCCGGTCGCCGCGGGCGTAATGAGGATGTCGAGGTCTCCGAGCGTTTCCTGAAAGCGATGACGCAGTTGTGCAAGCGTCGTCGCGGCCCTTGAATATTGCTCCCACGTCACGGACAGCCCCGCATCCAGCTGCTCGCGCAGCGCCGGACTGATCTGGTCGCGCGCATGTGCGAGCTCCCAGCCGAGCCCATGTGCCGCTTCGCGGTTGAGCACGTGCGGAAACGCTTCCAGCGCGGCGGCGAAATCGGATCGAAGCTCATGCTCGACGACGATGGCCCCCGCGCGCGCCAACGCTGCCGTCACATCGGTCAGCAAGCGCTCCGTCTCCGGCAGCGCCTTGTTCCACGTAGGGGAACGACAAACGCCGATGCGTGGAGCGTGCTCCGGCCTCAATTCTGGATCGCCGAGTTTCTGTCCGGATACGGCGCCGACAAACAGGGCGCAGTCGGCGACGCTTCGGGCGATGACGCCGATTGTATCGACGTTTTCCGCGACGAGCTTGGTGCCGCCGCGATTGATCAGTCCAAAACTCGGCTTGTATCCGACCACGCCGCAATAGGCCGCCGGTTTGATGAGGCTACCCATCGCTTGAGTGCCGTAGGCAAGCGGAAAGAACCTGTCTGCGACTCCTGCAGCAGAACCGCTGCTCGAACCGCCTGGCGTATGTTTGAGTGTCTGCGGATGAACCGTCGGTCCCGGCGTTCGGATCGCGAACTCGGCAGTAACGGTTTTGCCGATGATGATGGCGCCCGCGGAGCGCGCCAGACTGACCGCGGCCGCATCAGCGCGCGGACGCCATCCCTTCCAGATCGGCGAACCATGCTCAGTCGGCATTTCGGCGGTATCGAAGACATCCTTCACGCCGATCGGCAGGCCATGCAGCGGTCCCGGAACAGGCTTTGCGGCGCGCGCCTGCCCGGGATCGATGAAGGCGAAAGCCTGAACGTCACGCTCGCGCTCGCTGATGCGCGCCAGACAAGCCTCCAGCAGATCCGCCGGTTTCAGTTTGCCGGATTGAATGAGACGAGACGCCTGGGTGGCAGTCAGATGAGCAGGATCCATGACGTCAGCTTCCGGTGCATTGAAGACGCCCACGAAGCTAGGACTTGCTTTCACGTAAGAAAAATTAATACTTGTCATGGGACTCTTTAGAGAAATTGAACAATGGCTCGCATCAACCTGGACCTCGACGTGTTGCGGACGCTGGTGACGGCGCAGGAGCTGGGCGGCTTTAATCGAGCCGCCGATCAGATCGGCCGCACGCAGTCCGCGGTCAGTCAGCAGGTGCGCCGTCTTGAGGAGCAACTGGGCCAGGCCCTCTATCGCAAGAACGGTCGCGGCCTCGCCTTGACGGAGGCTGGCGACGTGATGCTCGCTTACGCGCGGAAAATTCTCGAACTCAACGACGATGCCGTGGCCGCAATTCGCGGTGTGGCCGTCGAGGGGACGCTACGGTTCGGGTTGCCGAGCGATCTCGCGGAAACCTATCTGTCGACGACCTTGGGCCGCTTCAAGCGTGCGCACCCCGCCGTCCTGATCGAGGCCGTCGTCGAGCGAAATGCCGTATTGCTCGATCAACTCGACAAGGGACATCTCGACCTCGTGCTTGCCTTCGGCGGCGAGGCACGAAATGACGCCCTTCGCCTGGCGGCGCTCCCCATGAAGTGGATCGGGCCTGCCTCCGGTCAAATCTCGTTCTCAGCGAATGAGCCCTTGCCGCTTGTTATGTACGGGCCGCCCTGCTTCTTCCGTCAAGCCGGCATAGATGCACTGGGCGGAGCCAACATCCCCTGGCGCACATCATTCACGAGCCCAAGCCTTCACGGGCTTTGGGCGGCCGTGGATGCAGGACTTGGAGTAACGCTGCGAACGGCGTTGGGACTACCTCCATCCCTTGCCGTTCTGGACGAGGATGCCGGGTTGCCGCCCGCGCCGACGATCGCGCTCTGCGTGCACGATGCTCGACGAGAACTCACTCCAGCGGCAAGCCGGCTGAAGAACATTCTGATTGACTCGTTGACGGCTACTCTTGCCGGTATTTCCCAAGCCGAGATTCCCAGTCATGAGCGCGTGCTTGGTGAAACCCCGGCCGTTATCTTGCAACACAACCAAGTCCGATGAATCAGGGGCTCGGAAAGCTCCCGCTCTGCAGTGCTACGGCGGCCTCGTATGCATCCACCTCATGGGCGCTGCGTGACGGTGAATGAAGCACGACGCCTGAGCGCCCGGACCACGCCGCTCTTTGATGTCCGATTGTTCTTCGGACGCCTTTCTTCTGCGCGACCGTGCACCCGCGCGCGCCCCTAATCACGACGCCCGAACGCTGATGCGGTCGAACTGGGCCTTCTGCTCGTCGTTCAGCGAGCCGTAGAATTTCGACAGCGCAGCCTGCGTCGTGTCCAGCGCCTTCAGCATCACCTGGAGCCGATCCTCCATCGCCGAGAGGCGGCCGGGCGGCGTCAGGCTCTGATCGGGCTGACATTTCGCCTGCAGCATCTTCGCGGAATCCAGCGTTGCCTCGTCCAGCGATCTCAGTCCCATCTGTTGATCGGAATTGAGATGCAGCGTGCGCTCGATCCTGTCGATCGGCAGGCCGCTCTTGGTGCGTAAATCGCCCTGGCAGAGATCATTGAGATCGGCGCCGCGCTGCGGATGTCCCGCCTGCTCGCCCTGATCGACGGCGATGAAACGCTCGCGCTGCTCATCGTTCAAGGATTGATAGAACTTGTCGAGCGCGGGGCGCACCACTTCGACCGCCTTCAGCATCGCATCGACGCGCGAGCGCATGGCGGCGAGCCGGCCGGTCGGCGTGCTCGGCAGCTCGCCCGGACAGGCCTGCTGCATGATGTCGACGGCCTTCACCGACGCTGCCTGCAGCACGTTTAACAGATCCTGCTGATTCTGATTGGGCTGGACCTGGTCGGCGATCTTCTGGATCGAGAAGTCCGTCAGTCCCTTGGCCTGCCCGGAGCAGATCCGCTCGGAGTTCGCCGACGGCGCCGTCGAACCGGTGGTCTGGCTGGCCCGGCTGGCGGCGCGGTCATAGATGCTTTCCGATCCCGCTGATCCCGCATAGGCGTAGGTGTCTTCAGACGCATAATATTCCGGCGCGTAGCCACCATAGATGCCGGCGAAGACATCGTCATAAGCGTAGGGCCAGAACGTGTCATAGGCGTAGGGCGAGAAGGTGTAGTCGACGAAGTCGTTATAGGCATAGGGCCAGAACAGCGGACCGACAAATCCGACCACGAAGCCTAGATGGTGATGGTGGTGATCGCGACGATCATACAGGGCCGACTGGGTGAAGTGGCCTCGGAACGTCGATTGCGACAGCGCTCCTGCGTCCCCCCTCCTTGACGCCTGCGGACCTGCGAACACCGAATTTCGAATGATCGGCGCCCTGCGCTGCTCGGGCTGGCGTTGCTCAAGGCGTGACAGGTCTCCTTTATCCCCCTTGATGCCAACCCTCTGGTTTTCTCTGGACCCGGCGGGACCTTGGCCAACGGGACCTTGGCCAACGGTTTCATGACCGTTCGGGCCAGGCCGTTGCCCCGCGACGGTCGCGGCCGGCGCATTCGTCTTTCCGTGCTCGAGGGCGTGCGCCTCGGCCGGCGAAGCGCCCTTTGCGCCGTGTTCGAGTTGGCGCGCGCCGCGCTCGGCGCTGAAACGTTGCCCACGTGCTGTTGCCATTGTTCCGCCATGCGGCCCACCTCGCCCCTCTGCGATGTGGGGAGTTTCATGATGAGGTGCGCTGCGAGCGATGGCGCGAGGCGCCTCGCGCGGGGCGGCAAAGCGTGGCCCACCATGCGGTACGGCCATGTTGTGCGCAGGTGCAGCGATATGGGGCGCGGCCATGTGCGGCGCTGGCGCTGCCATGTGCGGTGCGGCCATGCGCGGTGCGGCTGGCGCCGCCATGTGCGGCATCGCAGGCGCCCCATGTGGCATCGCCGGTGCAGCATGCGGCGCTGCGGCAGCAGGAGCGCCACCTCGCCCGCCTCCACCATGGGGAGGATCGGCCAGCGCAACGCCGGTTGAAAGGGCAAGCACGGAAACCGCAGCCATTGCTGCGCGGTGCAGATGCGACGACATCACCAGACTCCATAATAATAAAGCATTTAAAATGAAATGCGCCGGCGTTCGTCGCGTTCCGGTACCGCTTGCAAGAATTCGCCGCGGCGACGCCAAGCTGAACGGTCCTTCATCTTCCCGCTCACGGATTCGTCATTAACCGCCTGTTAGGGCCTCCCAAAACCCCCGGGAATAAACCCCGCCCTCTCCCGATCACGTCGTCGGTACCCAATCACGGGTCCTTGGAGAGAGCGCGATGAGCGACCACGATCACAACGACGAAGAACGCGGCTTAAGCCGACGCAAGGTGCTGGAATGCATGACCTGGGCCGGCACCGGCGTACTCTGGACGGTCACAGGCGGCGTGCCCCACTCGCTTGGCCTGGTGGAAGCCGCCAACGCCGCCGAGACCAGCGGCATGACCTTCATGCAGATTTCCGACAGCCATGTCGGCTTCGACAAGCCGGCCAATCCGAATGCGCTCGGCACGCTGGAAGAGGCGATCAACAAGGTGAAGGCGATGCCGAAGAAGCCTTCCTTCATGATCCACACCGGCGACATCTCGCATCTGTCGAAGGCTTCCGAATTCGACGATGCCGACCGCATCATCTCCCAGGCCAAGCTTGACGTGCACTACGTGCCCGGCGAGCACGATTTCCTTGACGAGGAGATCAAGTTCTACAAGGAGCGCTACGGCAAGGGCACCAAGGGCGCCGGCTACTATTCCTTCGACGCCAACGGCGTGCACTTCGTCGGCCTCGTCAACGTCGTCGACCTGAAGGCCGGCGGTCTCGGCAATCTCGGCGCCGAGCAGCTCGCCTGGCTCGCCGACGATCTGAAGGGCAAGTCGAAGTCGACGCCCGTTGTTCTGTTCGCGCACATCCCGCTCTGGACCGTGTATCCGGAATGGGGTTGGGGCACCGAGGACGGCGCGCGTGCGCTCGAGCTGGTCAAGGGCTTCGGCTCGGTGACCGTGCTCAACGGCCACATCCACCAGGTCATGCAGAAGGTCGAAGGCAGCGTCACCTTCCACACCGCCCGCTCGACCGCATTCCCGCAGCCGGCGCCCGGCACCGCCCCCTCGCCCGGACCGATGAAGGTCGAGGACGCCAAGCTTCGCAGCGTGCTCGGCATCGCCAGCATCGACTTCAAGCAGGGCCAGGACAAGCTCGCCATCATCGACGCGCCGCTGGCCGGCTAAGGGAATATCGCACATGATCAGAACTGTCTTCCGCAGCCTCATTCTGGCTGCGGCCCTGCTGCTTCCCCTCGGCGTGCGTGCCCATGCTGAGGAGATCAAGGTGACCATCGACAATTTCACCTTCTCTCCGCCGGAGCTGAAGGTGAAGGTCGGCGACACCGTGACCTGGACCAATCACGACGACATTCCGCACACCGTGGTTTCGGCGGGAAAATTCCGCTCCAAGACCATGGATACGGACAACACCTTCACGTTCACCTTCACCTCCGCGGGTGATTACAAGTACTTTTGTTCACTGCACCCGCATATGACCGGAATGATCACGGTTGAGTAACGGCCAAATCCAAGGCATCACCATCGTGCCCGGCCAGCGGCTTGCCGCCGGCCGGGCATATGCACCTTCTGCGAAGGTCGGACAGGCAAAGGTCGGGCAAGCAGCGATGCCGGTGAATACCGAAGACGAGGCGGAACGGGCGCAGCGCTTTCGCGAGGCGGCGTTGCCGCATCTGGACGACGTCTACACGCTGGCGCGCTATCTCTTGCGCGACGCAACCGATGCCGATGATGCGGTGCAGGAATGCTACCTGCGCGCGCTGAAGCATTTCGATACCTATCGCGGTCCGGCGATGAAGCCGTGGCTGTTCGCGATCCTGCGCAACGTCTGTCGCGCGGAATATGCCAGGCGCGCTTCGGCGCCCGCCACCGTGATCGACGATGCGGGCGAAGGCGCCGAACAGACGCCGATGTGGCACGAGGAGCAGCAGACGCCCGAGGCGGAATTGCTGCGCGAACGCGACGCATCGGTGATCCGCCGGCTGGTCGATACGCTGGCCGAGCCCTTCAAGGAGACGTTTGTATTGCGCGAAATCAATAATCTTTCTTACCGCGAGATTGCGGATACGGTCGGTGCGCCGGTCGGCACGGTGATGTCCCGTCTCGCGCGCGCCCGCGCCATGCTCCGTTCGGCATGGCTTGCGGAACAGGAGCAAGCGAAATGACCTGCGACGAGGCAAAGATCCTTCTTCACGCGCTGATCGATGGCGAGCTCGATGCCGGCCATGCGCGCGAGGTCGAAGCGCATATCGCGACCTGTCCGTCCTGCGCCGCGGAGCTTGCCGCCTACCGCCAGATGCGCGAGGCGATGGGCAAGGCCGACCTGCGTTTCACCGCGCCCGCAAGCCTGCGCCAGCGTATCGACGCCGCGTTGCCCAAAGCCGCGCCCAAGCCCTCCAACGTGACGCCGCTGGCAAGCCGCCGCTCGGTGCTGCGCGGGTTTGCGATGGGCTCCGCCCTGTCGGCGCTGGCCGCCACGCTCGTGGTCGGCATCATCGTGCGCAATGACGACCAACAGCTGATCGAATCCGAGATCGTCTCCGCGCATCTGCGCTCGCTGCAGCCGAACCACCTGATCGACGTGGTCTCGACCGACCAGCACACGGTCAAGCCGTGGTTCAACGGCAAGCTCGACGTCTCGCCGCCGGTGATCGACCTCACCGCACAGGGCTTTACCCTGATCGGCGGCCGGCTCGACTATGTCGATGCCCGCGCCATCGGCGCCGTCGTCTACAAGCGCCGCGCCCATGTGATCAACCTGTTCGTGGCACAGACCTCGAGCACCGCGCGCAAGCCGGCGAAGATCGAGACCATCCAGGGCTTCAACATCCGCCGCTGGAGCGACCGCGGCCTGAACTACTGGGCCGTCAGCGACATCGGCGCCGACGAGCTCGCCGAATTCGGCGATAAGTTCGAGGCGGCGGTGCAAGCGAGCAAGGAAGGTTGAGGTCGCTCGCGCCTCGTCATTGCGAGGAGCGACAGCGACGAAGCAATCCACGCTTCGGCAAGCGGCAAGCTGGATTGCTTCGCTTTGCTCGCAATGATGGTTGTTGCAACAGCTCGCCCGGAATTGAAAAACCGAAGGCGGCTTGAGCGTTGCCCTACGCCGACTTCCTCACTGCGTTGTCCACCAGCGTCTTGCCGAGCGACCAGATCGCGCCGGGGACCTTGTGGCTGCCGGCGATGACGGTGTCGAACGCGGTCTCGATCCAGCGGCAATCTTCCTCGGTGATGGTGAGCGAAGGCAGCAGCTTGATGGTGTGGCTGCCGTGGCCGGCGACCTGCGTGAGGATCTTGTGATCCTTGAACAGTGGCACGGTGATGAGCTGGCAGAACAGGCCCTTGTTCGCGGTCTCCAGCACGTTCCAGGAGGCCTTCAGCCGCAGCGATTTCGGCGGGCCGAACTCGACGCCGATCATCAGGCCCTTGCCGCGCACCTCTTTCATCAGCTCGTAGCCCGGCACCATGCGCGTCAGCGCCAGGCGAAGCTCGGCGCCGCGCTTGGCGGCCTGCTCGACCAGCTTCTCGGATTCGATGACTTCGAGCGTCGCGATGCCCGCCGCCATGGCGAGGTCGTTCTTGGCAAAGGTCGAGCCGTGCACGACGGCGCGGTCCATCTGGTTGAAGATCTTGTCGAAGATGTTTTTCCGCGTCAGCAACGCGCCGACCGGCACGTGGCCGCCGGAAAGCGCCTTCGCCAGCAGCACCATGTCGGGCTCGACATTCCAGTGCTCGATGGCAAGGAAGCGGCCGGTGCGGCCGATGCCGGTCTGGATCTCGTCAGCGATGAACAGCGTGCCGTATTTCTTGCAGAGCGCGGCCGCGCCGGGCAGGAATTCGTCGGTGGGCATGTTGACGCCCTTGCCCTGGATCGGCTCGACGATGAAGGCGGCAACCTCGCGCGAGGACAGCGCCTGCTCCAGTGCTGCCAAATCGTTGAACGGGATCGCCGTGCATCCCGGCAGCAGCGGCTCGAAGCCGGAGCGGAAATTCGAATCATCGGTCAGCGACAGCGCGCCGTAGGACAGGCCGTGGAAGGAATGCACGCAGTGGACGATGCCCGGCCGCCCGGTCGCGCCGCGCGCGAACTTGATCGCAGCTTCCACCGTCTCTGCGCCCGAATTGGCGAAGAACACCTTGTCCAGATATGGTACATATTTGAGCAGGCGTTCGGCGAGCACGCCAGCCAATGTCGAGACATCGAGCTGCACGAGATTCGGCAGATCGGCATCGAGCACGCTCTTAAGCGCCTCGCGCAGTGCCGGATGATTGCGGCCGATCGCAAAAACGCCAAATCCGCTCAATAGGTCAAGGTAGCGCACATTGTCGCGATCGTATAGGTATTGGCCTTGCCCCTTCTGGAAACCGACGTCGTAACCGATCGTTTTGAGCACGCGTACCAGCTGCTCGTTCAGGTGACGCGCATGCATGGAGCTGCGCTGCGTCTGGCGCTGCGCAAACAACTCGGAAACGTCTAGATTGGAACTTGGCATTGGCTACATACTTCGGTTGATGGCGACGTCGTCAACTGAAAACGCGCAATGCGGCGTTTTGCCCTTAATCGCACCATCAACGCAAGCACAGGTTTGAACCATGTTGCACTGCCCACGAAACATCGTGAAATCTGCGTTTTTTTTGTCCGTATTCTTACTGGGAACTGACATCAACACCGCCCTCGCTGCCGACCCGACCGGCGACTGGCGTGTCGCCGACGGCGTCGCCAACATCCGTGTCGCACAATGCAATGGCAGCATGTGGGGTGTCGTGGCCTGGGAAAAAGAGCCCGGCGGCCGCGATACCAACAATCCCGATCCGGCCAAGCAGAGCCGGCCGACACTCGCCATGCCGATCCTGCTCGACATGAAGAAGAAGCCCGGCGCCGATTCCTGGGAAGGCCAAGTCTACAACGCCAAGGATGGCCAGACCTACGCTTCCACCATCACGCCGCACGGCACGGATCAGCTCGAAATCCAGGGCTGCGTGCTCGGCTTCCTCTGCGGCGGCGAGACCTGGACGCGGGTCGGCCCGCCGATCCCCTCAAGCCCCTCCAACAGCATGGCCAAAGGCGCGCCCGCGCCGAAGGGCGCGCCGCCGAAGACGGTCGGGGCCGCCAATCCTCCCGCGCCCAATCCTTCCGCACCGAAGACCGCCGGATCGCCCAAGGGCCATGCGCCGACGGCGGATACCGTCGGCGACATCTGCCTACTCGGAGATATCGCGCGGTTTGCCCATTAGCGCAGGCTGGAACAGCAGCACGGCAGCGAGCGTGGTGACAAGCGAGAGCGCGAGCAGCTTGCCCATGCTCGACGTGCCGGGGTGCGAGGATAGCCACAGGCTGCCGAACGCGGTCGCCGTCGTCAGCGCGCTGAAAAAGATCGCGCGTGTGAGCGAGGATTGCAGCAGGTTCGTCCTGCCCGAACGCCACGCCACGATATAATAGATCTTGAAGGCGACGCCGATGCCGAGCAAGAGCGGCAGCGCGACGATGTTGGCGAAGTTGAGCGGCAGCTTGATCAGCACGCAGATTTCCATCGTCACGGCGCCGGCCACAAGCAGCGGCACCAGCGTCATCAGCACGTCGGTGACCCGGCGCAGCGTGATCCACAGGATGATGCTGATCACGAGCAGCGAGTAGATGCCGGCATGGATGAACGCCTCCACCACGGTGTCGCCTGACTTGAGGATCGACACCGGTCCGCCGATCGCGGTCGGCTCGGCCGCCAGCACGGCGCTGGCGAACCTGCGCAGATTGTCGTTGTCGTTGGGATCGCCCTTGGGCAAGGCCTCGACCCGCAACAGGCCGTCCTTGGCCTTCCAGGCGCGCACGATATCGTCGGGCAGCGTCTGCAAGCTGACGGGCTGGGCCTGCAGCGCGTTCTTCAACTGATCGAGCACGATCTTCAAGGGATCGACGAAGATCGCCTGCGCCTTGTTGCGCGTGGCCTCATTGGAATTGGCGAGCTTCTCCAGCGCATCCGCGAGGCGCCGTGCGGTGACCGCGCCCGGCGACTGACCGTCACCGGCGTTGCGGCGCAGGCTGTCGACCGTGCTCTTGAGCGCATCGACATTTTCCTGATCCGACGGGGCTGCGTCGATCGAATCCGGATTGAGCGCAGGCCCCAGCACCTTCGCGCCCTGCGCGATCAGCTTCAGCTTGGCCGGCTGATCATCCGGCACGAAGCTCTCGAGCCACTGCACGCGCAGCACTTCCGGCAGTTTCTCGAGCTTGTCGGCGATCCTCCTGGCGTCCGCGTCCGAATTGGTCATGACGTCGACGGCGTTGGCGCCGGTGTTGGGATCCTTGCGCAGGTCGAGGAAGGTCGCGATCGATTCCGCCTTCGGGTTGCGCAGGTTCATCGGGTTGAAGTCGAACCGCATGAAATAGAGCAGCGGCAGGCCCGCGATCGCAATCGCGAGCGTGCAGGTGACAATGGCGACGCGATGGTTCTCGAGGAAGCGATCGACGGGAGCGAGGAAGGCGTAGCCGACCGGCTCCAATTCGCCGGGCGGATTGATCAGCCTCAGGATCGCCGGCAGCACCGTGATCGAGGACAGGAACGCAATGATCATGCCCGCGCCCGCGATCTCGCCAAGCTCGGAAATGCCCCTGTAGTCGGTCGGCAGGAAGCAGAGGAAGCCGGCCGTGATCGCCATCGCGGCGAGCGAGAGCGGCACGGCGACACGCTTCGCCGCCTCGCCCAGCGCTTCGACCAGATTGTCGTTCTTGAAGCGCTCGGATCGATAGCGGACGCTGAACTGGATGCCGAAGTCGACACCGAGACCGACGAACAGCACCGCGAATGCGACCGACAGCAGGTTCAGCGAGCCGACCAGCCAGAGGCCGACCGCGGTCGTGATCGACAGGCCGACAAACAAATTGAGGAACACCGCGAAGATGATCTTGCCCGAATGCAGCGCGAGCCAGAGGATGATCAGCACCACCACGACGGTGCCGATGCCGTTGGTGATCGCGCCGTCTTGAACCGTGGCGTACTCTTCGTTGGCGATCGGGATCGGCCCGGTCAGCCGCACCCGCGCTTGATATTTGCCTGGGAAGTCGAGATCGCTGGCTGCCTTGCGGATCGCATCGGTGGCGTCCTTGCCGGGCTCCAGCGCGCTATAGTCGATGACTGGCTTGAACTCGATGAAGGCGCGCTTGTCGGAATCTTCCAGCGGCTTGTCGCTGACCAGCTGGCGCCAGGAGAAGTTGGCCGTGCCCTTGTTGAGGACGTCTTCGACCGTCTGTGAAATCTGGTTGAACGGCCGCGTCGTGTCGTCGAGCTTGACCTCGCCGCGCTTGACCCCGGCAAGCCCGGTTTCGAGCGCGCCGGTGAGGCCCCGGATCGAGGGGTCGCCAGCCATGATCTCGATCAGCGGCGCGGCCTTCTCGAACTGGCCGGCCACCTCCGCGACCTCCTTGGTCGGCAGGAACAACAGCCCGTTCTTCTCGAAAAATTCGCCGGAGCCGAGCGGCTGCATGGAGACGAAGTTCGTCTTGTCGTCCCTCAGCTTCGCCTCGAGCGCGAGCGCCGCGGCGCTGGTCAGCTCAGGGGTCGGTGCCTCGACAACAGCCAGAATGGTGCTGTCGCGGTCAAACGCCTTGTCGAACTGCACGTCGCGCTGGCGCCAGTCCATCTTGTCCGAGATCAGCGTGTTGATGTCGGTGTTGATGGCGAAATGCTGGGAGGTGTAGTAGCCGGCCCCGACTGCGAGCAGCAGCCCGAGCAGCAGCGTGAACACGGCAAAGCGGACCGAGGTTCTGACGATCGAGACGACAAGACTTGTCAGCACATCTATTCTTTCTAATGTTAGCGGGCTTGCGGAAACGCGGCGTTGTTGAGCTGAGTTCCCCTCTCCCGGCTAACCTTGCTGCGGAAGAGTTTTTCCAAGGGAGCACAAACACATAGCGCGGGACTAGCCGGTTCCGCGTCGCGGCTGTATAGCCGGGAAACTAAGGTCGTAAAGTGACGAACGAGTGAGGGCACGGACTTCATCTTAGGCTTCAACTTGGGCTTCATCTTCCTGGACTTGCAGGTTAGTATCCAAGTACCATCCAAGGTTCATGCACGGGCGGGCGCACGACGGGGTTCCAGGGGTCGGGAACTCCACGGTCAGGCTGCCTTTTTCCAGCCGGTGAATTTTTGACAGAAAGCCCTGTGCCCCCATGCCGTTCCGTGCTGGGGGTCACAAACGGGGATGGTGCGGTTATTGCAAATATCGGCGTGCCGGGCGGCATTTTTGGGGACTGAAAGCGAGGAAAATTGAGTAACGGACGTCCCATTGAGGTGTTTTTGGCCCAACCGCGCGGTTTTTGTGCCGGCGTGGTGCGGGCGATCGAGATCGTCGAGCGCGCGCTCCAGAAGTACGGTCCGCCGGTCTATGTGCGCCATGAGATCGTGCATAACAAATACGTGGTCGAGAGCCTGAAGAACAAGGGCGCGATCTTTGTCGAGGATCTCTCCGAGGTGCCGCCCAAGGCGGTCACGGTATTTTCCGCCCATGGCGTGGCGCGGACGGTGGAGGAGGAAGCGGCCTTGCGGGGCCTGCCGGTGCTCAACGCCACCTGCCCCCTGGTCACCAAAGTCCACAATCAGGGCAAACGCTACATGTCGAAGGGCCGTTCCCTGATCCTGATCGGCCATGCCGGCCACCCGGAGGTCGAGGGTACCATGGGCCAGGTTCCGGGCCCCGTGCTGCTGGTCCAGGACGAGGCCGATGTCGCCGCCCTCACCCTGCCCGCGGACACCCCGGTGGCCTATATCACCCAGACCACCCTGAGCGTGGATGACACACGGGACATAATTGCGGCTCTTCACGCGCGTTTTACAGATATTCAAGGCCCGGACACCCGGGATATCTGCTATGCGACACAGAACCGTCAATCCGCGGTAAGGGACCTGAGCAAGCTCGTGGACGTTATATTGGTGGTGGGCGCTGCCAATAGTTCCAACTCCAACCGGCTCCGCGAAATCGGCACTGAGGCCGGGGTCGCGAGCTATCTCATCGCTGATGGCAGCGAGCTCAATCCGGCCTGGCTGAAGGACGCCAAGGCCGTAGGGATCACTGCAGGCGCTTCGGCGCCTGAGGTACTGGTGGATGACGTCATCGAGGCGCTCAGGCGTATCGGACCGGTGTCGGTCTCGGTGCTGCCGGGCCGGGAAGAAAATATCGAGTTCAGATTGCCTGCGCAGCTTGCGGCAGTCTGAGGTGCAGTTCTTCGGGGACCAAAAAGAAAGTACGTAATGGCTATACCCTTCTTCAAGGAAATGCGGATCGGCGGCTATCTGCTCAAGCAGAAGCTCTCGGGCCGCAAGCGCTATCCGTTGGTGCTGATGCTGGAACCGTTGTTCCGTTGCAACCTCGCCTGTGTCGGCTGTGGCAAGATCGACTATCCGGATGCCATCCTCAATCGCCGCATGACGGCCCAGGAGTGCTGGGACGCCGCCGACGAATGCGGTGCGCCGATGGTGGCGATCCCGGGCGGCGAGCCGCTGATCCACAAGGAGATCGGCGAGATCGTGCGCGGCCTCGTCGCGCGCAAGAAGTTCGTCTCGCTCTGCACCAACGCGCTGCTGCTCGAGAAGAAGCTCGACCTGTTCGAGCCCTCGCCATATTTGTTCTTCTCGGTGCATCTGGACGGCTTGAAGGACCACCACGACAAGGCGGTGTCGCAGAAGGGCGTGTTCGACCGCGCCGTGTCCGCGATCAAGGCGGCGAAGGCGCGCGGCTTCACGGTCAACGTCAACGCCACCATCTTCGACGGCCATCCGGCCGAGGAGATCGCGAAGTTCCTCGACTTCACCACCGAGCTCGGCGTCGGCGTGTCGATGTCACCGGGCTACGCCTATGAGCGCGCGCCCGACCAGGAGCACTTCCTCAACCGCACCAAGACCAAGAAGCTGTTCCGCGACGTCTTTGCGTTGGGCAAGGGCAAGAAGTGGAATTTCATGCATTCCGGCCTGTTCCTCGACTTCCTCGCGGGCAACCAGGAATATGAATGCACGCCGTGGGGCATGCCTGCGCGCAACATCTTTGGCTGGCAGAAGCCCTGCTATCTGCTCGGCGAAGGCTATGCGAAGACCTTCAAGGAGCTGATGGACACCACCGACTGGGATTCCTACGGCACCGGCAAGTACGAGAAGTGCGCCGACTGCATGGCGCATTGCGGCTACGAGCCGACGGCGGCAACCGCGGCGCTGAGCAATCCGTTCAAGGCGATGTGGGTGGCGTTGCGCGGCATCAAGACCACAGGTCCCATGGCGCCCGAGATCGATCTCACCAAGCAGCGCCCGGCGCAGTACATCTTCTCAGAGCAGGTTCAGAAGAAGCTCTCAGAAATTCGCCGCGACGAGACCCTCGCCGCCGAGCAGAAAGCTTCGACAGCCGCGTAGGCTCTTCAGCGCGCGGTTGAAGTCGAGACCGGTCGAGACCAGGGCGCGCAGCGCCCTGGGATTGCGCGCAATGCCGCGAAGGACCTTGCGCACATCGATATCGCCATTCGGCTTGATCGCGGCCCGTGCCAGTGCGGGCAAGGCCCTGCTGGCGGGGTCGCTGATGACGCGAAGCGCGGCAAAGGGAAGCTCATGCTCCGCCGCATAGGCAGCGGCGATATGGCTTTCCATGTCGACGGCGGCAGCACCCGTCACCGAGCGCAAGGCGGCCTTGCAGGCCTGCGCCACCACGACTTCCTCGACGCCGGCGAGCCCGCCCCTGACGACGCGGCGGCGGCCGAGCGCGATGCCGGCGATCTGTTCTTCGGTAAGGGATAGCCCGGCCAGCCAGCGCGCATCGCCGGACATGACCTCGGTCGCCACCACGACATCGCCCGATTTCAGGGACGGATCGAGCCCGCCGGCGACGCCGAAAGAGACCACGCCGCGGATCGTGCTCGGGTCGAACACGGTGAGCAGCGCGCGCAGTTGCTGTGGATCACTCGATGAGCAGATGACGGCCATTCCGGGCCCGGCCGCGATGCGGGCCTCCTGAACCAGTCCTGTCACAATCAAGATCGGCCGCGGATCCACCCTACCCGCGGACGGCCCGTCCCCCGCCCCCAAATTCACATCCCGACCCCTACCACCCTGCTGTTGGTGATCTTCAAGTTGCGATACCGCGCCAGCGCCCATAATGGGAAAAACTTCGGATACCCATGGTAGCGCAGGTAAAAGACCCGTGGAAAGCCTGTAGCCGTGTAGCGCTGCTCATCCCACAGCCCTTTTTCCGCTTGTGTTGCAATTAGGTACTCGATGCCCCGGGCAACCACGGGATTCTCCACCTCGCCCACCGCCATCAGACCAAGCAAAGCCCATGCCGTTTGCGATGCGGTCGAGGGCGCGCGCTCCAAACCCTTGTAGTCGAGGCGGTAGGACACCGCGTCCTCGCCCCAGCCGCCGTCCTGATTCTGGACCGAGGCCAGCCACGCCACGGCCTTGCGGACGATCG
>Ga0210408_10002635_pt1 | contig 17252 bp, 17 predicted proteins | sample IncBWH4MmetaG_FD_155471 | JGI IMG/M metagenome (GOLD analysis project Ga0210408, IMG submission 155471) | Forest soil microbial communities from Barre Woods Harvard Forest LTER site, Petersham, Massachusetts, United States - Inc-BW-H-4-M | ecosystem: Environmental > Terrestrial > Soil >...
GCGCTTTGATGGATGCCCCGATGGCTGCTTGACATCCCAGGGCGAACTTTCGTAGACGTTGTAAATCGGTTTACAAACACCAGGCTGATGAGCGCAGAAGGATGGCTGCAGACCCGCAGATTAGCGAAGCATTTCGGCGCGGTTGTGGCGCTACACGACTTCAATCTCCGGATTCGGCTGGGCGAGGTGGTTGCCTTAGTCGGTGATAACGGCGCCGGCAAGTCGACCCTGGTCAAGCTATTGTCCGGCGCGCATCTTCCTTCCTCCGGAGAGATTGCGATCAACGATCGGGTCGTTTCGATCGATTCTCCGGGCAGGGCGCGGGCGTTTGGAATTGCTACGATTTTTCAGGAACTTGCCCTGGTCGAAAATCTCACCGTTTACGAAAACATTTTTCTGGGCCGAGAGCTGTTGCGCCCGATCTTTGGTCTGCCAATCATGGACCGACGCCGAATGCGGGAACGGGTGTTGAGTCTGCTGGAGAATCTCGGCGCGCATATTCCTTCTCCTGCCGCGCTCATTTCTGAGTTATCAGGTGGTCAACGTCAGGCTGTAGCGATCGCACGAGCATTGGATCTTGAGACCAGGCTGGTGATCATGGATGAACCGACTGCCGCGTTGGCGGTTGTTGAGTCACGCAAGGTGTTAACGCTGATCGACCAATTGCGCGAGAATGGGAATGGCGTTCTCCTCGTGAGCCATAACCTGACAGATGTCTTTGATGTCGCAGACCGGATCGTTGTGCTGCGACGCGGTCGCAAAGTGGCCGATGTTCTTCGATCACAAACTAATCCGGAGGAAGTCGTCAGTTGGATTACTGGAGCAAAATCCGGCTTGGAAACAGTTGTCGTACCAAATCATCAACTACCCGCCACCGGGAAAACATAAACGAAAGGCAATTATGCGCCTATCTGCTCAATTCATTGTTTGTTCCGCAAAGGGCCTTTTGCTGGGCCTGTTCATCGCGTCAACGGCTTTGGCTCAGACCAAGCCGAAGGTCGCCTTTGTCCCACAAATTGTTGGGATTCCGTACTTCAACGCGATGGAAGAGGGCGGCAAAGATGCCGCCGAAAAATTCGGAGTCGAATTCATCTACTCTGGTCCCACAGATACAAATCCGGCGGAACAATTGCGGATCGTCAATGGTCTGATTGATCAAGGAGTAAACGCTGTCTCGCTTTCCGTGCTCGATGCCAGTTCGATTGATCCGATCCTTAATAAGGCAAGGGACAAAGGAATCCACATTTTCACCTCGGACTCGGACGCGCCGAAGAGCGCGAGGGAAGTTTATGTCGCTCAGGCTCTCGATCAGGATCTGGGTTTTACGATCATCGACGAACTCGCGAAGCGGATTGGAGAGCAAGGCAAAGTGGGAATTGTTTCCGGCGAAGCGACCGCGACGAACCTGAACACCTGGATTGCGTTCATGCAACAACGAGTAAAGGACAAATATCCTAAGATCGACCTGTTAAAACCGCAATTTGCCGGCGGAACCGCACAACGCGCATTCCAGATCGCAACTGACCTGATGACTGCGAACCCGGATTTAAAGGGCCTGATCGCGGTGGCATCGACCACCTGTCCGGGAGTCGGTCAGGCAATAGAGTCAGCCGGCAAAGCGGACCAGGTCATAGGAACTGGGTACGGCTCCCCCAACACAGTACGGTCGTATTTGAAGAGCGGCGCATTCGGATTCAGCGTCCTCTGGAATCCGCGTGACCTTGGGTATCTGACGGTTTGGGCTGGCAAACAGCTAATTGACGGAAAGCCGTTTGCGGAGACGAACGAAGTTGCAGGACTTTCACAGCCTGTGAAGTATGATGTGGCCACAAAAATTCTCCTCCTCGGTCCACCAACGGTATTCACCAAGGAAAACGTGGATCAATTCAAGTTTTAGATTTGGTAGGGATGCGCTCCTGCGCATGGTAGGGACTGCGCTCCTGCGCGTCCGGCGTGGCACGTATGAGAATCTCGGGTCGCCTCAACCCCGGACGCGCAGGAGCGCATCCCTACCACGCGCAGGAGCGCGATCCCTACCATGCGCGGGAGCGCATCCAGGCGGCGGTTCCCTACCGACAAATTGGCTAACAAGATTTTGCAATGAGCGGAAATTCGATACGTCGGCTGATAGGGCGCCGAGAAGTGAGCCTTGCTCTGGCGTGTCTAGGTGCGGCCGGCATCTTCCGGGGGTTTTCGCCTTACTTCCTGACTGCTGCGAATTTGACGACAATTTTGCAAAACAGCGTAGAACTGCTCCTGATCAGCCTGGGCATTTCATTTATTCTTGCGACAGCCGGAATCGATATTGCGGTCGGTGGCGTCTTGGGAATTAGCGCGATTTTTATCGGCTGGAGCGTCGAGGCCGGTTGGCCTCTTTCCACCATTGTGCTTCTCGGACCTGTGGCTGGAACCTGCCTCGGAATGGTTTCCGGATTCATGATCGTTGTCGGCAAGGTGCCGCCAATTATCGCAACGCTTGGTTTGTTTGGCGTTTACAGGGCAGCAATATTTCTGCTGTTGGGCGGGAGTTGGATCTCAGGTTTGCCGAACACACTCGCGCCGTTGGTAAACAGTGCGATTTTCGGGGTCCCCGTCGTTGCGGTCTACGTGCTGGCGTTTTATTTGGTCGGGTGGTTGATCCTCCGTTGGTTCCCGCTTGGGACGGCGGTTCTGGCTGTTGGAGGTAACGAGCGCGCCGCTCAGTTGGCAGGCGTAGCCGTCGGAAGATCCAAGTTTTTCGTGTATGGAATGACAGGTTTCCTGGTTGGCTTCGCTGCGCTCCTGTATGTCGCACGCTACAGGAATGTCGAGACTTCGACAGGGGAAAACGTTGCACTTGATGCGATCGTCGCTGCGGTGCTTGGCGGTTCCTCTGTTCTTGGCGGACAAGCAAATCTAATTGGAACTATGTTAGGCGTCGTGCTCGTCCGGTTGCTGCAGAATGGTTTCGTCCTGGCGGGAGTGCCGTCGCTTTGGGAACAAGTGATTACCGGATCGCTACTGTTGCTGGTTCTAATCCTGGACGCAGCGGTAAAACGAAGCGCGCGCCTCAAGCCGGTATGACTCTTATGATGGCACCGCCGAAAAAGATGCGTCTCGCCGGTCTGGTAGCGCTTTGGATTTTTGCTCTAGCGTTTTTTGCGGTTCGTAGTCCCGGCTTCGTGAGCCTGGCGAACTTCAGTTCTATCCTTCAATTCTCGACGCTGCTCGCGCTTGTAACGTTCGGTCAGACGCTCGTGATCCTCGGCGGAGGCGGCGGCGTTGACCTTTCGGTCGGAGGAATTGTTAGTCTCTCGGGATTATCCATCGCCTTCGGCGTCAAAGAGGGACTCGATCCCTATATAGCGAGTTTGAGTGGGATCGCTTTTGGGGGATTGCTGGGCCTGGTTAATGGTTTATTGGTAACAAAATTCAGGCTGTTGCCGCTCATTGCGACTCTCGGTACCTTTTATGCCTACAACGGCCTGTCTGTAGCATTAACGGATGGCGCGCCGATAGCCGGTCTGCCGACATTTTTTGGCACGCTCGGCCAGGGTAGTGTCGCCGGAATTCCGCTACACACCGTTTTCATTGTGCTACCGGCGTTCTTAATTCTGGAGTTCGTTCTGTGGCAAACGCCGGTGGGCCGTTGGATTTACGGGATCGGAGGTAATGAACGAGCGTGCAGATTGGTGGGGCTTCCGGTCGATCTTATCCGGCTTGGTATTTATGTGCACAGCGGTGTAATGGCCGCATTGGCCGGTCTGGTAGCGGATTCCTGGTTGTTGAGTGCGAGGCCAAACATAGGTGAAAACCTTGAGCTGCTTTCCCTCACCGCAGCGCTGCTTGGCGGAACCAGCATCTTCGGTGGAACCGGAGGCCTAGCCGGTTCGCTGGTTGCCGTCTTATTTTTCACCTCGTTCCAGGCAGGCCTCCAAATGTTGAATGTGAACGCGATCTGGCAATTAGGTTTAGTCGGGTTCTTTCTGATTTTCAGCGTTCTGATAGATAGATTTATTCGAGGAGGAGAAAGCACATGAGAGACGAAATTCAGCAACGAGTTATTGCCGCAGTTGACGCCAGTGGCTCGCGGCTGGCACACACCCTCCAAGATCTGATCCGTTTTGAGAGCATCGTCATGTCAGACCCGAGTAAGGCGGGACCTGGCGAACGGTTGTGCCAGGAATACCTCGAGCGCCGCTTAAGAGCGAGCGGCTTCGCCACAGAGCTGTGGGAACCGGATGCGAATGGGTTGTTGGAAAAGTATCCGGGCAAACCTGGGGCACAAAAGGGCCGAAACTTCACAGGCCGCCCGATTCTCGGCGGCAGGCAAAAAGGGAGCGGCGGTGGCAAATCGATCCTGCTCACCGGGCACATCGATGTTGTCCCACCGGGTGAGGTGACGCACTGGCTTTATTCTCCGTTTGCCGGCAAACAAGTGCAGGACCGAATCTACGGTCGGGGAGCGGTGGACATGAAAGGGGGCGTAGCAGCCATGCTCGTCGCCGCGGAGGTTCTCCATGAGCTGCGGATTCCGCTCTCCGGAGACCTATTGTTTTCCACAGTGGTCGACGAAGAAATTGGCGGCATGGGAACCTTGGCCATGGTGGACCGGGGTTATCATGCCGATGCCGGGATTTTGACCGAACCGACGAACAATCGAATTTCACCGGTTTGTCACGGCATACTATGGGGAAAGATCATTTTGAATGGAATCGGCGGTCATGCGGAGTTAGCGCGGAGGCATTGGGACGCAGGCGGACCAGTCGACGCGATTGGGCTGACGCGCTTTGTTCTCACCGGCATTGATGTGATAAATGAACGGTGGCGGACCGATCCGCGGAAAAATCATCCGTTGATGGAGTTGCCCAACCAAATCACTGTGACCCAGATCAAAGCGGGAGAACACCCCAGCTCAGCGGCAGGCCGTTCCGAAATCATCATCGACGTGCAATACCTCCCGCATGAGAAGGATATCGACGGAGTCGGAGGCAGCGTAAAAAGGGAGGTCGAAGAGCATATCACCAGGATTAGCCAGGTCGACCCTTGGCTCGCCGAGCATCCGCCGTGCATCGAATGGATTTTGGACGCGGATTGCGCGGAAGTGACGGTTGATCATCCGATCATCGGCGCGTTCCGCGATGCCAGCAAGGCGGCGTCGCATCCGTTCGAGCTTTGGGGAATCGGCGCGCACACCGACATGGGAATTCCAACTGATCTTGGGAAGACTCCGACGGTCAACTTTGGGCCGGGCGACCCCAGCCAGGCGCATCAGCCCAACGAGTCTGTGTCGCTTACAGATTTAATAACCACAACGAAAATCATCGCGCTTACTATCGCAGGATGGTGCCGATAACGCATCCACTCAACTCAATGAAGGCAAACGTACTCTTAGTCGGAGAGAGCTGGCTCAGCAGTTCGACGCACATTAAAGGATTCGACTTTTTCTCTTCCAGTCTCTACGCGACTGGAGGCGATTTTCTGATCTCCGCTCTTCAAAAGCGAGGCGTTCAAGTTACCCATCTTCCAGGTCACGAAGCAGCGAAGGATTTCCCGTTCGAACTCCGCAAGCTTCAGGCGTTTGATGTTGTCATCCTGAGCGATATTGGAGCAAACACCCTGCTCTTACCGCCGGAGACATTCTTAGAGGGCAAGCGGATGCCGAATCGGCTCGAGCTTGTGAAGGAATATGTCATGCAGGGAGGCGGCCTGGTGATGGCAGGCGGCTATCTCAGCTTTCAGGGCATTTATGGCACGGCACGCTATCACAGAAGCCCCATTGAAGACGTGCTTCCCGTTTCGATGCAGCCGACTGATGATCGCGTCGAAAAGCCTGAGGGGATTAATCCGAAAGTAGTTAACGAAAGCCATTTTATCACCACGGGAATCGAGAAGGAATGGCCATACGTTCTCGGATTTAATGAAGTAAAGATTAAGGAGGGCTCTGAATTACTGGTGATGCTGAATGATAATCCGCTTCTGGTCGTCGGGACATTTGGGAAAGGAAGATCCGCCGCTTGGACTTCCGATGTCGGCCCACATTGGTGCCCGAAAGAATTCGTCGATTGGACTGGCTATAGCGAAGTTTGGACCCGCATCATCCAATGGCTTTGCAAGGCAGATTGTTAAGCCCAAAAACCGAAGATAAGAGGTAACCGCAGATTTCACAGATTCCACAGATGACTGAAGCCAAATTCCGAAATTTGGACTCGTCCTCGTCCTCGTCGTCGTGCTCGTCCTCGGTGCATAGGGATTCCGTGACCGCAAAGAGACCGATGGAACTAATTTGTTCTGTTAGTCTGATTGCGAACGGGATTCTCGAGGACGAGGACGACGACGAGCACGAGGACGCCTCCTCAAATTCGGAATTTAGACTGAAGCCAACAGTCGGCGCATTGGCGATACTCTAGAGATCAACGACCACTTTGCCGAGAGCTCCAGACTCCACCAACGCATGTGCGGCATCGATATCTGCCGAGGAAAAGCGCAGTTTGTTGAGCAGCGGCCTGAGCTTGCCGCCGTCCGCCAGTGCTGCCGCCTCCCGAAGAATCACGCCGTGATGCGCCTGGCCTAGGCCGGTGAGCAGAGGCATGAGCGTAAATACACCTGAATATGTGGCGCCACGGAACGAAAGCGGTGCCAGCGAGTGGGTGCTCCATCCAAGGCAGCTCACGACGTGGCCGGTATAGCGCTTGACGGCAACGAAGGAAGCGTCAATCGTTGCGCCTCCTACCGTGTCATAGACGACGTCGAAGCCCTGACCTTCGGTATGAATGGCGACATACTGCTCCGTGGAAAGGGTGCGGTAGTCAATGGTGGTTGCGCCGAACCCTTCGACGACGTGTTGCTTGCCGGCCGAAACAGTGGCGAAGACCTCCGCACCAAAAGCCTTTGCGAGTTGCACAGCGATGTGCCCGACTCCGCCCGCGCCTGCGTGGACCAGCACCTTCTGGCCCCCATGCACTTTGGCACGATCGACGATGCCTTCCCAAGCCGTGATGGCGATCAGCGGAAGAGCCGCAGCCTCTCGCATAGAGAGTGACTTCGGTTTGAGGGCGATCAGGTCTGCGTTGGCCACGACGATCTCGGCCAGCGTACCCTGCAGCCCACCAACGCCGCCCACCATTCCATAAACCTCGTCGCCGGGGCGAAAGGCTGTTACATCCGGGCCGACCTCTTCCACAACACCTGCCATATCAAGACCCAGGACCGCGGGCAGCGGCTGTTTGGCATGAGCTGCCTTCCCGGCACGGATCTTGGTGTCCAGCGGATTCACGCCACTGGCGTGTACGCGCACCAGCACCTGACCTGCTGAGGCAGCAGGGTGGGGAAGGTCGACCTGCGTAAAAGCTGCTTTGGGATGTTCAACGACGTATGCACGCACGGCGTCCTCTCATAGTCATATTTGTACAGGTAGTCGAGCTCCGACATTAGCTGACGGGAGCCGATCGAACTATCCGCAGGGTTAAACGCCACAGCCATGTCCCATGGGCTGGTATTGCGCGCTCCTGCGCTGCTTTTCGTTTTGTAATCTCCGGATATCGCGAAACGGTATCGATGAAGTGCTCAAATCGGCAGACATCGCCGGAGATTGCGTTATTTTGCCAGCCATGGATATAGACGAATAGCAGCGGACTATCCGCCTTGCGGATCACTTCGAGTGCAGCAGATCGCTGGGACGTATCTAGTTCTGAGCCTTGATCACCAAATTCGACGAAGGCCAATTTATGCGTTTTGGAGGCAGATTCGAGCTTTTGCAGAACCTCAACTGAGTGAAGAAGTCAGGGAGTCAGAAGTCAAGAACTCCAGAATTAAAGAAGAACGAAAATCCAACAGACACTTCAAATGGTTTCAGCTTGAGTGCGACGAACTTCGGAATTTAAGTTAACGTAACGAGGCAATCATGACTTTCCCAATTAAGTTTAGACCCCTCATGCTATTTCCGCTGCTTCTGACAACCGCCTGCACCTCAATGCAGACTGGTCCGCAGTACTCCCCTTCTGTTCCCAGCGCCAAGGTGGCGACCGTCTATTTTTATCGCACACCTTACTCGCCCGGGGCGGTTGTGGGAGTTGATATTAAAGACAATGGGATAGACCTCGGCGCACTGCCAGACGGTACCTACTTTGTTTATCATGCACCTCCGGGACAACATACCTTTACTGTCACCACCGATACGACGGCGACTCAGAACGTCAAACTACAGGGCGGTGCGACTTATTATGTCAAGGCAGGCGTCGTTTCCAGCCAACATCTTTTTCGCCCATCCCTAAATATCGTATTTGATCTGCAGGGCCAGGCGGCAATTCAGAGCTTAAAACGGCTCAATTATCAGGAGTAACGCGCGTATCAGCCAGGTCGTTCGAACAGCGTAAGCGAAAGCTGCCGCTTTGGCGTCCGATCTAGGCAAAGGAAAAGCTATAATAAACAGCTATGCAAGGAACGTATCACCCAATCGAGAACTATGGGGTTATTGGAAATTTGCAGACTGTGGCGCTCATCGGGATGGATGCGTCGATCGATTTCTTCTGTTTTCCATACTTTGACTCACCCACTATCTTTGCAAGCCTTCTGGATTCGGAACGCGGAGGACGATTCGTTTTATCACCTCTCTTTCAGCATCGCCGCCCGAAACAGATGTATCTGTCGAACTCGAATATTCTCTTAACTCGATTTCTTTCTCCGGACGGTGTTGCGGAGGTGTGTGACTTTATGCCAATTTCTTTGGAGTCCTGGAGCGATCGAGTCGAACCGGTACACCAACTGATTCGCCGAGCTAAATGCGTGCGCGGTGATGTGAAGTTTGAGATGACCTGCGATCCGCGTCTGGACTACGGACGGGCAAAACAAAGTGTGAAGCTTCTTTCGGAAAAGGAGGCCCTCTTTACTCCGGATAGCGGAGATAGTTCCATTAAACCCATTCGGCTCCGCGCCGAGGTGCCGCTTACGATTCGGGAGGGGCGGGTTGAAGCAGAGTTTGTTTTAAGGGCCGGGGAAAAGGCACTGTTCATCCTGGAGGGAGATGAAGACGCACCGCACGAGATCAATCCGAATCGGGTGGGTGAACTGTTCAAGGCTACACTCAACTTCTGGCAGTCCTGGATAAGTAAATCGACCTACCGCGGACGTTGGCGCGAGATTGTTGATCGCTCAGCGTTGGTGTTGAAGCTGCTGGTGAGTCAGCGTCACGGTTCGATCGTGGCAGCACCGACTTTTGGTTTACCGGAGGCGATCGGTGCTGGGCGCAATTGGGACTACCGTTATACCTGGATCCGAGATTCCAGTTTTACTTTGTACGCATTGAACCGGCTCGGGTTTGAATCGGAATCGAAGGCATTCATGCAATGGCTGGAGGCTCGCTGCCGCGATCGCAATAAAAATGAGCCACTCCAGATCATGTACGGTACCGATGGACGCAAGAATTTGACCGAGGTTGAGCTCACGCACTGGGAGGGATATCGGGGGAGTGTTCCCGTGAGAATAGGGAATGCCGCGCAGAACCAGTTGCAGTTAGATATTTACGGCGAACTGTTAGATTCCATCTATCTGTATAATAAGTACGGAGAACCGATCAGCCACGGCCTCTGGTCGCAGATCAGTCAATTGGTCGAGTGGGTCTGTGAAAACTGGGATCAGCCGGACGAAGGAATCTGGGAGGTACGAGGCGGGACCCAACATCTGTTTTACAGTCGCCTGATGTGTTGGGTGGCGGTGGATCGAGCAATACGCCTGGCCGAAAGACGGAGTTTTCCCGCACCTGTGGTACGGTGGCTGGGCGTGCGCGATGCCATTTATCACCAGATTCACAGCGAGTTCTGGAATGAGGAAATGCAGAGCTTCGTACAAACCAGAAATGGAAAGACGTTGGATGCCGCATGTTTGCTGGCGCCGTTAGTGAAATTTATCAGTCCGACCGATCCGCGCTGGTTGTCGACACTCCGTGCTATTGACCAAGGGCTAGTCGACGACTCACTGGTGTATCGGTACAGGACAGAAGACGGCCTGACAGGCGCTGAAGGAACCTTCTGCATGTGTTCCTTCTGGCTGATCGAATGTCTGGCCAGAAGTAATGACCTAAAAAGAGCCCGATTCCTGTTTGAGAAGATGTTGGGTTACGCCAATCACTTGGGCCTTTTCGCAGAAGAGTTGAGCCCCTCGGGCGAGCATCTGGGCAATTTCCCGCAGGCATTTACGCATTTGGCGTTGATCAGCGCTGCCTTCGAGCTGAACCGGCGGCTGGACGAGAAGGGGAGGAGCTAGCCTGGGGTGAGTTCTGGCCCCATTCAGGAAGAGAACACCGCGGTTAGTTGGACTTTCATTAGGCGACGCCGTCGTGCGATGGTAGGGACGCGCTCCCGCGCGATGCGCGGCAGGACGTCCGATCGGTAACATCCGTTGCAGCGCCTCTGATCGTCTACGCGTTCCGGCGCGTCCGGCGCAGCACGTCCGCAGATGCGTTCCACACGTGCAACGCCGGACGCGCCGGAGTGCCTCTACCATCGGAGGCGGTACACCGGAGATGACCATCGCACGTGCTGCCGCGGATCAAGCGGGAGCGCGTCCTGGAGCGCGTCCCTACCTGCGCCGTTGCGCGGGAACGCGGTCCAGACATGCGACGCATCTACAGCGCCAGCGGTCTCCTGCGGCACTTCAAAGAAAGAGTTGGGAGAATACTCTCAGCTTCCGAATTGCCGGTTAAATCCGGGACTTGAGGGCAGTTTATAGAAATCCCAATTATTGTCCGCAGCCTGAATGTTTTGATCGGGTTTTGCGCTGAACTCCTTTAGTTCCGGTGCCCCTGTGCACACATAGAGCTTCCCTTTGTAGATGAAAAACTGATTAGGATCAATGTCGGAAAGCTTACGTTTACTCATGCCGTTGGCACAGAAGCCTCCGTATTGCGGCGCGTATTTGGCCGGAGTCTTGTCGAATTCGGCCTTATCTTCTCCCGACGCGAAGTAATAGGTCGCGCCGCCATATTTGCTCGCATACTTGGGACTCCCTTTGACCGCCTTGCTTTGCTTGAAGTAGGCGACCGGATCATATCCCTTTAGAATCACACCCTTTTTGTCGACATTTATCAATGGGCGTTTTTTGCCGGCATGGGTCTTTTTCTGACCCGATGTATCTGCCTGGGCTAGGAGCATCTGATCTTTTCCAATGACGTTATTCGCGGACTCCGGCCATTGTGGGCCAGCCGCAGGCGCTCCGCTTGACGTAGCTACTATAATGACCACGGCAATGAATGCCACGGTCAACGAATGTGGGAACCTTTTCATGCTTAGCTCTGGAATTAGTAAACGTGGTTAGAAGCTTCGGCATCTCAGGTCAAACACGGAGGAGCTTCTTGTTCCACCCACTTGCGCCTGAGCGCCCCCCGATCTCCAGGGAACAGCAAAAAAGAGGTTAGATGAACTCAAAAATATTTTCCATGAAAAAAAGCGCCAATGCTGGATTCGCCTGGAACCATTCGAAGTCGCGCGATGAGGCTCGATCGATCCCTGATGAATTCACAGTTCAGACCTGGACAGACTTAACCCCAAATTCCGAATTTGAGGAGTCGTCCTCGTGCTCGTCGTCGTCCTCGAGAATCCCGATCGTTTCGCGATCAGACTAACAGAACAAATCAATTAGTTGCCGGAAATCGGTCTCTTTGCGGTCACGGAATCCCAATGCACCGAGGACGAGCACGACGACGACGAGGACGATTCCAAATTTCGGAATCTGGGTTAAAAGACCATCCTAAGGACCCAAATTGACTTGATGTAAAGATATTATTAGGTATCTTGACGTCAAGTTATTTTCTGAGTCTCTTCTGTTACCTCTATGAAACCCGAACTGCTTGGGATCCATCACGTCACCGCGGTGACCGCTAATGCTCGCGCAAACCATCGCTTCTACACGGACACTCTGGGAATGCGGCTGGTCAAGAAGACAGTCAATCAGGATGACGTCCGAGCTTATCACTTGTTCTATGCCGACGCCAAGGGCTCGCCCGGCACAGACCTCACGTTTTTTGATTGGGCGCATACGCCACGACAACGCCACGGTAACCACTCCGTCAGTCGCACCGGCCTGCGAGTCGGCGGAGTCGAATCATTGCACTGGTGGGCGGCACGTTTCGATGAACTGAAAATAGCGCGCTCGGAGATTTTGGAGCGGGACGGACGCACGGTCATTGATTTCGAGGATAGCGAAGGTCAGCAGCTGAGCCTGGTCGATGACGGAAACGCGGGTTTATCGTCTGCCTGGTCAGGCAGTCCGGTACCGGCAAAATACCAGATCCGAGGGCTCGGACCGGTTACCATCACGATTCCCGAGTTGGATTTGACGAATCATCTCCTTACGGAGGTTTTGGGGATGCGACCGGCCCGGGAGTACGCGGATTCGACTAAAACCCAATTCCGCGTTCAGGTCTACGAAGTCGCCGGAGGCGGTCCTTCGGCAGAATTGCATGTCCGGGTTCGCCCGGATCTTGCACCGTATCGTCCCGGAGCCGGGGGCGTTCACCACATCGCTTTCCGGGTGGCGGATGAGGAAACTTATCATGCCTGGACGCGCCGATTGCGAGATTTTGGTATTCCGAACAGCGGAGAGGTTGACCGCTATTATTTCAGGAGCCTGTACTTCCGCGAACCGAATCACATCCTTTTTGAACTTGCGACCGATGGCCCGGGATTCGCAGTCGACGAAAATGTTTCTGATCTTGGAAAAAACCTTGCGCTGCCACCGTTCTTGGAAGGGCGGAGGGCCGAGATCGAAGCCAACCTCGAAGAGATTTAAACCAAAAATCAAAGATAAGAGGACCTCAAACATTCCATAATCGTCCTCGTCCTCGTTCTCGTCCTCGACCTCCGCCGTTGGGGCCACTAGTCGCTGGGGTCGCGATTCCGCCGTGGAGGCAAAGGCTGGAGCCTTCGCTTACATCCCGCGCCAACACACGGGGGGTGACGCTTTTCGGTGAGGCGAAGCGGGGACTGCTAGGCCGGCCGAGGGTTCCCGATCTTTGATATTTCCGCTCCGACCTAAGAGAAATCGAGGACGAGGACGAGCTCGAGGACGAGGACGATTGGGGGAACTCAAGCCTCCGCACCTCATAAACCGCAGATTTCGCAGATTTGAGGAGTAGGGCAGACGGTTTCTGCCATCTACAATTTTGTTTCGGATGAATCCTTGCGTCAGATAACGCTAACCTCCTCGGCCTCAGTCATCTGTGGAATCTGTGAAATCTGCGATTACCTCTTATCTTCGGTTTTTGGGTTTACCTGAAGAGGTGGTCACGAGCGCGCTGGGAGGTCTGCCAATAACCTTCTTAAAGAGCCGTGAGAAGTGAAATTCATCACAAAAGCCAAGCATCGCTGCCGTCTCCTTTACAGAGAGCCTCCGATTCAGCAGGAGCTTACACGCTCTCTGCATTAAGTATCGTTGCCTGTACTGGAGCGGAGAAACGCCGTATCTGGACTTGAACTTCTTTCGGAAGGTCTCATAGGAGAGTCCTAGTTGCTTCGCGATCGCCGGAAGCTGGTCTCCGTGTTCGGTTTCGAGCGCCGTTGTAGCCTCGATCAACCAGGACTCCGTCGGGAGCGGCTCCTGAAGCATCCGGAGATCGGCAAGAATGCCCTGCAGGGTGGCGAGCGAACCTGCCGCCTGGAGCGGCGTTACTACCGGTTGCTTGCAGACTGATTTGAGTCGCTCGAGCCATAGTTCGATCGGCTGCACCTGTTGTACCGGACGTCGATCGTCGAGAAGCCTTCCCTGCCTCCAAAGATCGAAGATCGACCCGTCGAACACGACAAAGAATTCGTCCCAATATTCGCCTTTCCCAGGACCGTACTCATGGCCTAAATCTGGATAAACCCAGATCAGGTCGCCAGCTCGCACAGCCCGGGCGTAACCGTTCGCATCGCGATAATGACCAGACCCCGCCAATAAGTAAACGAGAGCATAGCTCCCATAAATGCGAAGCCGACCACGACCAGTACCAAGGCTATTCTTTAGGAAAGCAGCTAGACGGATTGTCCCCAGCGGCGACGTAGCAGGCTTGGCGAGTACAAATTCGTAAAGATTGTGGAGCCGCACCCTTCCAAAGTACCAAATCACACATGTGTTTTGCCAATCATTCCATTCCGCCCATTAATTGGGAGCCTAGAGTGATGTTGTGTCAGTCACCAATCTGGTTGTCCCGAAGTCTGCAGGGTTGACTCTCGAGCTTGGCGAGCATGCCTTTGGATCTCTTAAAAGCTCGGCCGACAACATAGGCAAGCCAAAGATGCTGCTTGGGCGCATGTTGGAGGACGGCTATCTGTATCTCCCGGGTTTTCTCGACCGGCACGAAGTATTGCGGGCACGAGACTCGATCACAAATCGGCTCGCTGCAGAAGGCCTACTGCATCCGGATTACCCAGCCGTCGAAGGTGTGGCTAAACCCAAGCAGCGAACCGCTTTCCGGCCAGATTTGGCGTTCGGAAACCGCGCGATCGAAAGCCTAATCTACGGCCCGAAGGTCATCGAGTTTTACCGGGAACTACTTGGGGGTCCAATACGTCACTATGATTTCACCTGGTTCAGACCGGTTGGCCCGGGCAAGGGCACTCCTCCGCATTGCGACCTCGTCTACATGGGGCGCGGTACCAAACAGGTCTTTACGATGTGGGTGCCGTACGGCGACATTTCACTTGAACTTGGCGGATTGATGATTCTGGAAAATTCTCACAAGAAATCGGACCCGCTTCGCAATTATCTGCGGCGTGACGTGGACAGTTATTGTCTCAACCGTCCAGGAGCGGAAGAAGCCGGGACCAAGGAACGGAGTGTCTGGGACGGCTGTTTAGCGAAAAACCCAGTTGCGATACGTCAAAAGCTAGGCGGCCGGTGGTTAACAGCCGAGTTCCACGTAGGCGACGTTGTTACCTTTGGGATGACAGTCGTTCACGCCAGCCTTGATAATCAGACTGATCGCATCCGTTTTTCTTCCGATTCGCGCTACCAACTTGCATCCGAAGCAATTGATGATCGATGGATTGGTCCAAAGCCAGCCGGTCACTCCAGCGCAGGCAAGCGCGGCCGGGTTTGCTGAATAATTGAGGCCTTCTGAACAGTTGCCAAGTTAGCCACCTCATCCATGTCGTCTCGGGGCGGATAGCGGTCCGAATGGACGACGGTTCCGAATCAGAGTTCGGCCCGGGCGATATGGGTTCGATTCCTCCTGGGCACGACGCGTGGATAGTGGGGAACGAACCTTTTATCAGTATTGACTTCCCAGATTGCCGTATAGGGTTTCGATACAATCGGTGATATGGCACGCGCGTCGGCAGTAAAGGCACTCGGTGAAGTCGCACTGCGGGTCAATAACCTGGAGCGAATGAAACGCTTCTATCAGGAGGTTCTCGGCTTCGAAGTTCTTGGCGAATTTCCAAATGCGGCGCTCTTGAAGATCGCCGCAGGTTATGCCGGCCACACCCAAGTGCTAGGATTATTTGATCGCTCGGTGTCGGTGAATCAGGAGCGAACCACGATTGACCACATCACTTTCACCATTGGCCTCCTCGACTACGATTCCGAAAGGAAGCGGCTTGAGACATTGGGGCTGAACGTTGAGGTCTACCCCGATAGGAGTATAGCGACCAGACGATTCTCGCCTAATATAGCTCTTGTTAGTGCGAACATTTTAGCCTGTTATCCTGCTAACTGGTGCCGTCTTTCAGAGGCCCGTGCTGCAGGATCTCTCTCGATTTTAAGTGATGACGAGTGCCCGTGGATTAAACCTGGAAAATCCGTAAGCGCTCTGCTCCAAAGCTTCACCCGGAACGTTTCCGGACCGTCTCCACAGCCGATAGCCGGGGCCAAAACGCAGCCCAAATAAGGAGAGCGGTAAGGACTCTTGTTTAAGCTACTCCTTCACACGAGTCACCAACTGAGTCGGATTAACGAAACGCAAAGCGATCAGAAGCCACACGAGAGTCGATGCCATATAGATGACGGCCATCGCATCGACTGATTGGCCGGCACGAATGCCTGCGGCAAACACGGAATAATATAATGCTACAACCAGCGTCTGACTGTCGGGACCGGCTGTCAGGAACGTTAGTTCGAACATGGCAATCGTTCGTACCAAAACAAGCAGGCCGGCTGCGAGAATTCCCGGAGAGAGCAACGGGACCAAAACGTAAACTCATGCTTAAATTCAGCCTTTTGCCCGGCGGTTGGACCGGCGGTAGAACAAAGCCCGGGCGGCCAGAATGAATACGACGACAATCAGCTGGACTCCTGCCATGATCATGGCAATCGCAGAGGCCATCGGATAGTCGTAATCTTCAAAGGCCGCCTGATAGGCGGCGATCGAAATCACGCGCGTCGGACCGGCCGGCGCACCCAGTAACACCGCGGAAGGGAACACCGAAAAAGCCTGAACAAAAGAGAGGCAGAAGCCGATTGCCAAACCGGGAACAAGGAGTGGCAAATAGATATGAATGAACTGCCGCCATGGGGTTGCTCCCAGCGTGGCGGCGGCCTGCGAAAGGACAGGATCGATACCGGTGAGATAGCTGAGAAGGAGCAAATAGGCAAAGGGAAACCCACTAATGACGAGGGAAAGGAATACACCCCAATAATTGTGAGTCAGATGAACGATCGAGGTCGACAGATGAGTCACTAACAAAAAGCGGTTTAACCAGCCCTGCGGTCCGAGGTAAATGAGAAGCCCCTCAGCGATCAGTACCGTCCCCAAAGTTATCGGCACTACCAGGATCGTTGTCACCAGACGCTGGAGTGGATGCCTGCGTGTCACGAACGCGATCGGCAGCGCCAACCCAATGTTAACCACCGTAGCCGGGAATGATATCCAAAGAGTCGTCGCGATCGTTTGCCTGAGAAAGGGAGTTGAAAAAAACTTAGTATAGTTTGCCAGACCGGTGCCCTGATGCCCGGAGAACGAGAGAACGAACCCGTACAAAAAGGGATAGAGGAAGAGGAGCAAAACCAGGCATACGCCCGGCACAATCAGCAGAATCGTCCCGTCAAGTGATTTGCTTTCCGAGCCCGTTTCGATAGACTCCGTTGAGCTCATTCGGGATACCTTTGGGGACCGCCATATAATGTGCGTCGCCCACCCAATGAAAGCCGTGGAGTACCGAGATCTCAGCCGATTTTGGGACGATACCAAGGACGCGTGGATTGATGTCCCATCCGGTGGTAGTGGCGATGAGGTCCCGCGAGCCCTCGCCAAATTCCTTCATGGTCGCCGTTGTTCCGGAAGGATAGTACTCGATGAAGGT
>Ga0210408_10002637_pt1 | contig 17252 bp, 16 predicted proteins | sample IncBWH4MmetaG_FD_155471 | JGI IMG/M metagenome (GOLD analysis project Ga0210408, IMG submission 155471) | Forest soil microbial communities from Barre Woods Harvard Forest LTER site, Petersham, Massachusetts, United States - Inc-BW-H-4-M | ecosystem: Environmental > Terrestrial > Soil >...
GCTGATCCGAGGTGTGGTTGATGATCAGCTCGGTGATGACCCGCAAATTGCGGCGATGTGCCTCCCGCACGAAGTTCTTGAAATCCGCCATCCGTCCATAGGACGGATTGATGTTCTTGTAATCGGATATGTCATAGCCGTCGTCGCGCAGCGGCGAGGGATAGAAGGGCAGCAGCCACAGCGCGGTAACACCGAGATCCTGCAGATAATCGAGCTTGCGGCACAGTCCCTGGAAATCGCCGCTCCCATCGTCATCGGCGTCGAAGAACGCCTTGACGTGAAGCTGATAGATGATCGCGTCCTTGTACCACATCGGCTCGACGAGGTCCGGGCGCGCCAGTGCGCCGCTTTCGGACAGCGGAGAAGTAACGTCGTCGGGTGGGGTCATGCGGCGTCGGCAGTCAGAAGACGGAAAATCATCGCGGGGTTAGCCTGGGGATCGAGGTGGAGACGCTGGCGGGCACCGCGACAGGTGACGATGCGTCGCGTGAAAGCCTCCTCAAGCGAGAATTCGGCACCCGCCGCCAAACCGAACTCGGCGAGCGGCAGCTCGACATCGCTCTCATGCGCAGCATGCGGGTCGAGATTGACGGCTACAATCACTGTGTTGGTTCGGTCCGCCGAGGTCTTCGCATAACCGATAACATTGGGGTCTGCACAGTCGAGAAAGCGGAGGTTCAAAAACTCCTGCAACGCCGGGTTGTCGCGCCGGAACCGGTTCAGGATCCTGATATCCTCTTTGATGTTGCCCGCGCGATCCCAGTCCCACACCTTATATTCGTATTTTTCCGAATTGAGATACTCCTCGCGCCTGACGACCGGCGTATCTCCGTACAGCTCGACGAATTCCGGGTTCGCCAAATCGACGGAACTGACGGGCTCAGATATCGGCGTGTTCTCACAGAGCTCGAACCCGTTGTAGATCCCATAAACGCCGGACAAGGTTGCCGCGAGCACGAGCCGGATTCGGAACGCGGGCCGGCCCCCGTCCTGGAGGAAGATCGGCAGAATGTCCGGTGTATTGGTGAAGAAGTTCGGTCGAAAATGCTCCTTTGCCGGTCCTTGTGTAAGCTCAATCAGATATTCGGTCAACTCACTCTTGGTGTTCCGCCAAGTGAAATAGGTGTAAGATTGGCTAAACCCAGCCTTGGCCAGCGCCTGCATCATTTTCGGCCTGGTGAAGGCCTCCGACAGGAAGATCGCTTCCGGGCAGCGCGTCTTGACCTCGCGGATCAGCCACTCCCAGAACGGCAGAGGCTTGGTATGCGGGTTGTCGACCCGAAAGGTCCGCACGCCCTCGCCGACCCAAAATAGAACCGTGTCGCGCAGTTCGGTCCACAATCCTTCCCGGTCCGGGTTGTAGAAATCGACATTGACGATGTCCTGGTACTTCTTCGGCGGGTTCTCGGCATATTTGATCGTGCCGTCCGGCCTAAAGCGGAACCAATCCGGATGCTCGCGCACCCAAGGGTGATCCGGGGCGCATTGGATCGCAAAGTCGAGTGCCAGCTCGATGCCCCGTGCCGCGGCGGCGCCGACGAACCGGCGAAAATCCGCGAGCGTGCCGAGCTCTGGGTTGATCGCCCGATGGCCGCCCCCCGCAGAACCGATCGCGTAGGGGCTGCCCGGTTCGCCCGGCTGAGCATGGGGACTATTGTTCTTGCCCTTGCGGTTGGTGCGGCCGATCGGATGAATCGGCACGAGATAGACAACATCGAAACCGAGATCGGCGATCTCGGGAAGGCGCGCGATGCAGTCATCGAACGTGGCACTTCTGCCGGGCACTTTGCCCTGACTTCGTGGGAACATTTCATACCACGCGGCAAAACGTGCCGCTTCGCGGTCAACGACGATCTCGAGCTCTCGCGGATAACGTACGGTGTCGCTGCGCGGCGAATAGCGTGCCATCAATTCGCGCAGCGCCGGGGAGAGCATCAGACCGGTCCGGCGGGCGGTGTTTCCGGCATCGAAATCCCGAAGCGTTTCTCGGATACGCGCGGCATCAGCAGCCTGGGCCTGCGACAGCGCCGCCGCCACGATCGCCTTGCCCTCGACAAGCTCTAGTTCGACATTATCGCCGGCTTGGCGTTTTTTCTCGAATTCGTCCCGCCAGCTTTCGAACAGATCGGTCCAGGCTTCGATCGTGTAACGCCACAGACCGAGTTGATCGAGACCGAAGCGGGCGACCCAGCGATCGTTGTCGTACAACACCAGCGGCGTTTCGCGCCAGCCGCGCCCCTCCGGAGCATATCTGACGACGGCACTCAGCTTGTCGTGCCCGTCCCGAAAGAGATCGGCCTGGACTTCGAACTCATCGCCTAGAATCCGCTTCACCGGAAACCGGCCGCCGTCGAATTCGGGGTAGACCTCCTCGATGCGAATTCGCTGGTCCGGCCGCCATAACGGATGCAGGCGGGTTGCGAGACCCTCGCCCTCCCGACCCCCCGGGCTGGGTCCACCCTCTCCCGCAGTGCGGGAGAGGGTGTCGAGCGCAGCGAGGCGGGTCTGGGTACCACGCAGGACACGCACTTCGAGCGGCTCGATCAGGAGCCGGGGACCGATTGTCGTGGCCCCGGCGCCCGCCCCGCGCCCGGGCGAGAAGTCGCTCAGCACAGAACCCGCCCCCACCAGCGTTTCGAGAACCACCTCGTGCGATGCCCGCTCATCAGTATTGACAAAGATAATAGCCCGCTCCCCGCGGCTCTCGGTTTGCCGCTCCAGCACGACCAGCGGGTCGCCCTGATTGCTCAGCAATCTCTGCGGGCCCTCCTCGTTCAAGGCCGGAACCGCTTGCTTCATCGCGTTGACCTCGGCGATGAAGCCGCTGAGATCAAAGCGTTTGGGCTCGGGCACCTCTGTGCGGGTGGTGACTACATCGAGGGCCCGCGACCAGCCGAATTCGAACCCCATCGGCATCATCACACCCGTCGAATACGACGCAACGAAGGCATAAGCTCGGCGGTAGTGTGGCTCGATCGCCACTTCCGGGATTCCGGCCGCAAGGAGCTCGGCTGCCAGCCGTTTGGTGTCGTGGCTTTCGGGGAAGCCGATCGACGGCGCTATGTGGCGAAACGCTTCATACTGCTCGAGCAGCCATGGGCTCTCGAAGTCCCACCATTTGATGCTGTTGTAGAGATAGTCGAAACCGGCCTCGGCTAGCGCAAGAACGCCCTCGAGCGGCGCGCCCACAGTTTCGGCGCAGAAGATCACGTCGGAGGACGTCGCCTTAGCCGTACCGATCAGCCCGCGCCAGACCTTTGCGGGCACTTTGTACGCCGCGTCGCAGCGGAAACCGTCGAATCCGAGACCGACATAGTGCCGCACCAATTGCTGGAAATAGGCGAGGATCTGGTGTTGCTGAGGCGGCCGATAATCGAGCTCGGCGAGATCAGCCCACACGGTCTTGCGGGTGGGATCCGCCGGGTCAGTGGCAGACGGAGAGACGAGTTCGCCGCGACGATTACGAGCAAACCAGCCCGGATGGCTGATGACCAGCTCGCTGTCCTTGGAAGTGTGATTGACAACCAGGTCCATGATCACGCGCAGCCCATGCTCGCGTGCCGCATCGGTAAACCGGCGCAGCAATGCGTCGTCATCGGCGGCTTCTTGGCCGCGGAAACGCGGATTCAGCCGGTAGTAGTCCTTGACGGCGTAGAGGCTCCCGGAAAATCCCGGATAGTGAAAGGGATTGATGTAGACGGCATTGAACCCCATCGCCGCGATCCGCGGAAGATGCGCCGTCCAATCCCTGATCGTTCCCGCCAAGGAGGGAAAGAGATTGTAGATACGAAGCCCCTTGCTCATCGCGATAGCCTTAAGCGAACCCACCCCCGATCATCCCTATCTCAGTTTGATGAAATTGCCGCGTTCAACAAGTCCGTCGTAGGAAAGTTCCACCCCGCAAGGTTTGAGCGGAGCGCCAGGGCTCTAGCGTCTCGGGCAGCTCTGCCCGAGACAGAACGACGATCGGGGTTGCATTCTTCCGCCCTACATGGCCGTCATCGCGACGCTTTCGATGGGGCCGAGGAGACGCGGGTCGCGTCACCCCGCTGCGCGAACCAGGCGGGCGGCTGCATCCCGTTACCCGAAAGCCTGAAGGAACGGCGCGACAGGCTGCCGCGACACAAGACACCAGCCCAGATTCGCCGACTGACCCGCACCGCCTCTCCCCAGCCGACTGCTGCCGGTCTATGTTGTCGGTAGTCTCAGCGACGGTGACGACCATGCCCGACGGACCCCGTTACGACGACGACTTCTTTGCCTGGACCCAGCATCAGGCGATGGTGCTTCGCTCGATGACAGTCGCCGAAAATCGCTTCGACCGCGAGAACGTTGCCGAGGAGATCGAAAGTTTGGGCAGGAGCGAACGAGACGCGGTGCGAAACCAAGTCCGGGGGATCATCGAGCATTTTCTGAAACTCGCCCATTCGACAGCCCGGCAGCCCCGTTTCGACTGGATGGCGTCGATCGCCGAGGCGCGCTCTGCCGTGGGCGACAAGATCTCGCCCACATTGCGACGGGACGCCGAGATCATGCTGGCAAAACTTTACGAGGATAGCCGGGACCGCGCCGCGCTCGGGCTGCGCGCGTATGGCGAGATACAGACAGCTGACAATCTCCCGATCGAATGTCCGTACACAATCGAGGAGATCTTGCGCCGCGGCTGGTATCCCGAGCCCTGCGGAGAGAAGCCATGACCCGCGACTTCGTCGGCTACGGCGCCGAGCCGCCCCATGCCGGATGGCCCGGAGATGCGCGGATCGCGGTCAATTTCGTGATCAATTTCGAGGAAGGCTCCGAGCGTTCCTATCCGGCCGGCGACGGCGTGTCCGAAACCGGGTTGACCGAAATGCTCGGCAGCGATCTCGGGGTCACCGGCCGCGATCTCGCCGCCGAGAGCATGTTCGAATACGGCGCCCGAGTGGGCTTCTGGCGCCTGCACCGGATCTTCACGCGGTTCGCGCTGCCGGTGACGATTTTCGGCTGCGCCCGGGCATTCGAAGCCAACCCGCCCGCCGCCGCGGCGATCGCCGCCAACGACTGGGACATCTGCAGCCACGGCTATCGTTGGACTAACCATCCGGGGCTCCCCGAAGACGAGGAGCGGCGGCAGATCGCCGCGGCCGTCGAGCTGATCCGCCAAACGACGGGCAAGACCCCGCGCGGCTGGTATTGCCGCTATGCGCCGTCGGAAAACACCCGCCGGCTCGTGGTCGAGCATGGCGGGTTTCTCTACGACAGCGACACCTACAACGACGAGCTGCCCTATTGGGTGCGGGTTGGCGACCAGCCGCATCTCGTCGTGCCTTATTCGCTGACCACCAACGATTCGAAATTCGGCCGCGGCGTTTTCGGCTCCGGCGAGGATTTCTTCGCGTTTCTGCGCGACAGCTTCGACCTCCTCTACGAGGAGGGAGCCGAATGCCCGCGGATGATGTCGATCGGCCTCCATATGCGGCTCACCGGTCACCCCGGCCGCGCCAAGGCGCTGATCCGCTTTATCCAGTACATCCTCGGCCACCCTCGGGTGTGGGTATGCCGCCGCGAAGACATCGCCCGCCACTGGATCGCCCGCTTCCCCGCTCCGGAGTGATCGAGGTACCCTGCAATCATGAATTGAACCGATTGTTGCCGATGGCTGCACCTGCAGCAAATCTGCAGCAAAATATCGCCTTTGGGTTGTGGTGCCGCCCAGCTACCGATGACTCGCTCCCCGTGGCCGGGCTCCACCCGAGGGCCGCCGGTCCACAAACTTGTTCCGTGGGCACCGGCCGCCCTTCTGCCGCGCCCCGCCCGGCGGTCTTGGCATATCAGTGATCGGCACCTGCTTGGTCCAACGGGCGGCCGATCCGGTACCCGCGAGGAATATGCGCCCTTAATTGGGCAATTGTTTGTTCGTCATCATCGCAACAGGCTCGATCGCTTTTCGCGCAATCGGTCGCTCGTCGGGTTTTCGCTCTCCGCCCCACGGGGCAGAGACCGTTCCGAAGCGGCAGAGCTTACGGGCGAGTTGCCGATTTTCTCATCAAACGCGGCCCGCGCGCTGATGATGTGCTGCACATGACCTTGCGCCCACATGCTGAGCGGTTCGACAGCATCCCACAAGGAACGCCCGAACTGGGTTAGTTCGTATTCTACACGCGGCGGAATCGTCGGGAAGTGCGATCGCTTTACCAATCCGTCTCGCTCTAATCCTCGAAGCGTCAGCGTGAGCATTCTCTGGGAGATGCCGCCGATCATCCGTTTAATCTCGTTGAAGCGCTTCGGACCATTGCCCAGCAGGACGATGATCAGAATGCTCCATTTATCGCCGACACGCGCAAGTACCGATCGGACGGCACGGCAATCCTCGTTCGCGTGATCGGGAAGCTCGATAGTCACCTCTATGTGCCCCAGTACCAAGTTTGTGCCTTCTTGCGCACCTTAGCAGCGGTAACCAAAGTAGTCTAGGTAACGATCGTATACCGTGGCCGTGAGACCGCGATGGTCGCGGTCGCCAGCAAGGAGCTAGGCATGACCGTTATTTCCGTGATCGTCGGGAGCACCCGACAGGGACGTTTTTCCGAGAAACCCGCGAAGTGGATTCTGGGGCACCTGCAAAAGCGCGCCGGCGTTGAAGCTCGACTGCTCGACCTGCGCGATTTTCCGATGCCCTTTTTTGACGAGCCGGTTCCGCCGGCGATGCCGGGCCGTCCGCCTTACGAGAACCAAGTGGTCAAGAAATGGACCGACGAAATCGCCCGGTCGGACGGCTTCATCTTCGTCACGCCGGAATATAATTACGGTACCACCGCGGTGCTGAAAAATGCACTCGACTGGGTTTATCCCGAATGGAACCGGAAGGCGGCTGCTTTCGTGAGCTATGGCAGTGCAATGGGCGCGCGCGGCGTTCAGCAGCTGCGCGAAACCGCTATAGAGCTTCAACTGGCTCCCATTCGCTCATCCGTTCACATCCCTGTCGCGACCTTGTGGGCGCACTTTCAAGGCGGCGATGTCGACAAGGGGCTTGCCGAGCTCGAGGCGCCTGCCAAGGTGATGCTCGATGACCTTCTGTGGTGGACGGCGGCCCTCAAGGCGGCGCGCAGCAAAGCGTAAAAAGGCCTTGCCCCTATTGGACAGACCGCATCGTAACGCTCGCCTTTCCGGGTAGTGGGTCAGTTTTGACCCATTACCCCTTTCCTAGTCATATTGACAATATCGCTATAATTTGGTACGAATTCCGCGTGATGCCGGGAAGGGTTCTCGGCATCTTGCGGGCGTTTTAGCCAATGGATGCATGGCGGACGCCTCCACCGATGTCGATGGCCGGCACCCGCCGGTCTGCACCATCCGGCGACACGGGGAATACTTCAGGTTGGGCCTCCACCTGAATTTCCCGTGAATTATCAGGTGGCGGAGAGGGCGGCTTTCGCGTAAAGAGCGAAACGCCCGAGCAGACCCGGCCCGAGCAGGATTCGGTAAATGCGTCTACTCCGTAACAGCGGATATTGTGCATGAAACAATACGCTTTGCCGCTCGGATTACTGGCGGCGATCTCGGTCGCCATGCCCGCCCGCGAGGTCGACGGCGCCGGCCTCGACGATGTCGAGACGATCGTGGTGCTCTATGCCGAGAACCGCAGCTTCGACAACCTTTATGGCCGATTTCCGGGCGCCAATGGGCTCTCGCAGCTTGCGCCGGACGATTATTTACAGCGCGATCGCGACGGCGCCGTGCTCAAGGAATTGCCGCCGGTGTGGGGTGGTTTGACGGAAAAGGGGGTGGTACCCGCGGTGAGCGAGGCGCAGACCCGACACCTTCCGAATGCGTCCTTCGCCATCGATGATCCCAAGGGCCTCAACACGCCGGTAACGGTCGTGACGCGGAGCCCGGTTCACCTCTTTTACCAAAATCAAATGCAGATCAACGGCGGCAAGAACGACCGATTTGTCGCCTATACGGATGTCGGCGCGCTGGTCATGGGCTACTACGATCATGCCGTATTGCCGCTGTGGGAGGTCGCCAAGCAATACACACTGGCCGACAATTTCTTCATGGGCGGGTTTGGGGGCTCGTTTTTCAACCATTTCTGGGTGGCTTGTGCTTGCGCGCCGGTCTATCCCAATGCCGACAATAGCCCTGCCAAGAAGCTGATCGCGGCCGTCGGCGTCGATGGCGTGAGCTTGAGGATTGCCGCCGATTCGCCGAAATCGGCGCTCCAGGGCCCGCCCAAATTTGTCCGCGACGGCAATCTGACGCCGGATTTCTATGCGGTGAACACGATGCAGCCGCCTTACCAACCGAGCAAAAACAAGCCGGCGCCGGGAGGCGACCCGGCCTATGCGGACCCGGCGAACCCGACGACGCTGCCGCCGCAGACCGTGCCGACGATCGGCGATTTCTTATCGGCAAAGGGCGTCGGCTGGGCGTGGTACGCCGGGGCCTGGCAGGCGGCCCTCACCGGCCAGAACGCGTTCCCGGTGCCCAATTTCCAAACCCATCATCAGCCGTTCAATTACTTCGCAACGATGGCCCCCGGCACCGCGGCACGGGCCGAACATTTGCGGGACGGTGGGCTCGGCGGCAGCGAGTTCATCAAGGCGATCGACAGCGGCGGGCTGCCGCAAGTCGCCTTCTACAAGCCGCAAGGCAATCTCAACGAGCACGCCGGCTACGCCGATGTGCTCGACGGCGACCGCCACCTCGCCGAGATCGTCTCCCACCTGCCGAAGAGCCCGCAATGGGCGCACATGGTGGTGATCATCACCTATGACGAGAATGGCGGGTTCTGGGACCATGTAGCACCGCCAACGGGCGACCGCTGGGGCCCGGGCTCGCGGATTCCGGCGCTGATCCTCTCGCCCTATGCAAAGCGCGGCTTCGTCGACCATACCCTATACGACACGACCTCGATCCTGCGCTTTATCAGCCGCCGCTTCTCTCTGCCGCCTCTGGCCGGCTTGCAGGCGCGCGATGCCGCGTTCGCCGCTCACGGTAGCCCGCCGCTCGGCGACCTAACGGGTGCCCTCGACCTGCCGCCCTGATCAATTCAATTGCGTGCGCAGCTGCTGCAGAATAGCGGCAGCCTGGTGCCGCGGCATACCCTCCGGCGCGCGCACGACATATTGTTCGAGTGCCGCGGCGGCGGCGCGCATATTGCCGAGGTGGCGATGCAGCATACCGGCCTCGGCCCACAGCTCGGCGAGGTCCGGCGCCAGCATCAGCATTGTCTCGACCACCGTCAGCGCCCGTTCATGGTGCTGCGCCTGCAGCAGGCGAGCCTTGAGATTGTTTTGCAGGCGAAGCAGCACATCGCGGTCGGAGACCGCCCTGTAATGTTCGGGCAAGAGCTCGCTGTCGCGACCGGTCGCGGCCTTCAGCAGCCCGCGCAGTTCTGCAGCACTACAGACTTGACCTTCATGGAACGGGTCGACGATGACCCGCTCAGGACCAGCGGACAGCCGCACCAGAAAATGGCCCGGGAAGGCAAGACCCGCCATATCCCATCCCTGGGCGCGGGCGGCGTGGATGTAGAGGATCCCGAGCGCCACCGGCAGTCCCTTGCGGCGGTCGACGACCCTGATCAGATTGGCGTTCTGGACGTCGTCATAGGTCAATTCGTCGCCCGAATACCGGTATTTCAACAAGAGGACCTCGCTGAGCGCGCGGGCGCGTGCGGCGAGGTCGCCCGCGGCACCCGGATGTCGGCCGACATCGCGGGCGATCAGCCGCAGATGGTCGTGATAGCGCCCGAGATCGACCTGCGGGCGCTCGAACGAGGCGAGTGCCAGTGCGGCCTCGGCGATCGGCAACATCCGCGCACCCGAGGCCCCGAGCTCACGCAGAAAGCGCGCGCAGGTCTCGGGGTCGGAGGTTGCCGGCGGCTCGGTCATCTCACGATCAAAGTTTTTCGACCTCGACCGGGGTCGCCGGGGCAGCGGCCGGAGCGCCCGGGGCCTGCGCGCTCGAATGTGGCGGAGGCGAGGCAGCCTGAGCAGCAACCGGCATGCCCGGTCGGATCTCGACAAAGGAGACGACCCGCTTCACGTCCGGAGTATTGCGCGCCGTGGTCGTGGCGCTGTCGAGCTCGGCCTGGGAACGCGCCGAACCGATCAGATAGACCGATTTGTTCACCGTCTCGATCGTGTAGTTGACCGAGCGGATGCTGGGGTTGAACACCAACTCGGTGCGCAGCCTGGAGGTAATCCAGGCGTCCTTGGTGCCTTCCCACGCGCTTTCCGGCGGGCCGACCTCGATCTCGTCATAAAGCGTCCGCACGCCCGGGATGCGGCTGGCGATCTCCTTGGCCTGGGCCTTGATTTCCGGGGTCGGCGCGGAGCCCGTCAGCAATGTTCGTCCCTCATAGACCGTGACGTTGAGATCGGCCTGCAATCTCGGGTTCGCCTTGATCCAGGCGCTCTCAATATTCGTCTTGATCGTAAAGTCGTCAACGCTGCCGCCGACCCCGCGTTCCTGATTGGCGGTGTAGCCGGCGCCGCCGGCCGCGGCAAGCCCTCCGACGATCGCCGCCGGACATCCGCCGAGAGCGAATGGTACGGCGAGGACAACGAGCATAAAGCAGAAATGACGATTGCGCGACATCGCTCCGGCCCCCCAGCCAGATGAAACCCCCGCACTATTGTGGGGTAAAAACGGGAGACCGCCAAAACCAAGCGAGGGCTCGCCACCTGCCCGTGTCAGGATCGCAGGATTTCCTAGTCGTCGATGCGCCAGGCGCCGCGCCAGTGTCGCGGCAAATGCAGCGGTGCGACCAGCATCACATCGAATCGGAGGTCGAGGCCGGCGAGGTCCGAGCGCTGCGTCAGGAAGGCTTCGGCGGCGCGGGCGATGCGCCGGCGCTGGCGCGGCGCCAGTGCGGATGCCGCCGCGGCGAGTTCGCTGCGCGACTTGACCTCGATGACCGCGAGCACCTTGCCGCGGCGGGCCAGAATGTCGATCTCGCCGGTCGCGCACCGCCAGCCGCGCGCGAGGATGTGCCAGCCGCGCAGCCGCAAGTGCCACAGACACACCCACTCCGCCAGCCGCCCGCGGCGTTGTGCGCGGCGGCGGGCGAGCATGCCGCGCCGGCCAGCCTGTTTCAGCGCTTCTCTCCTCGGATGGCGAGAGCGCGGCGATAGAGTTCGCTGCGTGGAAGGCCAGTCTCGGCGGCGAGCCGCGTGGCCGCATCGCGCACGCCGAACTCGGCGAGAGCGGCCCGCAGCCGCTCGCTGATTGCGGCATGGTCCGGTGCGCTCGGCTCGGGCGCGCCGACGACGATCACGACCTCGCCGCGCGGTGGGCCCGCTTCGCTATAATGGGCGGCGAGATCGGCGAGCCGTCCGCGCCGGATCTCCTCGTGCAACTTGGTCAGTTCGCGTGCGACGGCAGCGGGTCGGTTGCCGAAGAGGTCCGCCATATCGGCAAGGCAAGCGGCGAGCCGCGTGGCCGCTTCGAAGAACACAAGCGTCGCCGCGAGGCCGGACCAGCCTGCCAGCACGCGGCGCCGCGCCGCTTGGCGCGGCGGCAGAAACCCGCCGAAGAGAAAGACATCGGGAGGGAGACCCGAGAGGGTCAGCGCGGCGAGTGCGGCGGATGGGCCGGGAGCCATCGTAACCGGCAGGTTTTCGGCGATCGCCGCCCGGACGAGCTTGTAGCCGGGGTCAGAGACGAGCGGTGTCCCCGCATCGGAAACGAGCGCGATCCGCGCACCGCCGCGGAGCGCCGCGAGGACTCCGGGCCGGGCCTGCTCGGCGGTGTGGTCGTGATAGGGGTTGAGCGGCCGGGCGATCCCATAGCGAGCCAGCAGCCGCGCGGTGACCCGGGTGTCCTCGCACAGGATTCGGTCGACCCCGCGCAGCACCGCCAGTCCGCGCAAGGTCACATCGCCGAGATTGCCGATCGGCGTCGCCACGAGATAGAGACCGGGCGCCAGCCCCAGCTCGGCAGCTGCCTCCACAGCTGGGTACCAGCCCGCCGCCGCGGCGGTGTCGGGTTTACTCGCCGCCGGCCGACGGCTAGGTTCGCACCGCCCGCTGTCCCCCGCTCCGGAGGTTGCCCGTGCTGCGCCGGTGTTTCGCCCGGTCCGCCTCACCTTTCGTCGTCCTCGCCGCCGCTGCGCTTGCCGCTTGCGCGCCGGCAATGGTAGCGGCACCGCTCCCTCCCCGGCAACCGCCCTATGGCCGCCCGCTGCCGCCGGGGATGCCCGAGGCGGCACCGTCTCCGGCCGCACCCGGAGCGGCCAAGGTGGCACTGCTCGTGCCGCTGACGGGCGGCACTGCCGAGGTTGGCCAGGCGATCCTCGACGCGGCGCAACTCGCGCTCTTCGAGATGCCGGGTGATCGGCTGATCCTGGTGCCGCGCGACACCGGCGGCAACGTCTCTGGGGCGGTCAAGGCGGCGCGGGCGGTCATCGACGAGGGCGCTAAGCTGATCCTCGGACCGCTGCTCGCCGCTGAGGTAGAGGCGGTCAAGCCGCTCGCGCGCGATGCCCATCTCAACCTCATCGCGTTTTCGACAGTGACCGAACTCGCCGGCGGCAACACCTTTCTGATGGGTTTTCTGCCGCGGCAGGAAGTCGTCCGCGAAATCGGGCATGCGCGAGAACGGGGGTTCGCCCGCTTTGCCGCACTCGCGCCAAACTCGCCCTACGGACACCTGATGGCAGACGCGCTGAAGGACATCGCCGCGACGAGCGGTGCGACGGTGACCCGGGTCGAGTTCTACGATCCGCGCGCCGGCGACACGGCGCCGGCGGTTCAGCGCCTGCTGCCCGGGGCAGCGCCCTCCCCCGCCTCGGAGTCACCTGCTGCGGGCGCACCCTCGTTCGACGCGCTCCTGCTGCCTGAAGGTGGTGCCCGGCTCAGGCAAGTCGCCCGCCAGGTCAGGGAAGCGGCGGCCGGCCCAAAGCCGCTGCAACTGCTCGGCAGCGGGCTGTGGGACGTGCCCGATATCGGTAGCGAGCCGGCTCTGGTCGGCGGCTGGTTTGCCGCCTCCCCGCCGGAAGCCCGGCGCGCGTTCGCGCAGCGCTACCAAGCGGTTTACGGCCACGCCCCGCCGCGCCTGGCCTCGCTCGGTTACGACGCTGCGGCACTCGCCGCGGTGCTGGCGCGCGGCGAAGGCGAGGCCTTCTCGCAACAGGCAATCCTCAACCCGAACGGGTTCACCGGGATCGACGGACTGTTCCGCTTCACCCCCAGCGGCTTGGTGCAGCGCGGCCTTGCGGTACTCGAGGTCGAGCCCCAAGGCGATGTCGTGGTCAGCCCGGCACCCCAGAACTTCCAGGATCTCGCATACTGAACCGATCGACTGCTGAACCGATCGATTGGTAGCCTCTCCCTTCGGGGCTTTTGACCATTGCGCGGCGATGACATTGCCGCGGCGGGATCGGGATTCTTTTGCTGCTCGAGCTGAAAAATAAACATCGACGCCGCAGTCACTGATAAATTGTCGGGGCTGCTGCCGAAACCCGACCGTGAGCTTGTGGCTGCAGTCGGCAAAGGAGAGCCCCTCTGCCATTGAATTATATTAGTACGACTCCGCTGGAGATATCCGATGGGAGATCGTTGAAGATCGTAATTGAATTCCCATATCTGACCCATCGTGTTTCGATAACGGCACGGCACCATGCGGTTGCTCGCGGGCAATCGAACAGCGCTTCCCGAAATTGAAATGTGATCTGACCCGGCGAGAGCGTCGGATCAGCATCTTCTGACTTTCTAAGGAAGCTCGATGACTACCGGTACCGTGAAGTGGTTCAACGCGCAAAAGGGCTATGGCTTCATCCAGCCCGAGGACGGCTCGAAGGATGTCTTCGTTCACATCTCCGCCGTCGAACGTGCGGGTTTGGGAAGCCTGCATGAGGGGCAGAAAATCAGCTATCAGCTCGAGCGCGGCCAGCAAGGAAAGACCTCGGCGGTCGACCTTCGCGTAGAGTAATGCGAACGGCATTGGCGGCATCGCTCGGTGCCGCCAATGCCCCGCACCCCGGAGGTGAAGATGTCTGAGCACAAATTCCGCGTTGGACAGGCTGTGGAATTCTTTCCTGATCCTGGGATTGATCGCTCCAGCAGGGGCCGCTATACGATTGTTCGTCTGCTTCCGCTCGAGGGAAACACGCCTCAATACCGCATCAAGAGCGCGCTCGACGGGCAGGAGCGGCTGGTGCGGGAGACCCAACTGGGCACGCGCTAAGGCCACGATAGCCTCGGCGGATTGCGAATTGGCCGTCCGCAAAATTGCCCGATTGGCGTAATATACGAAGCCTGATCACAGCACCTGCCGGGCGTCACCAGCGCGGATCGAGCGCGTGGTCACGGTCGATTCGAGCGCCGGCTCTTACAAGCTTAAGAGGAACGTCCGCTGCAGAATCGCCGCAACCAAAAGTGGTAACATCCTCGGGTCGGATCAGCCGAAGAGGGCCTCCAGCACCGCGTTGAGACGCTGGCGGCCGGCGGCAGTCGCTACGAGGCGCTCCCGGTCTAGAATCAAAAACCCGCCGTCCACCAGCGGCGGGAGATTACGACCGAACAACGATTCGGCGTCTCCGCCCGCGGCGCGCTCGAGTCGTGCCCGCTCGACGCCGCTAGTCAAGCGCAACCCCATCATCAGCATCTCCTCGATCGCGCTGGCGCGGTCGATCGCGGTCATCTCTTCGATCCCGGTTCCCGTTCGTTCGACCTCCGCGAGCCAACGCTCGGGGGCCCGCCGCTGTCGCGTGGCGTATTTTACGTCGCTTCTCGTCAGCCGCCCGTGAGCGCCTGGGCCGGTCCCGATGTAATCCTGATAGCGCCAATAGGCGAGGTTGTGGTGGCATTCGCCCCCAGGCCGGGCGTGGTTGGAGATCTCGTAGGCCGGAAGCCCGCGAGCCTCAAGCCGCTCCTGCGTCATTTCGAACAGAGCGACCGCGACCTCCTCTACCGGCAAGACCAGACCGCCAAGTCTTTCCAAGGTGGCAAAGGCGGTGCCGGGTTCGATCGTCAACTGGTAGAGCGAGAGGTGGTCGTCGGCGAGCGCCAGCGCCTCGTCGAGTTCGTGCCTCCAGGCCGCGACGCTCTGGCCCGGGCGGGCATAGATCAGATCGAACGAGAACCGCGCAAAATTGGCGCGGGCACGCTCGATCGCAGCGATCGCTTCGCCGCGGTCGTGGAGTCGGCCGAGCATTTTCAGCGCCGCCGGGTCGAGCGACTGGATACCGAGCGACAGCCGATTGACACCGGCCGCGGCGAAGGCGCGGAAACGAGCGGTTTCAGCAGAGTTGGGGTTCGCCTCGAGCGTGACCTCGACATCAGGCGCCATCGTCCAGCGCGCCCCTACCCTGTCGAGCAGTGCCCCAACCGTCTCCGGCGGCATCAATGACGGGGTGCCACCGCCGAAGAAGACCGAGCCGACCGCACGCCCCGGCATGAGTTCGGCGTGATAGTCGAGATCGGCGAGCAGTGCCCGCGTCCAGCGCGCTGCGTCGACACTGTCGCGGACATGACTGTTGAAGTCGCAATAGGGGCACTTCGACCGGCAGAACGGCCAGTGGATGTAGACCGCCAGCGGCTCGGCCGCGCTCGTCTCAGCGGCTGCGGAGACAGCCATCGACAAGCTTTGCGAAGGCGCGGGCGCGGTGGCTGATGTGGTGCTTCTGGGCAGGGTCCAATTCGCCGAATGTCTGCACGCCGCCCTCGGGCACAAAGATTGGGTCGTAGCCAAATCCGCGCTCGCCGCGCGGCGGCCAGACGAGCGTTCCGGCGACCGCGCCGCGGAAGAGCTCGACATCACCATTGGGCCAAGCAAGGGCGAGCACCGCGACAAACGAGGCGCTGCGGTCCTTGTCGTCGAGCTCGCGATGCACGCGTGCCATTGCCATGCGGAAGTCCTTAGCGGGGCCGGCCCAACGCGCGGAATAGATCCCGGGCGCGCCATCTAGCGCCGAGACGACGAGGCCGGAATCATCGGCAAGCGCCGGCAGCCCGCCGGCGTCTGCCCCGGCTCTTGCTTTCAACGCTGCATTGGCCTCGAAGCTGTCCCCGGTTTCCGCGGGCTCAGGAAGGCCGAGCGAGGCGGCGGAGAGGGTATGGATTGCGAAGGGCGTCAACAGCGCGGATATCTCGTCGACCTTACCCTGGTTGTGGCTGGCGACGATCAGCCTATCACCGGTCAAAAGGCGGGCCATCGGTTCAGTCGAGATCGAGCGCCGCACGCTGACGGCTGGTGAGCTCGGCGATGCCCGCCCGCGCTAGCCGCAGCATCTCGGCGAAGAGCGGCTCGTCGAACGGCGCGCCTTCGGCGGTTGCCTGAATCTCGACGATCCCTCCGGCTCCGGTCAGCACGAAATTCGCGTCGGTTTCAGCCCGAGAATCCTCGGCGTAGTCGAGATCGAGCACCGCCAAACCCGCGACGACGCCGCAGGAAATTGCGGCAACGCTGTCACGCAACGGCAGCCCGGGCAGCTGCCCTGCAGAAAGCAGACGCTGACATGCCTGGTGCAGCGCCACATAGCTGCCGGTCACAGCGGCGGTGCGCGTGCCGCCATCTGCCTGGAGCACGTCGCAGTCGATGCGGATCTGGCGTTCGCCGAGCTGACCGAGATCGGTGACCGCGCGCAGGCTGCGCCCGATCAGGCGCTGAATTTCCTGAGTGCGCCCGCTCTGCCGACCGCGGGTAGCCTCGCGGTCGGTGCGGGTTGCTGTCGAGCGCGGCAGCATGCCGTACTCTGCCGTGACCCAACCCCGTCCGGTATTGCGCAGAAAGGGTGGCACCCGCTCTTCGACCGAGGCCGTACACAGCACATGGGTATCACCGAATTTCGCGAGGCAGGAGCCCTCGGCATATTTCGCGACCTCCGGATCGAGAGTGACCGCGCGCATCGCGTCTGGGGCTCGGCCCGAGGGTCGCATGATCTTCTCCACTGAGGACCCGTTTAGCTGCGAGGTCGGTATCCGACCGCGCACCAGAAGGGGGGAGTTTCGGAGAAGGTTATACCGTCGAGAGCGGCCCTCCGCATCATCGCCTCGATCTGCGCGCGGGAAAAGCGCTGCTCGAGCCCCGTGCCAAAGCGATCCAAAGCGTCCGTTCGCATCGTGTAGAAGCTCTTGTCCCGGTAGTAGCTGAGCGGCCATCCCGTCGGGTCGAGTCCGAAGCGCTCCGTCAAGCTGCCAAGTCGCGCCATAGGCCAATAAGCGAACAGCGCGATCAATCCCGTCAGCAGCCTCTTTGCCCGGAACGGCAGCCGAGAGATACCGCGCCGCAGGCGATCCGCCACCTTCCAGACGGCGCGGAACCATGGC
>Ga0210408_10002642_pt1 | contig 17226 bp, 20 predicted proteins | sample IncBWH4MmetaG_FD_155471 | JGI IMG/M metagenome (GOLD analysis project Ga0210408, IMG submission 155471) | Forest soil microbial communities from Barre Woods Harvard Forest LTER site, Petersham, Massachusetts, United States - Inc-BW-H-4-M | ecosystem: Environmental > Terrestrial > Soil >...
AAAACGCGACGGTACCAATACCTAGAGCCAACGCCAACACGACACCGGCCAGCAGTGTGGGAATTGGTTTCGCGATTAGCCAGCGCACCCCATCCCGAAAAATCTGTGGATTCACGCTGATACCCCCCTCAAGTAATCTAGCTCATTGTTAGGTGCATACAAGACTAATCCAATTCCTACTTCTGCAAGACGCCACGGATTGGCGATTAGTTCGTCCCGACGCACAAATAGTGGTACTACAAACTTGAACATGAAGACCCCTTGCCGAAAACGAAAGTCCGACCGGATCGGGGCGATGTTGGCCCTGGCAAAAGCGCAGAAGGCGCGGAGCATCAACTGTCTAGAATGCCGGGCATACGAATGCATTGTATTGCGGAAAAGGCGTCTACCATTTGACGAGCGCGAAATAATGAAACGACGGCTCGACACGGTCGCTTCGGGATTAGAGGATAAAGGCGACTATCAACGCAATGGCGATGGTTGCGGTCGTGTGTACGGCGATGATTGACGACGCTGAACGACAGGATTATCTTCACACCAGATTGAACCGGGGAGCGTAAAAACTTTACGGATCAATCAAAAGAGGGCGCAACAGCTTAACGGCTGATGCGCCCTTAATTTTTGTAGCCCTGAAAAAATGTCACCGCTGCTTCCCTCACTCTAATGCTTCTCAATGTCGAGATACCACAAATTTGAAGGAATCCAGGATCGTCCTGAGTTCGTTTCGAACCCGCAGATCGTCCTTGGTCGTGAACTCCATCACTGTGCCAGGATCAAAAGACCCGAACGAATTGCTTGCGATGGTGATACTTAGCTCGTAGCATTTGCCCCGCTGGACGGCGCGGTAAAGGTCGGTGTTCGTGTAGAGGCTCAAACCGACATCCGTGCTGATTCCATGAAGGAAACGGACTCCATTTACCTAATCGGGCAGATGGAATCAGGTTGGTCTGTAGCATTGACCATTAGAGTTATTTTGAGGTCGCAGGTACTTCCATTTTCGCATTGGACCTTAGAAGGCTGTTTGAATACTCGGCTAGGCGACGGCAACAACCGATACCTTCCTAGCTCAATGGTCCCCAGGTCAAAGCGACCATCGGCATCCGTCTTGGTCATCTTCACATTGACTTGTTTACGTTGCGAAATGTATTTCCTCAACTCTACCGGCGAATTCTTTAGCGGAGCGCCCAACTGATCGCTGACCGTTCCGATCACGCGAAGCGATTTGTGTAGTTCAAGATTTGGATGGATCGTTTCAATTTTGTAGCAATAGTTGGGGTCTGTGGGGCCAACCTGAACAATCTGGCCCGGGCTCAAGGTGACCGACACGGCAACGACGAGAGGCAACATGATGCCGATCACGGTTTCCTTCGCGACCCACACGGTAGGCCCTCTTTTCTGCGGCGGTGGGCGGCGACATGTCATAGAGCTAGGAACTTTTTAGGAACCAGCCAGTGAAACAGGAACGCCCGGAGAGATTCGAACTCCCGACCCGATGCTTCGGAGGCATCAAATAAATCTAATAAGCCTCATTTGCCCACAACATTTTCAACACGCAACAAACTGCGCTCCGCTTAGTTGGATTGCCGCAACTTGGTCGTCGCCCCCACCTTTCGAAACGAACAATTGAACGTGCGAGCCATTTTGCATCATTTTGTCAGCTTCAAATTCGTTAAGTACGCTTTTCCCGCCAATAGTGTATATCGCGTATTTTGCCATTGAACTTTTCTCCCTCTGGAGATTCACTCACAAAAGGTTTGCAGGCGCAATAAGATTCCCCCACTAACCAAACGGTCGGTGACAGTTTTTGTTTAGCTGAATAACCCTGACGTTTTTATTGGCTCGCTGAGGGATGGCAACTGATCTATTGTGAGGTGCTGTTCGGTCGCTTTTCTGTAACGCTGATTACAAGCCGGTTCAGGACAGAAGAAAAATAGTTCGTACGTACCTCCTTCTGAATGCATATCAGCTTCCGAGGTTGGCCTCATTTCAATATTGTGGATGGGACAGATCGGTATGGACATCTTAAAGTTTAGCCTCTAGCCCAAGCGTATTGCAGGTTGCGACGAAACTAAACAGACTCGCTCGGCGGCAATTTCGGGTGCCTTCGTCATGTTGCGCCACTCATTGAATCGACACAGGCGCAAATCCTATCAACGGAGCAAGTGCAACGCAATCTGCAACGAAATCGCCTTAGGTTACTTGCGCTGTCACCTACTCGCTGTGCATTCCGAACGCGCTGACTCTCCTGTGTTTATGCGGCTATTTGTGATGCCTGATGGTCGCTGGAAGACTTTGTGGGTCCCCTTTCGGTTTTGGATTTTGCCCATGCCGCACCCGCCCCATGCCGCCTAAGCCCTTGGCACGAGATCGGCAGGCGGACCCGGCAGGGCTATTCGAAATCGTCCGTGGCTTGGACCGCCTACAATGAGTTAGAGTGTCACGCTAAGATGCAATGGCTAATCGTTCTAGTCGCACTGGCGACCGCCATCTGGTTTGCGATATTGCTAGCCAAGTCACCACGCGGGCGTCGTGGTTTGCTGATCTTTAGCGTGCTCGATCTCGTCGGTGTCGCTGTATATGAGACCTACGTGCATGCCATTTGGGAAAAGAGCGTTCACGCCCCCATCAGGATAGATATTTTTGTAGTTGATCTGCCGCTGTTGATTCTGGGAATAGCGTCAGGCATCGCCGGAATGTATCGAACAAAGTCGTCTCGCGCCGTACAGTAGCTTCGAAGTGCCTTCTGTACGCCCCTCGGGAGAATTGGAGCGAGTACACTTGAAGCATGGATTACAGCGTAGGCTCCCGCGTCCGGGTCCGCCTCTACAGCGGCAAGATCGTTGAGGCTGAGATAACGGCAATCACGAACCAGTCCACTGGCCGAAAACTGCAAATCGTTTACGGCAGCGTGACCGCTTCGATCAATCCCGCGCAGATTACCGAGATTCTTTCTTCAGAGTAACGGCGAAGCAAATCAAGGTCGGCTCAAAGAAACTAAGCACAGCCGCTCAGCACAAGCCTGTGATATAAGGAAACAATGAGCATCATAGAAGTTCTGATTGCCACTCACCGGAAACTCAAAGCGTGGTACAAGGCGTCGGCGCGATACTTGTTCGAACGCGTCGAATCCGACTCTGATGTAGGCCCGGAGGCAGTGTACATAACATTAGCCGCCGAGGAGTTTTGGTTGGGGCGGTCATAAACTGGGTAGAATCGCGCATACACCCCACTCCGATATCCTGTCGGTCCCTTCGATGCCTAAACAGATCGTAGTCGGTTCCACGGTGATAGTCTGCCTCCACGATGGCCGCGAAGTCGAAGCCAAGGTCACGAAGATTGTTGACAGTGTCGCTGGGCGAAAGGTCCACATCGCGTTCGGCGTGTTTGCCTTGATCGTGGGTGGGACGCAGATTATCCGAGAGGTTAAGATTCAATAAGACTCGTAAGCGAGTTCGTGCCGCTGGTAGGTATCTTTACGCCCGCAATTGGGGCATTCCAATTCCGCCCCGCCCTCTGGAAATTCAGGCTTCGGTGCCTCCAAGAAGTTCGCTACTCCAGAATCCCCAATCATGGAGTGCGTGAATTCGAAATTGCAGTTATCACATCTCAAGGTCCAGCGTGCCATAGCGATCACGCCACAACCCTACACCCAACGGCGTTCTGTGAAATACAGCCTTCGCCTTAGCGCCGCTGAGTACGCTACCGCTCTGAAGAGCAGTCTACCGAAATAAAAATAGGCCGAGATAACCGCTGCTTCATAAAAAGGAGCGGCCCACCCTCGAAGGACCGCTCCTTCCGACCAGCGTTAGGCACCTTGATCTGGAAATAGTTTCATCTTGTCTCGGGAATTGTACGTCGCTCGTTCCTCAAATTGCTGTCCCCTTTGTACATTCTAAGCGTGATATTCCGCCTTTTCGTTTCCTCTTCTACCCAAGACGTTCTGCCCGCGCTGTTAATCGCGTCGATTAACTGCGGTACAATTGACGTACGATGTCGCTGTGGAATTGGATCGTCCAAAATAAACAGTGGGTGTTCACCCGCCCATCAACTCATCGCCCAAAGTCATTGATTACATTCGCCATTCTTCCCCGAAACAGTGACTGAGTGGTCTGCAACGAAGTCTTCACGGAGCGGGCGTCAGTGATTGTGCTTGTGTGAACCCAATTTGCTTCTCTGTCCCCCGAAAACAACTCCCATTGGGCAAGCAGGTCGGCCAATTTCGAACACGCAGAATCAATCAGTTGCGACCCGGGCAGAAGTAGGGTTTCTGGGCAGCTCGGTCCGAATGTATCTACTGCAGGCGCAAGACTTTCGGCGGAAACCAGTCTGTATGCCAGACGGAGGAGTCCGAATGAGAAAGAGGAAACGGCCCAGTCAGTCGGATCGGCTGATCAATCGCTCCTGCTATTCCGTTCTAAGGGCCTCCACCGGATTGATCGAAGCAGCCCGAATCGCCGGAAGCACCGAAGCGGCCATCACGATTAAGATCAGCGTGACGGCTGCAAACGCCAACACGAACGGATCGAAAGTCTCAACCTGAAACAACAAAGAGCTCATCAGCCGCAACACCAGAAGCGCGCCAAGCACACCAGTCACACACCCAAACGTCGCCAGGCGTGCCGCTGAGCGAAGGATCAGGCGAACGATTCCTTCGCGCTGCGAACCGAGCGCCATGCGAATCGCAATTTCCCGAACCCGCAATTCGACCGAGAAGGCGATAACACTGTAAATGCCGAGAACCGCGAGCGATACCGCCGCACCGGCAAAGGCGGCGATCACCGCGGTGTTGAAGCGCCGCGGAGCCTCGCTGTCGGACACCGCCCGCTCCATGGTCTGGACCTGAGTCAGTGGGAGTTGCGGGTCCAACGATCGAACTGTAGCGCGAAGTGCGTTCTCCATTTGTTCCGCGGGGAGCGCCGTGCGAAGGGCGACATAGCCACCTGCCCCAATCAGATCCGTGGGCGCGCCAAGAGGGCCGAGGGAGGTCTCGTACTGTCCCACGGGCTCGTAATATTGTTCCGAAGTATCGACGTCCGGCGAGTCTTGTTTCACGTCGGCCACTTCGCCAACGATTGTCAGCCACGCGGTCTTCATCTCCGCCGTGCCCAGCCGCAGACGCTTGCCAATGGGATCCTGGCCCGGCCAGTAATGCTGAGCGAGCTTGTGATTAATGATCACCACCAGTGGCGCGCCTTCTTTGTCTCCTTCGGTGAACACCCGGCCGCGCAGGACCGGAATCTCCATCACGGAAAAGTAGCTGCCCAGCACAAGCGTGACCGATGCGAGGCTCATGTTGGCGCCCTGCGGTGCAACATATCCCTCGGGAACAAAAACGGTCGTGCCGCCCGCGCCTGACATCGGCAGTACGGAAGTGAGGCCGGCAAACTCGGCCCCCGGAAGTTCCTTGGCGCGCCGCAAGAGCTCGTCATTGAATCCGTTTACGGCAGATTGCGAACCATACTGCTGCCGGGGCAGTGAATACGAAGCGATCACGACGTGCTCGGGCTGAAAGCCAAGCGCCACCTCGCGCATCTTCTCAAAGCTGCGCAGCAGCAGGCCAGAGGCTGCAACCAGCACCAGCGCCACCCCGATTTCCACCACAACGAGCGTGGAGCGCAATCGCGCATGCCCGCCTCCCGCGCTGCCTCCGCGACCTCCTTCCTTCAGGCTCTCGTTCAAGTCCGTGCGCATCGCCGCGAAAGCGGGCGCGAGGCTACAGAGAATGCCGGTCGCCACCGCCAGCAACATCGCGAAGGCCGCGACCGTCCAATCAACGCCTATCTCGGAAATGCGAGGAAGATTCTCCGGCAATTGGCTGATGGACGCGCGAATCGCGATGGCCGCGAGCGCCACGCCCAGCAATCCCCCAGTCACGCTGAGAGCCAGGCTCTCGAGCATGCTCTGCCGCAGCAGAGCGGCGCTACTCGCGCCCAGGGCCAGCCGAACGCCAATTTCGCGGCGGCGCCGTATGGCGCGCACCAGCAGCAGCCCCGCGAGGTTGGCGCAAGCAATGAGTAGCACAACGCATACCGCAAGGAAAAGAATCCGGATAAGAGGACGCGCTTCCGCAATCGTATCTTCCTGTAGCGGACGCACAACCGAGTGGATGTGCACGCTTGCTAGGGAAGGAGGGTAGTTGCGCATGATCTCACGGGCTACTTGGTCCGAGTCCGCCTGCGCCTGTGCCGCGGTTACGCCAGGCTTGAGCCTGCCCACCATCTGGAAACCCCAGGATCCGACGCCTTGTGTGAGTTCGGCATGCGTAAAGCTCATGGGCTCCCAGAACTCCGAGCGATTCAGGTGACCCGGGAGCAGTGGAAACTCGAAATTGCGCGGCATGACACCAATCACCACGTATGGCTTGCGGTCCAGCAAGATCTTCGCGCCGAGTACGTGTGTATCTCCATGAAGTCGGCTCTGCCACAACCCGTAGCTGAGCACCGCGACTTGCTCGCTATCCTCGTCTTCCTTCTGCGTGAAGGTGCGGCCCATCAGCGGCATTACCCCAAGGGTGGGGAACACTCCGGCGCTCAGTCGTGAAGCATTGACCTGTGCGGATTCACCAGCGCCCGAAACTTCGTAGCCAACAACTGTGTAACCACCGAGGCTCTCAAAAGTGTGCGTGTCTCGTATGTAGGTGGCAATCTCAGGCGCGGTGACTGGAGGACCGCTACCAGCCCCAAGGTCGGTTCCCTCCAGAAGGTCTCCAAGCACGACCAGCCGACCGGGATCGTGGAAAGGGAGTGGACGCAGCAGCACACCCTCCACAACCGAGAAAGTAGCAGTTGTCGCAGCGATACCCAGTGCCAGCATCACCACCGCGGTTGCGGAAAATCCCAGCGACTCGCGGAATTGACGGAAGGCGTATCTTATTTCGTGAAGTACTTTCTCCATTCGACAATCCTCCGCCGAAAGGGTGCACCAGCTGATCTTTCGAGTCAATCTCGCTATTTCGTACCGCTATTTCGTACCTAGAGGTTCGTCATCGGCGTACGACCTGTCCAAGTTGAAGGGCGTTCGCGGCAAGTAAGCTACGCGCTATCAAGCGGGAACCAATCTCGTGCTCTTGTCACCGGACGTGGCTAAGTATTTCCCTGACGAGCAGTCCGTCAATATTGCATTGCGCAAATTGATTCACGTGACCAAGGTAAAGAAAATATCTTGATCTCTTCAGTCCGTTCACGATTTTTAGCAAGTTCTGATGTGCGGCTGTTGGAAAGCCCCAACTCTTCGGTTTGCAACCGAAGGGTTGGGTATTTTTTCAACCGATTGAAGTACCGCGAGTCGCGGCCTAGATCCTGCGAAATCTCCGGTGAACGCTAGCCGACTTCACGTTAGTGACAATCGCGACGCCTTTCGCGCCACCCGGTCGGCCCAATGCGCCTGATCGTTAGCTTTTGCTTCATGGAGCACGGTTTCGCCAAGCTGCCGCGAGCTCAGGACTTTCGTCCCCTTGTTAGTCTGCCGATGGGCGCGCGGTTACATTCATAGCCCGGCGGCCCCAAACTGGGCCCGGCCAGCTGTGACACCGATTGCACAGATTGCACACGTCTCTTGAGATATGTTGTCAGAAGCTGGCTCAACGAGAAATCTTGCGGACCAGGCGTGTCACGAACCGGACGAGATCCCCTCTGTAGTACAGCCTTTCGTAATCGACTGGACGGCCACCCGTCGAGTAGGAAGTTCGTTCAATGCGAAAGATCGGGCTCCGTTGCTTCACTTTTAGTGCGGCAGCAACTTCGGTCTCAGCCGGTACTGCGTCCAACTTGTACTCAGCCTCAATCAGCGGAACATCGTATTTGCGTTCAAGAAGCGAAAAGATAGGTTCGGCCTTCAGGTTATTGGTGATGATTTTCTTGCCGATCTCTAAGGGGAGGTAGGTTTCATCGAAGGACAGGGGAATACCATCCGCCAGGCGCACGCGACGAATTCTGACGACGTGCTCGCCCCTTGTCAGCGCAAGTTGCCTCGCTACGGTCGCATCGGCAGTCACAATTTCTTTATCGATCACGCGGGCCGTCGGCTTGCGACCAAGAGCGTGCATATCCTCCACAAATCCGCTCAGTTCTGTAAGCTCCTGCGTGATCTTCGGCGCAGCAACGAACGTGCCTTTGCCGCGACGAATCTCCACAAGGCCGCGGCTCACAAGATTCTGAATAGCCCGACGAACGGTAATGCGGCTGACCCCGAATCGCAAAATGAGGTTGTCTTCCGTTGGCAGCTGGTCGCCGACCCTGAGGTCTCCTTCGGCGATCTCGCTGGCGAGGACCGTTTCGACGCGTGAATAGAGAAGTGAATCCTGAGCTCCTGACATGAAGGTATTATAACGTCATATTGTCATAGAGGTTGGCCATCCTGCGTGCATAAAAGACTTTTCTAGAGTCTGTAACCTCTCATGACATTATAACATCATAATGAGTGGCGATAGAGAACGTTCGAAGCCGCTGTATTTTGCTTTGCACGTCCTGAGGGCCAGTGAACGGTGTTTCACGCCAGGAAGGCCCTGCGCAAAGCTCCGAGCCTGAGAAACATCTCAGGAAGCAAGTTCATGCCACGACGAATAACAACGGGATCGCGAACAGGAGACGCTTGAGATGCATTGCGGATTCACGATTTGGCTGTTTGCGGTATCAATGGGTGCCAGTGCGCTGGGCGGGATGCTTGGTATGGCAGGCGGGATTTTCATCGTGCCCATCCTGGCGATTTTCGGCCACGTCGACATTCATGTGGCGATCGGCGCGAGCATTGTCTCCGTGATCGCTTGCTCGTGCGGCAGCGCCCCGCCCTTTCTTCGGGGCCGCCTCACAAACATCCGACTCGCCATCACATTGGAAACTGCTACTACGCTAGGCGCATTGAGCGGAGTATTTTTGTTCGGCGTCATCCCCGTGTCGTATCTTTTTTTCCTCTTCGCTGTGATCTTGTTGGTGTCAGTGCAGCAGATGATGGCCCGCCGCGACGATCCCCTCGGCGCTTCCGCGGCAGCCCCCACCGGACGATGGGGCGCTGCGCTGTGCTTGGATTCGAGCTATCCAGAGCCCGCCCTCGGAACGGACATCGCTTATCGCGTGCAGCGCTTGCCAATGGGCATGATGCTGATGTTTGGCGCCGGACTCATTTCGGCACTGTTGGGTATCGGCAGTGGCGTCCTCAAGATTCCAGCCATGGATACCGCTCTGCGTCTGCCCATCAAGGTTTCCTCGGCCACTTCCAATTTCATGATTGGCGTAACCGCCGCCGCGAGTGCGGGTGCTTATTTCATGCGGGGTGACATTGTTACCGCTGTCGCTGGGCCTGTCGCCGTTGGTTCCGTTGTAGGCGCGCTACTCGGCGCGCGGATTTTAATACGCGCGTCGAATGCCCGTATCCGTCTGCTGTTCGTCGTGGTGCTCGTTGCGCTCGCCGCTCAGATGCTCCTACAAGCTTTCGGTATCGGCTTCTCAAAAGGTCCGCTATGAATCACGCCACGCCGAGACCTGTGCAGTTGGAATGGCTGTTGGCAGGTACGCTGCACTTGGGTACCTGGTTGGCATCCGCAGCCATAGGTCTCGGATTAGCACTGGCGCTGCTCGAATCACGGTTTAGCGCACCTAAGCTGGCGATCCTCCGAGATATGCGGATCGCTACCATCGGGATCGCGCTTTTAATCCTGCTGCCTGTCGCCCGCGTGATCGTGATGCTCATCGTTTACCTTCGGCACCGCGATTATCGCTTTAGCGCTATCGCGCTGCTTGTCCTCACCATCATTCTACTGGGATTCGCTGTGGGTTTGGCGGGAAGGCACAGCGATACACCGACATCTCCGGTGCAGGAAGCACAGCGGCCCCCGCCCTGGTCGCGAAGTCGCCAGCTGACGGTTACACCCCATGCTCTTCTAGCCAAGCGCGCGTCATCAAGGCAGCCGGAGTGAAACCTTAGTGAGGGCTGACCCCAAAGCTCCGATAGCTTTGGGCTGATGGCGCGGGCTATCAAGTCAGGCCCACCACCAGCCCCGAATGGTTCGATCATTCGCACGGGCTTCGCGGGGTAATCCTGGGAAACTTGCAGTATTAATGATAACCAAAAAACAAATCCCAGAGCCATCCGAGTCGACATGCTTCACCCTACAGGAAGAGTAATGTCGCGACAGTCTCGCCATGAATTCCGGTTTGCGCTTGGTAAGCTTCGCCCGCATTTTTGCTCGCGAAGTTAAGTGTAAAATGCTCCGTCCGTGTGCAACAGACATATCTTCGCCCATCATCAGTAAGGGGCGAACACGAGACTCCGGGCGGATTGTCGGCAACCCGGAAGCCCTCCAGAAGCGGGTTTGTGGGGCAGAGCATTTCAAGTGTCGGGTGCTGTTTTGCTAGCACCTCTTGGGTGCAGTTAGAAAAGTAAGAATGGCTCCGAGTCTTATGTAATCGACACCAAACGCGGCAGTTAGATTGGTGACTACCTCGGTTGTTAACCGAAGGGTTGCTAGTTCGAATCTAGCCCGGGGAGCCACTTCTTTAAATCTTTTGCACTGAAGAACTTACGGCACTATCCTTCTATCTGTTTAGAACTGCAGTGGAGGGACGGAAGGACGGAAGGACTGTGCTGGATGACGAAAAGCATCATCGAAATCGACGGCTCGCGCTTCAATACATTGGACGGTTTCTATGCGGAGATTTCGGCCCGTCTCATCCCCGGGGCTAAGTGGGGGAAGAATTTCGACGCTTTCAACGACATCCTTAGAGGGGGCTTCGGTACTCCTGGGAGCGGATTCAAGCTCCGCTGGGTAAATTTTCAGCAGTCCCGTGAAAACCTAGGATATGCGGAAACAATCCGTTGGCTCGAAAAAAAGATTGAACACTGCCACCCAGACAACGTCGAGTCCATCAAAAAGGAGATGGAATCAGCGCGGCGCGGTGAAGGTCCGACCGTCGCGGATATAATCACCAATATCATTCGAATACATGGCCCTGGTGGAGATGAAGAAGAAGACGGCGTGGAACTTGAATTGGCCTAGCAAATATCGGCATGGGCTCTCAGTTAGGCTAACGCTGACCTCTGAACCTTGTAAACTTGAGACGAAATTTCGGAGAAAAGTTTAAGATCGTCCCCTTGGGCGAGTCACTTCTATTCGCTTTGCCCACGCATGATCGAGCTAAAAATCCCTCTGGCTATGAAGAGACCACGGCAGGTGCGGGGTGCACTTGGCGCTCGATCTCAGAGACCTTTCCTGAACGTCGTGATACTTCCAGATCGTAGAAGTTCTGCAGATTTAGCCAGAACTCAGCATTGGTCCGGAAGTAGCGTGCCAATCGGAGGGCCGTTTCCGCTGTAATCCTCCGGCGCTCATGGACAATCTCACCGATGCGAGTAGCGGGCACATGCAGTTCGAGCGCTAGCCGATTGGCCGTCAAGTTGAGCGGCTTCATGAAATCTTCGAGAAGAACTTCACCCGGGTGGACAGGAGCCTGTAACGCTTCAGATTTGCTCATCATCTCTCTCCGCTGCTAGTGGTAGTCGACGATTTCCACATCGTAGCAATGCCCATCACGCCAAGTGAAAAAGATTCGCCATTGATCGTTGATTCGGATCGAATGCTGGCCACGTCGATCGCCACGCAAGGCCTCCAATTGATTGCCGGGTGGTGAGGCTAGAATTCGTAGTTCTGTGGCGGCATGAAGCTGGAGCAGTTTCCGTAACGCGACCCGTTCGAAGGCGCGGAAGCGTTTGCTGTGGTGATACTGAAAGAGTTCCTCGGTTTCCTTCGAACCAAAACTCTGAATCACACCCGAAGCGTACTATGCTTCACGTTATACGTCAAGCGTTATAATAGACTGTTCGACCTGAACTTCCGATGCCGCTTTTTTCTGCTACCGCACTCTATCTGACGGTTCGCTGGTCCTACAAAAAGTATCCGTACCTATCGTATAAACTCGCCCCAAGCTCCGTCGGGACATCTGCAGCGGCTGATCCTCGAGGGGCGGGTCATTCGGGAGCGGGGCCGTCCACCGTTTCAGTTCAGTCGGAAGCGCCTGGATTCTCTCAATACCTAACGGAAGAGCGGGGAATGAGCAAACTTACAGTCGCCCGCTACCTTCGGTATCTGAATCGCTTCGCTGACTACTTACGACTAGTTGAAGTCACGTCGCTTCGCGATCTGTCCCCTCAACTGCTCTCGTCCTTCAACGTATCCGAACATAACCTATTGATTCCGAACAACAGCGTGCGGAATTGGGAATTTGCAGTTGGCGTGGCCGTGGTCGGTGCCGCGGTTCCTGTTTTCCCGCGCCGTGTGACCAAATTCGCTCAGGGTGACGATCAGGAGAGGGCGCGCAAATTGTTACGCAGACGGTCGGAGGCGCCATCGCGCAGAAGCGCCTCGACTTTGGCGTGAGTATTGCGCCAGACGGGAACCGCGCGGATCAGCAACGTTCGTCCTTTTGCCGTCAGCGTCATCAGACGGCCGCGACGGTCGGCTGGATCCGGCGCGACCTTGACCAGGCCGCGTCGCCGCAAAGGCTTGAGCGCGGCCGTCAACGTGGTGCGATCTATGGCTAGGAGCGATGCCACGGCCGCCATGCCCGCCGGTCTCGGACGGTTCAGAGACATCATCAACGAGAATTGCCCGTTGGTTAGGCCGATGGGTCGCAGGGCATCGTCGAAGCGCCGCGCCAATGCTCGTGCCGCTCGCTGTACGTGCAGACAGAGACAGGAATCGCGGACCAGGTGCGTTGTTTCCAAGGATGGGTTCAGGGAGGCGCCCACAAATGAATCATATGGATATCAACGTATCTTGCCAAGCGGCCACAACGCGTGATACGTTGATATCAATCTTATATCACTGTACCCCGGAACGGTGTCCATCTCTTGCGAATCGGGAGCAACTATGCCGCGAATTAGATTCGGGATAAGCGCAATGCGCAGCATCGCACTGGTGGCCATGTTCGCTACCGCGTGGCCCGCGCAAGCTCAAAACGCCAAGACGCTCTATCCGGCCATGGCTCCGCTCGAACAATACCTGATGCCGGATCGCAACGAAGAGATCAAACTGGCGCGGAGTGCTGCGCCGGATTCCATCGCCGGCGACGCCGAAGTTCTGGTTCTCGGCAAAGCTGGCTATGAAACTGCCGTTCAGGGGAAGAGCGGTTTCGTATGCCTGGTAGAACGGTCGTGGACTGCCGGAATCAACGATCCGGACTTTTGGAATCCCAAACTGCGCGGTCCTCTCTGCCTCAATGCTCCGGCCGTACGGTCCTATCTTCCGCGCACGATCAAAAAGACCCAACTGGTCATAGCCGGGCGGACGAAAGCGCAGATCTTCGATGCTATCGCCGCGGCCATCGATAAGAGGGAACTGCCGGCGCCGGAGCCTGGTGCGATGTCCTACATGCTGTCGAAGCAAGGCTATTTGGGCGACCGGGCTGCCGGACCCTGGCTTCCGCATCTAATGTTTTTCACTCCCGAAACCGATTCCAAGGCGTGGGGCGCGGATCTTCCCGGATCGCCGATTATCACGTTTCAGAATCCGGAGGAGCGCCTTACCGTGTTTCTGATTCCAGTACGCAGCTGGTCGGATGGTACGCCCGCTCTCCCTCAGGCAGCGCACTAGCGTCCGAGCTGAAACGCAGGAGGGTCGGTGGAGCTTTGAACTTTTAGCTTCTTTGAGTCGCGCAGCACAAACAGAACGATTCAAAGGCTTTTGCGACGCATGCCCAACACCCCGGGCAAAAGCGAGCAGGAGGCCGCCATCGCGGATTGGACCGTGCCGAATCTCCGGTAAACACTAGCCGACTTCACAGGACTAATCCCGCCTTGGAGGTTGCATGGCTTCCGTTTATCCTCAGAGTCCAGGAGTTGGTAGCGGATCAGAACATCGGTGGTTGGCCCCTCGAGATTGTGCGTAAGACAAACCGTTCTAGGTCTTCGACAGGTGGAATGTAGATTTCCCAAGAATTTCAGTTGTCCTCTCCTGCAAGCACCGAGTGTCACCCAAGTAACACGGTGTGACTCCATTCGACTACCTCACAGATTGGCGGATTGGCATCACCCAGACACTTCTGCGAAAAGGAGAACCCCTCAAGCTCTTTGCACCTGCCGTGGGCTACACAAATGCAACGGCGCTCACACGCATCTTCACGCAGAGGACAAGAGTGAGTCCTTCCGAGTGGCTGTCCCGACATAGATCCTCGGCGCAAAGCGCGTGACCCATGGCCGCAGTCTGTCACCACATGTTGTCTTAGGCGTATTGCAGAAGCCCGGCTAGTGGGGAACTTCTATCTTCGTTGAGCGACTGTCGTCGAGTGACCGGCAGCTAGCCGCCCTCAATGACCCCGCAAATCGGTCTCGGTGGGTTGAGTCACGGGCGAGCCGGATCACAACGGTGACCATTGATCAGCGATCTGGACCGGGGATTTGGGTCGATATGACGACATAGTGGTCCTACCGGCTCTCGGCGAACGAATCGGCGATTTGGCGTCGAATTCTGAAGCATTCCGACTAACTCGGAATGGATTTTTTCCCTCGCGAGAGGCAAAGGCCCTCCGCGCAAGGCATATTAGACCGTGCTGGGACGTAAGGTTCAGACATCGTTGTGCTTGCCGACTCTAAAGAATCGACATCTTTTTTTGCCCGACCGATCCGTTGTGACTAACAAAATCGTCTTCATGGTGTAAGGACAGAGAACAACTCTTTTAGAGGAGCACATCATGAACACGACCCTAGAGGTGACGAAAAAAGTCACCACCCTTATCAACATCCTGACCGTCGAGCCTGAGAACCAGCAAAAGCTCATCAAGCTGCTGCGTGACAATACTGAAAGTGTCGTCAGCAGGCTCGATGGCTGGATCTCGACCAGCTTCATCGCTGCCAGGGATCAGCGTCATGTGGTTATCTACTCGCAGTGGCGCGACCTTGCTTCGGTAGAGGCGATGCAGACCAACCCCGATATGGTCGCTTACTTCCCGAGGATCGCCGCGCTCGCCGCGTTCGACAGCCTCGCTGGCGACGTCGTCTACAACCACCACGCCTGATGCCCGGACAAAGGAGAATGAACATGCAGAACCTGAACGGAAAGCGCGTGGTCATCACCGGCGGCAGCCAGGGGCTGGGGCTCGCGATGGTCGAGGCGCTCGCTGCCTGCGGCGCGAACGTAATCGCAATTGGCCGCGACCGAGCGAACCTCTCTTCTGCCGAGCATGTCGGTGCTGCGGTGATTGCCGGCGACACAACCGACGCCACCCTTATGAACAAGATCGTCCGCGAGGAGGTGCCCGACGTGCTGATCCTCAACGCCGGCGCGCGGCTGCCGATAAAGCCGATCGACCAGCAGAACTGGGACGAGTTCTCGACCGCCTGGAACACCGATGTGAAGGCAGGACTGGTCGGCATTCAGGCCGCACTCCACACTCCGATGAAGCGAGCTGGCCGTGTTCTGGTCATGTCGAGTGGAGCAGCAATGGTGCTTGCGGTGCCATTCATTGCGCCCGAAAACTTGAGCCTCTCTGGAGGCTACATAGGCGCCAAACGGATGCTGTGGTTCATGGCTCACAGTGCAAACGCGGTCTCGCGCGAACGTGACCTCGGGATCCATTTTCAGGTGCTCGTGCCAATGCAGCTGATTCCCGGTACCACGCTCGGCCATCAGGTTGCGGCCGCCTGCGCGGAGATCGAGGGTGTCAGCATCGAGGAGCATGTCATGCAACGTTATGGCTCGATCCTGCGCCCAGCGCAGGTTGGAGAACAAGTCGCTGAGCTGCTCGGCGATCCGCGTTATATGTACGGGGTCGCCTACGGCTTTCGCAACGAAAGCGATATCCTGCCGCTCGACGTAACGTATGATCCAAAGAGCACTGCTATTCCGAGGACGCGATAGTCAATGACTGATGATGCGCGTGATCAGTTCGAGCAGTTGGTGGGTGAGCTTCGTCCAAAGCTCCATCGATACTGCGCCCGCATGACCGGCTCTGCTGTCGATGGCGAGGATATTGTCCAGGACGCACTGATTAAAGCCCTTGCCGCCCTGCCCAGTGTCGGTGTCATCGACAACCCTGAAGGCTGGCTGTTCCGTATCGCCCACAACACCGCGCTTGATTTTCTTCGTCGCCGCGCGCGCGGTCCGATGATGCAGCATGACGAGGCCCTCGACATGATTGCCGCTCCGGATTCCCCCGATCAGGACCACGAGGCCGCCACGTTGAGTCTGCGCACTTTCATGCGGCTTCCGGCGCTCCAGCGGAGCGCGGTCATCCTGAAGGATGTGCTTGGCCACTCACTGGAGGAGGTTGCGTCGATTACCGCGAGGCCGCCGCGAAATCCGCGCTCCAGCGGGGGCGTGTCCGTTTGCGCGAGTTTGCCGAAGAACCCGCCGACGTCTCACCGCCAACGCTGTCCGATGGAATGCGCGCCCGACTGACCACGTATGTAGAGGGGTTCAAGATCGGAGACTTCGACACCGTCCGCGCGATGCTGGCTGACGACGTCAAACTCGACCTCGTCGCGAAGCTGCGCAAGCAAGGAAAGAGCGAGGTCGGGGAATACTACGCTGCCTATGCAGCCGCCAAACAGTGGGCTTACGCGGCGGGCGTTGTCGATGGCCGGGCCGCGATGCTCGTGTACGATCGCGAAATTTCACTCGGGACGCCTGCCTATTTTGTTGCCCTGGATTTCGATGGCGATCGCGTGGTCTCGATCCACGACTTCCTGTATGCCCGTTATGCGATGGACGGTGTCGACTTGTCCCCACTCAATCCCAAAGCGCTATCACAGTAAAGATCCCAGAGCACGCGCGGCCAGGATGAAATGAGCAGCCTGCAACGAACTGTTGCGGAAGGCGGTCACAGGGGCGGCCATGGTTTTGTCGACATTGCCGGGCGCTAGAACCGGCTTGAGGAGTGCCTTGGCGCCGGGAGTGGTCAGAAAAACGAATCTGGCGGGCGAGGCATTGGCGCTGGTCGGTCCAAGGCGCGCCAGTTCATAAGCCTTGCGCAAGAGTTCTACCCGTACCGGTTCGGGAAGCGACGCAGAATGGGTCCGCGCTTCGCGAAATAACTGATCGAACGCCTCCTGAGAGCTCGGCGTTTTGATGGCAGCAAAGTTCGATGGTTCAGATGGATTGTGTCTCCTTTTAGGCGCGTTCAGCGCGAGCGACGGGCATCCAGACTGAACGGCCCTGCACCGAACTGCGAAATCAGCAGGGCGCCTCCGAGCATAGAGACATTTTTCATGAACAGAATCATTTGGATCTGGGCCATCATG
>Ga0210408_10002643_pt1 | contig 17222 bp, 17 predicted proteins | sample IncBWH4MmetaG_FD_155471 | JGI IMG/M metagenome (GOLD analysis project Ga0210408, IMG submission 155471) | Forest soil microbial communities from Barre Woods Harvard Forest LTER site, Petersham, Massachusetts, United States - Inc-BW-H-4-M | ecosystem: Environmental > Terrestrial > Soil >...
TTCTTGAATCTGCGCATCGGACTCCCCCTGAGATTCGGGAGTCCTCCTCAGAATCCATATTGCTTGAGTCGGCAACAACGTCCTCAAATCCACATGCGATTCCCCTGCCCCGAAGGGGGAGGGTGGCCGCGCGCAATTGCGCGCGGCCGGGTGGGGGTCTCAGGCGGTAAGGCTGGGCAAAGACCCCCACCCGGCCCGGCTCGCTTCGCTCGCCACCCTCCCCCGCTTCGCGGGGGAGGGATTGGTGCTAACCCTCCGCCTGCGCCTTCTTGTGCGCGCGGAGCGCGGCGAGGCGTTGGTCGCGCCAGCGCGTGCGCGCGGCAAGTTGCTCGCTGCTGGGCGGCTCGCCCCACGCCGCAAGGATGCGCGCGACGTTGCTCTCACCGTAGACGTCGGGCCCGGCGGGCGCCGCTTGCAGCCGGCGATAGAAGCCGGTGTAGCGCGCGCAGTAATCGGCGATCCCGCCGGGCGCGTTCAACTCGATCGTCTCGAACGGCCCCATGAACGACCAGCGCAGCCCGAGCCCGTCCTTCATCGTTTTGTCGAGATCCTGCGGCGACACGACCCCGTCGCCAGCCAGGCGGAACGCCTCGGCCAGCAGTGCTCCCTGCAAACGGTTGAGCACGAAGCCCTCGATCTCCCGCCGCACCACGATCGGCACCTGTCCGATCGCGAGATAGACGGCCTTCGCGCGCTCGATGGTGTCCGGCGCCGTCCACGGGCTGCCGACGAGTTCGACCAGCGGCACCAGATGCGGCGGGTTCACCGGATGGGCGACGAGGCAGCGATGGCGGCCGGCAAGTTCTTGCGTGAACAGGCTCGCCACTATGGCGGAGGTCGACGAGGCGAGGATCGCGTCCGGCGCGGCGAGGCGGTCGAGTTCGGCGAAGATGACGCGCTTGGCCTCGACCGTCTCCGGCACGTTCTCCTGGACGAAACTCGCCCCATCGAGCGCCGTGGGCACATCGGGCGCGGCGCGCACCCGGGCGGCGGCGCCGGCGGGATCGTCGGCGAGCCCGTGCTCGGCGAGCGCTCGCAGCCCCTCGTCGATCGACTTGAGCCTGGCCTCGGCGACGCCCGCGACCGCATCGTAGAGCGCGACCTCCCAGCCGGCGCGGGCGAATACCATGGCCCAAGCGCGGCCGATAAGGCCCGCCCCGATCACCGCCACCTTGGCCATGCGCATACCCTCCCTCAAGCCGTTTCTGTGCTCTAACTCGCTGAATTGATGGGTGAAAAAATTATCGAAGATTCTTTGAACCGGACGCCGGCCTGGCGCGACCAATATCCCGAAGACGTTCACGTCCCAAGGCTAGGTCGGCGCGTCCGCCCCCCTTCCACCCCCGCGCCGATCCCCAGACCCGCCCGAACAAGTCCCCGTTCGGGCGGGTCGACTTTTCGGAGGGACAGAGGACGGAAGACAGAGGACAGAAAGGGGCCGCATGCTCCGATCTTCTGTCTTCTGTCCTCCGTCATCTGTCCTCCGTCGTCTGATCGAGCGCGCCGCTCGCCCGCACACTCTCCACGTCGCCCGACGCAACCACGCGCCCTTCGGCCAGCACGAGCAGGTGGGTGGCGAGGCTCGTCACGAAATCGAGGTCGCGCCCGATGATGAAAAATGTGGTGCCGGCCTGAGCGTTGAGGGCGCGCAGCCGCCCGCGCAAAGGCTCCCGCACGGCTTCATCGACGCCGCTCGCCGGCTCGTCGAGCAGGACGAGGCGCGGCCGCGCCATGAACGCCATGGCGATATCGAGCACTCTTTGCTGACTTTCGCTCAGGCTGCCGGCCGTCCGGCCGGCGAGGCCGTCGAGGCGGAAAAACGTGATCATCTCGGCGGCGGTATCGGCGAGGCCGGCGTCGGGCGGGCCGACCAGCCGCGACCACAGGCTGCCGCGGTGCTCCTGGCCGGCAGCGATCAGGTTGTCGCGCACCGTGAGCCCGGGAAACACTTGCATGCGCTGGAACGTGCGCGCGACGCCGAGCCGGCTCATTTCGCGCGCGCGCAGGCCGGTGACCGGCCGGCCGCCGAGCCGCACCTCGCCGGCCGACGGTGCGACCCGGCCAGCGATGCAGTCGAACAGCGTCGACTTGCCGCTTCCGCTCGGTCCGACGACGCCGAGGATCTCGCGCGGCGCGATTTCGAATGAAACGCTGTCGACCGCGACCCTGCGGCCGAAGCGCTTCGTGAGATTGTGCACGGCCAGCAGCGCGCTCATGGCGCCGCCTTGGCGGGAGCGGGCCTCGGCTTCGTCAGCATCGTCAGCAGACGCTCGGCGAGTCCGACAAGTCCCGTCGGCCAGAACGCCATCAGAACCATGACGGCGAGCGCATAGCCGAACAGATAATAGTTCTGGGCGAAGCGCAGCCCTTCGGGCAGCACCACCGCCACCGCGGCGCCGAGGAGCGGCCCGAGCAAACGGCCGGACCCGCCCATCGCGACCATCAGCAGCAGGCTGACCGACATGGTGAGCGAGAACGGCGTCGGGTCGACGTATTGCAGCAGCGCGGCGTAGAGCAGGCCGGCGACGCCGCCGAGCCCGGCGCCAAGGGCGATGGCGATCAACGTGTAGAGGCGCGTGTCGATGCCGACCGCTTCGGCGCGGAGCGGGTTTGCGCGCAGCGCCGCAAAGGCGCGCCCCCACGGAGAGCGGCGCAGCCACCACACCGCGGCCGTGACGACCGTGAGGTTGAACAAACAGAAATAACAGAAGCCGAGGGGGCCCGCGGCCGAAAGCCCGAGGAGGCTCGGCCGCGGCACGCGGTTGATGCCGTAGATGCCGCCGGTGAGCCATTCCTCATTGCGGAACACGAGGAAGATGAACGTGGCGAACGCCAGCGTAATGAAAGGAAAGAACGGCCGCCGCACCCGCACGGCCGGATAGGCGAGCCCCCAGCCGAGCGCGAAACAGGCGGCGAACGCCAGCACGTAGGCAGTCGGCAGCGGCCAGCCGCGCGTGGTCAACAGCGCGGTGACATAAGCACCGATGCCGACAAACGCCCCCTGCCCCAGCGACACCTGGCCCACGAAGCCGAACGTGAGATTGAGGCCGATCGCCGCGATCGTGGTCAGCGCCCACAGGCTGAGCACGTAATTGCCGTAGTCGGTGAGCCCGAACGGGACCGCGATCAGTACGAGCGCGACGGCGCCGGCGGCCGTAGTGCGCAAGCTCGCCGGGTTCACGCGGCGGGCTCCTCGCTGCGGCCGAACAAACCTTGCGGGCGGAACAGCACGACCGCGATGACGATCACGAGCGGCAGCGCGCCGCGCCAGGTCGCCGACAAATACGCCGCGGCGAGATTGTCGATGAAGCCGAGGGCGAGCCCGCCGACGATCGCGCCGCGCAGGTTGAGGCCGCCGGCGAGCGCGGCCACGAAGGTGCACAGCCCGAGCCACTCGCCGTTGGCAAAACTGGCGAGATAGACCGGCGTGATCAGGAGCGACGCGAGCGCGGTCAGCGCCGCATTGATGAGGAACGCGTAACGGATCATCCGTTCGACCGGAATGCCGAGGACGCGCGCGACGGCGGGATTCTGGGCGGTCGCCTGGATGCTGCGCCCGAGCGGGGTCCGCTCGAGGAACGCCTGCAGCCCCGCGACCGCCGCGACGGCAACCACGATCGCGACCAGGCTGTGCACCGGCAGCATTGCGTCGCCGATCGCCAGGCTGCTCGTGCCGCCGAGCGGCGGAAACGGCAGCGCGGCGGCACCGGCTGCGTCCTTCACGCCCTCCTTGAGCAGCAGCCCGAGCGCGATGGTGGTGATTACGAGCGGCAGCGCGCCGTGGCGGGCCGTCTCATCGACGACGGTTTGTTTGAACAGGAATCCGAGCACGAGCAGGCTCGCCGCCATCCCGACGATGATCGCCAGGGGAAACGGCAGGCCGAGGTTCATCGCGGATAGCACGATGAACGCCGGCAGCATCACGAATTCGCCCTGGGCGAAGTTGACGGTCTGCGAGGTCTGCCACAGCAACGTGAAGCCCATCGCCGCCAGCGCGTAGACCGCGCCGGTCGCGACACCCGCCACGAACAGCTGGAGCAGTTCAGGCATGTTCAGTCCAGCACCGCTACCTCGTCATCGCCCGCGAAAGCGGGCGATCCAGTACCCGCCGGCCGAGCGCCGTTTCTCAGCCGCACCCTACTGAACCGATTGTGTTTACTGGATTGTCCGCTTTCGCGGGCAATGACGACATTTGTTTGATCGCGCCGCCGCTACTCGGCCGCCGCGCGGCCGGCGGCCACCGCTTCCTCGACAATCGGATTGCGCAGCACGCCGATGCCCTCGATTTCGATCTCACACACGTCGCCGGCGCGCATCCACAGCGGCGGCTTGCGCGCATGGCCGACGCCGGACGGCGTACCCATGGCGATGATGTCGCCCGGCTCGAGCGTCATCCCCTGCGTGACGTCGACGATGGTCTCGGCCACCGCGAACATCATGTTGGCGGTGTTGTCCGACTGCAGCACCTGGCCGTTGAGCCGGCTCTCGATCTTGAGCCCCTTGGCGCCGGGCGGGAGCGCCTGCGCCTCGACCACCCACGGACCGAAGCCGCCGGTATGGTCGAAATTCTTTCCCATGTCCCACTGGCTGGTGCGGCGCTGGAATTTGCGCACCGAACCGTCGTTGAAGCAGGAGTAGCCGGCGACGCAGGCGAGCGCCTCGTCAAGCCTCGCATGTTTGATGCGGCGGCCGATCACCACCAGTAGTTCCGCCTCGTAGTCGAGGGTTTCCGAGGCGAACGGGCGAACGATCGGAGCGAGATGCGGGGTGAGCGAGGTCTGGCAGCGCATGAAGATCGAGGGATATTCCGGCTTCTGGTGCCCGCCTTCCTTCGCGTGTTCGAGGTAGTTGAGCCCAAGGCACACGATCTTGCCCGGGCGCGCGACCGGCAGCGCGAACCTGATGCTGGCGAGCGGAAGCCGCGCCGAGGAGGGCGCACCCTTCGCGACGTCGCCGAGCGGTTTGAGGTCGCCGTCGTTCTCGGCAAGCCAGCGGCCGAGGTCGCTCGGGACGCGCGGATCGGCCGCTTGCAGGTCGATGACGCTCTCGCCGTCCACGACGCCGAGTCGCAGGGCCCCGTTCTTCTCAAACCCGACGATTTTCAACATCCGCCGCACCCTCGCTGCGTTGCTGGTCTGTCCGCCCGATCCGGTTATAGCATGCGGGTCGCGTCAGGCCCGTGGCATGGCTAGCGTCCCGATTCCGAAGTTCGCCTGAGTTTGCAGCACGGTCCGAAGCGAACTTCGGAATCGAATGACGCTAGCAACTCTATAATTCTAGTGCCGCGTTGAACCCGAAGTTCGCAACAGGACTCGCGGCAATTGTAGTGCGAACTTCGGGTTCGCGGCACTAGCCTGTTTACCATCCTCGAAATGACCCCGCCGTCGCCACAAAGCACCGAACGGCAGGCCATAAACAAACGCTAGCGTCCGGTCGGTCGGGGGTTACGGCCCTCGCCGGCGGTCCCGGTCGCTTTACGTTAGCCCCCTGCCGACCGGGACCGTCTTCCCTTCAGACGACAGACGACGGACGACAGAGGACAGATCACGGAGGCGCCACTTGCGCGTTTTCCGTCGTCTGTCCTCCGTCCTCCGTCGTCGCTTTTCCGCTGTGCCGCCCGCGCAGAGTCATGTAAGACCTCGTCACATGCGATGGACGAGAGACGAGGGCCGGCGCGGTTATCACCACGGCAACCTGCGCGAGGCGCTGATCCGCGGCGCGCTCGAGCTGATCGCGGACAAAGGCCCGGCCGGTTTCACGGTGGCCGAGGCGGCACGCTCGGCGGGCGTGAGCCCGGGCGCGCCCTATCGGCATTTCCGTGACCGCGACGACCTGATGGCGGACGTGGCGCGGCGCGGGTTCGACCGCTTCACCGCCGACCTCGAGCGTGCCTGGAACGAAGGCCGTCCGGATCCGCTGCGCGCGTTCGAGAATCTCGGCCGCGCGTATCTGGCATTCGCGCGCAACGAGCCTGCCTATTACGCCGCCATGTTCGAGGCGGCGCTGCCGCTCAAAAATCATCCGGAGCTGGCGCAAGCAGGCGAGCGAGCCTTCGCGGTGCTGCGCCGCGCGGCGGAAGCGCTGAGCGCCCGCGCGCCGGAAGGCAAACGGCCGCCCGCTTTGATGATGGCGTTGCACGTGTGGGCGCTCTCGCACGGCATCGCCTCGCTGTTTGCGCGCGGCGACGCCGGAAGGCGGAGCCTTCCCATGTCGGCCGAGGAGCTGCTGGAGGCCGGCGTGCTGGTCTACCTTGAGGGACTCGGATTGATGAACGCCGAGAAGACGTGAGGCAAGTGCGGAGCTAACCGGCTGATCCCTCTCGCGAAAATCTTTCTTTCTGGCTCTGCCTTGACAATTCGCGGGCCATGGCGCATGTAAATGTAAGTTACATTTACATGAGGCTCGCCATGGATATCGCCGCGAAACTCGACGAGGTGCCGAAGCCGCTCTGGATTGCCCTCATGATCCTGGGCTTCATGGTCTGGTGGCCGATCGGACTCCTCGTCCTCGCTTATCTCATATGGGGAAGACGCATGAACTGTTGGTCGCACGCCCGCGGGCGCTGGCACAATAACGGCAAGGATCGCTTCGCAGGCGCCGGGCGCTGGCACGGGCCTACGAGCGGCAACCGCGCCTTCGATGAATACCGCGAAGAGACGTTGCGCCGGCTCGAAGAGGAGCAGCGCGAGTTCGTCGAGTTCCTCGACCGCCTGCGCTTCGCCAAGGACCGCGCCGAGTTCGACCAGTTCATGGCCGACCGCCGCTCGCGCCCGCAGCAGGGCCCCGAGCCGCAGCCGCAGGCGTGAAAGACACGCGAATAGCGAGTGGCGAATAGCGAATAGTAAGAGCCGGTTTAGCTTCCACCCCTTGTCTATTCGCTATTCGCTATTCGCTATTCGCTATTCGCTATTCGCTATTCGCTACTCACTATTCGCTACTCACTATTCGCTACTCACTATTCGCTACTCACTATTCGCTACTCACTATTCGCTACTCACTATTCGCTACTCACTATTCGCTACTCACTATTCGCTACTCACTATTCGCTACTCGCTATTCGCTACTCACTATTCGCCCTCTTTCACATCCGTGACGGCAGGAAGGTCGCGAGAATCGGAAACGCGATCAGGATGACCAGTCGCACCAGGTCGGTCGCGATGAACGGCAGCACGCCGTAGAAAATGGTCGAGAATTTCACGTCCTGCACCACGCTCTTGATCACGAACACGTTCATGCCGACCGGCGGGTGAATGAGACCCAATTCGACGGTCATGACGATGATGACGCCGAACCAGATCGGATCGAAGCCGAGCGCGGTGATCACCGGAAAGATGATCGGAATCGTCAGGATGATCATCGCCAGCGCATCCATCAGGCAACCGAGCACCAGATACATCAGCATGATGAGCGCGAGCACGCCGTAGCGCCCGAGGCCGAGACCGGTGAGGAATTCGGTGACCTTCTGCGGCGTCTGGGTGACGGTGAGGAAATAACCGAACAGCAGCGCACCGATCAGCACGGTGAACACCGCCGCGGCGGTGCGGGTCGCCTGCAGCAACGAGCGGCGAATGTTCGCCCGATCGAGCCGCCCGCGCGCGACGCCGATGATGAACGCGCCGGCGGCGCCGACCCCGCCCGCTTCGGTCGGCGTGAACTTAGGGATAAACGGCAGTCCGTAGAGGCCGCCGATCACGAAGGCGAACAGCAGGAGCGGCGCCCAGATGTCGCTCAATGCCGCGACGCGTTCTTCCCTTCCGCTGCGCGGACCCGCCGGCAGGAATCCCGGCCGCGCCCGGCCGATCACCGCGATGGTGATCATGTACATGGTTGCGGCGAGGATGCCGGGGATGATGCCGGCAAAGAATAATTTCCCGATGTCCTGCTCGGTGATGATGCCGTAGACCGCAAGCACGGTCGACGGCGGCAGCATCGCGCCGAGCGTGCCGCCGGCCGCGATCACGCCGGTGGCGAACGACTGCGGGTAGCCGAAGCGACGCATCTCCGGATAGGCGACAGTCGAGAAAGTCGCGGCGGTCGCGACCGAGGAGCCGCAGATCGCCGCGAACCCGCCGCACGCCGCGATGGTGGCGATGCCGAGCCCGCCGCGGCGGTGGCCGACGAAGGCGTTGGCGGCGCGAAACAGCTCGCGGCTCATGCCGGAGTTCGACACGAACGCGCCCATCAGCAAGAACATCGGAATGACGCCGAAGGTATAGTCGGTCACCGTGCGCATCGACGTCTGGCCGACGAGCTTGAGCGCGGGCGCGCCGCCGACGAGGTAGCCGAAGCCCGACACGCCGACGAGCCCCATGGCCATGCCGACCGGCACGCGCAGCAGCATCAGCGCGAACAGCACGACGAATCCGGAGACTGCGACCGCGTCGGAAGACATGCCTCACTCGACCGGCTTGATCTGATAGCCGTCGGCCATCAGTTCCGGCCGGAAGATCAGCCGGTAGGTGCGCACGGCTATGAGCAGCACCGCCGAGACGTCGCCCGCCCAGGCGACCGCGAAGAACGGCCAGGTCGGCAGGTTGAGATCGAAGGTGAGCACGTTGTCGGCGCGCGTGGTCGCGACCTTGTCGAACAGGGTGTATGTCTGCACCGTCACCACGAACAGCAGCACCAAGGTTGCGAATACGTCGATGACGCGGCGCAACCCGGGGCCGACGTTCGCCCATACGAGATCGACGGTGATGTGCGTGCCGCGATACGAGGTCGCCGCGATTCCCCAGAAAATGAGAATGCCGAGCAGCATGCGGCCGACATCGTAGCTGTCGGGAATCGACCAGTTGAAGGTTGAGCGCAGCACCACAGTGATGAACACGTCGGCGGCGACGATGCCGACGAAAATCGCCGCCACCAGCTCGATGGCGTCGATGAAGCGGTCCATGGCGGCGTGGCGCATGGCGTCCCCAAGCTCTCAGCCGTCACCCTGAGGAGGTCGCGCGCTTGCGCGCGACCGTCTCGAAGGGCGACGGCCCGTGTCGCGCAGGCGGTGGCCGATCATCCTTCGAGACGCGCCCTTCGGGCGCTCCTCAGGATGACGGAACAGAGATTCAATACGCCGCCTTGTACTGGGCGAGGTCGGCCTTGAGCTCCTTGAGCACCGAATCGGGATCGAGGCCGGCCTTGCGCACCTTGGCGGACCAGCTTGCCTGCAGCGGCTCGGCCGCCTTGCGCCATTCGGCGAGTTCGGCCGGGGTGAGAGTGTAGACCTCGTGGCCCGGCTCGGCCTTGAGCTTGGCGCGCCCGCCGTATTCGAACTCGGCCCACGGGCTCGCGATCCGCAACGCCCACTCGGTGGTGCAGTGGTCGTCGATCACCTTTTTCTGCCCGGCGGAGAGACCGTCGTATTTGGCCTTGTTGATCACCCAGGCGAACGTGGTCGTGTAGAGCGCCGCGTCCATGTGATACTTGACGACTTTGTCGATGCCGAACAGCGGGATCGAGCCCCACGGAAAAGTGACCGCCTCGGCGACGCCTTTTTCGAGCACATCGCGCACCTCCGGCGCCGCCGCCTGGACGTTGGTGCCGCCCAGCAAGGTCACCATTTCGGCGATGGTCGCGTCGGCGGGGCGGATCTTCATGCCCTTGATGTCGCCCGGCACGACGATCTTCTTGTTGGCGTGGAACGTGCCCGGATCGTGCGTGAAGCCGAGGCAGAAGTGCACGTCCTTCATTTCCCGCGCGGCATACTTGCGGTACCACACGTCGAGCGCGGCCGACCCGCCCTTGGCGTCGGCGAACAGGAACGGCAGCTCGCCCGCCGCGATGATCGGGAAGCGGCCGGGCTGATAGCCGGGGTTGACGTAGGTCACGTCGGCGATGCCGTCGCGCGCCATGTCATAGTGATCGAACGCCTTGCCGAGCTGCTGCGCCGGGAACACCTTGTATTTGATCGTGCCGCCGGAAGCCTTTTCGATCGAGGAACCCCAATCTTCCATCGCCTTCTGCAGCGGATGGCTGGGCGGCACCCAATGCGACAGTTTCAGTTCGACGGTCTTGTCCTGCGCCGATGCGGCGGACGCAAGCCCGATCACGATTGCCGCAAGCGCGGCTGCGCCTGTTCTCATTGACATCCTCCCCGGCCGCGCTCGGCCCGTGTTTTGCTGAAAAAGGGTTACTAGTGCCGCGAACCCGAAGTTCGCACCAAATTGCCGCGAGTCCGATTGCGAACTTCGGGTTCAAAGCGGCACTAGAATCATAGCTTTGCTAGTGTCCTTCGATTCCGAAGTTCGCATCCGAGCGCGCCGCAAAGTTGAGCGAACTTCGGAATCGGGACACTAGTAATGCTGCATAACGATCATGCTAATGTCAACGCGAAGGGGCTGTTTCATGCGCGGCGCTCGACCACGGCGGAGTAAACACGCGCCCGCGCGCGCTCCCGAGGTCGACATCGGCGCGCTCACCTGCCTGATCGGCTACATGCTGCGGCGCGCGCAGATCGCGGTATTCCAGGACGTGTTCCGCGTCTTCGCGACGATCGGCATCCGGCCCGCGCAGTTCTCCGTGCTCACGGTCATCGCCCGCAACCCCGGCCGCACCCAGTCGCAGGTCGCGGCCGCGCTCGGCATCAAGCGCACCAACTTCGTGGCGCTGATCGACGGCCTCGAGCGGCGCGGCCTGGCCGAGCGGCGGCCGGCGCCGAGCGACCGGCGTTCGCACGCGCTCCACCTCACCGACACCGGCCGCGCGACCGTGCGGCGGCTCAACCGGATGGTGGAGCGGCTCGAGGCCGGCATGATCCGGCGCATTGGCCGCGACCGCCGCGCCGTGCTGTTGGAGTTGCTGAGCCGATTGGCCGAAGACGAGCGCTCACAACCCTCGTCTCGTCATGCCCCGCGAAAGCGTTGAAACAAACTCGGCGTCATCCTGAGGAGGTCGCGCGCTTGCGCGCGACCGTCTCGAAGGATGGAAACAAACTCCGTGCGTGCTGCCATCCTTCGAGACGCGCGCCTGCGGCGCGCTCCTCAGGATGACGCCGAGTTTGTTGCGCGGGCGATGACGACGGGGATCATATGTCGAAGCGCGCCTTCACTTCTTCCGGCACCGGCTGCGACTGCATCGCGTTGGGGTCGTCGGGGTGGCGGCGGATCCATACCCGCGTCTCGAAACATTCGACCGCGAGCGCGTCGCCCTTGCGCAGGCGATGCTCCACCACGAAGCTCGAGCGGCGGAACTCGCCGACCTTCGATTCGATGTCGACGTCCTCGCCGAAGCGCGACGGCAGCAGGAAACGCGCGCGCAGGTCCACCAGCGGCATGCCGGCGAAGTCATAGACCAGCATGGCGTTGAACTTGTTGATCCCGAGCGCCCGCTCGAACAGATAGTGGGTCGAGTCGTCGAACATGGCGAGGTAGCGCGGGAAGAACACGATCCCCATGGGATCGCAGTCGCCCCATTCGATGCGCACCCGGCGCGTGTTGGTGAGCGCCCCCATGGCGGCAGCGAAACGTCAGCGCGGCGCCATGCGCAAGGCACCGTCGAGGCGGATCACCTCGCCGTTGAGATAGCTGCTGCGCACGATATGCAGCACCATGTCGGCATATTCGCGCGCGTCGCCCAGGCGCTTGGGAAACGGCACCGAGGCCGAGAGGCTCGCCTGCACGTCCTCGGGCAGGCTGCGCAACAGCGGCGTGAGGAACAGGCCGGGCGCGATCGTCATGACGCGGATGCCGAACTGCGCCAGTTCGCGCGCCGCCGGCAAGGTGAGGCCGACCACCCCACCCTTCGAAGACGCGTAGGCCGCCTGGCCGATCTGCCCCTCATAAGCCGCAACCGAGGCGGTCGACACGATCACGCCGCGCTCGGTATCGGCGAGCGGCTCGAGCTTCGCCATGTCGGCGGCGGCGAGCCGCATCATGTTGAAAGTGCCGATCAGGTTGACGCGAATGACGCGGTCGTAATCACCGAGCGGCATCGGGCCGTCGCGACCGACGATGCGCTTGGGCGGTCCGATACCGGCGCAATTGACGAGGATGCGCGCCGCGCCATGCCGCTCGCGCGCCTGGGAGACCGCGCCTTCGCCGCTATCGGCGTCCGACACGTCGCATTTGACGGCGAAACCACCGATGCGGTCGGCGACCGCGCGCGCGGCATCGAGGTTGATGTCGAGCAGCGCCACCTTCGCGCCCGCTTTGGCAAGCTCTTCTGCCGTCGCCGCGCCCAGCCCCGAGCCGCCGCCGGTCACGAGCGCGGCGTGTCCATTCACGTCCATGATCTGCTCCGTCTTATGCGCTGTTTTGATCGCATCCCGGCAGCAAGCGGTCAACGGCGCGGATTGTTGGAGCATGATCTTTTCCGAAAACCGGTTCCCACTTTTCGGGATCATGCCCTAGAGCACCTCGAACACCTCCAGCCGCACGGCGCGCGGCTCGCGCGCGCCCCGGGCAAGGGCGATGATGCGGTTGAGCCACGCGGCCGATGGATCGGAGGTCTCGAACCGCATCGCCGTGCGGAAATAATAAAGCGCGGGATCGACGATTTCGCCGCGCGCAAGCCGCGCAATGATCTCGGCCGGGCCGTGGCGCAGCCCGTCGCTCGCGACCAAAATGCGCGCGCCGCCGTCGCTCTCGATGGTGTAGCGCGCGCGCAGGTCGGCGACGCCGTCCGGCCGCACGATCTGCCAGTCGGCGCCGCCCGGCAGGATGCGGCCGGAAAGCCGCTTGCCCTCGACGCGGCCGCCCAGGATGTTGATCACGCGCCGGTCGCCATAGGGCGTCGCGCCGAGATGCAGGATCTCCGCAAGCTCGGCGTGGATGCGGAAGATCGGTTCAGGAGAAATCATGCGAGAGACCTCTCATTCAAGCGCGCCGTTGTAACCGCCTTTGCGGTCCAGTAGGACAGCGCGACCATCGTCCAAGGGAGGCTGCCGTGCCGCAAGAAAAATCCCGCGCGCCGATCGCCGGCGACGTGTTCCTGCGCGCGCTCGCCGAGCACGGCGTCGATTTCTTCTTCGCCAATCCGGGGACCGACTTCCCGCCGATCGTCGAGGCGTTCAGCCGCGCCCGCGCCGGCAACGCCAAAATCCCGCGCCCGGTATTGGTGCCGCACGAGAACCTCGCCGTCGCCATGGCGCACGGCGCCTATCTGATGACCGGCCGCCCGCAGGCGGTGATGGTGCACGTCAACGTCGGCACCGCCAATACGATCAACAATTTGATCAATCTCGCGCGCGACGGCGTGCCGCTGCTGCTCGCGGCCGGCCGCACCCCGGTGACCGAGACTGGCAACTTCGGTTCGCGCAGCCGGCCGATCCATTGGGCGCAGGAAATGTTCGATCAGGCCGGCATGCTGCGCGAGATCGTGAAGTGGGACTATGAGCTCCGGCGCCCCGAGCAGATCGGCGACGTGGTCGCGCGCGCCTATCAGGCGGCGATGACGTCGCCGCGCGGCCCGGTCTATCTGGTGCTGCCGCGCGAGCCGCTGAGCTCCCCGGTCGGCGACATCGACCTAGCGCCGCCGCGCGCGCTGCCCGCCGCGCCGCATCCGGACCCGGGCACGATTGCGACCCTGGCGCAGTGGCTCGCGGCCGCCACGCGGCCGCTGATCATCACCGGCGCCACCGGCGCCGACGCGGTCGCGCCGCTCGCGCGGCTCGCCGAGCGCTGGGCGGTGCCGGTCGTCACCCACGCCCCGCGCACCATCGGGCTGCCGACGGACCACGCTATGCACTTCGGCACCGATCCGGGACCGCTGCTGGCCGAGGCCGACCTCGTCATCGTGATCGAAACCGACGTGCCGTGGATCCCGAGCCTGCAGCGGCCGCCCGCCGGCTGCCGCGTCGCCCACATCGGCGAAGACCCGGCGTTCCTGCGCTACCCCATGCGCAGCTTCCCGTCCGATCTCGCGATCACCGCGAACCCGGCGAACGCGATCGCGGCGCTCGACGCCGCGCTCGGCGGCTCCGCCGGCAACGGGCAGGTGCCGGCGCGCCAGGACGCGCTCGCCAAGCGCAACGCGGCGCGCCGCGCGCAACTCGCCGACAAATCGAAGCCGGGCGACGCCATCTCGCCCGAGTATTTGAGCCGCGCGATCGGCGAAGCGGTGGGCGAGGACGCCATCGTGTTCAACGAATATTCGCTCCAGCTCGATCATTGCGGCCGCAGCAAGCCCGGCACCTTCTTCGGCCTGAGCCCGGCGGGCGGGCTCGGCTGGGGCGTGGGCGCGGCGCTCGGCGCCAAACTCGCGGCGCCGGACCGCTTCGTCGCCGCCGCGGTCGGCGACGGCGCCTATTTGTTTGCAAATCCCACCGTGTGCAGCTGGGTCGCGCAGGCGCACCAGCTGCCGGTGCTCACGGTGATCTTCAATAACGGCCGCTACGGCGCGGTGCGCAAGGCGACGCTCTCCATGTTCAGGGACGGGGCGGCCGGAGAGGACGATGGGCGCTTCTTCGCCGATCTCGATCCGGCGCCGCCCTATGACGCGATCGTGCGCGCCCACGGCGGTCACGCCGAGCGCGTGGAACGGCCCAGCGAATTGCCCGGGGCGCTCGCCCGCGCGCGCGATGCAGTGACCAAGGAAGGCCGGCAGGCGCTCCTGAACGTGATCTGCCCGTATTGATTTGTAGGGCGCAATAGCGCCCTACATTTTCACTCGATCACCGACACATCGGGGTCGAGCCAGAACGCCCAGATGGCGGCGCCGATCACCAGCAGCGCGGCGGCGACGATGAACGGTGCCTGCCACGAGCCGAGCTGCACCAGGATGCCGAACACCAGCGGCGAGAGCGCGCCGCCGAAGTTGCCGGCCATGTTCATCATGCCGGACACGGTGCCGGAATATTTGCCGCCCGTATCCATGGGCACCGCCCACGCCGGCCCGATGGTGCACTCGAGGAAGAAACCCGAGGCGGTGAGCAAATAGACCGCCGTGTAGGGGTCTTGCACGAGCGCCGCCGGCACGATGCAGGCGCAACAGCCGAGCAGCCCGGTGATGGCGACCGCCCGGCGCGCGAGCTTGGCGTTGCCGGTCCGGCGCAACAGCCAGTCGGTGGCGAGCCCGCCGACCGTGTCGCCGATCACGCCCGCGAACAGCGGCAGCGAAGCGAGCATGCCGACCTTGAGCAAGGTGAAGCCGCGGTAATCGATCAGATAGGACGGCAGCCAACTGAGGAAAATCCACAGGCAGTAGACGTAACAGAAGTAGGCGCACATGATCGCCCACATGTTGGGTGAGCGCAGCAGGGTTTTCCACGGCACGCTGGCGCGCGCCTCGATTTTCGGCGGATTGACGTTGCCCTGCGCGTCGGTCCCGCGAATGGTTTCTAGCTCACCGCGGTTCACCAGCGCGTGCTCTTCCGGCAAGTTGCGGTAAAAGACGTACCAGATCGCGGCCCAGACGAGGCCGACCGCGCCGCAGATGTAGAACACCTCGCGCCAGCCGAACGCGGTCATGATGGCGACGACGATGGGCGGCGCGATCGCCGCGCCCAGGCGGCTCGCACTATGGGTGATGCCCTGGACGAAGCCGCGCTCGCTCGGCGCGTACCATAACTGCATGGCCCGCGTTGCGACCGGAAATGCGCCCGCTTCGCCGACGCCGAACAAGAAACGAACGATTACGAACGAGACCGCGCCGGTCGCCGCCGCGGTCACGGCGGTCATCGCCGACCAATAGGTGACGATGATGGTGAGCATCGAGCGCGGGCCGAAGCGGTCGCCCATCCATCCGCCCGGCACCTGGAACAGCGCGTAGGCCCACACGAAGGCGCTGAAGATCACCCCCATGGTGACCTTGTCGAACCCGAATTCCTTGCTGATCACCGGCGCCGCGGTCGAAATATTGACCCGATCGAGATAAGTGATCAGGTACATCAGGCTGATCAACACCAAGATGTACCAGCGCCCCCAAGTGGGGCGCGCCGACCCGTCCGGCATGGCGCGTTTTCTCCCGTTGCGGTCCGCCTTGCGCGGCGGACTCTGTTACGGGCATATAGCGCGGCCAAACCCTTGTCCAATGCCCTGAAGTCCCTCAAGCCGGAGACGTTCCATGCGCATCGACGCGTACACCCATTTCATCCCGGAGAAATACTTTGCCAGGGTTCTGAACATTCCGGGCGCGCCTCCGGACATCGGCAAGCGAGTGCGCGAGGTCCCGTGCATCCACGATCTCGATGTGCGGCTCAAGATCGTCGACATGTTCGACGACTACGCGCAAATCCTTTCCTATCCGATGCCGCCGCCCGAACGCTTGTGCAAGCCGGAACAGCTCGAGGAGCTCATCCAGCTGGTCAACGATGGCTTTGCGGAAATCGTCGCCAAACATCCGGATCGTTTCCCCGGCTTCGTCGCGCAGGCGGCGCTGCTCGCACCCGACGGCGGCGTGCGCGAAGCCGAGCGCGCGATCAAAGATCTCGGTGCGATCGGCGTGCAAATCTACACCAACGTGAACGGCATGCCACTCGACCGGCCTGAGTTCGAGCCGTTCTTTGCGACCATGGCGAAGCTCGGCAAGCCGGTGTGGGTACATCCCGCGCGCGCGTCGAACCACCCCGATTATCTGGAAGAGAAGCGTTCGCGCTACGAAATCTGGTGGACCTTTGGCTGGTCGTACGAGACCGCCGCCTTCATGGCCCGCATGGTGTTCTCGAAGATGATGGACAAATACCCGGACCTGAAACTGATCACCCATCATTTCGGCGGCATCGTGCCGATGCTGGAAGGCCGCATCGGGCCCGGTCAGGATCAGCTCGGCGCGCGTACCTCGGACGAGGATTTGGACGCGGTACGGCGCAGCCTCAAGAAGCGGCCGCTCGATTATTTCAAGCAGGACTTCTATTGCGACACCGCGGTGTTCGGCTCGCACGCGGCCACGGTGTGCGGGCTCGCGTTCTTCCCGCTCGACAAGGTGGTGTTCGCATCCGATTGCCCGTTCGATCCGGAAAAAGGCACGGGCTACATCCGCGAGACCTTGAAAATTCTCGATTCGCTCGACCTTTCGAAAGAGGCGCGCGACAAGATCTATTACAAGAACCTCGAGCGGATCACGGGAAAGACGTTCGTTAAGGCGTGACAGATATACGATCCCGTCATCGCCGGGACCGTAGGGTGGGCTAATTGTACTGAGTCAGAAGGTCGCAGTTCACCGGGCGGGGAATCAAGTACTTGGTTGGATTCACGTTTCAGCAACTCAGGGGGCTGACATGGACCACCAAGCTTGTGATGATGAATCGCGGTTTGCGCAGTATGTTGAATCGCTGGCCGAGGAGATCGGGCACG
>Ga0210408_10002644_pt1 | contig 17221 bp, 18 predicted proteins | sample IncBWH4MmetaG_FD_155471 | JGI IMG/M metagenome (GOLD analysis project Ga0210408, IMG submission 155471) | Forest soil microbial communities from Barre Woods Harvard Forest LTER site, Petersham, Massachusetts, United States - Inc-BW-H-4-M | ecosystem: Environmental > Terrestrial > Soil >...
GGCAAAGCTCATCATCCGCACCGAAATCGCAGATCTTTGGCTGCCGAAAGCCGCGCTTTAACGGCGCCCCAGCATGTAGCCCGCGTGAGCGCAGCGAAACGCGGGAGCGAACGAGCGGCCTTAACCGCCTGCCAAAGATATCAACGTTTACCCGACATTGCGCGATGATCGATCTTACCGCGCGTGAAGTGTGGGTTGGCTATTGGTTCCTCCGCGAGGAGCCCGGAATCTACAACCACGATTCGTGAACATGGCTTCCAGGCTCGCGGCCTGCGGCCGTGCCCCGGAATGACGACGAAATCAACTGCAATTCCCTCAGTTCGCGGGAATAAGCGGACCCAATATCATCCGTTGTTACTCGGAGCTTTTGGGAGTCGCCGCCGGGGCCGGGGCCGGGGCAGCGGAGGCGGCAGGCGTCGCCGCGGGGGCGGGGGAGGCCCCCGGAGACGCCAGAAGCTGATCGATCACCGAGCGCACGGCGCTGCCGGCGGTGCGGTCCTTGATGGCGTCGAGCAGCGGAGCGGCGGCGCCCGAGCGGCGGATCAGGCTTTGCGGGTCCGGCAGCATGATCGGATCGTCCCATTGGCCCTGGACGATGAAGGGCAGGGCGAACTCGTTGCCGGTGGCCGAGGAAATGAGCGTGGCGACCCCTTTGAGGTCGAGTTCGCGTGTCGGCACCAGCGCCTGGCCGCCGGCGGCGATGCGCACGGCCGGCCCATCGACGTGCATGTCGTCCACGGAGACGACGCCCTGCACGATCTTGAGGTTCAGCGTCAACTGGTCGAACGGCGTCCGTCCGCTGCGGAAGTCGCCATTGCCGGAGAGCGGCCGGCGCTCGAGGCGGCGCAGCCATTGCTCGACATTGACGCCGGCGAGCGCCCCGCCATGCGCGGTCAGGCTCGCCGACCCGCTGAGCGTGCTGGTCAGCGCCAGCACCGAGGCTCCGGATCCGTCGAGGTTGAGCGCCAAATTGCCCCGGCCCTCGAGCTTGTGGACGCCGAACATCTGCCCGAGACAGCTCGCGAGATCGACGTCGATGAATTGCATCCGCGAACTCACGGCGGCGTTCCCGTCGGTGCTGACGAGCCCCAGCGAGCCTTTCGCGGTGCCGCCGAAAGCCTGTGCTTCGCCGATCGCCAGATCGAGCTTGCCGCCGCGCATGTTGGCGGCGATCGCCGTGCGTCCGAGTTGCGCGCCCGCGATCTTGACGCTCGCCGCGGAGAGCCGCAGGTCGATATCGAAGTCCGTCAGTCCGTCGAGTGAAATCGGCAGCCGATTCCAGTTGCGCTCGTTGGTGGCGAGGACGCGAACGCCGGAGACATAGGGCGTCAGGTCAAGCGCGTCGGCCGCAAGCGTGCCTTGAACGGCGCGATGGCCGTCGGTGGCGAGCGTCAGCGCGCCTTCAGCGGTATTGCCGTCGAGCTCGACGTTGACACTGGACAGCGAGACCACGCCGCCGCCGATCGTGCTCTGGGCGCGCAGCGCGAAACGCCCGAAGCCGCCGAACGGCAGCTTGCTGGCGTCGGTCCAGTGCATGGCGTCGCGCAGCGAGGGAGAATCGACGCTCAGCGTGCCTTCGACCTTGAGCGCCGGCTGATAGCTCGCCGCTCCGTCGAAGGCGACTTTCAGCGGCGCGCCGGAGAGCCGCACTTTGAGGCCGGAGCGGTCGCCACTCAGCGCCGCGAGAAAATCGCTCAGCGTGAGGCTCGCCTCGATCGGCTCATAATGCCAGACGAAGCGGCCGTTGGCGCCGAAGCTGCGGGAGATCGACGGCCAGGCGAGTTGAAACTCCACGCCCTCGAGCCGGTCGGTGAGGTCCTTGCCGCCATACTCATTGTGGACGATGACGGTGCCTTCGTGGATGCCGATCTCCGAGAAAGAGGCGGTGCGGCCAGGATCGGGCTCGAGCGCGTGGGCCAGCGATTGGATGAGGCCCGACCAGTTCGACTCGCCGCCGGGCAGGAAGCTGACGCTGATCGTCGGCCGCACGAGGGTCACGTCGGCAATCTCGATCCGCCCCGCGAGCAGCGGGAAATAGCGCAGATGCGCGATCAACTCGTCGGCCACCACGGCCGGCTGCCCGTTCGGGTCGTTGCCGAGCAACACGTTGTGGAAGCTCACCGTGCCGGAGGGGAACAATGAGATCGAGATCGAGCCGCGCAGCACCGGCTCGAGGCCGGTGACGGCGTGAATCTCGCGGTCGACGGCATCCCGCACCGACGCGGCAGGCATGAGAAACGACAGCGCGACCAGGGTGGCGAACGCCGCGGCGATCATGGTTGCAACGGCGATCGCGAGGCGCTTCAAGCCAGTGGCCGCGGTCACAGGACGCCTTTCCAAAGTCTGGTAGGCCAGTCGGACTGGGGGTGTGGTAGGCGTCCAAGCTGCCCGACATCTGTGTCGCTTTCGTGGCCGGGCCAGCGGGATACGGCACAATTGTTGCCGGCCGGCCACACCGGTCAATATCAACCCCTGTCGGGGCCGCCATGGGCGCCGGGGCCGTCCGACTTCTTCCTCCACTCGCCGCGGGAACGAACAAAGAGGTGGAAGCGGTTTACCGGGCTGCCGCGGCCCGCCGTGGCGCCTGTTCCCGCGCCAGCGCCACCTCAGCGATCATCTTTTCGATGATGGCCTCGCCGAACGAGCTGAAGTCCTTGGCCACCAGCACGAAGGCACCGGGACCGCCGACGACATTGGTGCGGTAGTAATTGTCCAGCCCGCCCGGCGGATTGGTGTGGTCGGGATTCCACGGCAGCGGCGTAGCGCTGAGGATGACGAGCCCGTTGATGGTAATGCCCTTGGCGACGGCTTCGTCGCGCGCCAAGGTCACGTCGCGGCCGGCATTGTTGGTGCCGTCGCCGGAGATATCGATGGTGCGGCGCACCGATTCGAAAGGGGCGCGCGCGAACTGCGCCATGGCGAACTCGATCGCGCCGCTGATCGAGGTGCGGTCCGCGAACGAGCGCGGCGCCTCCAGCAGCCGATCGCCGAACACCTTCGCCGACTCGGCGTCACCCAGCGCTGTCCAGTCGATCAGCACCCGCTGCGAGCCGACGCCCGACCACTCGACGTAGGTCACGCCGATGCGGCCGTTATGGCCCGAGCGAACGGCATCGAGCACGCGCGGGTTGGAGACGGCGGCGGCGTAGCCTTCGCGCTGCAGCTGGAATTTCGGATTGTCGATGCTGCGCGACACGTCGGCTGCGAGCACGAGGAGAAGGTCCACCTTGTCGGCGGCCGGTGCAACGGCCGGCCGGAGCGCGGCGGCAGCAAGGACCACGAACAACAGGGTTTTGATCGCGCGCATCCGCGGTCCCTCACCGGCTCCCGCTGCTGTCACGCGTTGGCCGCGGCATGGATCGCGGCGCGGACGCGCTGGTAGCTGCCGCAGCGGCAGATGTTGGTGATCGCCGCGTCGATATCGGCGTCGGTCGGCTTCGGCTTTTCCCGAAGCAGGGCCGCCACCGCCATCAGCATTCCGCTTTGACAATAGCCGCATTGCGGCACGTCGAGATCGAGCCAGGCTTGCTGCACGGCGTGCAATTGGCCGTCGGCCGGCGCCAGCGCCTCGATGGTCGTCACCTGCTTTGCGCCGACGCCGTCGACCGCGACGAGGCAGGAGCGCATGGCGACACCGTCGATGTGCACGGTGCAGGCGCCGCACTGGGCGATGCCGCAGCCGAACTTGGTGCCGGTCAAGCCGAGCGTGTCGCGCAGCACCCACAGCAACGGCGTGTCGGGCTCGACATCGATCTCGTAGGTTCTTCCGTTGACGGTAAGCGCCGTCATGGTCGTCTTTCCGTTGTGCGCCGGCCCACGGTCACGAGGCGCCGGCCTGCGTTGAGGGCAAGCTTACTCTGTCGCCGCACCGATGCGAAGCCGCCGCGGCGTAGGAGATCGGAACGATATTGCGGCAAGTGGCTTCTCATCCGGGAACAACTAGGAGTTTGCCATCATCGTGGCGAGGGTCCCGGGGCGTCTCGCACCAAATGGGAGATTGAACATGGCGCGCAAATATTCACCGAGTGCGTCGAAGGACGTCAAGGGCGCGATGGAGAAGCGCAAGCGCGGAACGCTCAAGAGCGGCAGAAGCGGCAAGAAGGTGACGAGCCGCAAGCAGGCGATCGCCATCGGCCTTTCCGAGGCGCGGCGAAAGGGCAAGAAAGTTCCGAAGAAGCGCGCGAGCCGGTAACGGCCGCGCAAGCCGCGGCGGCTCGTCGAACGGTCCGTCTTACATGCGGCGGTAGTCGTAGGGCGCTTCGGTCCGCACCGCCGCGAGAGCGCCGACCTCGCCGTGGCGCGGCGAGAGATGGCAGACCGGGTCAGTCGCACGTGCGTCGCCGGTCAGCGCGAAGGCCTGGCAGCGGCAGCCGCCGAAATCGATCTCGCGGCGCGCGCAGCTCCGGCACGGCTCCTGCATCCAATCGGTGCCGCGGAAGGCGTTGAACGCCGGCGAGTTCGCCCAGATGTCGGCGAGCGAATGCTCGCGCACGGACCAGAATTCGAGGCCGGGTATCGATTCGGCGGCGTGGCAGGGCAGCACCTTGCCCGCCGGCGTGACGTTGAGCGAACGCCGGCCCCAGCCGCCGACGCAAGGTTTCGGCAGCCGGGCGTAGTAGTCGGGCACCACGGCGTCGATCACGATCTTGCCGTGATGGCGCCGGCGCAATTCCTCGACCTCTACCGCGGCGCGCTCAACCTGCTCGGCGGTCGGCATCAGGGCGGTGCGGTTCTTCAGGGCCCAGCCGTAGTACTGCACGTGCGCGATCTCGACGCGGCTGGCGCCGAGCGCCAGTGCGAGGTCAACCATGGCGCCGATGCGGTCGATGTTGGCGCGGTGCATCACCGCATTGACGGTAAGTGGAATCTTCAGCTGCACCACCTCGGCTGCGAGCGCGCGCTTGCGGACGAAGGCGCCTTCGTAGCCCGCGATATGGTCGGCGGAGGCGCGCTCGCTGTCCTGGATCGAGATCTGCACATGGTCGAGGCCGGCATCGGCGAGCTTGCGCAAAGTCTCGGCCGTGATGCCGACCGCCGACGTGATGAGATTGGTGTAGAGGCCGGCGGCGCGCGCCGCCGCCGTGATGGCGACGAGGTCGCGCCGCGCCCCCGGCTCGCCGCCGGACAGATGCACCTGCAGCACGCCGAGCGCCGCGGCCTCCGTGAACACCCGCGCCCAGGTCTCGGTATCGAGTTCGTCGCCGCGCCGATCGAGCGCGATCGGATTGGAGCAATAGGGACAGCCGAGCGGACAGCGGTGCGTCAGCTCGGCGAGAAGCCCAAGGGGCTTGTGGAGCGCGGCGCCGTTTCCTGCTGCGCCGTTCCCTGCCGCACCGCTCTCTGCGCCATTTCCTGCCATTTGGCGTTTTCTCTTCCCATCGCGGCCGGCTTGCGCTGTACGGTGCCGGCCGTCCAAAAAGTCCCTGCCGCCCAGGGAGCTATTGGGCGCGCGCACCCGGCACAAGGCCGGCCGCGCGGCCGCGTTGTCACAATTCCAGGAGCCGCTTGTCGGCAAGGCCGCGCAGCAGCACCGTCACGTCGGCGAGCACGCGTTCGCGCGGTGCCGAATAGGTTGTGGCCAGCTCGTCGACGATTGCGGCGAATGTCGCTTCGCCGGTGCAGCGTTTGACCACCTCGACGGCGATGGCGTCGGCCTTGAACACGCGCTCCGGCGCCAGCAGCACCCAGCCGCCCTGGGCCTCGTTGTGCACGAGCCGCACCCCGCGCGGCAGGCGCGGGCGCGCGTCGTCGGCGATCGGAGCGGCCGGCTCGTTCACGCGCGCTCCTGATCCTGTGGCAAGAACGCGCCGGGGGGCACCTGCCGGGGCGCGACGTAGGCATGAGAGAGCGCATCGAGCATTGCCCACAGCACGTCGCACTTGAATTCCAGCGCCGCAAGCACTCGCTGCTGCGTCTCGGCGGTGCGTGCGTGCTGCTTGACGTAGTCGAGGGCGAAGCGCGAATCGCGCTCGGCCTGCGGCGGGCGCTGCGAGAAATAGGCGAGGGTCTCCGCGGTCACGAAGTCGTAGCTCTTGAGCATGCCCTCCATGCGCTCGCCGATGATTTGCGGCGAGAACAGCTCGGTGAGCGAGGAGGCGACTGCCTCCAGCAGCGACTTCTCGCGCACGAAACGCACATAGGCATCGACGGCAAACCGCGTCGCCGGCAACAGCCCGCGCAGCGAGGCGACGTAGTCGCGGTCGAGGCCAAGCCCGTCGGTGAGCTTGAGCCACCGGGCAATGCCGCCTTCGCCCGCGCGCGCGCCGTCGTGGTCGACGAGCCGGCTGCGCCACTCGCGGCGCGTCGCCGAATCCTCGCAGCGGGCGATCAGGCTCGCGTCCTTGATCGGGATCATCGCCTGGTAATAGTAACGGTTGAGCGCCCACGCCTGGACCTGGCCCTTGCTGCATTTGCCGCCATGCAAGAGCTTGTGGAACGGGTGCAGCCGGTGATAGCGGCGCGCCCCGATGTCGCGCAGGCGCGCTTCCAGCTCCTCGGGCGTGAGAAGGCCGATCGCATCTTTCGCGGCTTCAAGGACCGGTTTGTCGTTCACAGCACGATCTCCATTCCGTCCTCGGCGACCTCGAAGCCCGCGGCCTCGACCTTGCGGCGTTCGGCCGAACCCTTGATCAGGATCGGATTGGTGTTGTTGATGTGGGTCAAGATGCGCCGGCCGCGCAGCCCGCCGAGCGCCGCGAGCGTGCCGTCGGCGCCGTCGAGCGGCATGTGGCCCATGCGCCGGCCAGTCTTGTCGCCGGTGCCGGTTAAGATCATCTCGTCGTCGACGAAGAGGGTGGCGTCGAACAGCACGACGTCGGCGCGGTCGAGCCGCTGGCGCAAGTCGCCGTTCACGGCGGCGGCGCCCGGGACGTAGAGCAGCCGGCGGTCGCCGCAGGCGACCTCGACGCCGACATTGGCCCCGGTCTCCGCGGCGAGCGCGGGATCGTCGTCCTCGAGATAGAGCGCCACCTTGCCGGGGACGGAAAACAGCTCGACCTCAAGGTCGCCTGGCAGCGCAAATGGCACGTTGCGCGCGACGGCCTTGCGGGTCACCACGTCGCCGGCGAGCACCCGGAAGATCGGATTGGCGTCGAGCGCGGCAAGCGTTTCGGAGGTGGCAAGCACGGTGAAATTCTGGCGTTCGCGCAGGACGAGGAGGCCGGCGACCTGATCGACCTCTGCGCCGGTCAGGACGACGGCGGCGATCGGCGTGTCGCGTGTGCCGGCGCGCGGCTGCAACGCAGGCGTCGCCTGCACCTGGGCGCGCAGATCGGGCGAAGCATTGAAGAGGACCCAGCGCTCGCCGTCAGTGGAGACGGCGAGGCTGGCCTGTGTGAGCGGCTCGACCCGTGTGTCGCCCGCCCAAGCGAGCCGACACACCGGACACCGACAATTCCACTGTGGAAACCCGCCACCCGCCGCTGCACCGAGCACGATGGCGGTTAGACGCCCCATTCACGGGGATCGTCGGAAGATACAGAAATGCAGATCAGAACTCGGCCGGAAGATAGCCGTTGATTTCGAGGCCGATGCAGATCTCAACGAGGGTAGGAGTTGTCCAGGACATGGTCGTTTCCTTCTCTTTATGCGCGAGGTCCCACCGGCTAGGCCAGTTCCGCCTTCGCATGACTGCAAAGTAAGGGGAAAAGAACGGGCCGGCAATAGGAGTTTTGCCCGACGTTTGCCGGGCCTCCTTGCGACGGGCCATGGCCCGCAGCGCGCGGACCGATTGCCGCGCGGTCTTTTCACGCCGAGTGAACCGGGGCATTGTGGGGAGACTGTCGCGTCAGGGGCGAACCCGGCCCGCCGGGAAGCGCGAACGAAAAGCCGTAGAGGGAGGAACTTTATGGGTCATCACCTTGCATGGCCGCTCGTGCGGCGCGACGTCGCTGGGCGCGGCAATGTCGGGCGCGGGGCTACTCTGCGCAACATCAGCGGCGGGATCGCCGCCGCTCTGGTCGTAGGCGCTCTTGCCGTTGCGCCGCTTCCGGCTTCGGCGCAAAGCGGCGAGCCGATCAAGATCGGCTTCAGCATGGCGCTCACCGGGCCGCTGGCTCCCAACGGCAAGCAGGCGCTGCTCGGGGCGAAAATCTGGGAAGAGGAAATCAACGCCAAGGGCGGCCTGCTCGGCCGCAAGGTCCAGCTCATCAACTATGACGACCAATCCAACCCGGCGACGGTGCCGGGAATCTACACCAAGCTCCTCGATGTCGATAAGGTCGATCTCGTGGTCGGGCCCTATGCGACCAACATGAACGCGCCGGCGATGCCGGTCGTCATGCAGAAGGGCAAGACCTACATCAGCCTGTTCGCGCTCGGGTTGAACAGCGAATTCCACTATGCGAAGTATTTCTCGATGCTGCCGTCCGGCCCGACGCCGAAGCAATCCTTCAGCGACGGCTTCTTCCAGATCGCCGCGGCGCAGAATCCCAAGCCGCAGACCGTCGCGCTCACCGCCGAGGATGCCGAGTTCGCGCGCAACGCCTGCGAGGGCGCGCGCGACAGCGCCAAGGAGTACGGCTTCAAGATCGTCTACGACAAGACCTATCCGCCGGGCACGACCGACTTCTCGCCGATCATTCGCGCGCTGCAGGCCGCCAACGCCGACCTCGTGATTGCGTGCTCCTATCCGCTGAGCTCGGTCGGCATCCTGCAGTCGGCGAACGAGCTCAACTTCACGCCGAAAATGTTCGGCGGCGCCATGGTCGGGCTGCAGGCGACCGTGTTCAAGGACCGGCTGAAATCGAAGCTCAACGGCATCATCAACTACGAGACCTGGGTGCCGTCGCCGAACCTGATGGCGCCGGCCGAGGCGTTCTTCAAGACCTACCAGGCGCGGGCGAAGTCCGAAGGCGTCGATCCGCTCGGCTACTATCTCGGCGGCTGGGGCTACGCCTATCTGCAGGTGCTCGGCGAAGCGGTCGAGGGCGCGAAAAGCATCAACGACGACAAGCTCGCCGACTACCTGCACAACAACGAGTTCAAGACCATCATGGGCGACTTCCGCTTCGGCAAGGACGGCGAGTGGACCAAGTCCGCCATGCTGACGGTGCAGTATCACGGCGTCACCGAAGCCGCGAACCTCGAGACCTGGCGGGGCATGGACTATCAGACGGTGCTGACCCCGGCCGATCAGAAGACCGGCGACGTCATCTATCCGTACGCGAAGGCGAAGTAGCTTTTGGATTGACGCCATTCCGGGGCGCCGGCTCTTGCCGGCGCGCCCGGCGCACACCTGAAAGCCTATGCTGCTGCCAACCTCCCTCGTCGGCTCCTACCCGCAGCCCGAGTGGCTGATCGACCGCGCGAGGCTGTCGACGCAGGTGCCGCGCGTGCGCGCCGACGATCTCTGGCGCGTTGCGCCCGAGCATCTCGAAGCCGCGCAGGACGACGCCACCATCCTCGCGATCCGCGACCAGGAGCGCGCCGGGCTTGACATCATCACCGACGGCGAGCAGCGGCGTGAAAGCTACTCCAACCGTTTCGCCACGGCGCTCGACGGCGTCGACGTGGAACGGCCGGGTACGACGCTGAGCCGGACCGGCAAGCCCATTGCGGTGCCGCGCGTGGTCGGCCCGATCCGCCGGTTGCGGCCCGTCGGCGTGCGCGATCTTGCGGTGCTGCGCGCCAACACCGGCGGCGCGGTCAAGGCGACGGTGCCGGGCCCGTTCACCCTGAGCAAACAGGCGCAGGACGATTTTTACGGCGACGCCGAGGCGATGGCGCTCGACTATGCCGCCGCCCTCAATGCCGAGATCAAGGATTTGTTCGCTGCCGGCGCCGACATCGTGCAGATCGACGAGCCGTGGATGCAGCAGCATCCCGCGGACGCACGGCGCTACGGCCTCAAGGCGCTCGACCGGGCGCTCGCCGGCGTGACCGGCACGGTCGCCGTGCATCTGTGCTTCGGCTACGCGGCCCTGGTGCACGACAAGCCGTCGGGCTACTCGTTCCTGCCCGAGCTGGAAAGCTCGAAAGCGCAGCAGGTCTCCATCGAGGCGGCGCAGCCCGGCCTCGACTGCCGGATTCTGCAGACGCTGCCGTCGAAGACCATCATCGTCGGCGTGATCGACCTCGCCGACATGAAGGTGGAGACGCCGGCGACCGTCGCCGGCCGCATCCGCCGCGCACTCGACTTTGTGCCGGCGGAACGCCTCGTGATCGCGCCCGATTGCGGCATGAAATACCTGCCGCGGCCGGTCGCCTTCGCCAAGATGCAGGCGATGGCCGACGGCGCCGCGCTGGTGCGGCGGGAGATCGCGGGTTGATAAAAATCGCCGTTGTGTAGCCCGGATGAGCGAAGCGATATCCGGGACAGCCGTTCCGCCCGTCTCAGCCCATGCAATGTCCGGGGCCGATTCCCGCGCGTTGTTCCGCGAACGGCTTTGCTGACTCAACTCCGACGCTCGCCGTAGGGATGGCGTCTGATTTCGATACCTGCAACCAGCAGGTTGGTGCTGAAATGCCCCTTGATGCGACGCCAGCGTCCGGGGAAATCCGCGTCCCCGTCAGGGAGCGTCAATATCGCATGCAAATGATCGGGCAGAATCACGACCGCGTTGAGGCCGAAGGGTCGTTCCTGCCGAGTGGCGCGAAACGCCGCACGAAGCGCGCTTATTTGATCGACCAGAACTGTCGATCGGTGATCCGCGAGCGTTAGCGTGAAGAAGAACTTGCCAACTTCAAGGCGGTTGCGTCGATACCGGACCATGCGCCGAGCATATCCCGGATTTCGCTTCGCTCATCCGGGCTACGTTTGTTTAGTACCGCAGCAACCCCTCCCGGTCCCGCACCCACCCCTGCTCATCCGGCACGGCCAGCGCATCCAAATCCGCCGGCGTCGCGTGCGCATCGTCGACCCATTCGCGCAGCATCGGGCCGCCGTTGATGACGTCGATCGCGCGCTTGCCGTGTTCGTACTCGTAAGCAAAGTCGCGCCACAGCAGATAGTCGGGATTGAGGCGGCGGATCGCCTTGAAGGCTAGCGCCTGGACGCGCCAGGGCTTGAACGCCGCGTGGCCGTAGTCGGGACCCTCGGTGTGGATCTGCACGCCGCTGTTGAGCTTGCCGGCGTGCTTGTGGAATGTCGGCTCGAACCAGCAGTCGCGCAGGCGGCAGCCGCGGAGCCAGTGCGGCGCGAGCGCGTGCATTTCCTTGATCACCGCGCGCGCGTCGATGTCGGGCGCGCCGAACAGTTCGAGCGGCCGCGTGGTGCCGCGCCCTTCCGAGAGCGTCGTGCCCTCGACCATCACCGTGCCGGCATAGGCGCGCGCCATGAACAGATTCGGAGCGTTGGGACTGGGATTGACCCAGGCGCGCTCGCCGAGCGGCCAGCCGAAGCCCGGAGCGGCGTCGGGCTGCCAGCCCTGCATCTCGATGACGCGGTACTCCACATCGAGCTTGAGTTTTTTGACGAACCACGAACCCAGCTCGCCGAGGGTGAGCCCATGGCGCATCGGCAGCGGCCCGGCGCCGACAAAGCTCTCCCAGCCTTCGCGCAGCGCCAGCCCTTCGACCGGCCGGCCGACCGGATTGGGCCGGTCCAGCACCCACACCGCTTTCCGACGTTGTGCCGCCGCTTCGAGCACGTAACGCAGCGTCGTGACGAACGTATAGATGCGGCAACCGAGATCCTGCAGATCGACAAAGATGACGTCGAAGGCGCCCATCATTGCATCAGTCGGCTTGCGCACTTCGCCGTACAAGCTGAAGACCGGGATGCCGTGCACCGGATCGTGAAAGTCGGGCGACTCGATCATGTTGTCCTGCTTGTCGCCGCGTAGCCCGTGCTGCGGACCGAAGGCGGCGGCAAGCTTGATGTCGCCGCAGGCGGCAAGGGCATCGAGCGAATGCGTCAGGTCTGCTGTCACCGAAGCCGGATGCGCCAGCAGAGCAACGCGCCGGCCAGCGAGCGGCGCGCGCAGCGCGGGTTCGCCAATCAACCGATCGATGCCGAATTTCATCATCTAGCCAAGCCAGAGTTCAGCGACACGAATTCAGCGGACCAAGCTTTCTGTGCTCCCTCCCCCTTTGTGGGGGAGGGTGGGGAGGGGACGCGTGTCCCGCGCTTGTGCATCAGGCCGCGCAGGCATCGTGCTAGACCGGGGGAAGTTGATAGGCGAAGCCATCGGAATGATGGAAGTCCGGCTTGCCCGGCGGATGCGCCAGCGCCCAGTAGGATTTGTGCCCGCTCGTCTCCTCGATCACCGCCGCGAGGCCGAGGCGCAAGATGGCATTGGGCGGCAGGTTCGACAGCTCGTCGAGCTCCAGCGCGGCCTCCAATGCGAAGCGGTCGGGGCTCGATTGCACCTCGATCAGAGGTGTGCGCAGCGCGCTCGCCGCGCGTATCCGGCTGCGGTAGCTGCTGAAGCGATAGGCCGCCCATTGCGTCGACGGCGCAAAGTTGAATTCGTAGTACGCGGCGCCCGGCAGCGTGCGCAGGAAGGCCTCGAAGCAGGTGTGCCGCCACAGCTCGTCGGCCCGCGTCGTCGCCACGACCGGCGGCAGCTGCAGGTCACGCATCCTGCCGGTCACGGCGTAGGACAACAGCAGGGTGCTGTTGCGCGGGCGCGAGACTTCCACTTCCAGCTGGGTCGCCGCGAAGGAAAGCGAGTTCGGATGGAGCCGCAAGGCCAGGCGCATGCGGGCATTGTAACGGCAGGTGTCGGCTTGTCACAGGCACGCTCTGGGCGAACAACGGCGCGGCTAGTCCGTTTCCCGCGGCGCTGGCAGGATCACCTTGCCGGCGACGCCCCAGCCGATAAGTCCGGCCAAATTCCCGGCGAGGTCGAACTCTGAATGATCGGCGCGTGCGGTCTCGGCCGCGTCGGCGAGCGTCCGCCCGGTGGCGAGCGCGAGCAGGAACGCGGCGCCGCCGCGCAGCAGCAAGCGCACCTCGACATCGAGATGCGGGCGGATGACCAGCGCATCCTCGCCGCGCCAGTCCTCGATCGCGGCGAGCGGTTGTTCGCCTGAATTCATCGCCCAGATGGTGACGATGGGATGGGGCGAGCGGATGATTTCGGTGGAAGGGTGCAGCGCGATGCGGAGCCCGCCGGCGGCGCCAGGGTCGAGCGCCGCGAAGGCACCCGCGTCGACCTGCACGGCGTCTTCAGCGTGATAGGCACGCGTGCGCGCCGCCTCGAGTTCTGCGACATCGGCAAGATAGGGAAGCTCGCGGGCCGGCGCGAAACCGGCAATGAAGGAAGGAAATTCGTCGCCGTAGCCCGCCAGCAGCGGCGTGCGCGGCGGCTTCTCTGTCACGAAGGCGCGTGCCATCGCCGCGAAAAACTCTTTGCCGACGATCTTCTCGGTCGCGGGAAAGCGGCTCCTGAGCGTGTTCGCCAGGCCGGCCACGACGTTGTTGCGGTAGACGGCAAAGCGCCGCGTTGCCGTTGGCGCATCCGCCGCGGCGACGGCATCGGGAATGGGCGCCGCGGCGTCGAGCAGCGCGCGGGCGAACGAGGCTTCGAACGCCGCCGCCACGGCCGGTCCTACGCCGCCGCCGACGCGCGCGCGGCGCGCGCAAGAATATCGTCCGCCGCGACCGCCTGCGCGAGGAGCGTCGGCCAGTCGGGAATGTCGTTGTCCCACTCGAGGAGAGTCGCGATCGGCCCGGTATGGGCGATGACATCGGCGTAGAGCGCCCAGACCTCGTCAGCGACCGGCGATCCGTGCGCGTCGATGAGAAGCGCGCCGTCGGCATCGTCGGTTTCGCGGTCATGGCCGCCGAGATGGATTTCCTTCACCCGGTCGAGAGGGAACGCGTCCAGATAGGACCGAGGATCGGTGCCGTTGTTCTTGGCCGAGACGAACACGTTGTTGACGTCGAGCAACAATCCGCAGCCGGTCCGCCGCGCGAGCTCGGCGAGGAAGTCGACCTCGGGGATCGCGCTTTCGGCGAGCCGCACATAGGTGGACGGATTTTCCAGCAGCATCATGCGGCCGAGCGCCGTCTGCACCGCGTCGATGTGCTCGGCGACCCGCGCCAAAGTCTCGGGCATATATGGCAGCGGCAGAAGATCGTTGAAATAGACGCCGCCGTGCGACGACCAGGCGAGATGCTCGGAGAAGCTCTCCGGCTCGTACCGCGCGCAGAGGATCTTGAGCCGCGCGAGATGCTCGCGATCGAGTGGCGCGGTCGAGCCGATCGACAGGCCGACGCCGTGAATCGACAGCGCATAGCGTTCGCGCAACGCGCCGAGCTGCGCATGCGGCGGCCCGCCGGCGCCCATATAATTTTCAGCGTGCACCTCGAAGAAGCCGAGCGGCTGCAGCGTTGCGAGGATGTCGCGAAAATGCGCCGGCTTGAAACCGACGCCGGCGCGCGCCGGGAGACGGGACGTGATCGACATGCGGCTCCCCTATTCGCCAGGGAGTGAACGGTAGTGCCGCGTACGGCGCGTGCGCCGCGCTGGCCAGTCAGGACTTGGTCGGCTCCAGCGAGCCCGTGCCGTTCGGAGTCTTTATGTTCGCGCACGTTCCCTTCGGGACGTACTTCCAGGCATTGCCCTGGTAATCGGCGCTCGAAGTGCCGGCGCAGGTGGTGCCCGCGCCCGCGGCGCAGTCGTTCTCACCCTTCAGGGCGATGCCGAAGCACTTGTCCATCGTGGCCTGCGGTGGTTTCGGGGCGGCGAATGCCGGCGCCGCGATCATGGCGAGGGCGGCGACGAAGGAGCCGGCGATAGTGGCATTGGCAATGTTGCTTTTCGGGTTCATGAGGCGATCCTTTCCAAACCCTGAGCGGGCAGGGCGCCCAAGCGCCGAAGCGGCCGCGGCGGGCCGGAACATCCGGCTGCAGGCGGCCTGCATAGCACAATTGGTTAAAGCCTTTCTCGGCAAATCGGGTTGAAAGCACAGCGGAGCCGAATCACGTGCCGGTGACGGATGGCTCACCCCAATCAACACGCCGTGACTATTTCACCTTCATCGCGTTCGCCGCTTCCCAGTCTTTTCCGGGAGGCGAGTGGAGAAACTCGCGGCAGCGGGCGAGCAGGATGCGCGCGGGCTCATCCGCCGGCCGCGCGGCCAGGACCTGCTGGAACAAATTCGTCGCCCCGGCGAAGTCGCGCGCGCGGTAGGCGGCGAGGCCGCGCTCGTAGAGTGCAGCCCAGACCGGCGGGTTGGCTGCGCCTTCGGCGATACCGAGCAATTCGTAGATCGCCAGCCCGCCCTCGCGCCCATAGACCGTGAGCCGGTCGAGCTCGCGCACCTCGATGCGGTCGCCGGCGAGGCGGCGCGTTTCCTCGCCGATGATGATGTCGGTGCCGTACTCCTTGTTGGCGCCTTCGAGGCGGCTCGCCACGTTCACGGCGTCGCCGATCACGGTGTAGTTCAGGCGGAACTCCGAGCCGATATTGCCGACCAGCACCGCGCCGGAATTGATGCCGATGCGCACCTTGAGCGGCCGGCCGGCGTCGTCGGACAGTCCCGATTGGCGCAGCGCCTGCTGTGAGGCGAGCGCGGCGCGGCAGGCATCGACGGCGTGATCGGCGTTTGCCGCCGGCGCGCCCCAGAACGCCATCACCGCGTCGCCGATGAATTTGTCGATGGTGCCGGCGTGGCCGCTCACCTCGCGCGACATCAGATCGAGATAGCCCGACAGCAGCGGCACGATCTGGTCGCCGAGCCGTTCGGAGAGCCCGGTGAAGCCGGCGATATCCGCGAACAGGATCGTTACGGTGCGGATTGTGCCGCCGGGGCGCGGCTCGACGCCCTCGCTCAGCAGCGTCTTCACCAGGTCCGCGGGGATGTATTTGCGAAACGCCGCCAGCCCGCCCGCCATATCGGCGATGGCGTTCGACAGGTTTTCCAGCTCGGCGATGCGCGAGGGCCGGCGCCGCACCTGATCGAGCTCGAAGCGCTCGACGTGCTTGAGCTCGTCGGTCACTGCGATCAGCGGTGCGGCGATAATCCGTCGCGCCAGCCACGCGGAAAGCGCGCCAGCCGCGAGGATAAGAATCGCGAGCCCGACGAGCAGACGCCGTATCGTCGTTTCGATCGGGCCGAGAAACTCCGCCTCCGGAATGACGGTGGCGAGCGTCCAGCCGGGAAAGGCCAGCGGGGTCAGGGTGACCGCATAGGCCTCGGCGCCGGCGACGAACCTCACGTGGCGAGCGGTCTTCTTGTCGCTTTCGTCGGCGCTGCCGGCCGCCTTGAAGGCGCCCTGCGCGACCGGCAGCAGCGGCTGATCCGAGCGCTGCATGTTGGTCTCGTCGGCGTCGGGATCGGGCGCGGCGACCGTGCTTCCGCCGCGGCCGAGGATGAACGCAGCGCCGGTCTTGCCGACCGAAAGCTGCGACAAAAACTGCGCGAGCCGCGTGTTTTCGATGATGACGGCAAGGACGCCCTGGCGTTTCTGGTAGACATCGATAGGGCCGACAAAGGCGATCGAAGGACGCAGGCCGACAGGGTGCGCGGTGACCTCGAACCAGCTCGGCTCGTCGCTCGCGATGCCTTTCTTGTACCATTCCTGATCGGTGACGACGAAATCCGTGCCTTCGAAGCCGCGCTTCTCGAACTGGATGTCGCCGACGACCACCTGGTAGGTGTCGACGCGCCGCTTCACCACGCCGTCGACCGGCGCGATCTCCATCATCTCCAGGCCCAGATCGCCGAGCTTGTGCGCGGCGAAGAAGTCGCCGTTCGGCCAGCCGAACGCCACCCAGGAGATGCCCGGTTGCGACTGCAGCTGCGAGAGAAAGACGAATTCGCGCTTGTCGGCCTCGCGCGTGCCGAGGACGTTTTGCACGAACAGGGTGCGTATGGCGGTATGCGCCGCGCGCGCCTGGGTGGTGATGGTCTCGAGTTCCTTCCCCACAGCGGCGACGATCTGCTCGTTGATCGTCGCCGCAAGCGTTTGGCTGTTGGTTTCGGCGGTCCGCCACCACAATACGTGGACACCGACGGCGCTGACGATGATCGATGCGAGAACGAGACCGGAGATCGCCAGGCGAATCCTGATGCGCATGTCCGGTTGAGCCTCCTCCGCGGTGCGAAGCATAGCGGCGCGTCCGCCACCGCGGAAGCGGCCGCCGGCGGCGCCGCTCGTTCACGCCGATTTTTCAGCCGCTGCGTTCGAGCGCCTTGCGGTCCCATTTCGCGAGATCGGCGGCGGCGGCGTAGGTTTCCTGCAGGAAGCCGAGCAGCAGCGCATCGGGGTCGCGCGCCGCGCGTACCGCGTCGTACGGCAGGATGAACTGGCCGACGTTCTTGTCGTAGA
>Ga0210408_10002646_pt1 | contig 17215 bp, 18 predicted proteins | sample IncBWH4MmetaG_FD_155471 | JGI IMG/M metagenome (GOLD analysis project Ga0210408, IMG submission 155471) | Forest soil microbial communities from Barre Woods Harvard Forest LTER site, Petersham, Massachusetts, United States - Inc-BW-H-4-M | ecosystem: Environmental > Terrestrial > Soil >...
AGATTCTCAGGCTGATAGAAATGGGCCAGAAAATCGCGCGCCAGTTCCTTGTTTTTGGTATTCTTTGGAATGTGGATTGAATTGACCGAGTAATCCTCGTAGCGCTTCATCCCCGGAACGATTTCGGGGAATGCCGCATAACCGATCTGGTCGCGGTCTTCGGCCGGAAAAGCAGACTTGATGAAGGCAGCCAGATCCATCATCGCGGCCTTCTTCTGTGCCAGCGCTGCGCCCGCCGGCTCCCAGGCGTAGGACGTGTGGTCGGGCGTGAACATATTGGCCTTGATCAGTTCTTCCCACTTGTCGAAGACTGGCTTTAGCGAAGCATCGGTATAGGGCACCTTGCCATCCATCAGACCAAGGTGATGCTCAAGCCCGTTGATGCGCAGGTTCATGTGATCGAACCAGCCGGCGGCCGGCCACAAACCCTTTGTGCCCATGCTCACCGGAATCATCCCGGCAGACTTCGCATTTTCGCCAAGCATCATCAAATCAGAAAGTGTGGCGGGCGGAGTCCAGTTCTTCTCCGTAAAGACGTCCTTGCGATAGTACATCCCCCATAGCAGGCCGCCGAGCGGCAAGCCATATTGCTTGCCGCCAACACTGACCGCAGCCGTCGTCACGCCGAGCACGTCCTTGTAATTTTCGCGCTCGAAGAGATCGGAGATATCGTCAAAAAGCCCGCGCTGAACGAAGGCCCTCATCCGGTTGCCGGAAAACCAGAGGCAAATGTCGGGCGCGCCGACGACCAGGTAGCTGCGGATCGCGGTCTTGTGAGCTTCGTGCTCCATGTTGTTGATGACAACCTTGGCGCCGGACTTTTTCTCGAATTCAGCAGCAACCCGCTGCAGCACGTCGCGCTGCTCCGGGTTGCCGAGGTCGGAAATGATACTAAGGTCCTTCGACTGCGCGACAGCAGGCGCGGCCAGACCGGTGATTGCAAGCGCCGAAAAAGCGCCGGCGCCCTTCAGGACCGCCCGACGACTTGAAGCTTTTCCCACCAACCGGATATCCATGCGAACGCCTCCCGTTTTTTGCGCATTTCTGTTTCGCTCGGTCTGAACCAGGCACGCTTCCGCGTGGCCAGGCCTGCTTCCGCATCGCCGAGCGTTCGTGCCTGTGCACAGGCAAGATGTTGATCTGCGGACACATATAGGCCTAAGGTCGGCCTCGGCGCAATAATTAATTTACAAAATAAATTAGGTCCTTCCATGAAGCTGAAAGGCGACCCGAGCACCTCTCGAGCCATTAACCGGCGGCTCATTCTCAATCTGCTTCGCCAGGAGGGGCCGAAGAGCCGCGCCGAGATCGCGACCATCACAGGTCTCAGTCCTGCCGCTGTGACCTTCGTTATCGGCGACCTTCTCGCCGAAGGACACGTCAGCGAAGGCAAGACGATTGCCGGTGTGTCAGGTCGACGCCCCATTCCGGTCGAGATCAACTATGCCAGTGGGCTGGCCATCGGCTTCAAGCTGATGGTCGGCGCCGTCGAATGCGTCGTTACAGATCTCGCGACCAATCCGCTGGCCTCCAGGCGGCTTGCACTTTCGGACCGCGCCCCAGAGACGGTCGTCCAGACGCTGGCGGATGCGGTGCCTGCACTGGTGCAATCGGCCGGCCGGCCGAAGGCGCGGCTGGCTGGTATCGGCATTTCGATGCCGGGTGTCATCGACAATGCGCAAGCGATCTGCGTGCGCAGTCATCGCTTCAATTGGGACAATGTCCCTCTCGCCCAAATGCTGGCGCAAAAGGTCAAGACCTCCGTTTGGCTGGAAGACGACACCAACGCCTATGCCATTGCCCAGCAACTCTTCGGCCTGGGCCGCCAGTACCGCAACATGGCGGTTCTGGCCATCGGCGTCGGCATCGGTTGCGCCATCATCATTGATGGCAGGCTTTATCGCGGCGCCAATGGGGCGGCTGGGAAATTCGGGCACACGCTGTACGAGGAGCATGGCCGGCCTTGTGAATGTGGCAAGCGCGGTTGTCTGATGGGCTATTTTTCTCACCCCGCAATACTGCAGACATGGCGCGCTGCCACCGGGCGCGACGAAACAGATGGCCTGCAGGACATGCTCGAAGCGTTGGGCAAAGGAGATGAAACCGCCGTCGCCATCCTGCGGGCTGCTGGCATAGGGATTGGCAAATCGTTGGCCAATCTCGTCAACGTCATCGATCCGGAGGTCGTTGTGATAGGCGGTGAAGCGGTCTCCTTCGGAGAGGCGCTGCTGGCCCCGTTGCGGGCGGCCATGGGCGCGCACACGTTCCGCGCCCCCTCCCCGCTGCTTCCTGACTGGGAAGATAATTCCTGGGCACGCGGCGCCGCCGCCCTGGTCACCCAGAAACTCTTTGATTTCGAAATGTCGGGCGGGACAGCTGGAGGAACGGAGATTGTCGAAAGCGCTGCGGCCAGCACGAGGCACACCAGGCTCGGGAACGCAAGTGCGACATAGCAAGGCTGCAGGGCTTCTGATAGGCGGGGAATCAGATCGAGCGCGATGTACAGCCCCTGAAAGCCCTCTGCGCCTACCGTAAATCACATCTGGCCATATTGCCGGCAATGCGCTCATGAGGGCGGAAGCCACGAGGGCAGCCGAGCGAAGCCGGTCGATGAAGGCGGGCGCGTGCCTTGATTTGGTCGACGTTATCCAAAGCTTGTGCGACTTCCGGACTTGGCCCAGTGCCGCCGAAATTGATCCTGCAGCAAGCCGGCCCGCTACCGGGGGCGCGGCGGCCGTGGGGCCAGCCCATTCGGGAAGGCAGCTCGTGACCCCGAGCGGTCCTCGACCCATCGCCAGACGCACAATCGCTTCGACGTGTATCCTCGCGCAGTCGACCAGTGGAAAATCGGCGGTCTGCTCAATCTCAAGACAGCCCGCGCTATCGATTTGGCCGCGCTGCCTGCCGCAGCGCCGTACCTCGCGAACGGTTTAGTCCTGTGACCCACGGCAGTCATGCGTCGGACGAGTTCAGAGGACGGCGCGCGGGCGGGCTCTCCAACGCGCGGTCCAACCAGGAATCGCTCGCCGGCCTCGGTCAGGCCGACGCTGCGTCCTACGCAGGAAGAGCGCCGCGCCGACGCGTCCCTGGCGTGCGCGGACCGCCTGGCTGATCGCCGATGGCGTCAGCAAGCTCCGCGGCTGCTCTGTGAAAGCTGCGGTGCTGGGCAACGCTCAGGAACGCCTCCACGCCGTCGAGCGCGCCTTGCCGGACTGTGAAGTTCTGCTTCATGCCCTATCGACATTGTCGCGAATAGTGGTCCGCAGGAAGCGGTCCTACATCTGGCCCGCAAACAGAAGATCCGCCGACGCCGAGACGCAAAAGCCGCGGCAACGGCCGCAAGCCTTGAAGGAACCGTCGCCATGACCGAAGTGCTTGTCACCGCAATCACCGACAATGCCGTCTACCGGGGTCCATCTGCGCAAGCCTGGTTCGCCGATGGCGAGCGCGTCGGCTACGACCCGAAAGCGCGCACCATCGTTGCGGCGCAAGGGGCGCCCCTCAAGACTTTCTTGAAGCGGGAGGGAGGGGTTTCGCACGCCGTCACGTTCCTGCCGGGATATCCCGATGGCTCGTTCGGCTGGGCGAAGGTTCGGCCGCATTTGCCGAACGCGGCCGAGATGCCGAAACTCTTCGTCGAGTATGTCGGCATGGGCGACAGCGACAAGCCGAAGGACTACGCCTATTCCACCACCGAACGCACCGATCTCGTCGAAGCACTCTGGCGCGATCTCTCCGTCCAGTCGACGACGCTGGTCGCCTTCGATTTCTCCTCGCTTGTTGTCCTCGAGCATCTGCGGCGCCGGCTCGAACGCGCCGAGCGAGGCCAGCCCGTGGGCGGGCCAGCCATACGCGGCGTTGTCATCTTCAATGGCGGGCTCTTCACGGACGGGCACTCCCACCCGTGGTACACCACGCCGATCTTGCGCCGGCTCCCTAAACGCGCATGGCGGGGGTTGGGCCGCTCCTTTACGCTGTTCAAGATGATGGCGGGGGTGATGTGGTCCAAAGGTTATCAGGTCACCGATGCCGAGGTTCGCGAGCTTCAGAACACCATGAGCCGTCGGGATGGCCTGTTTTATCTCGCCGCCGCGGCGGGCTTCGCGGCCCAACACAAGGCGCAAGGCGATCGGCTCGACTTCGGCCGCCTCTTCAAGGCTTATCGCGATCAGTTCCCGATCCTGGTCGGCGGCAGCGATGAAGATCCGTTTGAGCACCGGCAGATCGACCTCGCGGAACAACGGTTGGGCAAGCTCGGCCTCCAGGTCGCGCGGCTGCCCGGCGGTCACCTCACCACGAATGAGCAACCCGAAGCCCTGGCAGCCTTGATTGCGAAGTTCGAGCGAGGACTGGCGAGAATGCAGAAAGCTCCCGGCAACTGAGAACAAGGAAGCCCGCAATGATCGCAGAAACGAGAACGACGAAAACCACTCCGTAACGTCGTCGTCGCGCTCATCGCAACTCTGACTGGAGCCACGTCTAATGCATCTGTTGCACAGGCTCAGACCTCCTCGCCTGCCGGCGCGCGCTTTCACATCCGGGAAAGCGAACACTCGCAACCAGGCGCTCCCACACAACTTGCCAATCGTCGTCAGCCTGGAAGCGCCGCGCATCAGGTCGTCGCCAGCGGACTCCGCGCCGGCGTTGCCGCCTGAACCGCCCAGTCGCGAAAAGCCGAGATCATCCGGCTGTTCCTTGGGCGTCGGCAATGAACCAGGTAGTAGCCGACCTCCAGCGCGATCGGTGATCCGAGCAGCAGCAGCCTCCGATCTTCGACATGCCCCCTGACATAGGCCAGATCCATCATGGCGACGCCTGCTCCGGCCAGCGCCGCCTCCAGGGCCTGCGCGCGTGAATCGACGATCAAACCCGACTCGCTCGGTTTTCCCGACAGGCCTTCGGCCTTCCACCACAAGGACCAGTCCCGGAAGCGCGAACGCGCGCGAATGATCGAAGAGCCTCGCAGGTCGTGGTCCGCGCCAGGCGCAGCAACCGGCGCCAGCGTCTCGCCGAACAGCAGTGTGGCGGCAAGCCCCGGCCAGTCACCGCGGCCATGGCGGATCGCGCAGTCGAAGTCTTCCGCCCCCAGATCCACAACGCGGCGCGTCGTCGTCAGCGCCACCTCGATGTCCGGATGGTGTTTGCGAAACTGCGGCAGCCGCGGCAGCAGCCAGTGCGAGGCGAAGGTAGCAACGGTGCTGACACGCAATTGAAGGCGCCGCCTGCGGATCGGCTCGACCGCCGCCTCGATGCGGTCGAGCGCATCTCCCATCACCGTCAGCAGCGCATCGCCATCGTCAGTCGGAACGATTCCGCGGCCGGCCTTCTGCACCAGCGCGACACCGAGCTGCTGCTCGAGATCGGCAATGCGATGCGACAGCGCCGATCGGGTGACGCCGAGCGCGTTCGCCGCCGCATTGAGGCTGCCGGCGCGGGAGAGCGCCGACAGCGCCTGCAACCCCTTCAGCGATGGAATCAAACCGGCGTCTCCTCGGGATTGGACCCGATGGGTGAGCTTATCTCACCGATGATCTCTGACCAAGCTGATAAGATCGAATGCAGGGGATCACAGATGAAAAATCAGTTCCGAGAACTTGCCGCCTATAATGCCTGGGCCAACCTCCGCCTCTATGAGGCCGCGCTCGCATTGCCGGAGGAGCTCTATCGCGCCGATGTCGGGGTGTTCTTCCGAAGCCTCCATGGCACGCTCAATCACCTGCTTCTGACCGACCGGCTGTGGCTCACCCGACTGACCGGCGCGGGTGAGCAGCCGAGACGGCTCGACGCGATCCTTTGTGAGGATCGATTGGCGCTGGCCCGCGCCCGCATCGCGGAAGACGCGCGGCTCAAAGGGGTTGTCGAAGGCTATGACGAGACGAGTCTATTGCGTCCGCACGCCTACCGGACGACATCCGGCCAACCCCAGGAGCAGGTCCTGGCGGACATCCTGCTGCATCTCTTCAACCACCAGACCCATCACCGCGGCCAGGCTCATGCCTGCATCTCGATCGTCACAAAGCACGAGCCTCCGCCGCTCGATCTTTTGCTGTTCCAGCGGGGGCTGCCGCCGCCAGACCTGACCGCGCGCCTGCAAGCCTGACAGGACGTGGCGATACCGGTTTCAACGCTGTCCGGTTTCCAGCTTCAGGCGCCAACCGGGACTGGGTCGGCGAAGCGGGGCGGGCGATTCTCGAGATTGGCTCTGACAGCCTCGACTTGATTGGCTGAGCCGATGAGGCGCTTCTGCTCAGCCGTTTCCGCCGCAAGCAGCGCCGCAGCATCGATCGCGGTCCCGAGATTGAGGAGACGCTTGGCCGCCCGGATCGCGTCGGGGCTGCGGGACGCGATCTCGCGAGCGGTCGCCATCGCAACCGGGTGCGGATCCTCAACCAGGCGCGTGACGAAGCCAAAGCGAAACGCCTCCTCGGCGGAGAAGACCCGCGCCGTATAGGTGAGCTCGCGCACCACATCCTCTCGGGCCAGACACCGCATCAGATACGTGCCTGCCATGTCGGGCACGAGGCCCCAGTTCGTCTCAAGGACAGAAAAGCGCGTCCCGGGCGCGGCAAAGCGCATATCGGCTCCCAGCGCAAGCTGGAAACCACCTCCGAAGGCAAAGCCATGCACGGCTGCAATCACCGGGACCTGCAGTTCGCGCCATTGCCAGACGATGTGCTGCACGAAATTGGCAAGGCCGTGCGTGCGTTTGCTCAAATCCGCAAATGGCAGCAGCGGTTCGCCATTGATGATTGCCGTCATCCGCTCGATATCGAGGCCGGCGCAAAAGCCTCGGCCCTCGCCTGACAGCACGACGGCGCGCACGCTCTTGTTCTGGCTTAGCTGCGCGCCGGCTTCGGCGATAGCCTTGAACATCGCCGGGTCGAGGGCGTTCAGCTTGGTCGGACGCGCCAGCCTGACGTCGGCTATCCCATCATTGATTGCAAGTTGAATGCGATCGTTCATGCGGGACCTCCGTTATCCGTCGTGCCACGAACGGCTTCACGTCACCCAATACCAAGCGCCCTTTGGATCACGCTGAAGGATGGTCGCGTGCAACCCAAACGGCTCGGGTGTCACGCCGCGAATCCAGAGCTCCATCCGCTCGATCCGGACTTCGATAAAGCAGGCATTCGCTCGATCCTTCGCGGTGGGGAAGTAGCGAGCGTGAGCGTCCTCTTTCCAAAGCGCGCGGACCTCGGACACATCCTCGACGAGCCGGGCGGCACCTGCGAGGCTTGCATAGGCGTCATCACCATCGTTCTGAAAAATCAGTCCGACGTTGGAAGCGTGCCGCAGATCGGCGATCTTGCGCGACCGGAGGTCCGTCAAAAACCGAATGGTCCAGTCGTGGTTGCTTTCGCTCGAGAGAATGCGCCCCATCGGCCGCGCGCGAACGCTTTCATCGCTCCGGCTGACCAGCCAGCAATATTGTACGCTGGCGACAATATTCCGCGCACCCGCCAGCATCCGCTCGACGTCTCCAGCCTCTTTTCCGTCCTCGGCACTCAACATTTTCCGCCTCGCCTGTTCAACGCTGCCCTAACCTATAACGGTTGTTGACCTCCTGGTCTAGACTATGTAGTCTACAACAATGGGGCGACCGCTTTTTGACGAAGCCGGCTTTCTGGAAGCCGCACGAATCCTGGCCAGCGAGCATGGACCGGGTGCAGTGACCGTCGACTCCGTCACACAGCGGATGAAAGCGCCAAAAGGCTCGTTTTATCATCGCTTCTCGTCCCGAGACGTGCTGCTCGGGCGATTGTGGCTGAAACTGGTGCTTGCCTATCAGGAGGGATTTGTCGCTGCAATCGAGGCCGGCGCCGGGCTTGAAGCGGCGCTGCATATGCCGCGCTGGGCGCGAGCGCATCTTGACGACGCGCGCATACTCTTGCTCCATAGTCGACACGATTTCGTGCAGGGCGACTGGCCCGCAGAGCTAAGGCGCGGCGTTCGCGACCAGGCGGATCGCTTCCAGGAATGTCTGGGCAGGTTTGCGCGCGATACTTTCGGCCGGACAGGTCCTCGTCAGGTACGATGCGCCAGATTTGTTCTGGCGGAAGTGCCAGGAGCTGCAATCAAGGGACATCTCGAACAGGGCGAAGCGCCGCCGCCCATCGTCGATGAGCTGATTACAAAGACCTACTACGCGATCGTCGAAAGCGGACGTCAATAGCCGTTTCCCGCGATTGGTTGAGTGGCGCTCTTTCAGGCGGGTTTGATCCACAAGGGGCCCTGACATGGAAGATCACGACCGACAGCTTCGTTTCAATGTCATCGAGGCGAGCGGGATCTCGCTGCATTACGCAGAGGCAGGCCCCAAGGACGGGCGATTGGCGATTCTGCTGCACGGCTTCCCGGAAGCTTGGTTCGCCTGGAGGGGCGTCATGGCGGCTCTCGCCGCTCGTGATTATCGCGTGGTCGCTCCGGATCAACGCGGCTACAATCTGAGCAGCAAGCCGTCCAGTTTCAGCGCTTACGCCTTGGACGCGCTGGCAGCCGACATTTTCGCCCTGGCCAACCGGCTTGGAGGCGGCACGTTCGATCTGATCGGGCATGATTGGGGCGCGACCGTCGCCTGGCGAATGGCCACGATCGATCCAGCGCGATTGCGTCATATGGTGATCTTGAATGCACCACATCCTGCGATCTGGCTGGAAGCCCAGAAACGCGATCCCGAACAACACCGGAAAAGCCGCTATGTTGGATTTTTCCGCTTGCCGTGGCTTCCCGAGCTGGTGCTGAAAGCACGAAACTACGCGGCCCTCGCGCAGGCATTCGCCTCCTCTCCGCGCCGCGACGCTTTCTCCGACGATGTGATGGAGCAATACCGTGAGTCCTGGCGACAGCCTGGTGCGTTGAGCGGCATGCTCAACTGGTATCGTGCACTGCTCCATTTCCGGATCGATCTGCCACCGCCTTCGAGCATTGCCGTTCCAACGCTGATCTTGTGGGGCGACAAGGACGATTTCGCAGAGCCATCTCTGGCGGAGGCGAGCGCCCGTCTGTGTGCCGACGTTCGGGTCAGGCATTTCCCCGATGCGACGCATTGGCTGGTGCACGACCAGCCGGACGACGTCGCGCAAGAAATAGGCGACTTCCTGCGAACGGGCCCATGCAGTTAGCCGTCGTCAGGAAATATCTGGGACAAGGAGGATGCGATATGGCGACAACAGCCACCCAAGTCGTTCTTGATACGCCGGCGGCGGAGTTCCGGCTTCCGGCCACCGACGGCAAGACTTACGCACTGGGCGACGTTGCAGGCGATGCGCTGGACCGCAGCTCGCGCTGATCTTGCTGATCGACGTACGACTATTCGGGGGATGCAGCGAAGGGGCCGGGCATGGCTAGGCCGTCGCCGGGGCGGTAGTTCAAATGGCTTTGGGCGTCGTATGCAGTCAGCACGTTCGGTACCTGGGTTCGGTACGTTTCCCCTCACCGCGATCCTGGTGCTACACTCCGGGCCGACCGAGGTGTCGGCGCTGGCAGCGGCTGGATTGGCGGTGGGGCGCTGGCGCTAGTGTCGCCCTGCTAGAAGACCCGCCCCATTTGGCTGACCGACCCAACGCCATCGCTGTCTCACGGAATTTGTGCTTTCATCACCGTCTATCTTGGGGATACGTAATGCCTTCTGGACCCCGCTCGCCTCGTCTCGCTGTTCTCATTGATGCGGACAATGCGTCCGCAAAGATCGTGGATGGACTCTTCGAGGAGATTGCGAAGATAGGGGAGGCCAGCGTTCGCCGTATTTATGGCGACTTCTCCAATCCTCGATCCAAGGGCTGGGCCGATACGCTATCGAAATACGCCATCATACCTCAACAGCAGTTCGCCTACACCACCGGAAAGAATGCATCCGACATCACCCTGGTCATCGATGCAATGGACCTCCTTCATAGCGGTCGGTTCGATGGATTTTGTCTCGTTTCCTCGGACAGTGATTTTACCCGGCTTGCCGCCCGCATCCGTGAGCAGGGCGTCGATGTTTTCGGGTTCGGTGAGCAGAAAACTCCGGAGAGCTTCCGGCAGGCCTGTCGAAGGTTCGTGTACACCGAGAACCTGCTCACCGGTGCTGCGAACAGTCAAGATGCCGCCTTAACTTCAAAACCCCTTCAACCCCCCAGTGCAGCCACGCCCATCATTATGAAGGTCATCACGCAGATGGAAAGCGAAGACGGGTGGGTGCCTTTGGGGAAAGTTGGAGAACAACTGGCCAACCTGGCTTCCGACTTCGATCCCAGAACTTTCGGCTTTCGCAAGCTAAGCGATCTGGTGCGAAAGACAAATTCGTTCGAAATCGATCATCCCAAAGGGGGCTCCATGCGCATTCGCACAAAGTCCGCTGCCGGACCCCCTCCGAAATCGAAGGCCGTTACCAAAACTGCGACATGAGAAGATGCGTTGGGGGACCGTCGATCCACGTGCTGTCGCAGACGGATGGATGCGCACTGGCTGAACAGTAACGATGCACGCCGCCGCTCCAGTTTCGCACCAGAAACAACCTGATCGAACGCAACGAACGCGACCGGAAGCAAACAAAACCGCAGCAAACTCAACGAAGCAGATCGATATCCCGCCGCTCATAACGGTCTGGTTGCAGGTTCGAGTCCTGCCGGGCCCATCACGCTCCGCCCTTCGGGCTACGCGTGGCGCAGCCAAGCTCTCAAGTGAAAAAGGGCATGCTGCGTTCCAGGCCTCATTGAGCGACTTTGTACTTCCTCGCCCGCTTCGTGCGCGGCGCCGGCTCACCACCGATCGGATACAGCGCCCGTATCATGCCGATCCGCGCCCGCAGCGTCTGGCCGTCGTGTTCGATTGCGAGCATCAGTGCCCTCATCGCCGCTTGCCATGCCGGCGCGTCGTGCTCGCGCTTCGGCAGCTTGGCGATGAAGTTGCCGGCATCACGCAGCGTGAACAGCTCGCGACCGTGGGGGAACGGAATTGGATCGTCGAAGGCGGTGCAGCCAGACATCTCTTCTGATGTCAGCGAGAGAGGTGTCGAAGATCGACAATCGGCCCCTCAGCGGCCCTCACAGTTTCCAGAAATTGGTCCATCGTCAGGTTTAGCTCCCTTAGCACACCGCCGCTTTCGCCGGTCCACAAGTAGCAGAGATTGACTTTGTTGCCCGGCTTCGCTGCCACCGTCCAGCTCGACACGGCGACTTCCCAGCCTCGATCTTCGATCAGAAGAATTTTCTGGTTCATGTTTTGCTCGCCCACGAAAGGTCTCGCCGCCCTCTTTGATCAATGATCGTCAGGCGGCCATCCTATCGTCTTTGTCCTCCCGCGCATCACGATCTTGATCATGTCATCCGGCCACCGCCGCTGCAGCCCCTTGCCTCGTCCCACGGCATCCACACATCGCGTTCTTCTTCGGTGGTCAGGATCACCGGCATCGCCTTCGGGTGGATCGATTCCGCATTCGCATTCGGCGCCGTAGTCAAGAAGCCGTAGACCTGATGGGGCCCGGGGATCGGTTTTGACTTTGTGCCGCGATCGCCGCGATGGAGGCACTCGCCGAGGACGCCGACGACCTCAGGCGGCGCCATGGCGTTTGAGCCATGCGATAATTCACGATAAAGGAGAATTTCAGCGTATAAATTATATTAGGTCCTCCGCGGATTTTTCTGTTCATTTGCATGAATTTTCAATGAAAAAACTGGCATTTTTGGCTATATTCCAGGCGATGGGCAAGCTCGACGAACTCAAGAAGCACCTCAAACCAGGCCAAGTTTATCGGCGTGCCGATCTTGTTTGTTGGTCCACGACTGTCGACCGACATCTCAAACAGCTTGTGGGGAGCGGTACTCTTAAGAAGCTATCGGGTGGAATTTATACGTACCCTAAGAAGACGGCATTTGGTCTGGCGCCGGCTTCCGATGAGGATGTCGTAAGCGCGCTCTTAAAAGACGCCCCATTTCTGCTGGCTTCACCGAATGCCTACAACAGTCTCGGTGTCGGCACCACGCAGCTCTATGACAAGACTGTTGTCTACAATCACAAGCGTCACGGGGAGTTTCAGCTAGGCAGCCGCAGATTTACCTTTCGGGTGAAGCCGCGTTTTCCAAAGTCGCTGACGAGGGAATTTTTGCTTGTCGATCTCGTCAACAATCTGGATCAACTTGCCGAGGCCAAGGACGAGGTTCTCAAACGCGTGGTAGAGTGTGTGACTGAATTAGACCAAAGGCGTTTCCGTCGCGCCGTGCGCGACTACGGGAGCGAACGAACCAAGAAATTCTTCGAGCGCATGTTGCCAAGCGGTTCCAGCAGCTCACTATCAACCAAAGACTCTTACAATACGAAACGTACAGAGCTGGCGCCCGTTTGAAACCGCACAAACCCGCTTTTCCCAAAGATCCCGAATCTCTTCAAAGAAGTGCAAACTGCTTCAGCTAGACGAAATGCCCGGATCGTAATCTTTCGAAGATTTCACGCACTTCTGGACATGGCGCGACGCAGAGAGTTCGATAGGCTTCCGGGAAGGTCCACCAGCCTTCGCTCGCTTCGCGAGCTACGGCTCGGCAAGCCAGCAAACCTCTCCCGCAGCGAGGCGAGCCAAGGCTGCCGCGCCAAAGCCGCAGGTGAAAGCGGGCTACGCGTGGCGAAGCCACGCCAGACCAAAGGGCGAAGCGTGTCCGGCGTAGCTGGATCGGAGCGCAAGCGACGACGGACTGGCGCCGGCCGCCATCGCCTCCTCACTTCCTATTTCCGAGCAGCGAGCCGAGATCGATCGAATTGGCCATTGCAACATAGCCGGCGTCGTTCGGGTGCAGGTGATCGCCGGAATCGAACTCTGCCTTGATGTGCTTGGGATTGGCGGGATCGCGGACGACCGCGTCGAAATCGGCCACGGCGTCATAGGCGCCGCTTTCGCGAATCCACTTGTTCACCGCTTGGCGCACCTTCTCCTTGTCCTCGCTGTAATAGCCAAAGAGCGGCGTGCCGTGAAACGTATCCTCGAAAGGCGTCAGCGTCGCGCCGATGATCCGCAGGTGATGGAGGTGCGCGCGGGCGATGAGTTGCTGATGGCCGGCAATGACCTGGTCGGCGGTCGGCATCTTGTCCGCCGGCGCCAGCACGCTGTCAGGCCAGCCGATGTCGTTGATCCCCATCATCATCGTGACGATTTCGGCATGCGGTTGATCGAGAACATCGCGCTCGAAACGCGCCAGCGCGTTCACGCCCATCCGGTCGGATAGAACCTTGGCGCCCGAAATTCCCTCGTTCAGGACCGCGATCTTGCGGTCGGACAGGCGCTTGGCGAGATTGTCCGGCCAGCGAGCATTGGCGTCAACGGTCGATCCGTCACCGTCGGTGATCGAATCGCCGAACGTCACCACGGCGCGCGCTCCGGGTTGTGCCTCGACGAAGATTTCGCTCAGGAAGACTTTTGCCGTCATCGTCGAGTCGGGCTTGATATCCTGCTCTGCGGCCTTGTCTCCGGCGACGATGTAGGCCGTCTGCCGTCCCTCCCAATGCATGGTTTCGATCGGCGTCACCTCGGGGATAAAAATGCTCACCGCCACATCGGACAAGGGCGGTACGGCAAGATCGATCGGATCGCTCAGCGCGGGCGCGCCCGGCGGAATCGTGACCTGCGGCTTGCCGCCGAAAGTAACAGTGCGATCGGACGCAGGAACGATGGCGGCGCCCTTCTCCGAGATCGCCGCATGGATCGCGCCGATCGTGATCGGATAATTCGTGTATTCATTGGTCAAGAGCAGGCGAATCTTTGATCCGCCGATCGAGACATGCGCGAGTTCGCGCACCGTCTGATTCCAGAGATTGCGCGGGACTTTCGCCGGCGCCAGAAAATCAGGCGCCCAAACCGGTTGCGCGCTTGCGGTCCAGGTTCCAATCCAATCGTCGGTTTCCTGCGCCACCGCGGCACTCGTGCAAAGGCAAAGTCCAAGGGCAAAGCCGGCGGACAGGAGCGCACGCCAACAAACGTCAGTCCTCATTTGTCCCTCCCTATCAGACGATGTGTCGAGCCGAGGAGCGACTGGGCGCCTCCCGGTGCGAATTGCACAACATTGGCGAGCCTATCAAAAGCGCGTCAACCTCGTCGAGTAAAAGTCTAACGCGGACACTTCGCTTCGCAAAGGATGAGGACAGAGAAATCGCAGCCAATCCGACTATTTGCGGTTGCTCTGCCTGCGGCCGCGCAGTTTGCAGCCTCGCAACTTTCAACCCAAGACATACCGCGAAAAGGCCAGGGATTGTCGCGCGGCTTCGTCCATCTGGGCATCATCGGCGTTATCGGAGAGATCGCGCCATACCTTGATGTCGCTGCCGATCCCGCCGCCCATCTTGACAAAGGGCTCCATGACGACCGCGCCGTCGTAACCGATCTCGCGCAGCGTCGTCCCGATCTCGTGCCAGGGCAGCCGGCCCTTGCCGGGGACGCGCCGGTTGTTCTCGCCGGTATGGAAGTGGCCGAGTAGCGGGCCGGCGGCGCGGATCGCCGCGCCAAAACTGTCCTCCTCGATGTTCATATGGAAGGTGTCGAGCATCACCTTGACGTTCGGCTTGCCGACCTCGCGGACGAAGGCCACGCCTTCTTCGGCAGTGTTTAGCACGTGGTTCTCGAACCGGTTGAGCACCTCCAGGCAGAGGTCGACGCCGAGATTCGCGGCAAAGTCCGCGAGGCTGGAAATGCCTTCAAGACCACGCGCGCGGTCTCCCGCCTTGTCGACCGGCTTGGAATAGTCGATCGGCCAGTAGGAATGGAGGGCGCCGCCGATGATGCGGATATCGAGCTTGGCGAGGTTGGCGAGCGTCTCCTCGAAGAAGGCGCGCCCCGCTTTTCGGATCGCAGGATCCGGCGACGACAGGTTTCTTTCGGGCGACGGACCCAGCCCGGCGGTGATCGCGACCCCGTTCGCCTTCGCGGCGCGACCGACTTCGGCGAGATGCGCCGGGCTGTAGCTATTCAGATGATGCACGGCGATCTCGATTACATCGAACCCGAGCCTCGCGACTTTCTCGACGTACTTCAGGCAGTCGGCGCTCCACTCCTGCTCCCAGTACGAGTAATAAATGCCGAACTTCATGTGCGCCTCTGTTCTGGGAGCGAGATCATCGCTGGGCTGGTTGTGAATTCGCGTCGGTCGCGCCGACGATATGGGCGACAACTGCGTTCATGCTGGTGTCCCCCGTCGCGTCGTCCGCGATGACAGTCCCCTGCCGCAGGACGACGATCCGATCGCAGACCGAAAAGACGTCAGTCAGCCGGTGGCTGATGAGGATGACCGCGATGCCATGGCTCTTCAAGTTGCGGATGAGGTCCAGTACATGCTCGACCTCGCGCACGGCGAGCGCCGCCGTCGGCTCGTCCATGATGACGAGCTTCGGGTTGAAGGTGAGCGCCCGCGCGATCGCCACCGACTGCTGCTGCCCGCCCGAGAGCTGGCCGGTCACTTGCCCGACCGAGGGGATGCGTGCGCCGAGCCGCGCGATCATCGCCTCGGCCTCGGCACGCATGCGCTTCGAATCGATCAGCTTGACGCCGAGAACCGAGCGCGTCAGCTCGCGGCCCAAAAAGATGTTGGAGGCGACGTCGCGCATGCGCGCGAGCGCGAGGTCCTGATAGATCATCTCGATTCCGGCCTGCCGGATCGAGCCGGGATCCTTGCCGATGAGGGACGCGCCGTCGAAGCGGATGTCGCCACCATCGATCGCGTAGACGCCCGTGATCGTCTTCATCAGCGTCGACTTGCCGGCGCCATTGTCGCCGACGAGGCCGACAACGGAGCCGGCATCGAAGGTGAACGTGACGCCGCGCAGCGCTTCGATCGCGCCGAAACTCTTGCGGACGTCGCGGAGTTCGAGAAGGCTCATCGCCGCCATCCCTCCCGGCTGTTGATGCGGTCGAGCCAGACCGCGAGGATCAGCACCGCGCCGATCGCAATTTGCTGATAGAAGGGCCTGACCGCGAGCAGGTTGAGGCCGTTCTGCAGTACGCCCATGATCAGAGCGCCGATCAGCGTACCCGCGACGCTGCCGCGCCCGCCGAACAAGTTCGTGCCGCCGAGAATGGTCGCGGTGATGGCCGTCAGTTCATAAGAGAGCCCTGCGGTCGGCTCGCCGGAATTGATGCGGGCTGCGAACAACAGCCCCGCCAGACCGGAGAGCAGGCCCGACAGGGCGTAGAGCAGCACCTTCATCCGCTCGACCCGAACGCCCATCGCCCGCGCCGCGCCCTCGTTGTCGCCGATCACCTGCGCGTAGATCCCAAAGCGGGTGTGGGCGAGTACGACATGCGCGACGAGCGCCGTCAGAAGCAGGACGACGACCGGGACCGGCACGCCGAACGGCCGACCTTGTCCGAGCCAGGTCATCTCGGGCGCAAGCCCGTAGATCGAGACGCCGTCGCTGAGGACGAGCGCGAGCCCGCGCGCGACGCCGAGCATACCGAGGGTGACGATGAAGGGTGGAATGGCGCCCTTGGTGATGAGGAAGCCGTTGACCGCCCCCGTCGCCGCGCCGGTCGCGAGACAGCCGAGAATGCCGATCCACCAGGGCCATTCGAGGTTCGAGGTGAGGATCGCGCCGACGACCCCCGAGAGCGCAAGGATCGAGCCGACCGAGAGGTCGATGCCGGCGGACGAGATGACGAAGGTCATGCCGATCGCAAGTACCCCGAACACCGACGTCGACAGAAGAATGTTGAGGATGTTGGAAACGGACAGAAACGCGCTCGACAGGACCGCCATCACCGCGAACAGGACGGCGAGAACGACGATCGACTCGAGCCGCACCGCGGCGCCTCCGGCGAGACGCGCCCGCCAGGGGGGCGTCGGGACGTTGGTTGAGGTCGAGGTCACGAAAGGTCTCCGACTTGTTTCGGCTTACGCCGCCCGTCCGGGGCAGAACGGGCGGGCGGCGTTTGCCGCCAACTTGTAGCCGCGCTCGTTGAACGCGGCGGCGCAGTCAACGACCGTGCTTACAAACCGCTCACTTCACGTATTGCATAAGCGGGTCCTTGTTCTCTTCGATGACCTGCTTCGTCAGCACGAGCGTCGGCACGTAGGTCATCTCCTGAACCTTGTGGCCGGCGAGCGCCTTTTTGACGTTCTCGACCGCTTGCATACCGACGAGATAGGGGAGTTGCGCGACCGACGCGTTGAGCCGCCCCGCCTTGATCGACTTGACCGCGTTCGAGTTGCCGTCGACGCCGATCACGATCAATTTGTCCTTGCCGGCCGAGCGCGCCGCC
>Ga0210408_10002647_pt1 | contig 17215 bp, 14 predicted proteins | sample IncBWH4MmetaG_FD_155471 | JGI IMG/M metagenome (GOLD analysis project Ga0210408, IMG submission 155471) | Forest soil microbial communities from Barre Woods Harvard Forest LTER site, Petersham, Massachusetts, United States - Inc-BW-H-4-M | ecosystem: Environmental > Terrestrial > Soil >...
CCCATTCCGCGCCCGCCGCCATTTTCGTCGGCGAACCACGTCACTATGGCGCTGTGCCCGCGATCGGCGAGCGCACCGACATGCCCAAGGCCCGCGTCCGGAAATCGTCATGACCGATAAAATCGCCGAAAAGATCGCCGAAAAAGTCGACCTGGACCATCTGCGGCAATGGATCGGCCGCACCGAGGAAAAGACCGACATTGTCACCGCGCATCTGGTCGCGGGATTGCGCTCGGCATTGTTTCTGGATGTCGGCAAGCCGAAACAAGGCGATGCCGCGCCGTTCACCGCGCATTGGTGCCTGACCCTTCCGGTCGTTCCGTTATCGGAGGTCGGTCCCGACGGCCATCCCAACCGCGGCGGCTTCCTGCCGCCGGTGCCGCTGCCGCGCCGGATGTGGGCCGGCGGCGCGATCAACATCACGGAACCCCTGCGCGTCGGCGACGTCGTGACCCGCACCTCGACGATCAAGGATTTGACGCTGAAGTCCGGCTCTACCGGATTATTGTGCTTCGTCTCGGTCGACCATGTCTTCAAGACGCCGAGCGGAGTCGCGATCCGCGAGCGCCATGACATCGTCTATCGCGAGATGCCGACCGGCGGAGCAAACGCAGCACCCGCAAAGCCGCCCGCAGCACCAGCCGCCGCAAAGCATTCCGAACGGCATCTCGCCGATCCCGTGCTGCTGTTTCGCTATTCGGCGCTGACCTTCAACGGCCACCGCATCCATTACGACCGCGACTACGTCACCAAGGTCGAAGGTTACCCCGGTCTGATCGTCCACGGCCCGCTACAGGCGGCGCTGTTGATCGAGCTGGCGGCGAAGCTGCATAGCGGCAGGCCGCCCGCGTCGTTCGTTTATCGCGGGCACCAGCCGCTGTTCGACGGCAGCGAGTTTTCCGTCAACGCGTCCGACATTTCGGCCGGGCTCGATTTGTGGACCGCCAACGCCCAGGGCGAGCCAACCATGCGGGGCACCGCGTCGTGGTGAAGGCGACCGCGCCGAACAGCGGCAAGTCGGTCACCGTCAAAGCTGCGACACTCGATCTGTTGCGCGCGTTCGGCATCACAAAAGTGTTCGGCAATCCCGGCTCGACCGAATTGCCTTTTCTGAGCGACTGGCCCGACGACATCGACTATGTGCTGGGATTGCAGGAGGCCTCCGTGGTCGGCATGGCCGACGGCTACGCGCAGGCGACCCGCAACGCCGGCTTCGTCAATCTTCATTCCGCCGCTGGGCTCGGCAACGCGCTCGGCAATATCTATACCGCCCACCGCAACCAGACGCCGCTCGTGATCACGGCGGGCCAGCAGGCGCGCAGCATTTTGCCGCTGCAGGCGTTTCTCTATGCCGAGCGCGCCGCCGAATTCCCGCATCCTTACGTCAAATTCTCGGTCGAGCCGGCGCGGCCCCAAGACGTGCCGGCGGCAATCGCGCGCGCCTATTACGTCGCGATGCAGCCGCCCTGCGGACCGACTTTCGTGTCGGTACCGATCGACGACTGGACCCATCCGACGCAGCCGTTGGAGGCGCGCAACGTCAGCCGCGAGATCGGCCCCGATCCGGCCGCGATCAAGTCGCTAGCGGCGGCGCTCTCGGCCAGCACGCGTCCCGCGCTCGTGGTCGGTCCCGGTGTCGACCGCGCAGAAGCCGTCGAGATGATGGTGCGGGTCGCGGAGAAGGCCAAAGCCGCGGTGTGGGTCAGCCCGTTTTCGGCGCGCTGTTCTTTTCCGGAGCACCATCCGCAATTCGCGGGCTTCCTGCATGCCTCGCCGGCGCAGCTCTCGGAGGCGTTGCGCGGCCATGATCTGGTGGTCGTGATCGGCGCGCCGGTGTTCACGTTCCACGTCGAGGGCCATGCCTCGATCTTCGATGGCGCCACCACCATCTTCCAGATCACCGATGATCCGACCGCGGCCGCGGTATCGCCTGTCGGTACCAGCATCGTCGCCACCATGAAGCCGGCGCTCACCATGCTGCTCGATCTGTTGCCGGAGACCAAGCGCGCGATGCCGGAAGGCCGCGTGCTGCCGCCGGCGCCGGCGGCGGGCGATCCGATCCCGGTCGACTTCCTGCTGCACACGCTCTCCAGCGCGATGCCTGATCATGCCGTGCTGGTGGAAGAAGCGCCGTCGCATCGGCCTGCGATGCAAAAATTCATGCCGATGCGTGGGCAAGACAGCTTTTACACCATGGCGAGCGGCGGGCTCGGCTATAGCCTGCCGGCCGCGGTCGGCATGGCGCTCGGCAGGCCCAATGTCAGGACGGTCTGCCTGATCGGCGACGGCTCGGCGATGTATTCGATCCAGGCCTTGTGGACGGCGGCGCAGCGCAAGCTGCCGCTGACGGTCGTCGTGATCAACAATGCGGGCTACGGCGCGATGCGCTCGTTCAGCCAGGTGATGCAGGTCAGGAACGTTCCCGGCCTCGACCTGCCCGGCATCGATTTCGTCAAGATCGCACAGGGGCTCGGCTGCGATGCGGTGCGGGTGACAAAATCATCCGAGCTTAAGCCAGCGCTCGCGCGCGGGCTTTCGCACAACGGCGTCAGCCTGATCGAGGTGATGGTGGATTCGGCGGTACCGCTGCTCTACGCGAAGAATTGAGCCCGTCATTCCGGGGCGATGCGAGGCGTCGAACCCGGAATCTCGAGATTCCGGGCCTCGTGCTGACGCACCACCCCGGAATGACGGAGTAAGAACTCCGTCATTTGCTGTGGGCTTCGCGCATCTTGGCCTGGATCTTCGCCATGCCGGCGATCCAGCGATCGTAATTTTCCGTCTTCTTGCGCATGTAGCCGAGCACCTGCGGGTGTGGCAGGATCACGAAAGTTTCCTGCTCGATGCCCTTAAGCGCGTCGCTTGCGACCTGCTCCGGCGTCAGGTCGCCGTCGCCGGATTGCGGACCCTTCGGGATCGAGCGCAGCATGTTGGTATCGACGCCCTGCGGGCACAGGATCGAAACCTTGATGCCGTCGGCGCGGTGCGAGATCGCGAGATTTTCCGCAAAGCCGACCGCGGCATGCTTGGTGGTTGAATAGGCCGGGCTGCCGACCTGCGACAATAGCCCGGCCGCGGAAATCGTGTTGAGGAAGTAGCCGCCGCCGCGCGCCTTCATGCGCGGCACCAGATGCCGCGCGGCATAGACGTGCGCCATGACGTGAACAGCCCAGCTTCTCGACCACGGCTCGTCCGAGTCTCCGCCCGCGTTCACCGACAACGGATCAAAGCCGCCGCCGATTCCTGCATTGGAGCAGAACAATGCGATCGGGCCGAACTGGCGCTCGGTTTCCTCGATGACGTGAAGGACGTCCTTCTCCTTTCCGACATCGCATTTGAAGGCCGCCCCGCCGATCGGGGTGGCGACGGCTCGCGCGCCTGCCGGATCGATATCGGCGACGATCACCCGGGCAGCACCCGCCCGGTGAAGGGCTTCGCACAGCGCCTTGCCGATGCCGTTGGCGCCGCCGGTGACAACCACGACCTTGCCGGCCACCCGCATCGCCACCTCCCGCTTTTATTTGTTGTCAGGTCAAAACCAGATCGAGCACCGCCGTATAATGGCACGCCGCGCCGAGCAGCACGAAACAATGCCAGATCACGTTCTGGAACCGCAAGCGCCGCCAGGCGTGAAAGATCACGCCGAAACTATACAGCAAGCCACCGGCGACGATGAACCACAGCGCTAATTGCGGCAGCGACGATAGACCGGCGTCGTAGGCAATCAACCCGCTCCAGCCCATCGCCAGATACAGGCCGACGGATACCCTGTCGAAGCGTCCGGGGAAAAACAGCTTCAGCACGATCCCGACCGCGGCAACGCTCCAAACCCCGGTCAGCAACGACATCGCGAATACGCGGTCCTTCAACTGGGCAAATACGGGCGTATAGGTTGCGGCGATCAAAATGTAGATCGCGGAATGATCCAGGCGGCGCAGCAGCCATTTGCCTCGCGATACCGGCCAAAGGTTATAGGCAGCGGAAAACCCGAGCATCGCCAGCAAACCCGCAGCGTAGACCGACACCGAGACAATTTCATAAGTGGAAGCGAATACCGCAGCCAGCACGATCAGCACGGTGGCCGCGACCACTCCGCCGAACACCCCAATGCCATGCACGATGCCATCAGCGATCAGCTCGGCCCGATCGTAATGCCAACCGATTGCGCCCGCCGCTGCATGGACGGAGGTCGAAGCGAGTTGTTTGAGGCGAAACACGGTCATCCTTGCGATAATCGATTGCCGAGCGATAGATCATAGGTCGTGAGAGGTCAACGAAGCGTTCAGGTAACCTTGCCAATCGATATAACCCGCAATCGCGTCCAACGTATGAAGCTTGATTTCGGCCTACGGATTGCCACTTTTTGGGCAGTCCCGCATACCCTCCTTGATCCCGAGTTTCCCTCACCCGCATGGCCCCAAATTTCCAGGAAATCGTCGAGGAAGCGCGCCTGTCGGCTCGGGCGCTCCTCGACTACGGTGGGCACTTCTTCAATCCGACGGTGCGGCTTGGTGTCACGGGATTATCACGGGCCGGCAAGACCGTGTTCATCACCGCGCTGATCCACGGCCTCACCCGCGGCGGCCGCTTTCCGGTGTTCGAGCCGTTCGCAACCGGGCGGATCGCGCGCGCCCACCTCGAGCCGCAGCCGGACGACGCAGTGCCGCGCTTCGACTACGAAAGCCATGTCCGCACCCTGATCGAGGAACGCCGCTGGCCGAACTCCACCGTCGATATCAGCGAACTGCGTTTGGTCATCGATTACCAGCGCCAGAACGGCGCCGACCGCACGCTGACGCTCGACGTCGTCGACTATCCCGGCGAATGGCTGCTCGACCTGCCGCTGCTCAACAAGAGTTACGAGCAATGGTCGGCCGAGAGCCTGGCGCAATCGCGTGAAGGCCCGCGCGCGCAGCTTGCTGCCGCCTGGCACGCGCATCTTGCGACATTGAACGCCGAGGGCCGCGAGGACGAGCAGGCGACGCTTGCGGCCGCAAGACTGTTCACCGACTATCTGCGCGCCTGCCGCGACGAGCGCTTTGCCATGAGCCTGTTGCCGCCGGGCCGCTTCCTGATGCCGGGCAATCTTGCGGGCTCGCCGGCACTGACGTTTGCGCCGCTCGAGGTGCCGGTCGAAGGGCAAGCGCCGGAAAGTTCGCTGTGGGCGATGATGGTCCGCCGCTACGAGGCCTACAAGGATATCGTGGTGCGGCCGTTCTTCCGCGATCATTTCGCGCGGCTCGATCGCCAGATCGTTCTGGTCGATGCGCTCGCCGCGTTCAACTCCGGCCCCGAGGCGCTGGTCGACCTCGAGGCGGCGCTGGAGGGAATTTTGGATTGCTTCCGGATCGGACGCAGCACCTTCATCAGTAGCCTGTTCCGGCCGCGGATCGACCGCATCCTGTTCGCCGCGACCAAGGCCGATCACCTGCACCATCTGAGCCACGACCGGCTGGAAGCGGTATTGCGCCGCGCCGTCGGTCGGGCCGTCGCGCGGGCCGAAAGCACCGGCGCCGAAATCGACGTGGTGGCGCTTGCCGCGGTGCGCGCCACCCGCGAGGCGATGGTCGCGCGCGGTCGCGACAAATTGCCCTCGATCCTCGGCACGCCCGCGCCCGGCGAAATCGCCAATGGCGAGGCGTTTGACGGCAACACGGAAGTTGCGACCTTCCCGGGCGACCTGCCGGCCGACACCGAGGCACTGTTCACGGGCAACGGCGCCTTTCGCGGGCTTTCCAGCGACGCGGCCGAAACCAGCGATTTCCGCTTCCTTCGCTTTCGCCCGCCGCTCGTCGAACGCGACGGCAGCGAAGAGCCCAGCCTGCCTCACATCCGCCTTGACCGGGCGCTGCAGTTCCTGATCGGAGACCGATTGCAATGAGCGAGAAAACGCCGCATCGGCGGCCGGCGACCTTCAGGCTGGACGATCCCGGCGTGGTCGTGGTCGATCAAGAGGATTCCACCCGCCCCGCCCGTGGCACCGTCCGTATCACGCCGGAGGCCGATCCGGCACTGCTGCCTGTGCCGGTCGATCCGCCGCTGCTCCCGGCGCGGCGCGGTTTTCGCTGGGGCACGCTGTTCTGGGGCGCGACCGGAGGGCTGGTGCTGCTCGGCCTCGGGCTTGGCGTCGTCCATTTGATCGAAGACCTGCTCGCCCGCAGCGAAAGCTTGGGGCTCCTCGGGCTGGTCTTTGCGGTTGCCGCGGCGCTGGCCTTGATCGTTGTGACCGCGCGCGAAGCGTTGGGTCTGGCGCGGCTTGCGACGATCGAGAAACTGCATCTGCGCGCCGCCGAGGTGTTGGCGAGCGACGATCGCGCCGCCAGCCGGGCGATCGTCGCTGATCTCCTCAAGCTCGCGCACCAGAACCCGCAACTGGCCCGCGCCCGCGCCACGCTCAGGGGCCATGCCGACGACATCATCGATGGCGCCGATATGATCAAGCTCGCCGAGCGCGAGCTGATGACGCCGCTCGATTCCGAAGCGCGGCGGCTGGTTTCGTCGGCGGCGCAGCGCGTCTCGGTGGTCACCGCCGTCAGCCCGCGCGCGGTGATCGACGTGCTGTTTGTGTTTGTCGCCTCGTTGCGGCTGATCCGGCAATTGGCGCGGCTTTATGGCGGGCGGCCCGGCGCGCTCGGCATGATCTCCCTGATGCGTCATGTCATCGCGCATCTTGCCATCACCGGCGGCATGGCCGCGAGCGACAGCCTGGTGCAGCAGATGCTCGGCCACGGCATCGCGGCAAAACTGTCGCAGCGGCTCGGCGAAGGCATTTTGAACGGCCTGTTGACCGCCAGGCTTGGGTTAGCGGCAATCGACGTGACCCGTCCGCTGCCATTCACCGCGCTGCCGCGCCCGGTGCTCGCCGACCTCGCCATGGACTTGCTGCGCAAGCGCGAAGACGAAGAATAAGTATCCATCGCGATTCATTGGATGACCGCCGAAAACGGGCGGTCGATCTGACCCCGCCTGCGCGCGAGCAGGTTTAACACCTGCTCACTGATTCATTCGGCGCCCATGCCATCGCTCCTTAGCACCCGATCCCAGGTGCGGCGTCGCTTCCGCAATGCCGCTTCCATCTCCGTCATCGTGGCGGAGGACACGGTTGGCCGTTCGGAAGCACGCACGGCTTTGCCGCCGCCGGAGGTGGAGTTGGACGCGCAGCAGCGGGAGGCGGCGGTGGTGGTGGTGGCGGTGGGGCCGGACGCGCAGCAGGCGGCGGCGGTGGTGGCGGCGGTGGCGCCGGACGCGCAGCAGGCGGCGGCGGTGGTGGCGGCGGTGGCGGCGCCGGACGCGCCGCAGGCGGCGGCGGTGGTGGCGGTGGTGGCGCCGGACGCGCAGCAGGCGGCGGTGGTGGTGGCGGTGGTGGCGGTGCCGGACGCGCGGCAGGCGGTGGTGGTGGTGGCGGTGGCGGCGGAGATGCAGTCGGAGGCGCGACCGCCGGTGCCTTTGGCAGAGTTTGTTGTCCGCTCTTGGATTCAGGCAACGTGGCTTTTGGTGCGGGCGGCGGAGCCGCCGATGGTGGTGGCGGCGGAGGAACAGGCAGCGGCTGGCCACCTTTGGTTTCGGGGATCGTCTGCTTCGGCGCTTGGCCAGGAGCAGGCGATGGTGCGGGCAGCGAAGGAATGGGCGATGGCTGCCCCGCGACGGGTGGCTTGCCGTTTACTGGCGGCAGAGGCTGTCCGCCGGCTCCAGGCAGCGGCTGCCCGGCCTTGGTTTCTGGGACTGTCTGCTTCTGCAAAGGTGCCGGCGATGCTGTCGGCGAAGGAGTTGGCAGCGGCTGTCCGCCTTTCGTTTCGGGGACGATCTGCTTCTGCCCTGGCGCTGGCAATGCCGTCGGCGAAGGAGTTGGCAACGGCTGTCCGCCTTTCGTTTCGGGGACGATCTGCTTCTGCCCTGGCGCTGGCGATGCCGTCGGCGAAGGAGTTGGCAACGGCTGTCCGCCTTTCGTTTCGGGGACGATCTGCTTCTGCCCTGGCGCTGGTGATGCCGTCGGCGAAGGCGTTGGCAACGGCTGTCCGCCTTTGGTTTCGGGGACGATCTGCTTCTGCCCTGGCGCTGGCGATGCCGTCGGCGAAGGAGTTGGCAACGGCTGTCCCGCTTTGGTGTCGGGGACGGTCTGCTTCTGCCCTGGCGCTGGCGATGCCGTCGGCGAAGGAGTTGGCAGCGGCTGACCCGCTTTGGTTTCGGGGACGATCTGCTTCTGTCCTGGCGCCGGCGATGCCGTTGGCGAAGGTGTAGGCGACGGCTGACCCACGACGGGTGGCGTGCCACTTAGTGGCGGCGTTCCGGTGGGCTGCACCTGACCGGGAGCCGGGGTGACTGACGGACTCGTACTCTGAACTGGAATCGCTTTCGGGGCGACCGATGGCGGAAGCGATGGCGCCAGCAAGGCTGCAGCGCCAGCGCCCGCGACGCCGGCACCTACAACAGCAGCACCGGCAGGCGATGACTTTGCGCCAGCGGCTGGAGATTGGGGTTGGGACGCAGGCGACTGCACCGGCGGCGAGATCGTCTGAGTCTGCCCGGCCGGATTGGTCACCGTAACCGTATTGGTCGTGTTGTTGATGACAACGGTGTTGTGAATGTTGTTGTAGATGAAGTTATTCGGCGGAGGCGCAACGTATTGCGGAGGATTTACGTATACGGGGACCGGCACATAAACCGGAACAGGAAGAACGTATTCATAGGCCGGCGGCGGTGGCGGAGCCAAATCGATGAAGAAGACCGGCCGCGGCGGCAGGAAAAAGACTGGCGGCGGCGGCGGTGGTTCAAATCCGAAATCCGGATCGTCGAAAACCAAGACCGGCCGTTCGACGTAAATCACCTCTTCCGGCGGCGGCGGCGGCACATCATAGTCGATGATCGTAAATCTCGGTGGTGGTTCGAAAGCGGCCGACAAATATGCAAGCCGACGCCGCGCATCATAGGCATGGGCGCCGCGTGGGTAACGGCGCAAATACGACCAGTAAGCGGGCGGCGTATCGACGCTCCGGGTGCGACGCCACGTAATGGCTTCGCGGCGGGCCGCAACGATTGCTCGCACGCGCCGAGCCATTGGATCGTTGGGATAAGCGGCGAGGAAGTTTTCATAGTCCTGTAGATCGTCGCGATCGAGAGCCGCGAGATAGGCCTCCCGGGCATCGAAATCACGGATCGGCCTCGATCGCATCGACGACGTCTGTTCAGGCGAAACCTGGGGCGGCGGCGCATCCGGCGCCCGCTCAAAGAAGTAGAACGGCGCCTGAAGCTTGGAAGCGTTCCATGGCACTTGCGCACCCTTGGTAATCTCGTTCACCCGAAGACGAACCCGGTTGAACACGTCCGTCACCGGAAGGCCGCCCTCGCGCATCATCTCCGCGAGCGCCTGGGCGTAGGCCGAATAGGGACCTGCCTCGTCTGGCACCGCCGTTCCCGGCGCAGCGTTGAAGGCGATCAAAGTCCCAGGGTCCGGCTCGACCAGCGCCAAACCGCCCGCAAGCGGGGAACCGGATTTGGCGAACGGGTTGGCTCGTGCCCCATCAAGAACGACCATGCTCGCTTTGATGCCGAGAGCCGCAAGCGGCTTGGTATAGTCGGAAAGGCGCAAGGCTTCGGAAGCAACGTTCACATCGCGTGCGATATTTGCGTCCGTTGGTACGAAATAGTTTTCGCCTTCCAGCTGCAATCCGTAGCCGCTGAGATACACGAAGGCCACCGTATCAGGGCCTGCCCCAGACACCTTGGCAACAAAATCCCGGAACGTCCGCCGTAGCGAATCCTGATCGAGATCGCGAACGCCGACCACATCGAAACCGGCGGCCTGAAGGGTTTGCGCGACCAAACCGGCATCATTGGCGGGTGTCGGAAGAGCTCCGGCCTGATAATTGGCGTTGCCGACGACCAAAGCGATACGCGTCTCCGCCGCCTGCGCACTGGCCAGGGCCAAGCCTCCGAAAAGAAGCACCGAGAGCAAGGCCAATACGAAATTGCGTTGATGCTTCACGATAAACCCATGATCAGGGACCCGATCGAATCCTACTAGAGCCCGCAACTGAACGACGTCTGAATGGAACAGGTCATAAGTGAGGCGGAAGGCTAACTGGTCATTTTGTCACAGCCAAAAGCAAGGTCGCCCCGCAACCTTCCCAAGTCACCCGCCAGCACGCGCCAGCGGAACAGCGGCGAGTCCGGCGGCGGCGAGAGCTCCGGCGTCCAGCCGGTCAGCTTTTCCAGCGCATATGTATCCATCACGATGCCGCGCCAGATTCGGTCGACCCGCTCCAGCGGCTCCCTCTTGGCCGCGGTGCCGGACCATATGTCGTTGCTCTCGTCCGGCTCGCGGGCAACATAGAGCCCGGTATGGCCTGCGATCTCGTTCATGCCGGGATCGCGAAAGCCCTGAAACCGGCCGCGCTCGTTGATCTGGACCACCGGCACGCGGCCGTTGAAATACCAGCGCAGCATCGCATAGGTGCGATAGTCGCTGGTCGCGATCCAGCTCGCGCCGGTGTTTTGCAGTTCGGCTTGCGCCCGCTCGACCAGGTACTGATAGCCGGCTTCGCCGCCGACCGGATCGGTCCTGCCGATCAAATTCCAGGGTGTCGCGACATAATAAAAGAACACGATGACGACAAAGGCGATGCCGGAGGCGACAGCCGCCTTTGCCCATCCAAGCGTCGATCGGATCATCCGCGCCGACCAGTTTTCGCGCGACATCTGCACAAGGTTGATCGCGGTAGCGGCAAAGCCGATCGGCCAGATGAACATCGGCCAGGTATCGCCGACCCGCAATGCCAACGACTTCCAGAAGAAATAGAGGAAGGGAACGAGCACCGCGGTCGACAGCAGGATCGCGACCGGCTCGCGTTCGCGGTAGCCGCGCCATGCGGTCAAGCCGACGCCAGTCAAAACCACCGGCAACAGGATGAACCCAACCAGCCCGAATTGCAGACTCAGGAATTCGCCCAACGTGCGGAGCGATAGTTCATGGGTCGCGGCCGCCCGCACGAACTGGAAGCGGAACGAGCCCCAATCGTGCCCGGCGTTCCAGATCAGCACAGGGAGGAACAGCGCGATCGCAATCAGCGCCGCGAGCCACGGATAGGGCGACAACAGCCAGCGCCTGCGCCAGTCCGGCACCAGCATGAACGCGGCCACCGCCGGCAGCAGCATGATGGCGGTGAATTTCGATAGCAGCGAAAGCCCGGCGAAAGCGCCGGCCGCGAGCCACCAGCGCGCATCGTTGCTTTCGGCGAGCCGGACCAGCGCCCACACCATCGCAACCGCAAACGGGATCATCGCGGTGTCGGGCGAGACCTTGGCCATCAACAGGCCGTAATAGAGCGCGGCTTCCGGCATCAGCACCGCGAATACGATCGCGCGCACATCGTGCGTCACGCGGCGGACGATATCGGCGAGCAGCAATTGCATGACCAGCATCGCCAGCACGCCGGCAAACCTGACGCCGAAATTGGTATCGCCGAAAATCAAGGTGCCGAAACGGATAAACCAGGCAATCATCGGCGGGTGATCGAGGAAGGAAAGCGCGCTCTCCTTCGACCAGGTCCAGTAATAGGCCTCGTCGGTGCGCAGTTCCGTCAGGCTTGCGTAGATAACCCGCAGCACCGTCATCGCCGCGATCACCGTGGAGGCGGCGATCAATTGCCGCGAGGCAACATGGTCCGGCTTGGTGCTATTGTCGGGCGGGGCTGTCGGCACGGCGCTTTCTCCCCGACTAAAGGTGGGGTGTCAACGTGCCACCAGTGTCAAAGACGTCGAGCATTAAGGATGGTCGTGCCGGCGAAAGCCGGGACCCATCGCCACCGATCGTGGTAAATGAAAAACGACTCAAGGCTTGCGGCGTCTATTGATAGGTCGCGGAAAAAGGTATTCGTCAATGGAATTAAACCCGACCATCGGCGATCTTGCTTCCATGCATCGCATGGCCCGCTTTAGGGACAGACTGGCAAGGTCGATCCGCGGTGTCGGCCTGCGGCAGGTCCGCTTTGTCTCCGGCGTCGTGCTGTTTGCCTATCTGGTCAGCCATTTCCTCAACCACGCGCTCGGCAATATCTCGATCGAGGCGCTCGCCATCGGGGTCCACTTCCACACCCTGTTCTGGCAATTCTTGCCCGTTACGATCGTGTTCTACGGCGCGATATTGATCCATAGCGGTCTCGGGATCTGGGCGCTGTATCAGCGCCGGGAATTCCGCTGGAAGGCGGTCGAGCCGCTACAGCTCGCGCTCGGCTTGAGCGTTCCGGCGCTCGTCGCCGCCCACATCGTCGGCGCTCGCCTTGGCCAAGCCCTGTTCGATCATGAAAAACTCTATCCGCAGGAGCTCTACGTGTTCCTGGTCGCCTCGCCATACCGGGCCTGGTTGATGTCGGCGGTGCTGATCATCGCCTGGGTCCATGGCTGCATCGGCCTGCATTTCTGGCTCCGGATGCGGGCGTTCTACAAGCGCGTGGCGCCGTTCCTGCTCGCGATTGCAGTCCTCATTCCGACGCTGGCCCTGCTCGGCTTCTATCAGGCCGGACGAACCGTGATTGCCGACAGCGACGATCCCGACTGGCGGATCAATAATCTTTCGCGGAAGCAGGTCGGCACCCCGGCGCAGGCGCAAACACTGGATGCCATCACGGACTATTTCCTGATCGGCTATCTCGGCCTGATCGGCCTTGTGCTGGTGGCGCGAGGCGGGCGCGCCCTGCACGAACGGCGCGGCGGCATGATCGCGCTGTCCTACGGCAATGGCAGGACGGTCCGGGTCCCGAAGGGCCTTTCCGTGCTCGAGGCGAGCCTGCGCTATAGCGTGCCGCATGCCAGCGTGTGCGGCGGCCGCGCCCGCTGCTCGACCTGCCGCATCCGCGTGATCGGCGATTGCAGCGGATTGCCGGAGCCGTCGCAACGCGAGGCCTTCGTGCTTGCCCGCGTCGGTACCTCCGATCCCTCGATCCGCCTCGCCTGCCAGCTGCGTCCCGCGACCGATCTTTCGTTCTTCCAGCTGTTCACACCGCATACGGTATCGGCCGATGCGCACGCCTCACAGCCTTCCCGGATCGGCCAGGAGCGCTATCTCGTCAGCCTGTTCGTGGACATGCGCGGCTCGACCCAACTAGCGGAAAAGCGACTGCCGTTCGACACCGTCTTCATCGTCAATCGCTTTCTCGGCGCGGTATCGCAGGCGGTAATCGACAACGGCGGACAGCCGAACCAGTTCGTCGGCGACGGCATGCTGGCGCTGTTCGGGCTTACCGCAAACCCACGCAACGCCTGCCGCCAGGCGCTCAAGGCGGCAGCCGCGATCGCTGCCAATGTCGACGAGCTCAATCAGTTTCTCAGCCATGATTTGCGCGAGCCGATCCGCTTCGGCATCGGCATCCATGGCGGCGAGGTGATCGTCGGCGACATCGGTTACCGCGACCACATGGTGTTCACCGCGCTCGGCGACGCGGTCAATGTCGCCGCTCGGTTGCAGGACATGACCAAGACGCTGGCATGCGAGGCGATCGTCTCCGAAGAGGTTCACATCACCGCAGCTCTTGCGGCCGATGATCTGCCACAGCAGGAAGTCGCGATCCGCGGACGCGCCGAACCGATGAGTGTGCGAGTCGTGGCAAATGCGCGAACCTTGTCGACGATAATGGACGGACAGGCTGTCGCCGCGGCCTGATCGAAGCACGCATTAACAAGCGTTCATAAAATTCTCCGCAAGCCATTGTTCGATTTGTCGAACCCGCTCTGCAAAGCGCACGACTGACGGGCGATGGGTAACAACTGCGCCAAGGTTAACAACACCGAGGCGCTCATTTTGGAGAACGACTATGCTACGTAAAGTGACTCTTGCTCTTGTTGCCGCAGCTTCCCTCAGCGCTATCGCCCTGGCTCCCACTGCTGCTTCCGCCAAGCCGTTTGGCGGTGGATGGGGCGGCGGCTGGGGCTTTCATCATCACCACTTCGAGCCGGGCTTCGGTATCGGCTATGTCGGTGGTGGCTATGATGGCTGCTACGTGACGCGCCCGGTGATGACGCCGTTCGGCTATCGCCTGCGCACCATCAACGTCTGCGGTTACTGATCGAACCAACGTTCGTTTGATCGAGGAAGTCCCCGGTCGCCTGGCGCGGCCGGGGTTTTCTTCGTCTTTGCGTCGCATCTTTCCTGCGCCGAAAGCATTATTTACAGAGCTGTGACAGGTGGGGAGTATCCCGGCCCCTCAGTCCGGTGGAGACCGGTCTTAACAAAAGAAGCTTCGGAGGAAGCCTGATGCTCGACAGACGAGAGTTGATGAAACGCGCCGGCTTCGCGGCGCTTGCGACCGGCGTTGCTTCTGCGAAAGCCTTTGCGCTCGATCACCTGACACTGCCGTTCGACAACGGCGAACGGCCGCTGGTGCAATATCCGCAGAAGCGTCCGATGATCGGCCTGACCAGCCGGCCGCCGCAGCTCGAGACCCCTTTCCACATCTTCAACGACGGACCGATCACGCCGAACAACGCCTTTTTCGTCCGCTATCATTTGGCGGACGTGCCGCTCAACATCGATCCGGACAAGTTCACGCTGGAGATCAAGGGCAAGGTCGATCGTCCGCAAAAACTGTCGTTGCAGGACATCAGGAAGCTCAAGGCGGTCGAACTCCTCGCCGTCAATCAATGCTCGGGGAACAGCCGCGGCTTTTCCGAACCGCGCGTCGCCGGCGGCCAGTTGGGCAACGGCGCCATGGGCAATGCGCGCTGGCGCGGCGTGCCGCTAAAAACCGTGCTCGACATGGCAGGCGTGCAAGCGGGCGCCAAGCAGGTCACCTTCAACGGCATGGACGGCCCGGTGCTGAACAAGACGCCCGATTTCGTCAAAGCGCTCGATATCGACCACGCCCGCGACGGCGAGGTGATGCTGGCCTACGGCATGAATGGCGACGACCTGCCGGTGCTCAACGGCTTCCCGCTGCGCCTCGTGGTGCCCGGCTATTACGGCACCTATTGGGTGAAACACCTCAACGAGATCACCGTCATCGACGGCGTGTTCGACGGTTTCTGGATGAAGTCCGCCTACCGGATCCCCGACACGCCGTGCGGCTGCGTCGAACCGGGCACCGCGCCGAAAGCGACCATCCCGATCAATCGCTTCAACGTGCGCTCTTTCATCACCAACGTCGCCGACGGCGCCAAGCTGAAGCCGGGCAACACCACGTTAAAGGGCATCGCCTTCGATGGCGGCAAAGGCATCAAGGAAGTCGCGGTTTCGATCGACGGCGGCAAGACCTGGACAACGGCCAAGCTCGGCAAGGATCTCGGCAAATATTCGTTCCGCGAATGGACGCTGCCGGTGAAACTTCAGGCCGGCGGCCACGAGCTCAAGGTTCGCGCCACCAACAATGGCGGCGATACCCAGCCGATGGAGCCGTTGTGGAATCCGGCCGGCTATCTGCGCAACGTCGTCGAAACCGTGCGCGTCATTGCGGCGTGAGGAGAATGATCATGCAGCGCTCCTCTCGTTTCGCCCTTGTCGCCGCGACAGCTCTGAGCCTTGGTTCGGCAGGCGCGGCGCCAGTTTCCTACACGCTCCCCGATGAAACCGCCGCCTTCAAGCCCGGACCCAACCTTGAAGTGGTGCAGAACAATTGCGCCGCCTGTCACTCGGCCGATTACATCAACACCCAGCCGCGGGGAGAGAAATTCAAGAAGGATTTCTGGCAGGCCGAAGTGACCAAGATGATCAAGGTCTATGGCGCCCCGATCGACGATGCCGATGTCCCCAAGATCGTCGAATACCTCGCCGCAACCTATTGAGCTTCGCGCCGGCGCGCCCCCGGGCAACATCGCGCCGACACTTCGGAGCCGGATATGTCCGGTTGCCGGCGCCAAATCGTTGCGAAATCGGGCAAAAGCCGCAATTGTGCCGCGATATCGATCGTTTCCGGCCCAATCCCGCCATCCTTTAAGCTATCAAGGTTGCCCTAATCATCGTATCTTGCTTCCGCTGGACGTGCCGGTTGGCGGGGACCGGCGGTTGGCTTTTATTTACGATCCCGCGGAGACGACGTAATGGCTAAAGGTACAGTTAAATGGTTCAACCCCACCAAAGGTTACGGTTTTATCCAACCCTCGGCTGGCGGCAAGGACGTATTCGTTCACATTTCAGCGGTTGAGAAAGCCGGCCTCTCCACGCTCAACGAAGGGCAGACCGTGGAATACGAAGAGGTTGCCAATCGCGGCAAGACCTCGGCCGAGAACCTCAAGGTTTAGCGCTTAGCGTATCGGTTACAGCACGCTCTCGGACGGCGTCCGGGAGGGAGGCTTTCCGAAAAATCTCAGTAGATGAATTGCATCCAACAGGAGCGGATAACCGCTCCTGCGAGCGTTTGCGGCTCGCTTTCAGTCCCGCCATTCCAATCAGTCTTCGGTCACCCATTGGGTGATCGGCATGACATCCGGCGGCTGCAAATAGCCGCGCGGCCAGAGATCAACGGCCCATTCGATCTTGGTGGCGCGATCGACCAGCACCGCCGTGTTGTGCGGCGTCTGCAACACCAGCGCGTTGCCGCGGTAGTGCGGATCGCCGACCACGTGATATTTGAACAGGCCCCATTGCTGGAGCACCAGCAACAGGCTCGTGGTGTTGCGCGTCGTATCCCAGCAATCGAAATTGTGCGGGGCGTCGAAGTAACGGAAATCCGCTTTGGCGACCCGCTTGTCGGTGCCGAGGACCGGCCCCATCCGGTGATCGAACCAGATCACCGCCTTCTGCACTGCGGCGCGCTCGGCCACAGCCGACGCCTTGCCAAGGCTGAGGATTTTGGTCAGCGCGACGCGATCGGCCGCCGTGAAATCCAGTATCTCGCGGCGCCGGCATACAAAGCCGTAGCAAACCGTCATCCTTGTCGCGTCAGGCGGGAAAATCGATACCGTGGAATAAAGCGCCGCCTGCGGTTCGGTCAGCTCGGCGGCGGATGCGGGGGCCATGGCAACAACGGTTATGCACAAGGCGAAGCAGCCGACTGCAAAGGCCGTAGCCGGCTCCGCTATGCGTTGTTTCCCGTTCATCAGCCCCGCTCGTCCCCGCCCTTCGAAAAGCGCTCCGCAAAATATCGCAGGGATATTGCAGTGCCAAGACCGACTTTTCTTGCCATATGAAGTTCGCTGGGGGCATCTCCCAGGGAACTTCAAATCGGCCAGCGCCGGCGGCATGGGGGCTTCGAACCGGAAACAATCATGACATCCGCCCCGGCACCCGTTC
>Ga0210408_10002648_pt1 | contig 17208 bp, 10 predicted proteins | sample IncBWH4MmetaG_FD_155471 | JGI IMG/M metagenome (GOLD analysis project Ga0210408, IMG submission 155471) | Forest soil microbial communities from Barre Woods Harvard Forest LTER site, Petersham, Massachusetts, United States - Inc-BW-H-4-M | ecosystem: Environmental > Terrestrial > Soil >...
TTTTTACGTAAAAACTTTGACCATATATTTGACCGGAAATAAAAAATCCTCTGAAACTGTGCAAGAATCAGAGGATTACATTTCGTAAGTAGTAGCCCTGATAGGAATATTTTTACTCTTTTTAAGCACTGATTCAAGGCGTATCAAATAGTATCCATTAGCTTCAAAACCCTTACTATACTTAGGATTAAGGAATTTAAGGTGTTTCAAAGTGTATTAATTCGATTCGTTCATTAAGTGCTTCCATTACTCTATTATTACTCTTTTTATTTCGTACCTTTAGACCAATGAAAAAGCACTTAAAATTACATTCAAAAATGCAGCTTATTACTCTATAAAAATAATCATTTTAAACTAAAAAACAATGAATCCAGTAACAATTAATGCTGAATTAAAGCACACCCCAACAAATCAGGGTTTGCATCAAGTATATATAAGGATAACACAAAATGCAACCCACAAACGAATAAGAGTAGATAATGTAGCGGTTAAGAAAACAGAGTGGGCAGGCAAATATGGCGCTTGGGTTAATACAAAAAACAAGAACCATGTTAAATTAAATTTTACCATAGAAGGTAAATTAAGAGCTTGCAAAAATGAGTTCTTAGACTTAGAAAAAAGATCCCCCGTTGTGAGTAAAGAACAAGTTTATAGAGCCTTTGTTAAAGATACGATCAGCAAAAATTTTATTGAATACTGGGATTTAAAAACAAGTTTAAAAACTATGCCGGAATATAATCAGCGAAAAGGGTATGATACTACAAGGGCAAAGATTCTAAAATTCGCTGGTACTGAAAAAATAGATTTTAGGGAAATAAATCAGGATTGGTTGCAGGAGTTCGAAACCTCTTTAAATGATGATGGACTTTCAGATAGCTCAATACATACTCAACAAAAAAGGATCAGAGCAATTTGGAACAAAGCAATTGATGTAGATAAAATTATTGAAAAGGGTTTGTATCCGTTTGGTAAAGGCGGTTATAAAATGCCACAAATCAAAGAAGGGACTATTGAAAGATTAGAAGTCGATGAAATAAAAGAAATAATGAAATTGAAATACAATAGTGAAAACCAAATATTTTACGCTCAAAAAGGATTTTTACTTTCATTTAATTGTGCAGGGATCAGAGCTGAAGATTTATTAACGTTGAAATGGTCTAATGTAAAAAATGGACGTTTAAATTTCAATATGAAAAAAGGGGTTACAAATGGACGGTTAGTAAGCATTAAGATCACGGAAAAATTAGAAACATTATTAGATAGTATAAAAACAGGTAAATTAAAATATGACGATTATATTTTACCATTTCTGAGATCGGGTGTGGAAAAATTATCTAATGAAGAATATAAAAAGGAGATAGGAAGTAAAACCGCCTTGTTAAATAAATTGCTTAAAAAAGTAGCCGAAGATGCTTGCATTGATAAAGCATTAACTAGCCACATTGCTAGGCATTCGTGGGCTGGTTACGCTTATAATGAAACAAAAGATATAAAATTTGTGCAAGAAAGAATGAACCATAAAAACACAAAAATCACTGAAGGTTACATTGGAAGATTAGGAATTTCAGCAAGTGATGGTAAAATGATGGCACTTGAATTATAAAGTGGATTTGTGAAATATAAAAGTGACGCAACTAGAATTACGGCCAGTAAAATTTCTGCGGTGGTCAACCTTTAACAACGGATTGACCTCTAGCTGGTGGGGACAGAGGTTATAGAAAGTTTTGTATCTTTAGAGTTGAAGGTAATCAGAAGGAAGAGTTTCAAGCACCTCACTTTGCCAATCTTCAAAAAGTTAGTCGCAAACAACAGACCAATTATACATAAATTCATAGCAATAAAAAAACACTAAATGACAACAAAGGAAGATAAGGTAAAAGCTATTAGAAATATTGAAATGGAAGAAGACATTCATACATTACTTTATGAAATTCTTCCTGAACTGGGTTTCAAAGATGTATATATTACCCACGAACGGGGGAATAAAAGTGAAAGGGGAAAAGATTTAATTTGCTCCTTTGAAGATTCTGTTGAAGGAAAAAAAGATTGGATTGCCTTTGTTGTAAAAAAGGGGGTAGTTGCTGGGAAATCAGTAGTTATTCAAGACATAATTGCGCAAACAAAAGATTGCTTTGAATTTGAATACAAAGACATTATTAAAGGTCTACGTATAAGAATAAATAAGGTGAAAATAGTAACAAATAGACATTTTTCATCTGAAGCAGAAAGAAATATAGGAGATAATAACAATTTCGATAAGGCCAATATTGCCTTTTGGGATGAAGAAAAATTAATAAATCTAATAGACAAGCACTATCCTGAGTATTGGCTAAAAGGTAGCAAATCTTACAAAAAATATGTTGAAAGATTTTCAGAATCAATTAAAGTTGAGAGTATTTCAAAGTCTATTGGAATAAGCGATAAGAAGATTCAAAAAATTCTTAAATGTGCTATTGACCCAAGAATGGTCGAGAGAGTTGAAAACGATGACGGGACGTTTCAATGGAAAACTAAATCCACGAATTCAATTGTTAATTTGGAAAATAACTCAATAATTATTGGTGAACCAGGAGCTGGTAAATCAACACTTTTTAAATCGCTATCAAAAGAAATTATTGAACAAAATTCCCTGCGAAATAACACAGAGTTTTATCCAATTATTCTTTCCTTTCAAGATTTACGAAGTACTTCCTTTGACCTAGAAAAATCGGTAATTGAGTATTTTAAAAAAGACTGGAATGCAGATTTACTAATTGACGGGAAAAAGGTGTTGGAAACTAGAAGCTGCGTAATTTTCATTGATGCCTTGGATGAACTTCCTCAGAAAGATCAAAAGGAAGCAGCATTAAAAACAATAAATGATTTTTATTCAAAATATCCTGAAATTAAAATTGTTTGTTCATCAAGACCGTCCGACTACTTATTTTACAATTGCACTGAATTAGGATTTAAGTATTTAGAAATAAATCCTGTTGACAGGAGACAAGTGGAAAGTTTTTTGAATTCATACTTTGCCGACAACGTAGTTAAATCTCAGAGATTGCTCAAGTCGTTGAAGGATACTGGCATTCTTGATAAATTGCCTAAAACCCCAATGACCATTGCATTAATTACAATTTTATTTGACGAAAAGGAAATTGAAATACCCGCTACAATTACCGATTTATATAGACAGTTTGTTGATTTACTTTTAGGCAAATATACACCAGAAAGCACTGTTGAAATTATTGAAATTGGGATAAAGCACCGACTATTATGCTATATTGCTAAAGGACTACATACAAGCACAAAGCAATCCATAAATTTAATTGATTTAAAGTCTGTACTGCTCGAATACTCTAAGGAGCGAGGACAATCATTTGACATCGAATTGATATTAGAAGACTTGATTACGAACTCAGGCTTACTTTTCCAAAATGAAAAGGAAGAAATTCAGTTCAAACATCTTTCCTTTCAAGAATACTTTACGGCGTATGAAATATTTCATCATCGACAAACAGAAACAGATTTATTTATAAAGAAATTCAATAATCTGTGGTGGCAAAATGTTGCAATATTTTATGCCGGTATGACAAAAGATGCCCCTGGTATTCTCAAAAACATTATTACTGAAAGTGTGCCTACGACTTTTGCAGAAATGGTAACAAACACAGCGGGGATGGGGAAACTTTTGCAAGCTCTATATAACACTTCTATTGAAAGTCGAATGGAAGGTGTAAAAAGAGGCATGGATAACACAGAGAACGCGATCAAATTTCTACTATCGACAGACGATAAATCTTTCGATATATGGAAAAACTTTTCTAAATATGGACTCATGCAAATAATTGGTGGACTTTTTTCCTTTAGTTATTGGTCTATCACGTTAGTCGGGCCATTAAAACAACAATTCGAAAAATTAATTTCTCAGATAGATGATGAACGCAGTGAAGACGAGCAATTTTATTTTGAATTCAAGTTGTTTTTAATTTGCACAATTCTAGCAAGTGACAGTTTTATTTCCTTTAAAGAATTCCGAGAACTTGTTGAAAAAACAAAATCGAATGATTTATCTTTATTTGCAATAATGGACACTCAGCTTAAAAAACTTGAAAAGCACTTAGCAGAAAAAGACAAAGAAGATAAGGATTTTGAAAAAATCGAAAAGAAAATAACAAAGAAAAAGCGCAACTTGGGGCATATCGCAGACAAAGTGAATATGCCAATTAAAAAACAATTGAAATAATACCAACTGACCTGCGCCTTAGGGAATCAGCAGGCTGATACCGCAAGTTTTTTGCTTATAACTCGACTGGCGATTAAGCAGGGTCCGGCGCTGATTTGAATGAACTGAAACGAAATAGTTGAATAATTAATCTCACGATCAATTAATCGCATTATCAATCATCCATTTATCAAGCGTAGGTCGATGAATCCATTTATCTTTCCCAAACACCCGGTATTTTAAAACGTGTTTGTACGTTCGATTCCATTTTTGTTTATTAATTCCTAAAATTCGATACGCCTCAGTGTAGTAAATCCAGTCAAAAGAAAGTTCCTTTGGCCTTTCCGGTTCTTTCTTGGCTTTGTTTTTTGCTGTAGAAAGAACAAGCGCCTTTAATTCATCAAGGCTTTGATAAAGTTTTTCCAACTCTTTTTTATCTATGATAATTACTTCCAAAATGTTTCTTATTTAGAATTATTTTTTTTATACACATCAAAAATATTGAACTCTCTACCGATTTCTTGAAACCGATTTTTATCGGTGATGGCGACGCCTTTAGAAACTATCGCGGTTAAATCGGAATCATGGACAATTTCGTAACTGCCTCTGATAAGGTTCGTTTTTGTAGACTGAGCCACTCCTATGATTGCGGTGTCTTTAAATTTTGCTCTAATAAGTTTCATAATAGCAGGAGTAATTCCCATCGTATTTAGTGAATCGATGATCAGAAAATTATACGAGTTGCTGATTAATTTTAAAATATCTTCACCGGTGCGAATATCCGATACGTCCAATCGTTCTACATCACCTGCGCCCATTGTTCGGAGTTTCATACCAAACGTACTGGAAAAAGCTTCTTCAGCACTTATGTAAAGTACCCTACCAAATCTCTTCGCTAAATAAACCGCAGCTTGCATTGCCAGGTGGCTTTTTCCTGAGCCTGACATGCCATAAAAAATTGCAAAAAAATTAATTTCTGGAGTTCCCAAAAAATATTTCCATATACCATCCAAATTTAAGTGCGGCGGATTTAGACCGGCGATATTTTTAGCGGAAGTAATGTTACTGCCAGAAAATGAAGTTTTTGTTGGATCCGAAGTATTTCCAGATAAATTATTTTCAGGATCCCGCTTCGTGGTTCTGTTTTTTATCGCGTTTTCGTAAGCTGGATTTATTTCTTTGATTTCTTTCGTGAATGACTTTGGAATGTCTGATAATTTCAACGTCAACTCGGTTTCGGTTTTTTTCAGTTCTGAAATTTCCAAGTTGAGTTGTGAAATTTGCCGCCTGTAATTTTGAATATTCTTTTGTTTGTCGGCCTCGCGGCTTTCTTTTGTTTCTTCTTTCATTATACTTCCAACAAAACAGCCGAGCACGCCACCTCCAAGCATTGCCCAAATATTGCCGGTTTTTTTTTCGGTAGGTATTGCGTCAGCTCGTTTAATTGAGTCTCGATAATATTTTTTCTTTTTAGTGTATTTTGGAACTTGTTGAACAGTTTTGCTAATTTCATTCGCGGCTATGGCCCCTATGGCAGCAGTTGCATAAATGTACGCGCCGCCATTTCTTTGCTTTTCAAATTTGATTGAGTTTTCGAGTTGTGCAATCTCAAATTTCTTTTTATAAATGTTATCAGTACAGGATTTAAGTTTGCTATTAATAGATACGTACAACGGATTATCCTCAGTAATTGTTGTAATAATAAACTGATCCGGTAATTGCCCATCTTCTTCCCAATTGAAGTCGTTCTGATTAGCGATACCTGCTAAGTCAGATTTTTCTTCTGGGCCATTGAGAAAAATTACATTGTCAAGCGGTGGCGGCTTTTCATTGTCTTCTTGAGGTATTGGAGGGAGATTATCAGCTTTAGGTTTGTTTGCTTCCGGTCTATATATTAAAACTGAGCTTTCCGAATCATATAATTTTATGCGGCGGAGACGCTCATCCGGATCTAATTTATGAAATGCCGCTTTTTCTGAAGGATCACAGAAATGCGTATCTGCTCTTCGCTTCGGATCAATTGGTTTGCCGCAGTAACGGCATCTTTTTATTTTTTTCATCACCCAGTTTTTAAATTTCTATTTAATAGATTTATTAAAAGCGCACAGTGTTGGATTGTATAAAAATATTTAAGGTTTTATTATTGAAAAAAAACAGGTGCAACCGAAGCACCTGTTTTTACACGAATTAATCTTCACTTTCTTCGCCAACAAGTTCAGATAGAAAATTTTCTAGTTCATCGGCCTCATCGGCTTCAGATTTTTCATAGCTGATTTGGATTTCGATTGCGTCATCCTCAACAGCGGTAATGCTGTTTTGTAAACCGGATGCGATTAATTTGTCCGAAAATTCGATCACGAACTCAAGCGGAACAGATACTGTAAGCAGCCTCATTGTTTTTGGTTTTAAATTGGTTTATTCGCCTAATGTATTGAACATTTTAAGGTTTGGCCTTAAATGGTATTGACGAATTCAGAGCTAAATAGGGCTGAAGCCCAATGAAATCAAGGCTTTACAAAGATTTAGGAAAACTTTCCTGTATTAAATAGTGGAATTGGTTTTCTAAAAAATGTATTGAAAAACATCAAGCCTTTTGTATTTTTTGAGAGGGAATAAATTCAAATGGTTTAAAATGGAATTCTTTAAGTTCCTTTCTTCGATTAGGTTGAAATTCTTTAGCAATGGTTACCCTGTATCTTTTTTCAAAAAATTTCCTGTGAGCAATATCCTTCAATATTTTCATTTCTGAATTCCGCTTTTTAAAATATCCGCGCTCAATTAATATTAAAATAAAAGCTACTAAAAACTTTTTCTCATTTGATTTGGGCCATTGCCCACAAAAATTTATATAATGCCGGTTAAATAATTTTTTTTCAATCAATAGAAAATCTTCTAATCCCCCCATTATTATTTTTTCCTTTGCTTCATTAAGATTGCTTTCCTGCCATTGAGTAAAGTACGCTTTACCCTTAAATGCAAAATGCAAACCCTGAGTAATTTTATATTTAGCGATAAATGGAATTAGTACTTTCCAATCCTGTTTGATGAATTCATTCTCTGCATATATCCTTAACTCCTTTGTTTCTTCTTTAATTTCGTCAAGTTTTGAAATTAGCTTATGCATTGGATTTGGTTCTTTGTTGCTAAGTAATTTCTCAAACCGATCTAACATTAACGCCATAAAGGGATCGGCTTTTATTTCCTTATCGCCATTTGGCCAAAGTTTATACACGCTATTTTGTATTTCCGCAGCTTTTGAATAAGCCTCCTTCTGAATAACACTAAGCGGAACACCTCTTTCTAATTGTACCTTTGTCCATTCCCAGTGTATTTTGGTTTCGGCTCGAATGCATGTTGAATAAAATCTATCGTATTCGGATGTTTTGATTATTTTCTTTTTTGATGGGACAGATTTGTTATTTGTCATGAGGTTTTAGTTTTTAGAATTTGGCTTCCATCAGCAACTTTCCCGGCCATGTTAAAAGGTATATCAAAAATATTGTAATCATACCTGCACCGCAACATAAATGCAATAACTTATTGACGATTTCTGAACTGTTGGTTATTAGTTTAGGTGCCCGGGTAAGATCAATTTTTTTCCCGACCCAGTTAAGGGATCCTGTTCCTTTTATCTACGCCTTTTGGATACGTATATAAAAGTATCTTTTAACCGTACTTGGCTTCAGAAGCCTTACCAGTACTAAGTTCTACGGCTACGGATCATTTTAATATAAAACGGTAAAAGGTAAGGACAGTTAAGGCAAAACTTATCTAAATAAATTTTCAAACTAATAATTTAGATTATTAGAATTTGTTTAAATAGAATTGCTGACACCCTTGTGCGCCTATGACTCCAGTATAAATGCATCGAAATTGCATTATGAGTGCAATAGTTGGGTTGATTTTTTCTTTTTAAAATAATAAGGTTCATAAATCATACTATTGGCTTAAGTCTTAATTGAGGAGAGTATTTACGAATTCATTCTCAGATCATTTGCAATTTGTTTAACAATTCCCTTTGCCTGCATTAGCTTTTCATTGGAGAACTGAAAAAAATGATGCGGTCGGGTGTTTACTTGGAAAATATTGAAATCACATTATAAATTCAATTACAGTTACTTTCAAGGTTTAATTTTCTTTTTTCAATTTTTCCAACAACTCTTGTTTCTTTCTTCGAGAAACCTCTTGATCATAATTGTTTGCTATTGTTACTATACAGGGTTCACCTTTACTGTAATTGCTAATATGGTTAATGTTGACCAGACATCCTTTATTTGCGCGATAAAAATACTGATGTTCTTTTAGCATTTCCTCATAATCGCCAAGGTTTTTTGATGATGTATATTTTTTATTTTCTGTTGTATATATGTTTGTATAGTTGCGCTCACTTTCAAGGTGGGTAATTTCATTTAGCCTAATAAGCATAACTTGATCTTTAATGTGTATCGCTATCTTCTTTTCAATTTCCTCCATATTCCCAATTGCATTGGCAATCTGGATATGTTGAAGTTCTCTACCCAATATGCTTTTTTCAATTCGTTTAACCGCTTCTTGTAAATCTTCAACTTCAATCGGTTTTAACAAGTAGTGCAGGGCGCTAAGTTTTATCGCATCAATGGCGTACGTATCGTAACTTGTTACAAATACAACGCCGAAATTTATTTCTTTAAATTTTTTTAATAAACTAAAGCCACTTCCTCCAGGCATTTGAATATCCAAAAAAACAGCATCAGGTTCAAATCCAATGATAAGTTCATAAGCTTGAGTAATATCAAAAGCTTCGCCCAAAATTGTAACATTGGGGCAAAACTTTTTCAATAAGTTTTTAATTACAGTAATGCTGTCCGCCTCATCATCAATTATTATTACCTTCATATCCATTTAGTCGTTTACCGTTATGTAGATGTCAACTCTTGTTCCGATGGCTTTATTATTGCCGTTTTTTAAATCAATAATTTCGATTCTAGCATGTTGTTTACCCGATACTTTAAGTAAATCCAAACGCTTTTGAGTGAACATCATCCCTATAGATTTATATTCATCATCTATTTTTTTCTTCACAGCCTCCTCTCTTCCCACCCCATTGTCTTCAACGGTTATTTTCAAAATATTGTTTACTAATGAAAAATCTATTAAAAGCTTACCTTCTATAGTTTTATCCAAATTCATTATTCCGTGCCAAATAGCGTTTTCAACAAAAGGTTGTATTAACATAACCGGAATTTTTATTTCCTCAATTGGTAGGTCATCGGGACAATTGATAATATATTCAAAACGATTTTTGAAGCGGCGGTGTTCAAGTTCAATGTATATTCTCAGTAAATCTAATTCGTCTTTTAGTGTTATATCATTTCGCTGCGAATTAATTAACACTTGTCTTATCAGTTTGCTAAATTTGGCGAGATAATCATAAGCGTATTGATTTTCATTATTCAAAATATAACTCTGTATGCTATTAAGGGCGTTAAAAATGAAATGCGGATTCATTTGAGCTCTTATGGCTTGTTGTTCAAATTCAGCTTTATTTTTTGCCAGTTCAAGTTTTTGATGTTTTTTTCTGCCTTTACTCCGTATCACTAATAATAAAAATAGAGATAAAAACAGTAAGCTGCTTATAAAAGCAATTACAACGTAAAGTTTTCTTTTTTCGGCTAAAGATTTTGATAAGTTTTCAGCTTCCTTAAGTAAGGCAATTTCTTTTTCTTTCTTTTCGGATTCATATTTAATTTGTAATTCTACAATCTGCTGAGATTTACTGTTGCTAAATAGAAAATCATTTAAACGGTGATGTTTATATAAATAAACGTTTGCCTTTTCATAATCCTTTAAGCCAGTATAAGAATCAGCTAAATTTAAATAAGCCGTCAGTTCCCAATCTCTTTCTTCGGTTTTTAAAGCATATTGAAGCCCTGATTCTAAAAATGGCAAGGCTTCCTTATATTTTTTCATTTTGTTTAGCAGATCCCCAAGATTTAATTTAGTGGTTTCTACACAATATTCATCTTTAAGCTCTTCTCCTAATTTGATCTCAAGCATAAAAAATTCCATTGATTTTGCCTTGTCAATTTCTTTATATGCAACGCCAATATTATTGTACGTATCCAGAATCCCTTTTTTGTCGTTTAATAATTTGTATGTTTTAAGGCTAATAAATAAATAATCAAGAGCCTTATTATACTCTTTTTGCTGTTCGTATACTATTCCTATATTCATATTGGTCGTTGCAAGACCTCTTTCATTTTTTAAAGAAGAAAACAATTCCAGCGATTTTTTATAATATTCTAACGCCTTCGTAAATTCATGATTTCTAGTTAAGACATTTGCTATGTTATTGTTAAAGGCTGCAATTCTTTCATTGTTTCTCAATTCTACAGCTATTTTAATGCATAATAGATAGTTTTTTATTTCTTCATTATAATTTCCTTCTTGAAACTGAATAGTTCCCATTGCACTGTAGGAAGACATTTCTCCTCTTTTAAAATTGATTTTTTGAGAAAGCGCTAATTCTTCCTTTGAAAAAAGTAATGCTGAGTCTTTTGAAGTATGAAGACATCTCCTGTATAAGGAGTGATATAAATTGACTTTGTTTGTATCTTCTTTTGAAAAATGCAAGAGACTCAATAAACTGTCTTTTTGTTGCGCTTTTAATCCAGAATAATAGAAGAAACTTATTAATATAATTAGTTTACTAAAAAGCGGACACACTATTTTTACATACTTGAGCATTATTTACAAATGTATGATTTGCACTATCATAAATATTTATTTTTTTTAGTTTGTGTAAAAAACTTATCCCACGGTAATGGTAATTATTATTCTGTTTTTACTTTTATCAAATAAAATAATAATAATTCAACTGACAATAAAAAAGGTTCTAACACAATTACCTTCTCCTGTTATAGCCAACGAAATAGCCTAGTTCATAAACGCAAAGAACATAAACTTATTAAAACAAATAACATGAAAAAAATCTATGCAATAATTATTTCAGTTTTTTTAGGCACTAATGTTTTAGCGCAAGTTAACCCTCCAGTTTACCAGTGGGTACATACAATTACTAACAACACAGCATCTGATGGTGCACATTCCACCGGAATTGTAACTGATGCTTCCGGAAATATTTATATGACAGGAATTATTAAGGGTTCGGTTACCTTTAGTGGAGGGCCATCGCTTACAAGTAATGGTGGAAATGATTTTTTTATTGCAAAATATGATGCAGCTGGTGTTTATCAGTGGGCATACAATATGGGTTCGGCAGCCGGGGATGAAGAAGGTATTGACATTAAAATTGATAATAGTTCAAACATTTATATTAGCGGTTTAGCTAATGGAGGTACTTTTAATTTTAATCTAGCTGGAAGCGCGTATCCAACTTTATCCGGTTCAGCTGGTTTTGTTGCAAAATATGACCAGAATGGAAATTTTGTTTGGGTTACACCATTAGGTGGGGCTATAACTTCTATAGATTTGGATAATTCTGGCAACTTGTTTGCTGCGCAATACTCAACAAATGGCGTTAGCTTTTTTAAACTATTATGCTCGAATGGAACTCAAGTAGCATCATTGGGGGTGTTTTGTAGCACTGGCGGAGCATTTACCAAAATAAAAGTAGATGCAAGTGGTAATGTATTTGCCGCGACTGGTTTTTCAGGCACACTTCAAGCTACAGGTTCATATACTTATGTAACTACTGCCGGTAATTATAATATTGCAATTCAAAAATACTCTAACAACCTGGCTTATATTTGGTCTAAGCAGATTGGAGGCGCAGGGTCTACTAATCTTGTCAAAATGGATATCTACTGGTCTATAAACCAAAGCATCTTTAAAGCTTTGGATGTAGCAATTGATAATTCAGGAAATGCCTGCGTTGTCGGTGGATTTGGAGGCAACACCAATTTTGCTCCAACATCATTAACAGCAACAGGCACTATAAATGATGGATTTTTTGCCAAATATAATAGTAGTACCGGTGCTTTAATGTATGTGAAACAAATTCAGAATTCAGGTTCTTTTGCAGCATGTTACAAAGTTCAAATAGATTTAAATGATTATATAAATATTATTGGTGAACTTAATGGAACGGCTGATTTTGACCCCAGTCCTTCTACCGCATTCGTCTCGGGTACTTCGACCGCTGGTACAACTGGACTATTTTTAGCAAAATATGATGGTAGTGGTAACTATATTTCCGCATACTCAATAGCTCATGATCCGTCAATTACAGAGCCATATTCTGTTTATATTAATGGTTCTAATTTATACTTGTGTGGGGCGCTTGCAGATTCTTATCCAAGAGATTTTGATCTAAGTGCTGCAGTAGCCAATATTACCCCAACTAATAATAATCCAACTGGTTTTTTTGCAAAATATAATTATTGTTCTTTAGCCCCGGTAGCCCCGGGAAGTATATCAGGAATAACGACACTTTGTTCAGGCTCCTCTAATTCATATAGTGTTGCATCAGTTGCCGGAGCAACTTCTTATACATGGTCTTTGCCCGGAGTATGGACAGGAACATCAACAACAAATGTTATAAGCGCAACAACAGGAACGGCAAGCGGTAGTATTTCTGTTTCTGCAATTAATGCCTGTGGTACTTCCCCTTCTCAAACACTCTCCGTAACCGTTAATCCAAATCCAACCATAACAGTGAATAGTGGTGCAATTTGTTCAGGACAATCTTTTACAATGGTTGCAGGTGGTGCAAGTACTTATACTTATTCAAGTGGCCAAGTTGTTAGTCCAACCGCGACAAGTTCTTATTCAGTTACAGGAACAAGCACGGCTGGTTGCGTGGGTTCTAATACGGCAGTTTCAAATGTTACTGTTAATGCCACTCCAACAGCAAGTGCAAGTACTTCTCAAACTTTAACCTGTGTAAATAACACCGTAACATTAAACGGTTCCGGTGTTACCAGTTATACTTGGAGTGGCCCCGGTATTGTATCAGGTGGTAATACGGCAAACCCTATAGTCAATGCTGCCGGTTTATATTCTTTTGTTGGCAGTACTAGTGGTTGCGCCTCAAACACGGCAACAGTTACTTTAACTTCAAACACAACACCTCCATCTGTTTCAATTGGTGCAACAAGTACTTCTGTTTGTGCCGGAAGCTCTACAACACTTTCAGCCAGTGGAGCAAATACTTATAGCTGGAGTACAGGTTCACTTGCTACAAGTATTGTGGTGAGTCCGACTACAACAACAAGTTATGTTTTATCGGGAACCAATACAGCAAACGGTTGTTCAAATTCTGCCAATCAATCCATAACAGTAAATCCAACACCAACGGTAAATGCGGTAACAAGCAGTTCATTAATATGTACCCAGCCTACACAGCAAACTGCAACGCTTACAGCAAGCGGAGCTTCCACTTATACATGGAATCCCGGTGGAACAGGAACAAGCATTGCTGTTTCTCCATCTGTAACGACAACTTATACTGTTACAGGAACAAATGGTAGTGGGTGCATGAACTCATTTGTTATTACTCAAAGCGTTTCAACTTGTGCGGGAATAAAACAAATTGCATCTGCAAGCAACGAAATAAATGTTTTTCCAAATCCATTCAGCAATAAAATAACCGTTGTTTCAAATGGAGCAAAACAAGCTATTCAAATATTCAACGCGCTTGGTTCGCTTATTTACAGTTCAATCATCGAAAATGAAAAAACCGAAATTGATTTAACAGAGCAAGCAAACGGAATTTATTTTGTTCACTTAACTAATTCTCAAAGTTCAATCATCAAGAAAATAATTAAACAATAAACATCAAAAGCCGGAGCCAAATTCCTGCTTTTTTTATCACTTCATTTATGAAAATACTTTCTTTTATTGCGGTTATTGCAAGTATTGTTTTAATGTTGCTCACTAATATGATTTATTCATCTATATTGGATTCACCTCTAACTCCAAAAAGAAAATTGGAAAACAATTTAATTTACACGTAAGCAAAGTGTCTGCAAATAATTTTAAAGTATACGTGTTACTAAGAATGTAAGAAAAAAACATGATGCTGTCCCAATCCCTGTCATTATAAAAAAGTTTTTCCACATGAAACCAAATGGAGCGTCAGTTGTAAGGAATTTATATAAGTACAGGGAAGTAATTACAATCGTGAATGTAATAAATGAAGCAAGAAATATTTTTACATATTTATTGTCTTGCGGATTTATTTTAACTGAAAATACTGAAAGCAAGATAAAAGCAAGAAATAGTACTAATGCAGTTATTTCCAACGGATGGTTTGGCCTATTGCCATGAAAGCTAAATATTAGCGTCATAATGATTGCACCAATTAACCCCCAACAAAGTCCTGTTGTTAGAGCATTTTTGAAAATAGGAAGTTGCCTCATTTGTCGATGTTTAAATAATAAATGTACAAAAAATTACTTAAACAATCAATTCTATCACCTTATCCATCATCAACTTTGTATCGATCTCTCATTACAAACTTTTTTACCAGGTTGGTAAGAATAAAATAATTTAACAAATTTAAGGGAGAGTAGATTTACCAGTTAACAGTGTATGAAGCTAACCCTTTCCAAGAAACATAAATACTATCTTGTGTACTTATATTAGGAAAAAAATAAAAACTTATGGAGCCGGTGTATTACAAATTTTTTCACTAACACCTAAGCAAAATTTATGTTTTTTCTATTCCAGTCTAGGTTGTACTTTGAAGTTTATTTAAGTTTCTTTCAATGTATTTTCGGATGTTATAAGTGCGGCTTATATTCATTTTGCATAATGAATGCTATCCATTATGTCTTTGTTCTTTGTTTCATCTTCTAAAATAGAAATGAATCTGAACCAAAATATTGGTCAAATGAATTATAAATAACGCGTTTTTAAAACTACTAGCTGGCTAATTTTATTCCAATCATTAACACATCATCTGTTTGTTCTTGATTTCCGCGCCAGTCCTCAAAATAATTATGATATACTTTTTCCTGTTCTGACATATCGAGTGAGTGTCGGGATGTGATCATTTTGAGCAGGTTTGATGTCATCATTTTTCTTCCATTCTCACCACCAAACTGATCGCCGAAGCCATCTGTAAACATGTAGATACTGTCACCCTGGTTATAACTGATCTCATGGCTTGTGTATTCTCTGGTAGATTCTACCTGAATGCCCCCAACTCCATATTTATTTCCCTTAGTTACATTGAGATTACCATCCGAAAGATGGATCAAAGAACGGTTAGCACCGGCAAACTGCATTTTATTAGATGATTGATCTATCGCACAAATAGCGATATCCATACCATCGTGAGCTTTAATTTCCCGAGTATTCGTTTTCAAAAGCCTACGGATCCGTTTATTTAATTTCCTTAAGATCTCTCCTGGTTCCGTAATTTTATTGCGATGCACTATTTCATTCAGGAAACCGCATCCGATCATTGACATAAACGCTCCGGGTACGCCATGACCAGTACAGTCGGCTACTACAGTAATGAATTTATTATCCTGTTTTGCAAACCAATAGAAATCACCGCTTACTATATCTTTAGGTTTAAATATTACAAACGACTCGGGGTAAACAGTATTTAAGAGATTAATTTCCGGAAGAGTAGACTCCTGAATATGTTTTGCATACAATATACTATCGGTTATATTCCGGTTCTTTTCTTCAATTTCCTGATGAGCTGTTTGTAATTTTCTTGCATAAAGTGCTTTTTCAGTTATATCTCTGAAGATAAGTACCGCACCAACAATTTCATTTTTATCGTTAAGGATGGGCGCCGCGCTGTCGTCTATGTAATTGAAAGCCCCGTCTTTTTTAAACATGATCACATTATCAGGCAAAAAAACTATTTTATTATCTCTGATACAAGTTCTAACTGGATTCTCAATTGGCAATTTTGTTTTTTCATCCACCATGCTACAAGCAAGCTCAATAGGTTTTCCAAGTACTTCATCCATTGTCCTTCCTGTTAATTGTTCGGCAACCACATTCATGAATGTAATATGACCAGTGCCATCTGTTGAGATTACGCCATCACCAAGGCTTTGCAATGTTTTTGAAAAAAACTCACGGCTGATATACAGATCGCGTGTTCTTTCTTCCACTCTGTTTTCAAGATCTACTAATGTTTTTTCCAATGCATTTTGGGCATTTTTCAATTCTGTTATATCCTGTGAAATACCGTACATTCGCGTCATTTTTCCCTCTGCATTTTTTTCGGTTCGTACAATTGCCCGTATTATTCGGGTTTGTTTATCGTCAACCTTTATGATCTTGTAAATGCTTTCCATGTAATCTTGTTCGTCATGTAATTTCATCATTTCCGATAATACACGATCCCTGTCGTCCGGATGAAGCATGTCATTGAAATCCTGGAAACTTGGAGTAATTCCTTTTTTCATTCCATTTATATCACATAAGCCATCCGAACAGAACAGTTCATTTTTTTCAACATTCAGATTCCAGTTACCCACTTTAGCCATTTTTTGTGCTTCTGAAAGAAGACGTTCTACATACTTAATTTTTTCGTCAGCCAATTTTTTTTCGGTTATATCGGTTACCATAGCAAGGGCTCCTTTATATATTCCGTCATCAGTTACGGGGTTTGTTGAGAGATGTGTCCATACCGGTTTTCCGCTTTTTGTTAGGAATTTTAAATCAAAATTTTCCTTTACACCGTTTCTTCGCCTTTCAAGAGAGGCCATCGCCAGTTTTTTCGTTTCATCATCCATAAAATCAAGGTTTGTTTTACCTATCATTTCTTCGGGTGAATACCCAAGTATTTCGCACAATTTTTTATTTACAAAAACGGTGACATTATTTTCGTTTATCATCCATATTCCTTCCTGTGCAGTTTCTACAATTTGTCTGTATCTTTTTTCACTTTTAAGAATAGTACTCTCTGCGACTTTCCTTTCCAGAAGAAGTAATTCTTTATGATGATCTTCTTCTTGCAAACGACCAATTTGATAGCTCTGGTTCATTAAATTGAGGCTAAAATTCTTGAAGTGATATGACCAAAATCCGCA
>Ga0210408_10002649_pt1 | contig 17202 bp, 10 predicted proteins | sample IncBWH4MmetaG_FD_155471 | JGI IMG/M metagenome (GOLD analysis project Ga0210408, IMG submission 155471) | Forest soil microbial communities from Barre Woods Harvard Forest LTER site, Petersham, Massachusetts, United States - Inc-BW-H-4-M | ecosystem: Environmental > Terrestrial > Soil >...
CTGGTTGGGTTGAACGTGAAGCCCTCCCGGTTCACGTTCACGGCGACCTCTTTGATCTGGAATGGGATGCCATCCTTGATCGTCGGCAGCGGACCGGAGACGACCGTCAGCGCAGCTGTCAGCGGGTCGATCTCAATCGCAGCCCTCACAACTTCGGGGCCGAGGTTGAATGGCCCGGCTTCCGTGGGTACCACGATCGACAGCCCAAACGGCCCGCCCCCATATGGTCCGGTCAGATACGCCCTGCCCCCGGTGATCCAGTAGGGATCGGAACCCGCGCCGGCCGCCACCGTCACGTTCCCGATCTTCGATGCTTCCGGACAGCTCCCCGCCCGGGCCTGCGGTTCGGGGCACTGTGCCACGCCCGCGATCTTCCCGAGCAGGCCCGGCGGCATCCGCACCGTGATCCCCGCCAGGTCCTGTTCACCGTCCCGGCGCGAGAGCGCCACCGAGAACGGGCTGAAGCCGCCCGCCTGACTACCGCTCGTGCCCGCCGCGAAGGAGGGGTTGAAGCCCCCGCCGCAGCCCGCGTCGATCGTGAATTCACTCGACCGCACAACGGGCGTCGGACTGCTGTACGGGGTGAGCTGCGCGTTGGCTGCGTATGTGCCGCACCCCGACGGCGTGGCAAGGGCGGCCTCGGGCCACCGAAGAATTTCAGCTTCAGGTGGCCGAACGGAAGTTGCGGGTTGCTCTCGAACGACGTCGTGATCCGACCTGTGGCGGGGTCCAGCGCCACGTCGCCGGCGAGCTTGACCAACGTGCCGCTGCCTTCGGCGACGACGTACAACGCGATCAGCGAACCGAACGGGTTGCTCCCCTGCTGGGCCAGGTACACCGATCCCTCGAGGGGATGTTCGAGCAAGGGGGTGGCGATTTCCACCGATCCCACCTTCGACGCATCTGGGCAGAGCACCGGTTCTGGGGAGTGCAGCGCGATCTCGCCTTCGGGCCTCTGCGGTTCGGGTGTGTCGGTACATGCCTCCAGCCCACCCGCGGCGGACGGTGAGACGGTCATCCCCACGGGCAAAGTGACCACCGCGTCCTTCAGGTTCGCCTCCGCCAGTCCGCTCACGCTTTCTTCCTGCGGCACTTCCAATTCGACGTTCAGGCCGCTTGGCGAGTCGGCAGCCGCGGGAACCGGCGCCGGCGTCACCGTGAGCCTGGGAGCGAAGTCCAGCGCACCGCACCCTACGATGCCCGGCATCGCAGGCGCTGACCGCAGTGCAGGCGTCAATTCCGGTTCCTGCCACGAGTTCGCGCGCATCGTCGCCGTCAACGGTTCGGCGCACGACGACGGCAGCGTCAGGAATGGCCGCCCCGTCCTGGCGACGGGGCAGATGAAGCGACCCGGTTCTATTTCCACCGCGATGCCTTCTTCGATTTCCTGCCTCGTGGGTTCCGAGGTCGATACGCACCGACCACGTTCGCCGTTATGACTCGGATCCGAAGGGTCGCCCCACAGGGTGAGCTCGATACCGTAGAGCGAGAACTTCTGGGTGATGCCGTTGCTTTCGGCCGACAGTCCATAGTCGCCACCCGTGCGCACCCTGCCGCCGATATGAACCACCTCCCCAACCCCCGCGGCGTTGAAACCGAACTCGGCTGGCACCCCCGGAGGGGGCACCATGTTGAAGACCGCGGCGAGCAGTTCCGGGAAGGGCTTGGTATTGGCGACTACAACCCCAACCGCGGAGGCGTTCGGGCAATCGCCTTCATGCTCCAGCATGGCCTCTGTGCACTTGGCCGCGGTCGCGGTCGGATTGACAATCAGACCCGGGGGCAGGTTCACCTCGATGTCCTTGGGATCCCCATCCGGCACGAATCTCTTTTCGCCGAATTCTTCTACCGCATGGTGATCGAAAACGATCGATGTCGTCAACGCATACGGATGAGATCCTGCCTGCACCGCGGGCGCGCCTGCTGCGTCGGCCGTCACTGCACTTGCAAAGCTTTCGATCCCCACGTCCGCCCCAGCCCGGTTCGCGCTGCCAAGCGCCCCCGCACTCGTGATTAGCGCCACCGCAAGAAGCACCCGCGACCCACGGAAGATTTCCGATATAGCTCCAGTAGGGCGGCCCGACGTGCGGGAGGTCGCAGGGCGGCCCGACGTGCCGGCGGTCGCGGGCCGATGAAGGCGCCGCAGTTGACGGGAATCTGGCGCTATTTTTCTGTCAGACATAGTCATGAGCTGGACCCCCGACGAACCCTGTGAATAGACGTCAGCCCATGCCTCTTCTTCTTACCCAACTTTGTCCCCCGTCGCTTCTTGCGCTTCGCCTTCGCATGGGCCCTTTTCCTGCCCGCCTTCGGCCGGTTCGCCCGCTTGGCCGACTGAGGGGCGATGCTCCCTTCCGCCGGGAAGACCGCGCTGACGGGCACGCCCAGCACAGGCGCCGTTGGCGGCAGGCCGTGGCATTCATCGCTCGACGTGCACGGCCCCGGGGGCCGCGCAGGGCTCTGCGCCGCGATCCCTCCTTCGATACGGGCGTCGTAGACATCGAGATTGTCGTCGCGATCCTGGCCCACGAGAGACTGGCGCGTGAAGAAGAAGAGATTGCTCCCGTCCGCGCTTGCGTCGCCGAAGTAGGATGGGTTGCTGTCCTGCCCGGTGGAGATCAGGTAGCGGCAGCCGTCGCGCGCGCCTGAACAACTGCCTTCCCCTTCGCTCTCCCACTCATACACATCCAGTTGCCCGTTCGTGTCCTGGGGCACCAGAGGTTCTCCGGTCTCGAAGAAGACTCGCTTGCCGCTATCTGCAAGATTGCGCGTCAGGAGCCCCCGCCCACCTGGGGACGCGACGGCAGGCGAGCTGACGAGATACGCGTTGGCCCTTGCAACTCCTCCCCCGCCACCGCAGGACACGCATTTCACGCGTTCCTTCGACAGCGCACCATCATACAGGTATATCTCGATATGCCCTGCGTTGTCGAAAGCGGCATTCAGCGGTTCGACCGACGTGAACATGACAGTCGTGCCTGCGGGAATGACCTGGGAACCCTTTTCCCCTTCGGGCCCGGTTTCGCCCCCGGTCGCAAAGCTGCTCCAGTCCGCGCGGTCCGCCCCTGGGTTCAACGCAGCGATGAAGGTCGTCCCGGTGCCTTCATGCCACTCATAGAGATTGGCGGCGCCTTCGATCGGCGATCCCCCTTCCGAGTTTGCCCCTGTGAGCACCCCTCCGGCCGTGTAGTAGGCATAGGCGCCGCTCGCGGAGACTCCCAGCGTGCCAAGCACATCCGCGCCTGCGGCAGCGGATGTCGTGAGATCGCTCAGTGCCCCCGCGTCGACATCGAAGCGGTAGAGATCCGGTCGTCCCGGTTCAGCGGTCGATTCGTTGGTCAGCTTTGCTTCGCTGGTGAAAAAGACATACCGACCATCTGGGGTCGAGGCTCGCCAGAAGGCCGGCTTTTCTCCGGCTTCGGGTGGTGTCCTCTGCGACGCCGACACCTGCACGGTGGCTGTGCCTCGCTCCCGAACATAGAGCTGGCCGGTTTCGACACCGGTGAAGAAGATGCGCGAGCCATCCCCAGAGATCGCATCCTGCGTATAGAATCCCTTGGCCGCCCCACCGGGCTCTCCGCGTCCTTCGCCTTCGATCGCCGGTCCACCTGGACCTGCCACCGCTCCACCGGCCGGCGGTTCGCCGTTCTGCAGCACGCCCACCTGACTGACAGTTCCCCTATCCCACTCATACAGATGGGGTACCCCAGGTGTGGAAGCTTCGATTTCGCCATTCGCGGCGAGCTGTGCCTGCTCTTCGAAGAGAATACCGCCGTCATCCAGGGTGGCGCCCGCGTAATGGAGTTTTTCGGCCTGGAATTCAACAACCGCGGGGCCGACAGCTAGCAGTCGATAGGAACCGTCGGCGCTGTCACGGAGGTAGTAGTTGCGCTGACCGGACTTCGAATCCGGCGTGAGCGCTGGACTGCTCGGATAGTCTTCGATAATCGCCACCGACAGGTCTTCTGTCAGGCCCACCACTTCCGTCGTCACGCCGGGATTTGTCGGGGGCAGAAGTCCCTGACTGAGCCATTCACCGCGACCACGAGCGCCGATATAGGTAGGGTCTTCCGAGGAGCCCGCCACCCCCGGGAACGGTGCAAGCGAGAAGTAGGTCACACTGTCCCCCAACGGAGAGCTCTCCACGGCGCCAGCCCTCCCCAGGGCGTCCGTCGCGTTCTTATCCGGCGGCGAAACCTGCTCATAGGCACGGCAGTCCGGGAGCCGCAGGGCGTTGATCTCCTGGACGCGGACCTGTTCGGTATTCGTTGAGCACGCCTCCGCGGAGGCGGGCACCAACGCGCCAGCTACGGAGCCCGCCACCGCAAAGACCATCGCGACCAGCAGCGAGGGGCATACCCAAACCCTTGTTCTCATCCTGTGCTTTCCGTTCGAGCTGCTGTCATGATCATTCCGCCATCAATGGCTCGATGCCGAAGCACGCAAGCCGTTCAATCACAATGTGGTGGTTGGGGTCGAATAAGTTATGCTCGACCCCAACCTTTTTTATCTAGAAGTGGATCTGGTCACCCTCCGAGTTGGTCCGGTTACCCTCCGGTGAGCTTATTTAGACCTCCAAGCCCAACCGTTGGTCAATTTTACTTTCAGGGTGCTTTCGAAGTCGGCTTTTTCTTTACCTAAAGTCAATTTGCCGCCAGCGGGCGTGCAAACAATTTCATGTTCCACTTTTCCTGTTTCTCCCGATGGGAGTTCGCATTTCTGGATACCTTTTATCTGGTATGTGCCTTTGAGGACGCACGTACCGATTACGATTTCAACAAAGACTTCTTTTTTTTCGCCTTTGGTCGGTTTGAATTCGTCTTCTTTCCCAACCAACTGATCCGTCACTTCGAAAGAGGGTATTTCTACCGTACAGCCTCCGGGTTTTTTCACCGTGCAGCTTTCGAACGTAACTTTTCCTTTTGTTTTGCCGGCAGGTTCGATGCTGCCCGTGAATTTATCTTTTTTGCATTCTATGATGATTTCTTCTTTTCCTATTTTGCTTTTCAGTGTTGAGACCGCACTGGTCCCTTCGACAGTATATGATTTAGTTATCTTTAGGAAAGACCAAGGGCCTTTTCCCTGTCCCGAATTGCATTCGTGGTTTTCCCATTTTTCAGTGCCCCCTTCTTCACATACTTCAAATTCAGGCACGGCCAGCGCCGGCGTCGACGCGACCATACCTAACGCGAACATCGCGGTGAGGCAAAGCCCCACAATCCTTACGTGTTTCATCTTTTAAGTGCTCCTTGACCTACGTGGTTTTGATTAATGACGCTGGGCGCTCTTCTTTCAAGGTCAAGACACCCGGTGCCGGTTTGTTCCGCTGATCCAGTTCGGATGAGCATGAACGATTTTGCCCTTCAGGCACAGCGTACTCCCGCCACGATCATTTCAACAGCCGTGTTTCTTACTTTTTAGGCACAAGCAGCCGCGGAGGCGCCTCGTTTGGGCTATCACCTCGTTTTGGGCTATCATCATGCTGCTCCAGCCGGCCACGGTCGGCGAGCGTTTTGATTGTCGGCACCGGGGTGCTCTTCTTTTCAAGGTCAAGGACACCCTGGTGCCGATTTTTTCGTGCGCGCAACACGAAAACCAGCCGGTCGCGCTGCGCCGGCCCGATCGGCCTGATGAGCGTGGATGCTCGGTAGCAAATGGGAGGGAGGCCCCCATTTTGTGGCCTCCTAAGAACCTACCCCTCCAGCCAGGGCCTCAAACGCCGACTGGCCGCTGTGCCCCAGGAACGTTCGACCGCCGCGGCTCCCACGCCCTGCGCAAAGAACAAGCCTGTTGGACGGTCATAGACCAAGCAGAGCTAGGACGCAGGGAGCGAAGTGTGCTCAGCCACGCGAGCGACTGAGGACGCCGACCGATCCAAAATCGGCCAGCGCCATGTCCACGGCCGTCCTACGCCCCATGGCACTTCTTGAACTTCTTCCCACTCCCGCACCAACACGGATCGTTGCGCCCGACCTGGTGCTCTGAGTCGACCACTCTCTGCTCGACCACGGGCATCATCTGCTCCTCGTCGCCGCCGCCATTGGCGGCGTAGCCCTGCATCCCGCCGGAGCCCGCTGCCGCGGCGGCGGCAGCGATCGCGCCGGCGCCCATCGCGGCGTTGCCGCCCGAGTAGGAGATCCGCCCCGGGCGCGTGGGGTTGCCGGCTGCGGCGAAGGCAGGCAGCGCGGGACCTCCTCCGCCCCCGTTGGGTCCCTCGATCTGGACCTGGACGTTGAAGATCATCCTCGCGTAGTCGGCCCAGATCCCGTTGATGAGATCGCCGAAGAGGGTGTAGGCCTCGTTCTTGTACGCCACCAGGGGGTCGATCTGGGCGATCCCGCGCAGGCCTATGCCTTCACGCAGGTAGTCCATGTCGTAGAGGTGCTCGCGCCAGTGTTCGTCGATCACCTGCAGCAGCAGGTAGCGCTCCAGCTGGCCCATCAGCTCCTCGCCGAGCTCCTGCTCACGCGCGTCGTAGCGCGCCATCGCATCCTCCAGCACCCGTTCGGCGAGGTGGGTGCGGTCGAGCGCCTCGGGGTCGAGGTCCTGGGGACCGATCTCCAGGGGGAAGAACTGGGAGAGCGTGTTGAAGAGGCCGTCGAGGTCCCAGTCCTCCAGGTAGTCGCCCTCGGTGTACTTGTCGATCGTGCGCTCGATCACCCCCCCGATTTCCTGGCGGGCCTGCTCGCCCATCGCCTCCCCCTCCAGCACCTGGTCGCGGTAGGCGTAGATCACGCGCCGCTGCTCGTTCATCACGTCGTCGTACTCGAGCACCCGTTTGCGGATCAGGAAGTTCTGCTCCTCCACCTTCTTCTGGGCTTTCTCGATCTGCTTGGAGAGCATCCCCGCCTCGATCGGTTCCTCGTTGCCCTCCGCGTCGACCCCGCCGAGGCGGTCGAGAATTCTGTAGATGCGGTCGCCCGCGAACAGCCGCACGAGGTCGTCCTCGGCGGAGAGGAAGAAGCGCGACTCCCCCGGATCGCCCTGGCGCCCGGAGCGCCCGCGCAGCTGGTTGTCGATCCGCCGCGACTCGTGGCGCTCGGTGCCGCAGATGAACAGGCCGCCCGCCGCCACCACGCGCTCGCGGTCGCCCGCCACGCGCTCCTCGATCCCGGGTAGCAGCTCCGCGAAGCGCTGCTCGTAGCCGTCCATCTCCGGCTTGCAGCCCTGCTTGGCGAGCTCCAGGCGGGCGAGGTGCTCGGGGTTGCCGCCCAGCTTGATGTCCACCCCGCGGCCCGCCATGTTGGTGGCGATCGTCACCGCCCCCGGCTGGCCGGCCTCCGCGACTGTCTCCGCCTCGCGCGCCGCGTGCTCGGGCTTGGCGTTCAGCACCGTGTGCTTGATCCCCCGCTGCTTGAGGCGCTCGCCGAGCAGCTCGGAGACCTCCACGGAGATCGTGCCCACCAGCACCGGCTGGCCGTTCTCGTGGCGCGCCGCGATCTCCCGGGCAACCGCGCTCCACTTGCCCTCCTTGGTCTTGTAGACCTGATCGTTGCGATCCGCGCGGACCATCTGCACGTTCGTGGGGATCTGCACCACGGGCAGCTCGTAGATCTTCATGAACTCCGTGGCCTCCGTCAGTGCGGTGCCCGTCATCCCGGAGAGCTTGTCGTAGAGGCGGAAGAAGTTCTGGTAGGTGATCGTGGCGAGCGTCTGGTTCTCCTCCTGGATGCGCGCCCCCTCCTTCGCCTCAATCGCCTGGTGTAGGCCTTCCGACCAGCGCCTCCCATCGAGGATCCGCCCGGTGAACTCGTCGATGATCTTCACCTCCTTGTCGATCACCGCGTAGTCCACGTCGCGCTTGTACAGCGACTCCGCCCGCAGCGCCTGGTTGAGGTGGTTGACCAGGTGGCCGTTCTCGGCCCGGTAGAGGTGGTCGATGCTGAGGAAGCGCTCCGCCTTGGCGACCCCCTGCTCGGTGACCGACACGGTCTTGTGCTTCTCATCGAACTCGTAGTCGAAGTCCGCCAGGAACTCCTTCTTGGAGCGCGGGTCCATACCTTCGGGGGTCTTGCCCGGCACCATCCGGGGGGCCAGGCGCGCGAACTTCACGTACAGGTCCGCCGCCTGTTCGGGGGCGCCGGAGATGATCAACGGGGTGCGCGCCTCGTCGATCAGGATGTTGTCGACCTCGTCCACGATCGCAAAGGGGTGCCCCCGCTGGACCTTTTCGGAGAGGTCCTTGGCCATGTTGTCGCGCAGGTAGTCGAAGCCGAGCTCCGAGTTGGTCCCGTACACCACGTCGCACGCGTACGCCCGGTGCTTCTCCTCGTAGGGCTGCATGTTCTGCAGCACCCCCACCGTGATCCCCAGGGCGTTGTAGATCGGGCTCATCCATTCCGCGTCGCGGCGGGCGAGGTAGTCGTTGACGGTGACCACGTGCACGCCCTTGCGCCGGGACGACACACTCGGCCCGGCTCCGTTCTCCTCGGGGTGGACAAAGGGGTGGGCGGGGTCCTGATCCTCGGGGTGCGTGGGGTCCTGATCCTCAGGCTTGCCATCCCATACGGCCAACGCGTTGAGCGCCACCGCGAGGGTCGCCGTGAGCGTCTTGCCCTCGCCCGTCCTCATCTCCGCGATACAGCCCTCGTGCAGCGCCATCGCGCCGATCAGCTGCACGTCGAAGTGGCGCATCCCCATCGTCCGCTTGCCCGTCTCTCTGACGACGCCAAAGCACTCGGGGAGCAGCGCATCGAGCGACTCGCCGTTGCCGGCGCGCTCGCGCAGGACGTCCATCCGCTCGCGCAGCTCCGCGTCGGTGTCGTGTTCGAGCTCGGGCTCGAACGCACCGATCAGCGCGACGCGCTTCTCGTACTGCCTGAACTTCTTCGCCTCGCCGACGTTGAGGGCGCGATCCAGGAGGGACACGCCCCCAGGGTAGCGATTATGGACCCGCCGGACACACACTCCGGGGCCGCCGACTCCCGGCCCGGAGGGGTCATGCGAACCAATGCCCGCCGCCCCGGCGACGCTCTACGGGGCGGCTGGGGCCTCGGGCGCGAGCACCGATGTGTGCTGAGCCAACGCCGCGCGCGTCTTGCGCCGGCGGCGGCGCATCACGCGGTGGCGCTTGACCTGGCGGGCGAGCTCGTCGACCACGAGGTTCAGCGAGTGCAGCATCTGCGGCGAGGCGTCCCGGGCGCGCAGCGTGGCGCCCTTCAGGTACAGCGTCGCCTCGGCCACCTGGCTGGCGGCGACCCGCGGGTTGCGCTCGCGCATCAGCTCGATCTCCAGGCGCGCCAGCTCGGACACCTGCCGCGAGACCTTCGCCAAGCGGCGCTCCACGTGCCTGCGCAAATCGTCGTGGACCGGCACATTGCGGCCCTTGATCTCGATCTGCATTTCGTGCCTCCTTTCGGTAGGGACACTGTCTCTATCTGATGCTACGCCCCCGGGCGGCGGTTGTCCATCGGTCTTTTGTGGATCTTGGGCGAGCGTACCGACCCAAGCCGTGGGTATGGTCGGCCGGCTTCTCATCCGAGGAGCGGCTGCCCCCGTAGCTCAGTGGATAGAGCGGTACTCCGACGAAGTTACAGGTCCCGGGTTCGAATCCCGGCGGGGGCATTGCGTCCTAACGATCGGCTACCATGGTGGAAGTCGGAGTATCGCCATCTGAGCTGGCCTGTATAGCTAGATGGATGCTGAGGGGCTCGCTTTCCGGCGGGCCCCTCGCTTTATGCCCGCCGTGGCCGCATGCTCTGGAGGATCCCCGCGTGCCCAGCGATCGCGCCGATCAAGATCGCCCCGGGGGCGACCTCGGTGCCGGGGAAGAGGATGCTCTCGCGCAGTTGCGCGCAGTCCACCACCCGGGCGCCGTCGCCGAGCACGAGCGGGCCCGTCAGCCGCACCGCGGAGCCGATCTCCACGTCGCATCCGACCCAGACCGGCCCCTCGACCTCCGCGTCCGCGGGAATCGGCGATCCTCCGCCCGCGTCCTCGCCGGCGGCGGCGATCACCCCCGGGGCAACCTCCTCGCCGTCCATCTCCAGGTGCAGCTCTCCGCGTAGGGCGTCGAAGGTGCCCTGGCGCAGCTCCGCGAGCGAGCCCACGTCGTTCCAGTATTCGCCTATCTCGTGGATATGGAAGGGCACGTCGCCCGCCAGCAACGCCGGGAACACGTCCTGCGCCCAGTCCACGAAGGGGCGGTCGGGGAAGTACTCGAAGATCCGCGGGTCGAAGATGTAGATGCCGCAGTTGCCCAGGTCCGACAGCGCCTCCTCGGGCTCGGGCTTCTCCTGGAAGCCTGTGATCCGCCCCGCGCGGTCGTGCAGCACGACGCCGTACTCGCGGGTATCGGCCACCTTCTTCACCGCCAGCGTCGCCACCCCTCCCGCTTCGCGGTGCCGGGCGGCGAACGCCCGCAGGTCGATGTCGGTCAGCGCATCCCCGGAGATCACGAGGAACGCTTCGTCCCCGAAGAAATCCGCGCAGCCCCGCACCCCGCCGGCGGTCCCGAGCAGCTCCTGCTCGTCGTGATAGGTCAGCCGCTCCCCGAAGTAGTCGCGGATGGTCTGGGGAAAGTGGTGGAGGTTGGCGACCACCTCCTCGAACCCGTGCCGGTCGAGCAGATCGACGATGTGCGCCATCACCGGCCGGTCGAGCACGGGCACCATCGGCTTGTTGATCTCGTACGTCAGCGGGCGCAGGCGGGTCCCGAGGCCCGCCGCCAAGACCATGGCTCTCATCGCGCCGGCACGCTATCGGATCGTCGCTGGCAGCACGCTCCCGCACCACCGCGCCCGCCCGCGCCACCTGCAGCTCGTCAACGACCCCTTGGTCGGACCGGCCAGCAGCGGCCAGTCCGAGCTGGTGTCAGTAGCGGTAGTGATCCGGCTTGTACGGCCCCTCGACGGGGACCCCGATGTAGGCGGCCTGGGCATCGCTGAGCTTGGTGAGCTTTACGGCCAGCGCGTCGAGGTGCAGGCGCGCGACCTTCTCATCCAGGTGCTTGGGGAGCACGTACACGCGCTTCTCGTACTGGTCGTTCTTGGTGAACAGCTCGATCTGGGCGATCACCTGGTTGGTGAAGGAGTTGCTCATCACGAAGCTGGGGTGGCCGGTGGCGTTGCCGAGGTTCAACAGGCGGCCCTCGGAGAGCATCAGGATCGCGTGGCCGTCCGGGAAGACCCACTCGTCCACCTGGGGCTTGATGTTGACGCGCTCGATCCCCGCCACCCGGGCGAGGCCGGCGATGTCGATCTCGTTGTCGAAGTGCCCGATGTTACCCACGATCGCCTGGTGCTTCATGCGCGCCATGTGCTCCGCGCGGATGATGTCCCGGTTGCCGGTGCACGTCACGAAGATGTCGCCCTCCCCCACCACTTCGTCGAGCGTCCGCACCGTGTAGCCCTGCATCGCGGCCTGCAATGCACAGATCGGGTCGATCTCGGTGACCACCACCCGCGCGCCCTGGCCGCGCAGGGATTCCGCGCAGCCCTTGCCCACGTCCCCGAAGCCGCAGATCACGGCCATCTTGCCCGCGATCATCACGTCCGTGGCGCGGTTGATGCCGTCCACCAACGAGTGGCGGCAGCCGTAGAGGTTGTCGAACTTGGACTTCGTGACGGAGTCGTTGACGTTGATCGCCGGGAACAGCAGGGTGCCCTCCTGGGTCATCTCGTAAAGCCGGTGCACCCCTGTGGTGGTCTCCTCGGTGACGCCCTTGATGCCCGTACCGATCCGCGTCCAGCGCTGCGGGTCCTCGCCGAGCGAGCGCTGCAGCAGCGAGAGCACGACCTGGAACTCCTCGGACTCCGCGGAGGCTGGATCGGGCACCGCGCCGGCGGCCTCGAACTCGGTGCCCTTGTGCACGAGCAGCGTGGCGTCGCCGCCGTCGTCGAGGATCATGTTGGGACCGCCAGCCCCCGGCGCGGGGTGGGCGGGATCCGAGTCATTCGGCCAGCGCAGCGCCTGCTCGGTGCACCACCAGTACTCATCCAGGGTCTCCCCCTTCCACGCAAAAACCGGCACACCGCGAGGCTCCTCGGGGGTGCCCTCGGGTCCGAGCGCCACCGCGGCGGCGGCGGAGTCCTGGGTGGAGAAGATGTTGCAAGAGCACCACCGCACCTCCGCGCCGAGCGCCGTGAGGGTCTCGATCAGCACCGCCGTCTGCACGGTCATATGGAGCGAGCCAGTGATCCGCGCGCCTCGCAGCGGCTGGGCCTCGGCAAACTCCGCGCGGGTGGCCATCAGGCCCGGCATCTCGTGCTCGGCGAGCGTGATTTCCTTGCGCCCCAACTCCGCGAGGGAGAGGTCGGCGACCTTGAAGTCGGTGCTCAACGTGGCTGAGAGGGTCGTTGCTGGCATCGGGAAGCCTCCTGTCTGGTCAGGTGAGCGCCCTTGCTGCGGAGATAACGGGCCGAGCGTGGCGGAAGCCCGTCGCAGCGCTCCTCGGCCGTCCCGACGGAAGGTAGCACACGCTCCAGCGCTGGTCGAAACGGGATGCTGGTCGAAACGGGGACCGATTGGGGAGACACTTGCTGCGCTCGCATCCCCAAATCGGCCAGCGCCGAAGGCGCGTGCCTCCCGGCTCCGGTCGAAGGCGCGTGTCTCCCGGCTCCGGTCGAAGGCGCGTGTCTCCCGGCTCCGGTCAGCGCGTGGCGAGCTCGGACTTGAGCTGGTCGATCAGCTTGACCGGGCCGGGGTCCACCCCGCGCAGGGCGGCGAGGTAGAGGGAGACGAGGTCGCCGAGCAGCACGAGGGAGATCACGCGCTCGATCGTGGTCTGGCCGCGGGTCTCGACGTGGAAGCAGGCGGTGGCGTTGTCGGCGATCAGCTTCTCGGTGAGCTCCATGCGGGCCTTCACCCGGGGGTGGGCGTCGCAGTCGTCGAGGAACACCGCCGCGAAGCGGCCCACCTCGGGGGCGCCCTCCCAGCCGACCAGCTCGTTGTGGTCGAGCTCGGGGAGCTCGTGGGCGAAGCAGGGGACCTTGGCGTTCTCGTTGATCTGGGTCTTCCAGCGGTAGGCGATCGGGACCGTGAGGCCCGCTCCGGCCACCACTGGGGCGCTGCCCAACAGGCCCCGGGCGAGGTCCTTGGCGAGCGAGTCCTCCGGGGCGTCGGGGCCCCACTCGGCCACGAGTTGCTCGGCGTGGGCGCCGGCCACGTCGATCTCCGAGGTGAGCCTTGGCCCCGCCCCGCAGAGGGCGGCGACCTCGAGGGCGGCCACTGTCATGTAGGCGACCGCCGCGCGCGGCTGAAAGCCTCCGGGCAGCGGGATCACGGGCACCCTGTCCGCCCGCGCCAGCTCCGCGGGCGCCCGCCGGTGGTGACCAACCACGCGCTGGGCCCCCAGAGCGCCCGCGGACTCGTAGCAGGCGAGGGTCTCCTCGGTGTTGCCGGAGTAGCTCGCGCACAGCACCGTGGTCTCCGGGGTCGTCCACGGGGGCAGCCCGTAGGCGCGCGTGACGAAGATCGGCCGCGAGGCGTGGTCGCCGAGCGCGGCGGCGGCGAGCGCGCCCCCGATCGCGGAGCCGCCCATGCCCGCCACCACGAGGCCCCCCGGTGTGTCCCACTCGTTCATGATCGCGGACTCCACCCGCCACAGGGCGTCGCGCAGGTGCTCGGGCAGCGCCAACACGTCGGACAGCTGGCTGGAGCGATCGACCTCGGCGATCGTCTCGCGGGAGAGCGTGGTCATCACGTTCTCGGTCACCACATCACCTCCCCCGCCCCGCGAACCGGGGCGCTCGATTGCGCAACGTGGGGCGCACCCGACCGGGTCGCCACCCTCGACGTCCTCACGAGAACCTCAGCGCTCCGTCGGGCAAGCTCACACCGGGGAAGATACGCGCACCGTGGGCCACCATGTTGCGCGCCCCCACCGTGACCCCCTCGCCGAGCACCGAGCCGCCGGTGATCTGGGTGCCCTCCCCCACGCGACAGCCCGCCGCGACGATGCAGTCGCGCAACGTGCATCCCGGGCCGATCTCGGTGCCGTTCATGATCACCGCCCGCTCGACCGTGGAGCCGGGCCCGATCGTGACCCCCTGGCCGAGCACCACGAGGCTGCCCACGTGGGCACCCTCCGCCACGCGCACCCCGCGCTCGAGCACCGCCGGAGGGATCGCCCGGCCGTCCACCACCACGTCCGGGGCAATCGCCAGGTAGCCATCTCCGAGGCTCTCCATCACGGCGGTGTGGACGTTGCCCTCGATGATGTCGAAGGTGCCCTTCAGGTAGCGCTCGGGGGTGCCGATGTCCAGCCAGTAGCTCTCCGAGGAGTAGCCGTAGAGGCCGTCGCCGATCAACAGCGGCCACACCTCGCGCTCGATCGAGACGTTGCGCCCAGCCGGAACCAGCTCGAGCACCTCGCGCTCCAACACGTACGCGCCGGCGCTGATCAGGTTGGTGTCGATGCTGTCGGAGGAGGGCTTCTCCACGAAGTCGCTCACCGAGCGGTCCTCCGCGAGATGGACGAGGCCATACGCGGTGGGGTCCTCCACGGGCACGAGCGCAAGCGTGGCGCGCGCCCCGGTGCGCTCGTGCTGCTCAATCTGGGCGGTGAGGTCGATGTCGGTCAACACGTCCCCGTTGAGCAGCAGGAAGCGCTCGTCGAGCATCGACTCCGCGAACTTGAGCGCCCCCGCGGTGCCCCGCGGGTCGGGCTCCTCGACGTAGCGCAGGCGGATTCCCAGGGCGGAGCCGTCCCCCAGCACGTTGCGCACGCTGGTGGCAAGGAAGCCGCAGGACATGATCACGTCCTCGATCCCGTGGCGGCGCAGCCATTCGATCATGAACGCGATGAAGGGCCGGTCCACGAGGGGAACGACGGGCTTGGGGATGGTGGAGGTGAGGGGCCGCAGGCGGGTACCCTCGCCGCCGACGAGGATCACCGCCTGCATCTACCTCGAGTCCTCACGCCGGCGCCCGGCGGGTTGGTCGGACGGTCTGCCGATCCCCTCATAGCGCAGCCCCGCGGCGCGCACGGCGGGGGCGTCGAGCGCGTTGCGGCCGTCGATCACGACGTTGCCCCGCATCGCCTGCGCCACCTCGCTCCAGTCGAGGCCGGTGCACTGGGGCCACTCGGTGACGAGCACCACGGCGTCGGCGTCGCGCACCGCATCGAGCGCGGAGTCCGCGAGCTCGAGGCCGCTGAGCAGCCTGCGGGCCTCCTGCTCGGCCACGGGGTCATACGCGCTGACGCTCGCCCCATCGGCGTTCAGCCGCGCGGCCAGCACCAGCGAGGAGGCCTCGCGCATGTCGTCGGTGTTTGGCTTGAACGCTAGCCCCAGCAGCGCGATGCGCCGGCCGACGAGGCCGCCGAGGTGCTTGTGCAGCTTGCCGATCACGCGGCGCTTCTGGAGTTCGTTGACCTCGATCACCGCGGTCAGCAGCTGAAAGTGATAGCCGGAGTTGCCCGCGAGCTGCTTGAGGGCATCGACGTCCTTGGGGAAGCAGCTGCCCCCGAAGCCGATCCCGGCCTGCAGGAACTTCGGGCCGATGCGCTCGTCCAGGCCCATGCCGCGGGCCACCTCGACTACGTCGGCCCCGGTCTCCTCGCAGACGTTGGCGATCTCGTTGATGAACGAGATCTTGGTCGCCAGGAAGGCGTTGGAGGCAAGCTTGACCATCTCGGCGCTGGCGATGTCTGTGCGCACCAGCGCCCCGGGGCCGTCGCCCCCGTGCTCGGCGACCGAAGCCGGGAGACACTCGCCTCCGGCTCGCATCCCCGTTTCGGCCAGCAGGGGACGGTAGAGCTCGACCACCGCATCCCCCGCCCAGTCGCCCTCGTCGCCCACGACCACGCGGTCGGGGTGCAGGAAGTCGCGCACGGCGGAGCCCTCCTTGAGGAACTCGGGGCAGGAGACATAGCGCAGCTCGCCCTTGCCCCGCTCGCCGAAGGTCCGCTGGATCGCGGCGCCGGTGCCGCAGGGCACGGTGGACTTCATCACCAGGGCGTGGTGGTCGGAGGCGGGGATCGCGTCGACCACGGCATGCACGGCGGAGAGATCGGCGTCGCCAGAGTAGGTGGGGGGGGTGCCCACGGCCACGAACAGCAGGCGGGTGTGCTCCAGGGCGTCGGGCAGGGAGGTGGAGAAGTGCATGCGCGCGGAGTGGCGCTCCAGGAGCTCCCGCAGGCCGGGCTCGTAGATCGGCACCTCGCCGCGGCGCAGACGCTCGATCTTGACGGCGTCGATGTCCACGCACCACACCTCGCTGCCCAGCTCCGCGAAGCCCGCGGCGCTGACCAGGCCGACGTAGCCGGTGCCGATGACCCCGACGGGCTCGCGCTCAGCCATCGACCGGCGTGGCTTCCTGCACCAGGACGAGCGCGCGGTTGCCCTCGAACTGGAGGTAGCCGGCGGCCTGCTCGAAGCGCAGGACCTCGGACTCGCTGCGGTACAGGCGCAGCTCTGTGGGGACGAGCATCGCCAGCACGGGCTCGTGGCCGGCGAGGATGCCGATCGAGCCCACGGCGGTGCGGGTGGAGATCATCTCCACCTCCTCGGCGAACACGGGCCCCTCGGGGGTGAGGACTTCGGCCTGGAACTTGGTGCGCGCCATTACATCCGCCTTTGGACGATTCGCTGTTGACCACAGCGCATGCGCTGTGGTCCCGGCGGGCGCATGCGCCCGCCGGCAGGGCCGCGCATGCGCGGCCCTGTAATTGGTTGACAGCGGCGCATGCGCCGCTGTCCGGACCGGCACATGTGCCGGTCCGCGGGGGCGCGCATGCGCGCCCCCGTCCCATCAGCTCTTAAAGTACATGCGCGATCCGCCACGTCGTTAGCCTTTGGCATCCGCCACCACATCGTCGATGGTCCCCTTCAGGAAGAACGCCCGCTCGGGGACCTCGTCGTGCTTGCCCTCGATGATCTCAGCGAAGCCGCGGATCGTCTCGGCGATCGGCACGTAGGCACCGGGGGTGCCGGTGAACTGCTCGGCGACGTGGAAGGGCTGGGAGAGGAAGCGCTCGATCTTGCGGGCGCGCTGCACGGTCAGCTTGTCCTCGTCGGAGAGCTCGTCGATGCCGAGGATGGCGATGATGTCCTGGAGCTCCTTGTAGCGCTGGAGGATCTCCTTGACGCGGTTGGCCACGTGGAAGTGGTCCTCGCCGAGGATGTCGGGCTTGAGGATCGTGGAGGTCGAGTCCAGGGGGTCCACCGCGGGGTAGATGCCCTTCTCGGAGATCGACCGGGAGAGCACGGTGGTGGCGTTCAGGTGGGCGAACACCGAGGCCGGCGCGGGGGCGGTGAGGTC
>Ga0210408_10002655_pt1 | contig 17175 bp, 16 predicted proteins | sample IncBWH4MmetaG_FD_155471 | JGI IMG/M metagenome (GOLD analysis project Ga0210408, IMG submission 155471) | Forest soil microbial communities from Barre Woods Harvard Forest LTER site, Petersham, Massachusetts, United States - Inc-BW-H-4-M | ecosystem: Environmental > Terrestrial > Soil >...
AGAGCTTAGCCCAGGGTTTCAACCCATGGGTTTCAACCCTGGGTACTCGCCACGCAATAATGCGCCCTGAAAGTGGCGCGAGAATGAGGAGACGGGCGACTGATTTCGATCCGATATGGCGCGCCGGACGTGGTTTTTGCGGGCTAGACGCGAATCTCCGAGCCAATCGTCTCCTTTTAGTTTGATGGTAAGACGCCGTCTTGCTATCTAATAGAAGGTTTTTTTCGGGCTTAGATATTTCGCCCTCCTCGGGCGTCGCCCGCGGCCCTTTTTGAACATAACGACATCACCATTATGTGCGAGACGGCACACGAGAACAGGGCGGGTCTTGCTCGATCGCAAGAGTAGAATAGATTTGATCAGATGGCCTGGAAAGAACTGAGACAAATCATAGCCGAGTATCAAGGTTCAGATGGGCCTTTCGCACTCGCTACGCTGGTGAAGTCGTCCGGATCGACCTACCGCCAACCTGGTGCCCGGATGCTTATTCTGCAAGGAGGGCGGTTTATTGGACGACTGAGCGCCGGATGTATTGAAGAAGAGATGGCGGATCTCGGTCAGGCGGCGATCCTCAATGGCAAACCGGTGAGATGCTCGTTTGATTTGCGTTCTCGTTTCGCGTGCGATGGCTCGATTGAGGTGTTTATCGAACGGCTTGTGAAGCCGAACGCGTTTCTGGACGGGCTGATCGGTGTCCTGGGCAATCGCGCGCCGATCACGGCGTCGACGAATTATGGGTTAGACGACGCGGTTGCGAGGACCCGGCTAATCATCGCGCCGTTGGCAAATCATCGCGAGGAGTTTGTCCAGCAGATTCAGCCGCCGATACGGTTAATTATCTTCGGAGATTTTTTCGATGCGGAAGCAGTCGCGCACCTGGGCGGTTACCTGGGGTGGCAGGTGGAGGTTGTCACCGACGCGGACGAACTTTCTGTCGGGGATGCGCGCACCGCATGCGTAGTGATGTCGCATCATTTCGGCCGAGATATTGCAGCCTTGAAACATCTGTTCGCGGGCAATTACGGCTATGTCGGCTTGCTTGGTCCGCGGCGGCGAAAGCAGCTTCTAATGAGCCACTTTATCGACGAGGGATATCTCCCGAAGAGCGTATCTAGTTTACATACTCCCGCAGGATTAGATATCGGTTCTGAGACAGCGGAGGAAATTGCGGTGGCCATTATCGCGGAAGTTCAGGCTGCGCTGACGGGTCGAACCGGAAGGTCTTTGCGTGAGCGGGCTGCACCGATCCACACCTTGGAGGAACCTGCATTTTGCGACGCACTGCGATAGTCGTTCTGGCAGCTGGAGGCTCGCGGCGACTGGGTCAGCCGAAGCAACTGTTGTCAATACTTGGCGAACCCTTGCTCCGGAGGGTCGTAAGAATGGCCGCAGATGCGGAGCCGGATCATTTGGTCGTGGTCCTTGGCAGCAACGCATGCGAATGCGTCGCCGTGATCAAAGATTGCGGCGCGGATATTGTCGTTAACCCTTTTTGGGAATGTGGTTTAGCAGGCTCGGTCAGGCTCGGAGTCGAACGCGCGGAGGAAGAGGGTGCGGAGGCGGTTTTGCTGCTCCTAGCCGATCAACCCTGGTTGGACTCTGAAGTGATTAGGAGATTTCTGATTCGAGCTAACGGACAAAGTGATCTGATAGTTGCGGCTCGTTACGCTGATGTACTGGGCGCGCCGATGATGTTCGGCTCGGATTGGTTTGCGCAGTTGAAAAAACTGGAAGGTGACGAGGGAGCCCGAAGCCTGGTTCCTCAAGACGCGGGGCGTGTCGAAATTATCGATTGGTCCGAAGGAGCGATCGACGTGGATACTCCGGAGGATCTAGCCTGCATGCCTCAGATAGTGGCTAGTGGCTAGTGGTCAGTGGCTAGAATTCAGCGTAGCTGCCACCTCTCGCCTAGCCACCAGCCACCAGCCACTACCTAGCCACCAGCCTGAATTGACCCATTAACGGCAAATGATCGGATAGTTCAGTCATGCCTTCCTGCATGACGGCGTATTTTTCGATGGCGACTCTTGGTGCTGCAAAGAAGTAATCGAGAGTTCGGACTGGCAGACGGTTTGCGCCAGAACGCTGTGTGAAAGTGAAGTAGCGTCGCATATCTTCCCCTGTTGCCTCTGCGACGGTCGGTACGCCTGCGTAGCGCTCATAGATCGAGCAAATCTCGGTCGGTTCACTGTAAAGACCTCTTTCCTCACGGCTCAGCAGCGCCGATTGGCCGGGTGGCAGCAGATTGAAGTCACCACCGAGAATCCAGGCTAGATGCTGTTCATCCAGAGATTTCAATCGCCAGAGCAATCGCTCAACTTGTCTTTCCATCACGTCGGTGCCCTTGGGAAAAGCCTCCAAATGAGTGTTGAGGATCGCGAGGATTTGTCCATTAGTAAGCGGAACTTCAACCTCCAGAATTGCGCGCTTGAAATTGAAGTCGCGTTCGATCGGGTTTCCCGGCGTGCACGGGAGTTGATAGCGGCGCGCCTTCCCGAGGCGATATCGCGAGAAGAGGACGAGCTTAGTGCCGGCTGATCCCATGATTTTCGGGTGCGGGACGAACTTCGATTTCCAGTAAAACGTCGAAACGTGATTTCGCAGGTCTGTCGGCAGAGCATCACGGAGGAGCGCGACCTCGTCAAGGAAAGCGGTTCTGCGGGCGCCGCAATCAACCTCTTGAAGCAGGACGAAATCTGGATTCGCGCTCGAGATGAATGCTCCGACTCTCGCAACCGTTGATTCGATGTCACTGCGAGCAACGAGGGTATCTCGACCGCCATCGTAAAAGAAATGGTAGCCGGTTCCCGCCAGAAACTGGACGTTGAAGCTAATGACTTTAATCGGCTGATCAGGTGAAAGAATGGGAGGAGCCTCGGTGTTGCTGGGCTCCTCCTGCTCAAGGGGGCGAGGATGATAATTGAGGTACCGCGAAGTCAGAAAAGCGCCCGCTACGGTTCCCGCAACTTGGGCCGCGATTCTGAGCGAGCTTCTAGCCGAAGCGTTCCGTCGCCGAAATAGTACAGGATGCGTATGCTATCTTCCTCACCTTCGGTTCAAGGGTCGTTGTATTCTCGATTTTGGTTGAGGGACCAACTCAACGACTTTTGCGTGCGGCGCTTCGCCCGGGCCGGGCGCGATGGTCTCCACCTCCGCTCCCCGCTTTTTAACCAACTTCGCAGCGATGGTGAAGCACATGGTTCGATAAGGATTCAAACCGTCGTCGACGAACACGACTTTCTTACCGCGGAGGTCTTTTCTGCCCCTTACTGCCCGGCCAATACCCAGGTTTTCCAGCATCGATTCGGCGTGTGTTTGCGCTCGTTTCCAAGACATAGCAACAGGGGAGGGAACATAGGAGGCATCGAGCGGGTTGGCGAGGCAAAAATTCCAACTCAAGGACTGGACGCCTGCGCAGCGGCAAAAAGATGATTGCTTTTCGCATTGGACCTCCAATCCAGGAACCACGCGACAAAAAAGGCGCTCAAGATCTGGCCGAGGACCAGAAACAAAGCGAGCGGTTTGTGACTCTTGCCGGGGTCGACCATGCCTACGAACAAAATAGACAAGCAAATCTCACAGCAAAACACCGGGAGCATGTTTCGCCCGACAGCGCTGAATGGCCGAAGCGGGATCTCCCAACGCTGCAACGCCGGAAGGAGCTTCGATACGACCCAAGCCGTCACGAAAAAATTCATCACCCGCACTGGCCCGAGATGCCACTTGTCCAGAATCCAAAGCTGTTTACCCGGATCGATCTGCATCGCGATCGTGTACCAGCGAAGCGCAAGAAAAGCGATTGCCAGGAGCAGCAGGAAAATTTCGGCCCTGAATGACAACTGAAGAACCGGCCTCTTTTGCTGGACGCACTTACCAAAAATCAATCCGCCAACCCAGAGCAACTGCCAGGAAAGCAGATCGAACGGGCCGAGGTTAAGGAACGAAGGGTTCTTCAGACTGGCGAGTAACATGTCGCGTACGCGAAATTGGGAGACGACCCAGAGTCCCACACTGACGAACAGGACTCTTTTCCATCCCCACCGCTTCGCGGCCCAGAACGCACAAGGCGTCAGAAGTGAGAAGAGGATATACATCGGCAAAATGTCCATCAGCGGAGGTTGGAAAACCAGAGCCAGGGCCGCTAGTATGGCTGCTCCCGGGTTCTTAAAATACTGATCGAGCAGGTGCTGGATACCGGGGAATTCCGCTAGGAAAACGCCACCGACGATAAAAGCGAATAAGAGAGTTCCAAGATGGGCGCGATAGATCCGTAAAGCCCGCGAAACGGTCGCTGCTCGGGCCGCGTGAAAGCCGAGTTTTTCCGATCGGCGCTGGAAAAGTAAACCCGCAAGAAACGCAGAAACAAACACAAATGCTTCGGCGGTAGAGAAAAAGCCGATTGGCTGGTCAGTGAAGATTCGAAGCGGCGATGGGGCATGGTTCACCACCATCATGAGGAGAAGAAATCCTCTCAGGATATCGATCTCGATCAAGCGCTTCATCGCGACAGGCTATTGCCTCCCCCCATCTGTTCCACTCGCTTATCTCTCTCTGTTCTAATTTTTATATCTTCTATTTAGGACGGCCCAATACTTAGACGCGAGGATGCCGCGCCGGTTTCAAAAAGAAGAATAATGCATTTTGAACGAACGGATGGAGGTGCCGCCGTTCAACCCTGGACCATTGTACGGTTCACATAGAAATCAACAAAGAAACGCTTGTTTCGTTCTCGAGCCGGCGCCGAAGTTCGAAATCATTGGGATGTGGCTGCTCTGGGTCTCGGACACTCCTGAGACAGGAATCCCCCGATTTCCCGCCGCAGGATCTGATAACCTGCGGGACTCAGATGGATTTGATCATTCACGAACAGAGCTCGGATCGGCTTGCGATCTTGTCCAAGCATGTCCGACGTCACGTCGATGTATTCTGTCTCAGGCTGGGTCTTTAGGAAGTCTTCCACAAGCCGATTGAACTTCAGGATGTTATCTAGAAACATCACACGCGCCGGGCTGGGCTTTACGGAGACGAATGCGATCGGTATCGAGGGAGAATAACCGCGAAAAATGGCAAACAATTGCTGGAACGACTTGAAAACTTTCTCCGGTGGTGCGCCGCCAGCCAAGTCGTTGTCGCCGGCATAGATCACGATCGCGGAAGGTTTGCGAGGAAGAACAAGCCTGTTAGCGTACCGAACGCAATCCGTCAAACGCGACCCTCCAAATCCGCAATTCAATACTGCGTATCCGGAAAAATCCTGTTGTAAGGATTTCCAGAGTCGGATGGAAGAACTGCCGTAAAAGACGATCGGGCTCGACGCGATCGGAGATTGCAAAAGCTTTGCCTCCAGGGAGGTGACCTCGGATTCGAATGGGTTGGCAGGAACCGGGCTGGGGGCCACGGCCACGGGAGGAGGATCGGGCGGTGCAACGGTTTGGGTGCGAGCAGTCTCCAACGCCGACCCTGCGATTAAGCTCATCAGAATAATGAGAAGGGTTCGACGGTCCGGAATATTTCCAACGGATTCCATATATCGACGATATGCAACTACATTACCGGTCATCGGCGATCACCGCAAGGGGCGACTAGCTCGCAGGAAGCGTATCGGTGTGTCGGCGTGTCGGCGTTTGCAAAGCATCATCAACTCCGTCGAGATCTCCTGATCATTATAGCGGTGCCGAAAAGCAGTCTTACTTCCCCAGACGCCGATACGCCGATACGCCGACACGCTTCCCCAGCCCGGAAGGCCGCCGTCCCATTCTGTAGCTTCTGAACTCCTCTGAAACTTGACGTTGTGGAGCGTAGGCGAAGCGTCCCGCTTTGCTCCTTCAAAAACAGAGGAAACCGAGACGGTTCGCCTACCGATAGAACCAACCGGATGATACCGCATGCAAGGAGGTCGAGGACGAGAACGACGACGAGGACGAGAACGATTGAGGAAGCGGAGGACGAGAACTAGGACCCAACATTGCGGCTATCGTCCGTATCAAAGCGATCGATCAATCGGGTCAGCATTGCTACAACACGCCCGAGCATTTCCTTAAAACTGTATGTAAATAGAGGATTTTTACCGGATGGCTTTCCTGTTTGCTCCTCCGCTTCCCTAATCGTTCTCGTCCTCGTCGTCGTTCTCGTCCTCGGCCTTTGGTACGGGGTGGCCTGTGATCGAAAAAGTCGTGGCTTGTGGCGCGATCCTTAGCATAAAACGCTTCGCCGATAAGCAGCCGCCGAGCAACAGTTTCTTCTCAATCTTGACGCGCGCTCACCCGTGGGGTGCTCCTGACTTGTTGCTTTTAGAATCCAAATCTTGCTACTGTTCGGACGCTGCCTTAAAAAGGAAGGCCCCATCATGAGCCTATTTCAAACTATCCTGGAATCCATCGAGAACCCGAATCATGCCGGCAGCCAACAAGATCTGCACGGTCTTCTCAACCTCGCTCAATTGCTCCCGGGCGTTCAAGGAGCGGAACAGCAGGTGCAGCCGATCCTCGGCATTTTGGGATCGCATCTGCAACAAGCGTTAAATCAACAGCAGCAAACCGGCGGCCAGGATGCAGTCCAGCAAACCGTTTCGAATCTGTCGCAACCGGGCACCGGCCTACAGGAGATTGAAAACCTTTTCGGCCAAGAGCGGTTAAATGGATTGATCGAAGAAATTGGGCAACGTACAGGTTTGAATTCCCAACTCATCGTGCAGTTTCTGCCGGCGTTAATTCCAGTCGTCATGAAGCTGCTCGCCACCGGAACCCATCAGACCGATCCACAGGCGCCGAATCCAGTCCTGAATAACTTTCTCGGTTCCAACCAGGGTGGCGGTGCGCTGTTGAACGAAGCATTTCAGATGGCTTCCCAGTTTTTGCGCCGGTAGGGGCGGAGGATTTGAGTTTTGGGATTTGGGTTTTGAGTTTTGGGTTTTGGGTTTTGGGTTTTCTTTGACGCCTGACCGCAACTCGGAAGCTTCACCAAAATCAGGGGCGGGACCGCCCGTCACTGCCGCGCATAGCATTTTGCATCATTCTTAGCGGCTTACCGCAACCCAAAACGCAAAACGCAAAACTCAAAACTTTCTCACAGCAACGCCCCGGTCCAGATCGGGCAAAAATCCTGTCAACAATCCGATTAAAGGAAGAAACGAACAGACACGGAACACGTAATCAATACTAGTCTGATCGGCGAGCCAGCCCAACGCGGCTGAGCCGATGCCGCCCATGCCAAAGGCAAAACCAAAAAAGAGGCCGGCAATCGTTCCCACTTTCCCAGGGACCAACTCCTGGGCGTATACCAGTATCGTGGAAAAAGCAGATGCAAGAATCAGACCGATAAAAACTGTCAGGACACCGGTCCAGAATAGATCGGCATAGGGTAACAGCAGAGTAAAGGGTGCCACGCCGAGAATAGAGGCCCAGATGACATATTTGCGGCCAAACCGGTCGCCCAGATGTCCGCCAACAACTGTGCCTGCGGCCACTGAAAACAGAAAAAGGAAGAGGTGCATTTGTGCGCTTTGCACTGACAAATGGAATTTGCCGATCAGGTAAAAAGTAAAGTAACTGGTCATGCACGAGAGGTAAAAAAACTTTGAGAAAATAAGCGAAATCAATACAGCCAGGGCCAAGACCACCTTTTTGGACGATATGACCGCGCGACCTATCTTCCCTTTAGCGTGGGACCCGCTTTGAATCCTGAACAGGTTCCGCTTATACCAGCCGCCTACGTTTGCTAATAATATGATCGCCACCAGGGCCACCAAGGAGAACCAGCCGATACTGCTTTGCCCCCTCGGCACGATGATCAACGCGGCCAATAGTGGTCCAAGCGACGTTCCCGCATTGCCGCCCACCTGGAATATCGATTGGGCAAATCCGTGCCGCCCGCCTGAAGCCATGCGAGCCAGTCGGGAAGCCTCCGGGTGGAAAATCGATGATCCCATGCCAACTAGTCCCGCAGAACAGAGGATCATGGGGAAGTTACTGGAAATGGACAAGAGCAGTAAGCCAAAGAGTGTAAGCCCCATGCCAATGGCCAGCGAATACGGCTTCGGCCGATGATCTGTGTATAGCCCAACAAAGGGCTGCAGCAACGAAGCAGTCAATTGAAAGGTCAGCGTGATCAGACCGACTTGGGTAAAACTAAGTTGAAATGATTTCTTCAAGATCGGGTAAATTGCCGGAATCAACGACTGGATCGTATCATTGAGCATGTGTGAGAAACTGATTGCGACAAGAACCGCAAACACGGTGTTTTCCGCGACCTCATTGCCACTAAGCCCATTCGTTCTGCTTTGGGTTTCCATTCTGCTTCGCGTGTCAATCGGTCCTCTGACGGGAATAGACCGATCGTGGCTTCCGTTACCATCGTTGAGCGTTTATTCAAATTCTTTAGGATCGAAAATAATTGGAATCGCCACTTACAGCGGAAACGGATCCTTCCGATTGAAATGATGGCAGCGCGCCAGGCTTGCTTGAAATATCGAAAACTCCTATGAGAACTGTGATGACTTGGTGGAGCTATGCCCTTCTTTCCGCAGCGTGCTGGGGCATGCAGTATTTACTTCTCGAAACGCTGTTCGGCAGAGTTGAGTTCGCGGCGGCATTCTCGTTCCTGAGCCTGGCCAACGGTGTGATGGTCGCCTCGATCATGTTCGCGATTTATCCAAGGCAGGATTGGAGTCAGCTTTGGGAAAGCTGGCCGGTCGCCGGATTGGTGGTCCTGTATCTTGTTTTCGGGACCGGAGCTTACGTTTTCAATGCCTACGCCATCCATCAAAAGAATGCTACGATGGCGTCGCTGCTAGAGATCGCCTATCCTGTGTTCATCATTTTGTTCACAGCGATCTTCCTGCGCAAAGTTCATCTCAACCTGATGGGTTTTGCAGGGGCATTTCTGATCGTGGGCGGCTCCGTCCTGGTGGTGTTGAGCAGGTCGAAGTAGAGTCAGGAGTCAGGAGTAAGGAGTCAGGAGTTGCAGGAGTTCAGGAGTTGCAGAATGGATGGCGCCCTCCCGGTTTTGCAGATGGCCATTCATCCGATTCCATTTGATGAAGAATCGCTCGTAGCGCGAAGCTCCGTCTGAATTGAAGACGACGCGCCAATCCCCGCTCGGACGGAGCCTCACGCTACCAGGAGTCTCCTGAACTCCTGCAACTCCTGGGTCCTATGCTAGCTACTTTGAATTCGGCGGCCGGACGTTCTCACGCGCGGCACGATACTCTTGTACGACAAGGCTGGTCAGCTCTTCGACAGAGGTATTTTCGGTCCGCTGGTCGAACGTGATCTGGCCGTTCTGCAGAAGATTGATCCGGTCGCAGAAATCGAAAATCTGGGCATAATTGTGGGCCACAATGATGACCGAGACATCGCCCTTTTCCTTGAGGCGCAGAATTACGTCCAGGATCATTGAGCTCTCTTTCACGCCCATCGCGGCCAAGGGCTCATCCAGCAGCAACAACTTGGCATTTGCGTATACTGAGCGTGCCACGGCGATCCCCTGTCGTTGACCACCTGAGAGCTTCGAGATCTCGACATCCACCGAAGGAATCCTGACTCCCATTTGTTTCAGTTGCTCCTTCGCACGCTCGCGCATCGCGCCATCATTGAGGATATGGAGGGGTCCGCCATACATGATTTCCCGTTGCAGAAACATATTGCGGTAGACGTTGAGCTCGTTGATCAGGGCTAGATCCTGATACACTGGTTCGATACCAAGAGACCGCGCATGGCTGACAGATTTGAGCTCAAGCTCTTTGCCTTCGAAGTAGATTTTCCCGCCGCTCGGCTGATGAAAGCCGGTGAGAATCTTCATCAGCGTGGACTTGCCGGCGCCGTTATCGCCGAGGAGCCCCAAGACTTCGCCCTTGGCGAGATGGATTGAGGCATCCCTCAATGCAGTCACTCGACCGAAAGACTTAGAAAGGTGCTCCGTGCGCAGCACTTCTTCGCTCATCGCCCGCCTCCCGCTGCACGCAGCCGGCTAAGGTGCACGTTAATGAGCATGGTAACGAGGATAGCTCCTCCTAAAATCATGTCAAAGGTGTAGGCGCTGACGCCGGAGAGGGTGAACCCATCTTTTAGGATGCCAAGCACTACCGCACCGAGGAGTGCGCCGAAGATTGTGCCTGAACCCCCGGTAAGGAGTGTTCCGCCGATGACCGCAGAGGCGATGGCCATAAACATGATCTCGGTACCGCCGGCGAGCGGATCGATTGAGCCGATCCGGAAACAGTCTAACGTACCCGCCAGACCGCCCAAGACACTACAAATGATGAAATTACCGATCTTAATGAAACCGGTCTTGACGCCCACCTCCTTGGCACCGACGAGGTTACCGCCGGTGGCGATCGTGTGCATACCCCAACGCGTCTTGACGAGCGCGAACTGGAAAATGAGGGTGACGGCAATCGCCCAGAGGCTCTGAGAGATCGCGTTGCCGCCGAAAATAGTGGCGACTACCGGCCCCGCTTTCGGCGCTACTGGAAACCCGCCTGAAATGGTCAGGGTCAAGCCATTGATCACAAACAAAGTGCCGAGGGTAGTGATAAAAGAGGGTATCTCGAGTGCCACCGTGATAAGGCCATTGATTAATCCGACGATGGCGGCCGGAATGAGTCCAAGGATGATCGCGAGAACAAAGGGTACACCTGCTTCGTGCGCGTAGTACATCACAAAGGGAGATAACGCGTAGACTTGGCCGACGGACAAATCCACTTCGCCACAAATTAGCACCATCACCTCGCCGGCGGCGATGATCGCGGTCGTGGCCGCGTATCCCGAAAGGTTAGCAATGTTGCCTATTGAGAGGAACGCCGGCGCGGTGCTCTGGAAATAAATGACCAGCACAATGCCGGCGATGGCGATGCTCGCCTCTCGCGAATGGAACAGAGAAAGCCCGACATGACGCACCAAGCTCCGGCGCTCGGGATGTCGAGCCGTATTCTCGGGTTTCGGCGAAGAATCGGCTTGTTCCCTCCCCATGGTGTAATTTCGCTATCTATATTGGACCTGACCGCGGGATCACTTTTTCTTCGCTGGAACTACCCTGGAAGCGGCTCTGAGTGTGCAGGAAGGGATCCACGTTAGCCTTTGTCAAGAAACTCAGGCCGGTATTGATATCGGAAGGACCGGCCAAACCGCCGGAGATTTTATAGATGAAAAGGACCATCACGGTATAGAATCCCTGGAGGTAGGGCTGTTGATCGATCGTGAAGTCGAGATCGCCCTTTGATATTGCTTCCAGCGTAGTTGGCAGAAGATCAAATCCGCCAGCGTGAACGCCCTTTGACTGTAGCTGATGCCCGGCCATCGTCTTCGCAACCGCGGCTGTGCTGCCCGCGTCCACGGCAAACATGCCCTTAATATTCGGGTGGCCCGCGAAATAGGCCTCAACCGCGGAAACCTCCTCGTTTAGGGTGGGCCCGCTGGATACCTCATTCAATGTGATGTTCTTGCCAGACTCCTTAATTGCGGCTTTCGCGCCGTCCAGACGCGGTTGAATATTCAGTTGCCCCGGTGTGGCGATAAAGCCGACCACTTCACCTTCCGGCACCAGCTCAACGATGCGCTGGCCCAAACCCTTGCCGGAGACAAACAGGTCCTGCCCGATATAGCATAAGCGTTTGTTGCCTTTAGCGTCGGCGTTATACGACACGACGGGGATACCTGCCTTCAGAGCCTTTTCGACCGGATCGTTAAAAGCAGTTTCGTCAACCAGGCAGACCGCGATGCCGTCGGCATTAGCCGAGACCGCAGTATTCAAGGCGTTGACCATGTCGGTCGCGATGGATTTCTCTGACCCGGTCCACTGGTAAGTGCAGCCCAGAAGCGCGCAGGCATCTTCCGCGCCATACCTTGTCGGGACGAAGAAGGGATTGGTGGTGACATGATTGACGAAAACGAATTTCCACTTTGGATGCTTCGGAAACTTACCGAAAGTCTCGCCTTCCGCTGCCTCTGCGCTGACGGGTAAGCCGAGCCCTGCGGCCAGAGAGGATAGAGAAAGCAGTGCGCCGGCGCCGGCAGCGCGCCGCAGCGCTTCACGCCGCGAAAGGCCTCCACATTCATCAGAATTGTGGGAGGAACGATTTCTATTTTTCATAGGATTTTCTTGGTGGGGGAGTTGTTGCTTCTTTTAGCAAGAGCAGGCAAGTATGTCAGGTATTATTACGGACAGCAAAAAAATTCTGAGCGGTCAGGCCGAAACTACTTCGCCGAGAAGCGGTAAACTGTTGTCTGGGTGTACGTTTCACCAACCTTTAGCTCCGTGCTCGGAAAATCCGGGCGATTGGGCGAATCCGGGTAATGTTGCGCCTCAATCGCAAACCCACCCCAGTGTTTGTAGGTTAATCCTTCTTTGCCCTTCAATGTACCGTCCAGGAAGTTCCCGCTATAGAATTGGATGGCCGGCTCGGTGGTGTACATCTCGATGGTTCGGCCGGATTCTGGATCCGTGACGCGCACCGCAAGCGCGTTTAAGTCGGCCGGGTTGGTCAGTATCCAGTTAAAGTCGTAACCGCCTTGCCTGGGCTCTGCATATTTGAGCTGCTCGTCCTCGGCATGAATTTTGGCGCCGATTGCCATGGGCTTAGTGAAATCAAGTGGCGTACCATTAACTTTTTGCAATTCACCCGTGGGGATTAGCGTTTTATCAATTGGGGTAAATCTGTCGGCGTTAATCATCGCAACCTGGTCGAGCACCGTGCCGTTGCCGGCGCCCGCAAGATTGAAGAAAGTATGATTTGTCAGATTAACGATCGTATCCTTATCGGTCACCGCAGAGTAATGGATCTGCAGTTCGTTGTTATTGGTGAGGATGTACCGTACCGTCGTCGACAGATTGCCGGGAAAGCCCATCTCGCCGTCCACAGAGAGATAAGTCAACTCGACCCCGACCCACTCTGAACTCTCAATGGGTACCGCTTCCCAGAGTTTCTTATCGAATCCCTTTGGTCCTCCATGCAGAGCATTGGGCCCATCGTTCGTTGGGATTTGGTATCGTTTGCCACCCAACGTAAATTGACCCTTGGCAATTCGATTACCGAAGCGGCCGATAATGGCCCCGAAATACGGGCTGTCCGTAAGGTAGTCTTCTAAGTGATCGAAGCCAAGGGCTACATCTCTCAATTTTCCGTACCTGTCGGGAACCACGATGGACTGGACGATCCCGCCGTAAGTCAGAATGCTTACCTCCATATGATGGACATTAGTTAACTTATATTTGTCCACTGGCACGCTCTTCGGCATGGTGCCGAAAGGGGCTTTTTCCAGCGTGAGGCCTGCCGCGGGAGTATTATTGGTCCCCATTCCCCTACTCATACTGGCTCTGGGCGCGGAAGCAAGGCTGGAGCAAAGATTTTAAATCGGACTCCAAAATAAATGCAAGGGAGAGGAAAAATGTTGGGCATAGCGTCTATGTCGACATTTGCTAGTTTTGCTTCTACTAAATTTCGAGTCTCAAGAGAGGTTTAGCCCGTCTTTCTCAATTCGCGTGACAGACGACCCTTGTAGGGCCGCTGCTTGCAGCGCCTCTGCCCGCCCGTAAGCGAAGGCCCCAGCCTTTGACCGCTCGTAAGCCAAGCCGCCTGGAGGCACCCCAGATGCGCTGAAGGTCCGGAAGGACAGATCTGGCGACGCGTGGAATATAAGGCTTGCAAATCGCACGGGGTGTCGATTAAAACCAGAAATCGCGCAGTTGTCGGAACGATAACGACCCCGAACCCCCAGGGAAAACGATGAAGGACACAGCCGGTCCAAAGAAATGCGAGCAGCTTATTGCGCTCAGTGACAAGTATTGCGCGATAGAAAAATGAGCCAGATGCTCCATTTCGGCGAGATCGTCGCCATGAATGCCTATTTGTCTCCGAACAAGGTAGGTGCGCGCGATCTTACGCGATCCTTGACCTTTCGCGGGTGGAACGATCGGTCCTGCAAGCTCGCCAATGCGCTCCTCGGACTGGGACTCGAGAAGGGAGATCGGATCGCCGTGTTCGCTTACAACTGCCTTGAATGGATGGAAATCTATGCGGCGGTCGCCAAGGCGGGGCTCGTCGTCGTGCCGATCAATTTCAGGCTGATTGGCTCAGAGGTCCGGTACATCGTCGAGAACTCAGAAGCTAAAGCCATCATCGTCCAGGACGATCTTCTCGAACGCGTTGATACAATCCGGGCCGAGCGCCTGATCGCCGAGGACAAGTACATCCATTTCGGCGGCAGAACGCCCCCAGGGTATCGATCCTACGAAAACTTGGTCGCGGCGGGCGCCCGATCTGAACCATCGATCAAAATTGGGCCCGACGATCGTTATGCTCTTCTCTACACGTCCGGCACCACCGGCAAGCCCAAGGGCGTCATCCGCAATAACGCCAGCCTGGTCCTGCTGGCGTATCTCGTGCAGGTAGACTGGGGTTTCAATCGAGATGATTTGGGTCTTCTGGTCATGCCGATGTGCCATGCGAACTCTCTCTATTTCGCGTACGTATTTGCCGCCTGCGGCGCAGCCTCCTGCATTTACGACCGGAAAAGCTTCGAACCGGAGCATCTGCTGAGGACACTCGCCGGCGACAAATTCACCTTCACCTCATTGGTGCCGACGCACTACATTATGATGCTCGGATTGCCCGAATCCGTGAAGCGCGAGCTCAATGTAGAGAGCGTCACCAAACTCCTCATCTCCTCCGCGCCTGCCCGCCAGGATACCAAGCTGGCGCTGATGGAATACTTCAGGAGATCTCAACTCTATGAGGCCTACGGCTCGACTGAAGCGGGATGGGTGACTTTGTTGCGTCCCGAAGAGCAGCTGACCAAGCTCGGTTCCATCGGCCGCGAATGCCTCGGCAGCGGGAGGATCAAGCTCCTTGATTCAGAAGGTAACGAGATCGTCGACGGCGAAGTTGGTGAACTCTATTCGCGCACGCCTTACGCGTTTCAAGGCTACTGGAAGTCGCCGGAGAAAACCGCTGAGGCGTTCCGGGGCGCCTATTGCACGGTCGGCGACCTGGCCCGTCGCGACCAGGACGGCTACTATTATCTCGCCGACCGGAAGAGCAATATGATCATCAGCGGCGGGGAGAATGTCTATCCATCCGAAGTGGAGCAGGTTCTCGGCGCTCATCCCAAGGTGAAGGATGTGGCTGCAATTGGCGTCCCTCACGAGAAGTGGGGAGAGGCGGTTCATGCAGTAGTCGTCTTACATCAAGATCAGGACGCATCGGAGTCCGAAATCCTCGTTTGGTGCAAAGACAGGATCGCCGGATACAAACGACCAAAATCGATCTCATTCATTGCTGAACACGAAATGCCGAGGACTGCCACAGGAAAGCTTCTGCACCGAGTTCTCCGGAGCAAGTACGCCAATCATGAAGCGAGTGGTGCTGAAAGGGGTGCGCCATGACGGAGCCAGGCAATTCAAGCGAGTCGCTCTCAGACGTCGTGATGGGAAAAACCGCGGGTGCAGCGCTGGCAAGTGAAGGAGCGGCAGAATCCGTACCCTCTACCGCGGTCAAAATTAATGGCGGTGCGCTGGTTGCCCGCGTACTCCAGTCCCAAGGCGTGAAATACCTATTTGCGGTCAACGGCGGCCACACTTGGCCGATCCTTGCTGCACTGCGCGACCATGGGATCAAACTCATCCACATGCGCCACGAGCAGTCATGCGCCTACGCGGCAGACGGATGGGCGCGAACCACTGGAACACCCGGCATTTGCAGTGTCACAGCCGGCTGTGGACTGACTAACGCCGTAACCGGCCTCTGTGCCGCAGGTCTCGCCGGGAGTGCGGTGGTGTGCATCGCCGGTCAGCACCCGACGACGGAGGATGGGCTGGGCTCGTTTCAGGAGGCGTATGGCAGCGAGGTGTGCCGCTCCTTCTCGAAGTTCACCAAGCGAGTACTCGACTGGTCGACGATCGAAGTCGATTTGCGGCAGGCGTTTCGCGGTGCGACGAGTCCGCCGCAGGGCGTCGCCCTCGTCGAAATCCCGACGAACATTCTCTACCGGGGCGGACTTGAGAGCGATCAACGCCGCGGCGCGAAGGTCTATGCTCCGGACGAGCTTCGCTCGGGAGCGGACCCGCGCAGTATCGAGCAGGCGATCGAGATCCTCCTTGCCGCCAAGCGCCCGTTAATCGCAGCAGGGGACGGAATATTCTGGTCGGGTGCCGCAGCCGAGCTACGCGAATTCGTTGAGCTCACCAAGATCCCGGTGTACGCCCGGCGGACCGGGCAAGGTGCCGTGGCGGAGGACCACCCGCTGGCAATCCGAGGTCCATGGAAGAAGCCGTTCACCGGGCGCGCCGACGCGATATTGGCGATCGGCTTTCGCTTCTGGAGCGGCGAGAAGTTTGGCGAGGCACCCACTTGGAATGAATCCGCATGCTACATTCAAGCTGACGCTACGCCGACGCGGATCGGCCTCCATGTTCCGGCAGAGGTTGCTATTGTCGGTGACGCGAAACTGATTCTCCGGCAGCTTTCCGACGCAGCGCGTGCCAACGACTGGAAGCGACAAGGCCAGCCGGACTGGCTCCAGGAGGTCGCCGACGTGCGGACCAACTTTGATCGGGTAATCGTCGAACACGAGCATCAGCACCACGACGACACACCAATACACCCCGCGAGGGTTGCGCGGGAGCTTTGTGAAGTGATCGATCCGGATGCAACAATCGTGATCGATAGTTTCACGATGAGCGGCTGGATATCGCAATGGTTCTACGCTCGCTTCCCCGGCCAAATTCTCGACGCGGGCCCGCTCGCACCCGTTGGTCACGGCGTCGGCATCGCCATCGGTGCTCAACTTGCGCGGCCCGGCAAACAGGTCGTGCTTATAATCGGGGACGGTGGTCTCGGCGTCAGCGGCTTCGATCTCGAAACTGCGCGCCGCTATGAGCTGCCGGTCGTCGCGGTTTTGTGGAACAACAGCTCCTGGGGACCGAGCTTTGACGAAATGCCATTCCTGAAAGGTCGGACCGATCCGTTCGAGATACTGCCGAACCAACGCTATGACCGGATGTTCGAGCTCATGGATTGTCACGGCGAGCACGTTGAGCGGCCCGAGGAATTTCGACCTGCCCTCGAACGTGCACTGAGGGCCGGCAAGACCGCGCTTGTCAATGTCGTCGGCGATCGCACGATAGGCCATCCGAGCCTTGGCGGAAATCTGCTCGGCTCGACCCGAGTGTAGCAAATTCGGT
>Ga0210408_10002656_pt1 | contig 17174 bp, 11 predicted proteins | sample IncBWH4MmetaG_FD_155471 | JGI IMG/M metagenome (GOLD analysis project Ga0210408, IMG submission 155471) | Forest soil microbial communities from Barre Woods Harvard Forest LTER site, Petersham, Massachusetts, United States - Inc-BW-H-4-M | ecosystem: Environmental > Terrestrial > Soil >...
GTCGTTTTCCCAATCGTGATGCCACGAGCTGGGGATGAACCATTAGGTGCATGGAACTCTTCCTGGCTGAGAATTTCCCGCACTACTGCCATATCGAGTTTGAGATGCAACGACAGCAAGGGAACGTTCTCGCTTGCTGCGACGATTTGGCTGACCACCGGCACGGCGACGGAGCTCAGGACGAATGTCGATTCGTCGCAAAGGTACGTCGTTCCGGCAAGGGTTATGCGCTTTCGCCCTTGAACGAAGACGGTGAGGCTGGGCTCAAACATTGCGGGATAGCAAGCACTCGGTGCAGTTCGGTGGTACAGGGTGAGGCTTTGTATCGCGGTTGCATGGGCTCCTGCGTTCAGAGTGTGGGCGACAATCTTGCGACGGAGTTCTTCCCTCAATTCACCTACGCGTGGAGACTGCTCTTTGTTTGTAATCTTCTGATTTCCCGCGTGTATCACGACCTGCTCCTTTGTGGATCAAGAATAGCGCTGAATCGGGAATAGATCTGCACGAAATCGTAGGGAGCGACAGGAATAGGCAATGAATCGGAAGGATCAGGATACCGGTTCGACGACCCTTGACCTTAGCCTTGGGGATGAGAGAAACACCCCCGAAGGAGACACAATGCAGAAACGCAAACTCGGAAGCAACCTGGAAGTATCGGCGATCGGACTCGGCTGCATGGGAATGAGTTTCAACTTAGGTCCCGCCATGGACAAGAAGGACGGGATCTCGCTGATTCGAGCGGCAGTCGAACGCGGCGTCACATTCTTCGATACCGCAGAAATCTACGGTCCATTCACTAACGAAGAACTTGTGGGCGAAGCTCTAGCTCCCTTCCCTGGCAAGGTGGCGATCGCAACGAAGTTCGGCTTAGAGCCGAATCCTGCCGATGGAGGCAAGTGGAGCAGCTTCAATAGTCGCCCTGAGCACATCAGGAAGGTCGCGGAGGCGTCGCTCAAGCGGCTCAAGGTGGATGCGATCGATCTGTTCTACCAACATCGTGTCGATCTAAACGTGCCGATCGAAGAAGTGGCGGGAGCGGTGAAGCAGCTCATCCAGCAAGGTAAGGTTAAGCACTTCGGCCTTTCTGAAGCAGGAGCGCAGACGATCCGTCGCGCACATGCGGTTCAGCCGGTCGCCGCACTTCAGAGCGAGTACTCGCTCTGGTGGAGGCAGCCGGAAGAAGTGGTGTTGCCGACGCTTGAAGAACTCGGGATCGGATTCGTTCCATTTGCTCCGCTTGGTAAGGGTTTTCTGACAGGCAAGATCAACGAAGATACGAAGTTCGATAACACGGATTTCCGCAACACCATCCCACGCTTTAACCCGGAGAACCGTAAAGCTAACCAGGCGTTGGTTGATCTGCTCAGCAAATTCGCGGAACAGAGGAAGGTGACACCTGCTCAGCTCGCGCTTGCTTGGCTGCTTGCCAAGAAGCCGTGGATCGTTCCGATTCCAGGCACAACCAAGCTGCATCGCCTTGAAGAAAACCTCGGAGCGGCGAACGTCGACCTTACACCTGAAGACCTCCGTGCCATCGAAAGTGCCTCCTCGAACATCAGGATCGAAGGGGCTAGGTATCCGGAATGGGTTGAGCAGACGACCGGACGGTGAGTGGCGTTTTGGGTGAACTCGAAGTAAGGAGAGAACAATCCCTTATGTGATCGCGAAGCTGTAGCCATGACCGTTGGATTGCTGGCGCCAAGGCGACTTCCCATTACTAATCGCGTCCTGGAAGCCGGATAGCTTGCGGTTGGCCGACCACCCGGAAGTTGGCGGGCTAGATGCCACGGCGAAGGTAAGAGGAGTCCGCAAGACGCGACACGAACACTTTGTTGCTAACGAAAAAGAGAAATGTACCTCATGTTTTTTTCACCACCTCCTCAAGGCTAGTGCCGAATTCCTTGAGGGTTCTCCGTCGTCTCCCACTTGATCCACTTCAGATCGAGTACAAAGATCGAGTAAAAGACGGGAACCAAGAGCAAGGTGATGAAGGTAGCGGCGGCAAGTCCGCCGATCTGGGCATAGCACAAAGGTTTCCAGAGCGGGCCACCTTCAAGCGCGAGAGGAAATAGGGCAAGGATTGTCGCGCCAACGGTGATCATCACAGGTCGAATACGCTCAATCCCGGCATCGGGAAGAGCTCGCTCAAGCGGCTCCCCCTTTTCGTGCATCTCCTCAATGAAGTCGAAGAGCACGATCACATGGCTGACGATGACCCCGATGAGACTGGCAACCCCAAGAAATGCCATGAAGCCGAAGGGCGTCCCCATGATCGCCAGGGCGATCAACGCGCCGATCGCTCCGTACGGTGCGGCCGCAAACACAAGTAACGGCTTGACGGCATTCTTGAATTGCACAAGCAAAGCCAGGTAAATGCCAAGGAGAGAGATGAGGAGAACGACGGCGAGATTCAGGAATCCGTCGTCCTGCTTCGCTTTCTCGCCAGCGATCTGCAATTGATACCCGGGCGGGAGGCTATTCTGAAGATCCTTTAGTTTCGATTGGATCGGTCCAAGAACTTCCGACGCGAGGACTCCGGGCGACGGAAAGCACAAGATCGAAATGGTGCGAAAATGCTCGCGTCGCCGTATCCGACCTGTTTCAAGAATATTCCTCACGCTCGCTACAGAGAGTAGAGGAACTCTAGTGTCCTGCTGCGAGGAATAAACATAAAGACCCTTGATCTGCGACAACTGTGCACGGTCCTGCGGGCGCAGGCGGGCGACAATCGGAATACTCTTGTCCCCTTCTTTGAACGTGCCAACTGGTGCTCCGCTGATCGCCGCTGCGGACGAGTTGGCTACATCAGCGTTCGTGATTCCGACCACGTTCGCGCGGTCCGGATCAATCTCAATCTTTACCTGTGGGCTGTCGGGAGCCCAATCATCCCTCAGCACCGCAACTCCGTGTGACTGTCCTACAACATTCATGACTTGCGAAGCTAGCGTCCGAAGCGTTTGTATGTCCTGGCTTTCCGTGCGGGGGTCGGTGTCCGCCTGACCCGAGATGAGTATTTCCACGGGAGTTTCGACGGGATTGGTTTGCAGTTGCCGGACGGTGATCCACGCACCCGGCACATTTTTGTTCAATGCGGCTTGCAAAGGTCCGATCAGTTTCGGGGTGGCCTCTTTGTCGCTCACCTGAACAATGACTTGCGCATAGTTTGTCTGGGGAGCTTCGGGAGAGATGGAGAACCAGAAACGTGGTCCACCACCCCCGATGAAACTCGTCATGGAAGTAAGGAGATGCTTTCCCGATTCCTCCTTTGAGACCGTTTTCGCCGAACCTTCCACAATCTGACGGACGACCTGCTCCGCCGTCACTGCAGCGTCGCTTGTCGCCGTCAAGGGCACATCGTTCGGCAGCCAAATATCGAGGTAAAACCAATATTGGACGTCTTCGGGAAAGAACTGTTGCTTGAGGTGCGAAGCTACGAGCCCGCCAACCAGCAAGAAAAGAAAGGAACCTGCCAGCACCAGCCATCGGTGCTGAATGGCCCGGCCTACCAAGCGGTTGTAGAAACCATAGAAACCGCGCTGGCGCTTTTCCTCTACTGTTAGCTCTTTCTTTTTTGGTGGCCTCTGGATGTAGTAACCCAGCAGCGGAACGAAGGTCATGGCCACGACCAGAGCGCACAGCAACGCCGCTGTCATGACGATGGGAAGACTCCTAAGAAACTCTCCGGTGTTCCCGGTGAGCATAAGGAAAGGCAGGTAGGCGATGATGTTCGTCAGCGTTGCGAAAAAGATGGCGGCCGCCAGCTTGGTTGGACCCAGCCATGCCGCAATGTCACGGGACAAGCCCGCAGCGAGGCCGCGCTTGATGCCGTCACCCGCCACTACGGGTACGTCTACGAGCAGGCCCAGCGCAATGATCAACGTGGCCACCGACACCTGTTGCAAGTCGATTCCCAGCATGTAGGAAACGCCGAAGGTCATGCCGAGCGTAATCGGAATGGCCAGGGCCATGATGAGCGCCAGGCGCCATTCCCAAAATCCAATCAAGGAAACCACGACGACTAGGATGATCGCTTCGTACAAAGCCCGCAGGAATAGACGAATGTTCTCTTTGACCTGCAGTGGCTGGTCGGAGGTGTGCGCGATGATCAGGTCGGGTGGCAAAATCTTTCTGAGTTGAGCAAGCTTCTGGTCGACGGATTGACCAAACGTTGCGATTTGCCGCTGGTCGCGCATGTAGATCGCAAGCGTAACCGCACGACTACGCAGCCATTGCCCCTTCGGATCCTCCCAGGTGTAGTAGTTCAGGTATTGAGCGGGACTCTGGTAGCCGCGACTGATTTCGACCAGGTCACGGAGATAGACCGGCGCGCCAACCGATGACGTGGACACGGCAACATCACCAATCGCGTTGATGTTTTGGAATTGACCAGAGGGGTTAAGAATCACCTGCTCCTGCCCGGTCTCAAACGCGCCGCCGGGAGCAATGATGTTACGAGCACTCAGAACGCTTCCGAGAGCCGCTGGTTGCAGCCCGTACGCAGCTAGCCGATCCTGCGCGTATTCAAGATAGACCGCCTGCGGCAGTACCCCTCGTCTTTCCACCTTGGACGTTTCTGGCGCACCCTGAACCGTGCGAGCGACCAGGTCCGAGAAGTCGTCGAGATCGGCATAGCTGTATTTGTCGCCCGCGACCTTGGCCAATTGCTCGCGAATTTCCTGAGGATCGCGAACGATGATTGGGTCCCAGGCGTCGGGATGCAAATCTGATCGCTGTAGCCGCGTCTGAAAGAAAGTCCGGAGGAAGTTACGGATTGATGCGTCGTTTGCGGTCGAGACACCATCTAGAGCGATAAACCCGCTTCCCTGAATCAGCTGCGATGCCCTTAGAATCCCCGCTCGCTCTGCCTGCACCTCGAAGAGGTGCCCGGCGTCCTGTATTGTCTTGCTCAAGGAAAGAGATTGAGGAAAGGAGTAGACAATGGTGATCGGTGCACCTTGCTCCTTGGATTTCTTTGCGGCCCGCGCAGTCTGAATCGCCGATTCAATCCCTCGTGCGCGGATGTCGATCTCGACCGCATCTGCTTTTGGACTGGCAATGGTCAGCATGAGCGCGGCGGTGTCTCCAAAATCACTTTGGAACGAGATGGGGCCAGCGCCTCGCGGGAGTTGGCTGTTCAGTGCGTTCAGCTTGAGGTTGATGTCGCTGAATTGTCGCTTTACGTCCGAGATTTCCTCGGCAAGCTGCACGTAAACGTAGGCGTAACCGGGAATGGTGACAGAACGGATTCCGTAGTCGGCAGCCGTTCCGGGATGGATGGTCTTATTTTCAGCGACGGCGTCTTCAATCGGACGGGTAACAAATTGCTCGACTTGCTGCGCGGTCGCACCGGCCCACGAACAGGAGGCCACAGCTACTCTAACCGGAATGTCAGGATCTTTTCGTTGTGGCATGGAATGGTAGCCGAACCAGCCCCAAACGAGGACACCAACGAGCAGAACCCAAGAAACCTGCGGGTGCTCAACGAAGAACCTAGGGAGGTTATGTGTTTTCTCGATCCGATCCTGATCGCTTCTGTGTGCCATTGGCTCATTTACCTAAGGAATGACTTCGATGGGTTCTCCGTCGGTCAAGAGTTGGGCGCCGACGGCAATCACCTTCTCCCCGGGCTGCACTCCCACGACGGCAATCGAACTCTCGTGGGTCGCGCCCAACTGCACTTCGCGCAGACTTGCTGTCCATTTGCCGGCGCGTTCTTGCGCTACCATCACCGCAAACCGACCGGGTTTCGAAAGATATGGAACGATGGCGCTAAGGGGCACGGAGGGAACGGGAGGTTGCGGAACGCCACTGAGGCTGATGGACGCAATCATCCCCGGTTTCAACGAACCTGAATGGTTCGATACGGTCACTTCTACGTTGAAAACGCGGTTCCGTTCGTCCGCACTTGGCGAAATACTGGTCACCCGCCCTTGATACTCTTTCGGGTCATCCTGCAAGCGAATCGTGAACTCTTGTCCCAGATGTAGGTGCCTCAATGTGTAGTCCGGCACTCCAAAGCTAACTTTCACTGCGCTCGTATCGGCAATCGCGAAGGCTGTTGCCGCGGGTGAGGCTAGATTTCCCAACTCAATGTTTCGCGTAAGGATGTATCCGGAGAATGGCGCCTTGAGGTCCGAATCATTCAGAGCCAATTGTGCTTGATGCAAGACGGCGTTGGTCTGGTTCACAGCGGCCAGTGTGGAATCAAACTTGGCTTGCGCCTGGTCAAAATCAGGTCTGGTTAGGCTCTGTGTGGCGTAAAGGGCCTTCGCACGCTCGTAGTCCTGTCCGGCCTGGACGTGTTGTGCGGTAGCTTGACTTACCTGGGCTTCTGCCTGGTCAACCTGATTCTTCAAGTCCTGCTGGCGAATCCGCGCAAGGACAGCTCCGAAGACAACATAGTCCCCTGTGCCCAAATCTCGGCGACGTCCATCTGCGCCTACTACTTGCTGAATGCTTGTTACGTAGCCTGAAGACTTGAATGACAAGCTGGCTTGTGCGAAGGGCACGATGGATGCCGAGTAGCGGAGACCTTCAGGAGATGTGTATGAAGTTACCTCCGCTAGACGAACAGGTGTCGGAGATTTCGCGGGGATTTGCGTATCTCGATGACAGCCAGTTATCGCTGCCATCAGCGCACAAAGTCCGGCCCATTTTGACATTCGACCTCTTCGGACGGCACGTACAGCGACCTTCATGGCACTACTCCTCACCCAATGCGCGTTCGAAATCTGCTCGCGCTTGCCAAAAAGCAAGTAAACCCTGCCGATACTGATCCTCGGCACTCGCAACCGAGGACTGTTGCTGCAAGAGATCGCTCAACACAATCGCCTGGTGCGAATAGGCGTCCATCTGGTTGCGAAGTTTTTCGGCTTCCGCGTCTCGTGCGGCCTGTGCTGCGGTGAGCAGTTCCCGCGCTTCCCGGAGCCGCCGAAACGATGAGTCCACCTCCTGTAGAACCTGCTCTCTCACATTGTCGATGGAAAGTTGCGCCTGCTCTTCCGCATCAACCTTCTGGGCAATGTTGTGGCGCTTCTGCCCCCAATCCCAGGGTTGCCAAGTCAACAGCACGCCGACTGCGCCGACGTTCTGCGGGAGAAACGAGATATTCGGGGTCGTAAGGTAGTTCGCCTGGATCGAAACGTCCGGAATGTACCGGGTCCTTTCGATTTTCGTGTCTAACGCGGCTCTTTCCTTCTTGATCGTTTCGGCCTTAATCTCGGGCCGCATCTCGATTGCGACTTTTCTTGCTTGTTGCAAGCCCGATTCCTCGGGGAGAGAAGCGGGAACCATTTCGACGGTGAACTCCTCCAGGAGGTCGCGGCCGAGCAAACGGTTCAGCGCCTCCTTCCGGTCCGCCAGCGCATCTTCGGTGACGGTAAGTTGATAAAGAGCTTTTGTGCGTTGAGCAGTAATACGGAGGCTATCGGCTTTCAGCACAGCCTCTTGTTGTAGGCGTCGAGCGGTGAGCTGCTGTAACTCTTGAAGGTAGGCAAGCAAAGCGCGCTGCGATTCGACCTCGCTCTGGGATTGCAAGATGGCGTAGTAGGCATGCCGAACCTCGTTCACAAGCACTTGCTGATGTTCCAGATAAGACTGCTGACTGAGCTCCGTGGCTAGTCTCTGCTGTCTGATGGAGAGGTCGATTCGAAGCAATTGGGTAAGAGGCTGGGTTACGGTGACGGAGGCAATTGCAACAGGACGAGCTGGGGTGTGAATTACGGAGTCTTTCGCTGGAATCGGACCTGTTGCCGGAAACGTTCCGAGCGTGCCAGATTTAATTGTGAAGTCCAGCGGAGTGAGAAGTTCCGATCCGAGAAAGTACGTATCAAAGCGTGGATAGAGCTGCGTCCTGGCTTCGCTAAAAGCTTCTTTCTGCTTATGGATTTCGAGTCCGGCCTGTTTCAACTCTCGGTTGTGCGATCGCGCCAACTCGATCGCTTGATCCAAGGTTAGGACGTTCTCGGTTCGCTCTTGCCCTGGCGCCGCCATCGCCAACGTCAATGACGTGATGGCCACCAAGAGACAATTGCGTATCAAGTTCCTTCCGTTCATTGGCCCTCTCTGCCTCGGGCACGACAAATGACTTACGAGGTTTCATAATGGTAGACGATATGGCATATATTGTCTATTTCGTCTAGCCAGCCAAGACGGTTTTTCAAGCCATGATGGCTTCTGGGGAGCCCTGATTTCACACAGATGACTATCGCGTGGCATGATTGGTGCGTGAAAGTGCCTGGAAGGAACAAATCCGAAGACACGACAGAGAAGATTCTCGTTGCGGCCATACAGAGGTTTAGCAAGTTCGGTTACCGCCGCACCTCGATCAACGATGTCGCCGAAGAAGCCGGATTGGCGCGCGCCACGGTCTACTTGTATTGGAAGAGGAAGCAGGACCTTTTTGTGGCTGGGCTGGAGCGATTTAACTCGCAATCTTGGATCCTGGCCGAAACCGCCGCTGCGAAGAAAGGGTCTGCCGAAGAACGAATTCTCGCAACTGTCATGGCGCAATACGGCGCGACTTCCGACATCGTCCACGGCACAGCAAGCGGCCATGAGCTCTTTCAGGCAAACCTTCAGCTCGGACGGGCTGTGGTCGAGGAATGCCTGCGCCATGGCGAGAGACTCCTGACCCGCCTCGTGCAGCAGGGCATTCGAGACGGCGAATTCAAACCGCGCCAGTCCTCGGTCCGCTCTGCAGACGTAGCGCACATCATCGTTAGCTTTGCGCAGAACTCGCTGCTTGAGCGGCGTCATACCCCCTCCTCGTACCGGAAGAATTTGCGCAAAACAGTGAATTTCGTTCTGGATTCGATTCGCGCATAAGCGTCGACGAGGAGAACAACGCACCGGGTAGACACTTCCCTTTCCCGCTCCTTTGAAGCAGTTGCCACGCATACGCCGACGACTCCCTACGCTATGACCCCCGCCTCCGTCCACGCGAACCGTGGACCCGGTCGCGTAAGTTGTCATCAAGAAGAGAACTGCCTTAGCGATGTCGTCTGGTTGACCTATCTTGCGCACTGGCAACTTTGCGGCCGTGCTTTCAAACATTTCTCTACGTTTCTCTCGAGGCAAGTCGTCCCAGATCGGAGTCTCGACGATCCCCGGCGAGACAGCGTTGACGCGGACCGGTGAGATACCCGTGTTAGCCTTGGCCGCCTGCTCGGCAGGCAGACGCATAATGCTATACATATAGCAGCACAAAAGCCCCTGATAAGGGCGAGGTCGGTGGTTCAAGTCCACCCAGGCCCACCATTTCATTCAGCGACTCAGCAGCCAGGCTGGAGTCTGGAGTTGGAACCTCCAGCAGACCCTGGTGCACACCCACTTCAAGAATTCCGTCCGCAGGTGTGTCGAGTGGTGACTAGCGTTTTTCCGCAGACACTGGATCCAAGAATGGCTTAGCGAGTGCGTCCTGAGAAGACGCGTCCTCTACGATTTCGACAGTAGACCCGTTGCGAACCGGCCGTTTCGGGAGGGCGTCGACAAGGCGTTGCGTATACTCGTGTCGCGGCGAATCGAGGATTTGTTGAGGTGACCCGGATTCAACGATTTGACCTTCATATAAGATCGCTACCCGGTGACACAAATTAGCCAGCGACAGAAGATCATGGGAGATATACAAAATAGCCATATTGAGTTCGCGATTGAGACGCGCCAGAAGCCTCAGAATTTCAGCCTGCGTTATGGTGTCAAGGGCGCTGGTCGGTTCATCAGCGATGAGCAAGGAAGGCCGGTGCAGTATGGCCATTGCGATGATCACCCGTTGAGCTTGACCCAAACTCAGCTGCGAAGGTTTGCGTTTCAAGAAATCCTTATCATTCGGCAAACGAACGCTCGTCAATGCGGCTCGGATCGCTTCGAGGCAAACTGCCGCCGACGCGTTCGCATGCGAATGCCAAGCCTCTTTCAACTGCGTACCGATGCGAAGAACCGGATTGAGCGAGGTTAATGGGCTCTGCAAAACAATACTTACATCCCGGCCACGCAAGGCCCGTAACTCCCCGTCTCTCTTCGACAGAAGGTCCTGACCTCTGAAGCTTATTTGGCCTCGAACTGTGCCCCCCTTCAAAGGAAGCAGGCCGAGGATGGCGAGTGCAATAGTGCTTTTCCCGGAGCCACTCTCTCCGACAAGGCCAAGGATCTCGCCCGGTTCGACATCCAAAGAAATATTGCGCAGCACTCCGGATTTGGCCGGGTAGTCGACTGAGATCCGAAGGTCAAGCAGCGGTGAACCTGCGGTCACTTCTGCGCTCCAAATTCTCCGCTCGGCTTGAACCGCAAAACATCTATGTTCCAAAACGCCGGAGGATTTAGAACCGCCGGTGCGGCGCCGATAATGCTCGTCGAAACCGCGGTTAGCACGTCTCGGTTAACCAGGTAAATAAACGGCTGCTGCTCATAGATAATTTGTTGCACGCGATCGAAACTTTCCTTGCGCTTTATGTCCGTGAGCGCTGTGGCCTGAGCACGCATCAATTTATCTACCTCCGCTTCCCACGCTGATGCTGGAGCCTTTTGGCCCGGATTCCATTGATGGTTTTCACCGGAACTCAACCACACGGTCATCTGGCCATTGGGATCAAGATCGGTGTTGACGAGGCCCAACAAACAGGCTTCGTAGTCGAACGTGCGCGTCATTCGCTCGATCAGTGACGGAAAATCCAAGGTTACGACATTCATCTTGATGCCGACGTGCGACAAATCGTCCTGGAGCATCACGGCGATTTTCTCGCGAACAGCATTACCTGAATTTGTGACCAGGGTGAACTCCACGCGGTTTCCAAGCTGGTCTCGTAATTCATTATTTGAATAGCGGAAACCGGCCTGGGTCAATAACGAGAGAGCGCCCTGCGGGTCATGCTTGGGAGCGGGTAACGCGGAATTAAACCAAAAACGGTTTGCAGGCGAGACTGGCCCATAGGCAGGCTTCGCGTAACCACCGAATACGATGCGGCAGATGTCGTCGCGATCGATTGCGGCGGAAATCGCTTTGCGAAATTGAGCGGAGCGAAACCAGGCCTTCTTGTATTCGGGCAGCGGCGCGGTGGTTACTTGATTGAACCAAATATGATCTGAGTCCAGGCCTGCTCCGGCATTGCGCGCCACGTTGGCGTCTTCTTTTTGCAGACGAAGATAGGATTCGGAATCGAGGCGGTTGATTAATTGCAATTCGCCGCGCCGGAAGCGAAGCAATTCGATGTCCCTGTTTCGTTGGATATCCAAGTGCAGCCCGTCGAGATACGGGAGCGGATGGCCTTGCCCATCATGTTTCCAGTAATTGGGGTTGCGTTTCAGCTCAACGTAAGAGCCGGCCTTGTACTCTGAAACATAGAAAGGACCGAGCACCGCCATCTCCTTTTCGGGCGAGTGCGCCGATAAAATAGCGACTTGGTCCAGGAGTTGTTCCAAACCGGCCACGGGCGCTGGAAATGTGATCACCACCTCGGTAGCGGATGGCGTTTGCACACCAGTGGCGCCTTCACCCGAACGAAATGCGTCACCCGTCGCTGAGTGAATTTGCGGATCCATGAGCATTTTGATCGTGTAAGCAACGTCTCCGGAGGTGAAAGGAGCGCCGTCGGAGAAGTAGAGTCCCTTGCGAAGGTGCAGAGTGATTGTGCGGCCGTCTTTCGATATGCGCCACGAAGTCGCGAGGGCGGGTTCCAGGGCTTGGGTCTGGCGATTCAAACGAATGAGAACGCCGCCGGTCAAATAGCGAATATTTTCGGAAGCTTCGTCATCGACCAGGATGGGATTGAAAGTTTTGGGCTCGCCGTGGAGGCAGAAATGAAGGACGCCGCCGGATTGTGCGCGTGTCACCGGTACGACGAGAAAAATGGCGAGAACAAATAGATGCCTAAGTGTGCGCAGCATCAGCCGAGTTCCTCCTGAGACGGCAAGATGACTTGGAAACAGATCACCACTATCGTGAGCATTGCCAGCGGAGCGAGCCGGCCTGGGTTCGAGCTGACCGCGGAAAAGTCCTCGAGTCCCCGGAGCAGATTGCCCCACGAGGGAATGGGCTCGCTTACGCCCAAGCCCAGCATGCTGAGAGTGGCCTCCGTCAAAATGAAAACGGGGATAGACACCCAGAACTGCGCAAGCAACACCGGCCGGAGATTAGGGAAAATCTGGCGGAAAATCATGCGCGTCGGTCCGCAGCCGGTGGAGCGGGCCAGGAGCAAGAAATCGGAGTTGCGAATGTCGCGCGTCGCCGCGCACACCACGCGCAGAGACGCGGGCCAACCGAGCAACCCGAGGATCAGAAATGTGGCAATTACGGAAAGAAGCGGGGCCAGGTCCAATGGCAACATGGCACGTAGCGCAATCAACACGAAGAGTAGTGGCGCGGCCATCGACAAATCCGCGATACCGAGAATTGCTCGTTCCGACCATCCGCCGAGAAGTCCCGCAGTTCCTCCAAGGACTCCGGCAATGAGTGTGGACAGCAAAGCCGCCGCAGGAGCGAGAAGCAGCGACACTCGCGTGCCATAAACTAGACGCGAGAAAAGATCCCGGCCAAGTCCGTCTGTGCCAAGCAAGTGGATGGCGGAAGGAGCGGCGTTGGGGAGCTCGCGGAACTGGTGGGCGTACGAATAGGGAGTGACAACCCCCGCCGCGATCGCAAGCAAGACAATCGCGCACAGCAAGAACGCAGCGACCTTTCGCAGGGCTTTTCGCACGCTCATATTTGCCTCGCGATGAGCCTGGAGGAGTAGTCTGCTAAAGAGTTGCACGCGACAGTAATTAAGGTTACGACCAAAGTCAGATTCATGATGAGCGGCAGGTCGCGATTAATGGCGGCAAACCAAGCGAGCTGGCCGATTCCGGCGGAATCGCTCAAGGCTTCGATCGGGACTGCAGTGCCGAAACCCAAGCTGGTCGAAGTACCCAGAAGCGCAACGAGTGTGGCTATGGAGGGAGCGAGGATGTGGCGCAGGAAGATGCGGGACCTCGCAATTCCCCTGGCCTTTGCGGCGAGAACGTGCGGCTGCCCGGAGGCGTGAGACAACAGGTTGTGAATGAAGCGGAACAACTTCGGGAACAGCACCACCGCAATCGCGAGAAAAACCGGCGCGCGAAGATAGACGAAGAGTAGGGCGACAATGGCTGCGGGCAGGGAAAGCACGAACCCGCTGATTAATGTGCAAGAGAGGTCGAAAAACCACCCGCCCACCAGCCATCTAAGAGCGGCCAACGCAAAGGCCGCCGACCATGCGATGAAAACGGCCAGCGACACCGATCGCAGGGTGACCTGAAATCGCTCCGCCAAGAGTTGTGCAATGGGCCGGTGGAGAGACTCGGAATTCCCGAAATCACCGTGAACCGCGGCGCGCACGTATTCACCGTAGTATCGAAACAGATTGGAGTCTTGCCGATGCTGGCTGCGCATCCATTCCACGCTGCCCTGGCTCAGCCGCGGATCCAACTCGCGTTCATCCGTCCCATATCCTGGCGAATAGCGAACCAGAGTCGCGGCGAGGAAGCCCCCCACGAGCGTGAGCAGCATCAATGCGAGGAGTCGACGCAATAGGGTTGCGAACCATTTGGTCGTCTGGGAGAGGCTCATGAGTGCCGAACACCTATCAACGGTTCTCAATTCCTGCCTTTAGCCGGCAATCGGTCCGATTCTTCAAACTGCTTGTAGTGCAACTCTTTGGAGAGATACATCCTCTGGTCGGCTTCTGCCAAGAGTTCCTCGACCGTCGAGCCGTCGCCGGGATGAAGAGCGCAACCGATGCTCAGACTCACTACACTGCTTCCGCACGCGGTTTGAGCTGCCGCTTCCACAGCGTGCTGCAATCGTCCTTTCAAATCCGCGATACCGTCGGTTGTGCACTCAGGAAGCACAAACACGAACTCATCGCCGCCCAATCGACCGACTTGATCGTATTCTCGGCACGCGGTTTTCAAGTTTTGCGCCACTTCCTTGAGGAGCTTGTTGCCAATGAGGTGGCCAAAATTGTCATTCACCTTCTTAAAGCCGTTCAGATCGCACATCAAGACAGCCAGGGGTTTGCCGCCACGCACAGAGCGCGAGAGCTCTCGTTCCAACTGCACGCAAATAGACCGTGCATTGGGGAGCCCGGTCAGGAAATCGGTGCTGGCAGTATCTTCGGCATGTTCGAATTGAAGCGCGTTTTCCACCGAAAGTCCGAGCTTGGAACTGGCGGCGAGCAGCAAGCGCAGATGGTCGTTCGTAAAGCCCTGTTTCTCACGAAGGTACAAGGTCAATACGCCGGCCACCTTCTCCCGCCCTTGCAGCGGGATGGAAAGAGCGGACTGAAGAATGCAAATCCGCCTGGGATCTCCGAGGTACTTTGTCTCCGATGCGGGATTGCCATTTAGAATGGGTTTCTTGTTTTGCGCCACCCAACCAGAGATGCCTTGTCCCAGAGGGATTTGCAGCGAAACAAATAGTTCGTAATCAATTCCGTGGGCATACTTGGGCACGAGCTTGTTGTCCTGGCAGATGAAGAAAACGATCGAATCGTGCGGGATCATTTCTTTCAGCCGAACTGCGACTACGGAGAGCGTCTCGCGTAGGCTAAGGGAGTTGCCAAGCGTCTGCGCCAATTCAAAGAGCAGTTGTGCCTCTTGTCGTGCCGACACGATCGATGCAAGGAACGACGTGGCGCGGACTTCCGCGGGATTGGGTAACTCGGCGAACCCGGCCGAGGGCACGACTTGCCGCCCCGCCTTGGCCACGTGATCGTCGTAGCGTGGCGACTCAACCGCGTTCCTCACCACTGACTCAAGCTCCTCATAGCGCCTTTCAATGCATTCGACCACGCGCGCGTCATAACTCCGGCCACTTTCAGACCGCAAATGTTTCATTGCCTCTTCAGGCGACAATGCGCGGCGGTAAGGGCGTTCCGACGTTAGTGCATCAAAACAATCCACCACCGAAAGAATGCGAGCGCCAATGGGGATCTCCTGCCCCTGCAGGCCGTCGGGATAACCGCTGCCATCCCATTTTTCATGGTGAGAGCGCACGATGGGCACGACTGGGTAGGGGAATTGCACGCGATTCAGGATTTCCGATCCAACCGCGGGATGGATCTCCATCTTTTCGAATTCTTCTGGGGTGAGACGCCCGGGTTTGGAAAGGATATGCTCGGGTACCGCTAGTTTGCCGATGTCATGGAGCAAGGAGGCGGCGCGAATGGCATTCAGCTCGGATTCGTTCAGACCAAGGTCTTTCCCGATCTGCACAGCATACGTCTGGACTCTTTTCAAGTGGTCATGCGTCGTGTGATCCTTGGCCTCGATGGCAAGAGAAAGCGCTTCAATAGTGCGCAGGTGCAGAGCCGCTATTTCTTCCGTATGCTTCTTTTCCCCTTCCAGGCGATCCAGATAGGTGCGATAGGATCGATAAATCCAGTAGACGATCGGGAGCACGAGAATGGCGGCTTGCCAGCTAAACAGTCGATTGATGACGCTCACGCCACCAGCGATGAGTGCTCCCAGCAAATAATAGGGGAATGACCAAAGATAACATTCTTTCCATACGCGAATGGGGTTCCTGCGTTCAGTAATCGCGATAACGCCTGATACAGACATTGTATTTACGGCGAAATAAGTCGTGGAAGCGGCAGCCAACAGCAGCGGCCATTTGAGGCCGAGGCGAGCAGCGTAGAAGCTATGGAAAATAGCGTTTGCTGCAGTGATTGAAATCGCCAAGTTAGCGAAGTTGAATAAAACCTGGATCAGTCTCGGCCGAGGCTTGGCCCCCCAGATAGATTGAATAAGGCCTCCCAGACAGCCCATCAACAGCGTTTCTGGATAGGAAAGGTCCAGAATGCCGACCAGGATGAAGAGGAAATTTGCAGACATGGTCGCCTGAATCCCTGGGAGGCGAACTTTGAAAAGCGAGGCTCCCAAGGCGACCACCATGAAGCAGACGAAGCGCACCCAATCGGCGGATTGCCAATGCAAAAGAGCGTAGGGCAAAAGCGGGCAACCGATCACCAATTGCACGAAGATGAACGCAAGCGCGGGCCAGCCGAGAAACTCCCCGTCCTTGCCAGGAATACTCCAGATTTTCTTCCAGTTCGTCATAGCCGTGCTTGCGTGGTCATTTGAAACCGGACCCCCTTCCACGCTGACTGAGCGAAGATTGACCACTTGGTGCGACCAAACGAACAGTCTTCGGTTGAGATGGGCCCGACCGCGCCTGCCACTCGCTTTAAGCGGCAGATTTACCCAATAGCTTGGAATTCCTGACGGTGTTTGGAAATGGTACTCAGGGAAGGATTTGTCCCAAAAGCAACCCCTCTGGAAGGAAACCAGCGGAGACCCAAAAATATCTCCCGAGTCTGGGCCGAGATCCTGTCCTGGCGTACCTGTCCCTGCCGTCAAAAACTGGCGGCACTTCGGTACTAGTGCGCCCCCACCCCTGTACCATCGACGCAATTTGACCCTGGCCTAAAACTGTCCCTGACGGAAACATCAGATTCTTCTAATCAGTGTCCCTGGGCCCGCGTTCAGTTAGAGGAGACGGTTCGACATGAGCACTTCGAAGGGTCACAGCGTCGGCGAAGGTGGCTTCCTTAAGACAACGACGTGGGGCGCGCTGATTGCCTTGTCACTTGTGGCGGTCACTTGGGGTGTCTCTGGCCATTCTCCATTGGGTCAAGACAATGTGAATGGTAGTCGCGTCGCCTCCGCGCGTCCCGCTGAGAACTCCGCCACGATTCCAGCGAGAAGTGCTATTCAGCACGAGTCTTTCTTCAGCGAAGCCCTAAAGCACGCCTCCAAGCTCAACCCTTTTACCGTCTCCAAGACAGCAACCGACAAGACTGTCGGGCTCTCGGCAAAGGCACAATCGCAACCCAACGAACCGCTGTCGGGCGGAAACGGTCTCAAGCCGGTCTCTCATCTTGCAGACGACAGCCAACCTCCTACCCTTGGAGCCCAAGAGTCTGATGAAGCCAAGGCAGCCGCCCTGGCGCGTAAAATCTCCCCTGATCTCAAGAGCGTAAAGCCGGAAGCTTCGGTGGACGTCATCGTTCAATTTCGCCAGCCTCCGACAGCCGCCGACTTGATGGGCGAGGACGTCAACAAAAGGGCGGAGCTGCCGCTGGTAAAGGCCGAGCTGGTATCCGTAAAAGGCGCGAATCTGTCCAGCCTGGCCTCTCATGCCCACGTCGCCTATATCTCCCCCG
>Ga0210408_10002657_pt1 | contig 17169 bp, 14 predicted proteins | sample IncBWH4MmetaG_FD_155471 | JGI IMG/M metagenome (GOLD analysis project Ga0210408, IMG submission 155471) | Forest soil microbial communities from Barre Woods Harvard Forest LTER site, Petersham, Massachusetts, United States - Inc-BW-H-4-M | ecosystem: Environmental > Terrestrial > Soil >...
TGCAGGCCACTCCCGTCATCGGGGTCGCCGATATACATGCCCGGCCGCTTGCGCACGGCATCGAGGCCCTTCAACACCCGGATCGATTCCGCGCCATATTCGATTGGAATGGAATGCTCAGTGTCGGCGATCGATTGCCGGGCGGTTTCTGTCATGTGAAGCCTTCGAGGATGTCCCGAATCAGCGGCGCAAGATGATGGGCTGAATCAGGTTATTTGTGCCATGAAAGACGCCATGCGCCTAGCGCAAAGTCTCCGTCAGCAAACTACTGAATAAATAGGACTTTTTTACTGTTTTTCAAGGTGTTCAAAAGCCTGCTCGGAGGGCTTTGAAAAGCGCGATTCGAGAGCTGATTCCGCCCTCCAAAAGTGCGGATTTTTGCATCTTGTTTTGACCGTGAATGGCAGCGGCGCGCGGACCTGCTAGAGAAGGCTCGCCTTGAGTTTTCTCGCGCCCACGGAGGCTGGTGCTGTCTTTGCCTTCAGATCGATATCGGCCGGACATTGACGGCCTGCGGGCCATCGCCGTGATGCTGGTGGTGTTCTATCACGCGTTTCCGGACGCCATGCCGGGCGGGTTTGTCGGCGTCGACATCTTCTTCGTGATTTCGGGCTTTCTGATCACCGGCATCATCGCGCGCGAGCTCGAGCAAAAGCGCTTCAGCCTGCTTGGCTTCTACAACCGGCGCATCCGGCGCATTTTCCCGGCACTGATCGTCGTGCTGTGCACGGTGTTGGTGCTGGGCTGGCTGTGGATGCTGCCGGCGGCTTACACGCAACTGAGTTCCGACGTTTTCGCCAGCGCGGCGTTCTTCGCCAATATAGCGCTGTTGCTGCAATCGGGCTATTTCGACGTCGAGGCCGCAAAGAAGCCGTTGCTGCATCTGTGGTCGCTCGGCATCGAGGAGCAGTTTTACCTGTTTTGGCCGCTGATCCTGATGCTCGCAGCACGGTTGCGGTTGAGCCTGTTCGCGGTCGCCAGCGTCATCGGGCTCGCGTCATTTGCGCTCAACGTGGTGCTGATCGGCGCGCACCCGGTCGCGACCTTCTATTTGCCGTTCACCCGTGCCTGGGAATTGCTCGCGGGCGCAGCGCTCGCCTGCGGCTGGATCAAGCTCAACCAGAGCGCGATCGCAAGCAATTGGCGCGCCGGCGTCGGCATCCTGCTGGTCGCGAGCGCCGCCTCCGTTCTCGATACCAGCAGCGCCTTTCCGGGGTGGTGGGCGGTTTTGCCGGTTTTGGGCGGCGCTCTGTTGCTCTCCGCGCCCGCGGCCTGGGGCTGCCGCCATGTGCTCGCAAGCCCGGTGATGGTTTTTGTCGGCTTGATCAGCTATCCGCTCTATCTGTGGCACTGGCCGCTATTGGTGTTCTTCGCACTGATTAAATTTGCCCCGCTGACGCTTTTGGAGCGCGGGTTGATTGTAGCGCTCAGCATCGTGCTGGCGTGGGCCACCTACCGGTTTGTCGAAATCCCGTTTCGGTTCGGCCGTCCGAGCCCGGCAAGGCTTTACAGTCTGGGCGGGGGTATGGTGCTGATCGCGCTGGCCGGCGGCATCGTCGTCGAGAACCGCGGCTTCGAGTTCCGCTTGCCGGACGAAATCCGCGGCATGACCCAGGTGACGACGCAGTCCTCGAAATGGCGGGTCCATGAATGCCTGATCGATCTCAGCCGTGAGATGTCGTTTGCCGATGATTGCGTCGACCGCGGCCGGCGTCCGCTGATCCTGGTCTGGGGCGATTCGACCGCGGGCGCGCTGATGCCCGGCTTGCGCAAGGCGCAGGAAAGCCGCGCCTTCGGCCTCGCGCAGTTTACCGCAAGCTCCTGCATCCCGGCGCTCAATACCGATGTGGCGGGAGCGCCGAACTGCCGCGCCATCAACGACAAGGTCTTGTCGCTCGTGCGCGAGCTCAAGCCAGATGTCGTGCTGCTGCACGGCACCTGGGACCGCGATCTCGACGGCGTGGCCGCGACCGTCTCGGCGCTGAAGCAGGCGACCAATGCCCGCGTCGTCGTGCTGGGTTCGGTGCCGTGGTGGAAGCGCGGGCTGCCCAACGAGGTGCTTCGCTATTTCATGCTGCATCATCATCTGATCCCGGAGCGGTCGACCCGCGCCGAAGCCGATGGATCGGCCGCAAAACTGCGCGACAAGGTCGTGCCTGCGGGCGCCGAATTCATTTCGGTGTGGGACGTGATGTGCAACGCCGACGGCTGCCTGACGCGCATCGGCGACACCGCCGGCGACATCTCCGCCACCGATCAGGTGCATCTGACCGAGAAGGGATCGGTATTCTTGATTCAATCGATCATCGACCGGATTCTGGGCGGAACCGCCAGCCCTGCCGTGCGCGCGTCGCAGTGACGCTAGCCGCGCCGCGAAATCCGCCCGGCATCGACGTCAAAAATCTCGCCCGGTGCGCCGATCTCGGCAAACGCCGCCGGATCGGCGCCGGTCAGCCAGACCTGCGCGCCGAGTGTCGCTAGTTCATCGAACAACGCTTTGCGCCGGTTGGGGTCGAGATGCGCGACCACCTCGTCGAGCAATAATAGCGGCGTGATGCCGGTCATCTCTGCCACCAGCGTGGCATGCGCCAGCACCAGCCCAATCAACAGCGCCTTCTGCTCGCCGGTCGACGCGTCGCGGGCCGGTATGTTCTTCGGCGCGTAGATCACTTGCAGGTCGGTAAGATGCGGGCCGTCGAGGGTGCGGCCGGCGATGGCGTCGCGCGGGCGACCGTCACGCAGGATCTGCCGGTAACGATCCTCCACGGCCGTGGCGGGTTCGGTCGACAGCGCATTCTCCATCCAGCCGTCGAGCATGATTTGTGCGGAAGGGAAGGCGGAGCCATCACCGCGCGCGCGCAGCATCGCCGCCAGTCTTGTCGCGGTCTGGCCGCGCGTCGCGGCGACCGCGACCGCAAGCTCCGCGGTCTCGCGCTCGATCGCGTCACACCAATGGTCGTCGTAGTTGCGCACCTCAAGGAGCCGGTTGCGCGAGCGCAAGCTCCGATCGAGCGCCGAGACGCGACTTGAATGCTCGCTGTCGATGGCGAGCACCAGGCGGTCGAAGAACCGCCGCCGTTCCGATGCCGCCCCCAGAAACAGCCCGTCCATCGACGGCGTCAGCCACACCATGCGCAAATGATCGCCGAAGGCCGCCGCCGAACCCACCGGCTCGCGGTCGATGCGACAGCGCCTTGTGCCGGCCGACGCCTCGCCCTGCGGCGCGTCGATGCCGGTGCCGAGCGTCGCCAGGCCCAGTGCGCCTTGGACCTCGGCCGACACCGCCCATGAGCCGTCGCCCTGATTGTCGGCGACGTCTTCCAGCGTTGCCCGGCGCAGGCCTCGGCCGGGCGAGAGGAACGAGATTGCCTCGAGGCAATTGGTCTTGCCGGCGCCGTTCGGACCGGCCAGCACCACCATGTCGCCGCGCGTCTCAAGGCCCGCGGCGCGGTAGTTGCGGAAGTGCGTCAGCGTCAGGCGATGGATGCGGGAGGCGGGCATGCGGGCGAAATGTCGATCTTTCCTTCCCTCTCCCCTTGTGGGAGAGGGTGGCGCCTCACGCAGTGAGGCGACGGGTGAGGGGTTCTTACGGCTCGGCGAGCTTTGCGAAAATGTCCTCCAGAACGACGGAAGGTTGTTGCCACACGTCATTGTTCCAGTAGCGCACGGTTCGAAAGCCTTCTGCCATCAGGACCGCGTCTCTCGCTGTGTCGCGCTCGGACGACGCGTGCTGGCTACCATCGATTTCGATGATGAAGCGCCTCTCGAAGCAAACGAAGTCGAGAATAACGTTATGAAAGGGGACTTGGCGACGAAACTTGAAAAGCGCAAGCCGTCGATCACGGAGCAATCGCCACATAGCGGCTTCGGCGTCGGTTGGCTCGCGGCGCATCTTTTTTGCGAAATTGCGGATGCGCTTGGCGGTCGGCCGATGGTGTGGCGTCTGCGGCGCGAACCCCTCACCCGACGCCTCACTTCGTTCGGCGCCACCCTCTCCCACAGGGGGAGAGGGAAGATTCGGGTGAGGCTTCCTCGGAATTGCTACACCCGCATCGGCATCAGCACGTAGAGCGCGTTCTTGTTGTCCTTGTCCTGCACCAGCGTCGGCGAGCCGGGATCGGCCAGTTTCAAGACCGCGACTTCGCCTTCGATTTGGGCTGCGATGTCGAGCAGATAGCGCGAATTGAATCCGATATCGAGCGGATCGGCGGCGTATTCGACCTCGAGCTCCTCGGTGGCACTGCCGGAATCCGGATTGGTCACCGACAGCACCAATTTGCCTGCGGACAGGGCGAGCTTCACGGCGCGGCCGCGCTCGCTCGAAATCGTCGAGACGCGGTCGACCGCGGCCTCGAAATCCTTCTTGTCGACGATCAGTTCCTTGTCGTTGTTCTGCGGGATCACCCGGCCGTAATCTGGGAACGTGCCGTCGATCAGTTTCGAGGTCAGCACCACATTGCCGATGGTGAAGCGGATCTTGCCTTGCGACAATTCGATCGCAACCTCCGCCTCATTGTCTTCGATCAGGCGCTGCACCTCGCCGACAGTCTTGCGCGGCACGATGACGCCGGGCATGCCGGTCGCGCCCTTCGGCAGCGGCAGTTCGACCTGGGCGAGGCGATGGCCGTCGGTTGCGACCGCGCGCAGCGTTTGCGCCTTGGCGCTGCCGGCCGAATGCAGATAGATGCCGTTGAGATAGTAGCGGGTCTCTTCCGTCGAGATCGCGAATTGCGTGCGGTCGATCAGTCGTTTCACGTCGCTTGCGGCAAGCGTAAAGGAGTGCGTCATGTCGCCGGCGGCAAGATCGGGAAAATCGTTTTCGGGCAGTGTCTGCAGCGTGAAGCGCGAGCGGCCGGCGCGGATCGCCAGTACCGAGCGATCGCCGTCGCCCTCCAGCACGATCTGCGCGCCGTCGGGCAATTTGCGCACGATGTCGTAGAACATGTGCGCCGGCACCGTGGTGGAACCGCCGGTTGCGGATTCCGCGGCCAGCGTTTCCGTCACCTCGAGGTCGAGGTCGGTTGCCTTCAGCGACAGCCGCGCATTGTCGGCACGGACCAGCACGTTGCCGAGGATCGGAATGGTGTTGCGGCGCTCGACCACGCGATGGACGTGACCGAGCGATTTCAGCAGTTGCGCGCGTTCGACGGTAACCTTCATTGCATATCCGCCCGATCCCTGGAGATGGAAAAGCCGGGCGGCCCGAAAGGCGCGCCGCGGCATCTGAAACCCGAAAGCCGGATCAGTCCTGGATATGATCAAACCCGCGGGGGGACCGCAAGGTGGCGCGGATGGGGCGCAAGTTCAAGGGAGGGCAGCGCCGTTCCCCACGTTTTGGACCCATCTCCCACCTAAATGGGGAGGTGGGTTTGCGCGCCGGGAGTAAGCCGGGTGGGGGTTATCTCCCCGTCGACAAAATGACCCCCTCCCCCTTGCGAGGGGAGGGAGCAGGCTAGCTTCCTCGGGAGGAAGGAAGACCTATTCCTGCAACTGCCGTTTCAGCGATTCGACCTCTTCGGACAATGCAGTGTCTTTGGCGACCAGCGCCTCGATCTTGCGCACCGCGTGCAGCACCGTGGTGTGATCGCGTCCGCCGAAGCGGCGCCCGATCTCGGGCAGCGAACGCAAAGTGAGCGTCTTCGCCAGATACATCGCAACCTGGCGCGGGCGGACCACGTTGGCGGTGCGGCGCGACGACAAAAGGTCGGAGCGGCTGACGTTATATTGCCGGGCGACCACGCGCTGAATGTCCTCGATCTTGATCCGCTTCGGCTCCTGCGGCCGGATCAGGTCGCGCACCTCGCGCTCGGCCATTTCCAGCGTCACCGGCTGGTTGTTGAGCTTCGAGTGCGCGAGCAGGCGATTGATGGCGCCTTCGAGATCGCGGCCATTATGGGTGATGGTGCGGGCGAGATAGTCCAGCACCGGTTCGGGGACGTCGAAGCTCGCGTGATGCGCCCTCGCTGCCGCGACGCGCGACTTCAGGATTCCAAGCCGCAGCTCCTCGCCGAGCGATCCCATCTCGACCACGAGGCCGCCGGCGAGCCGCGAGCGCACGCGGTCGTCGAGGCTTTCGAGGTCCGAAGGCGGTCGATCGGCTGCGATCACCACCTGGCGGCCGGCATCGATCAGCGCGTTCAGGGTATGGCAGAATTCGGCCTGCGTCGATTTACCTTGCAGGAATTGCAGATCGTCGATCACCAGCACGTCGATGCCGCGCAGCGCTTCCTTGAACGCCAGCGCCGTCTGCGTCTTGAGCGCGGCGACGAAGCCGTACATGAATTTTTCCGCGGTGAGATAGAGCACCTTGCGCTCATTGCCTGAATTGCCGGCCCAGGTCACCGCCTGCAGCAGATGGGTTTTGCCCAGCCCCACGCCGGCGTGGATGTAAAGCGGATTGAACATCACGGGATCGCCGCGCCGCCCTTCGGCCACCTGGCGTGCCGCCGCATGCGCCAGCGTGTTGGACCGGCCGATCACGAAACTGGCGAAAGTGAGGCGCGGGTCGAGCGGCGAGCCGCCGAGCGCATCATGGCTCGCCGACACCGGCGCGATCGCGGTGGCGCGCAATTCGGACGCGAGACGGCCGTCGGAACGCTCGGGCCGACGGGCATCGAGCGGTGCCACGATTTCCTTCACCGGGGTGGCGCAACGCATCGCCGAGCGCACGGTGAGGTCGATCCTGTGCACTTCCGGCATCTCCGCCTGCCAGCAGGAGAGCACGCGCTCGGCATAATGGGCCTGGATCCAACTCTTGAGAAACCGCGTTGGAACCGAGAGGCGCACGCTCTCTTCCTGTACGCCCTCGAGGTCCATCCGTGCAAACCAGCTCGTATAGACGTCTTCGCCGACGCTCGTGCGCAGCCGACCCTTCACGCGTGACCAGCGATCCTGTTCCGTATTCGTCATTGCTAGAAAACTTTTCCGAAAGAGTAATGTTGCGTGGTGAAATCGCCGTGCAGGTTTCTTGCCACGGCGTGACCTCGAGCGAGGCTTCGGTCTTCCAGACATGGCTCGACCGTGCGGCGGGAAATGCCGTCAGGTGTTCGTCAGCGCTGGAAGGGAAACGTTCGCGAGGTCAGCGCGTACTCGGCGCGCCATTGGGCGCTCGCGGCAGCCGCACACCGGCGGCGTCAGTTACAGAATCGTTTGAAGTAAGTGTTTGATCGAATAGCGCGATGTTTCCGTAAAGCATGCAACCTCCCCCCTCACCGCGATCGCTCACGGCAAGTTGTCATCTCACAAGTGTTCTAAGCTCAGCCGCTTCTGAACAAAATCGTTCAGCCGCTACGCCGCTTCGTTCAACCCGTCTGTACTAACCCGCCCGCTTTCAGCTTCGCCCCTCACGGTTGTCGAACGCTTGTGCCTACTTCTCTTGTTCGAAGCGAGCGAGACGCGAAGGCCTCGCCTGAGAAATTTCGACACAACCCAACCGTTCCCATATCGCTATGAGCTTCGGTCCGACAATCGCTTGGAAAGCGTCGCCAACGCGCACACCGCCGCCGATTTGCACGTCCGCCCCGTTTCTAAAACCGCGCTGGTCTCAAGATCGTGGGCGCCGCGAGCAAAATCAAAATTGCACGATGCGCGGCGTCTCGCAATGCATTTGATTAAACAGCCTCGCGCCCAAAAGCGACTCAATCGCCGTCACAGTGGCGCCGCGGGTTGACGGTTCGAAAGCAAGTTTTTGAATCAGCGTGCAGATTCGCGTGTGTCGGGCTCGCTGTCACAATTCGCAAAACGCACCAAAAAAAATTCACAAATGCTTCAAAGCAGGAGCCGCGAAACCGAATTTTTCAAACGCTTCGCTTCGCTATGGGGATAAGTGATTAGCGAAGCGAAGTTTTTCGCGACTGCTCTGGAAGGGTAACTCCCGATAGGGCTGCGCGGGAAATAGTCGCAAGACTATCGTATTTGACCGCGTAATTAGCCGCTTTCTTGCGAAGCAGACAGCAAGTTTCCGGTGCGACAAAACTGCACCAAGTGAAACTACGGAAGCGGCCGAGAGTGTCGCACGGCGCATCGGCCTAAGCAATCACCGAAAACGAAAAGCCCGGCACGCCGCCGGGCCGTTTGACGAATATCCGTTTCGTTCAGTTTGTTTGCAGTTTGTCTTGCGGTTTATTTTGCCAGCTTGGCAATCTGGTGCGCGAGCCGCGAGACTTTCCGGCTCGCATTGTTCTTGTGAATGATGTTGCGCTGCGCTGCCTGCATCAGCTCCGGCTCGGCGTGAGCCATCGCCTTCAATGCCGCGGTGCGGTCGCCGCTCTTGATCGCGTCTTCGACCAGGCGGACGGCGCCACGCATTTGGGTGCGGCGCGATTTGTTGATGGCGGTGCGGCGGGCAATCTTGCGCGTCGCCTTCTTGGCGGAAGTGGTATTGGCCATGGTCTCAAAATATCCTTCGGGCGGTGACCGTTCGGCTTCGGGTCGGGCTCAAGCGCGCCGGCCGTTCAATGCTGTGATCGACGCTGGTGGTTGTAAAACGTGTTCTTGAGAAAGCCATTGCCGGGCGTTGGGCCCAATTGGCGGCGCCGCTCAAAGAACAGCGGCGGCGGGATTGCGCCCGCCGCCATGGGCGCCCTTATAGAGGGCAGGCCTTGCAGCGTCAACGCTTTACGGCCCTCGTCGGGGCCCCCGAAGTGCCGTCGTAGAACGCCGATAAGATACTGATGAGGTTGAATTTCCGCCACCACCCCGGTAATGGCTGACGGCGGCAGATATAAGGTGAGGCATGATCCGAGGTTTTTTCCGACTTATCGGGCTATTGCTGCTGGCCGGCGGATTCATCTTCATGGTCTATGACGGCGCGCGTTTCGTCGCCGATCAAAGCCTGCGCTTCACCCGGTTCGGCCAGTTCTGGAACGACATCCACCAATCCAGCCAGCAGGCGTTCCGGACCTGGGTGGAGGGCAATGTGCCCTGGCTTTGGAACAGCGTCGTCAAGGTCATCCTCGACCAGCCGGTTTTTGCGGTACTGGGCGTGGTCGGTATCCTCTTGATGATCCTGTTCCGGCCGCGCAAGCCGCTGATCGGCTATTCGCGGGACTGATCGAGCAGTGTAACAGGGCTGCCTTGGGCGACGTAAAAGCCTATATATAAAAGCCCATATATAGAGGCACGCGTTCAGGGGCTCCCGCCCAACTGTTGTTCGCCTGGAGATCATCCATGTTGTTCATGCGCAAGACCACCGCCCTGCCGAGCGCAGCCGAAGCGCTGCCCGGCCGTGCGAAACCGATACCGACCGCCACCAGCCATTTCGTCAATGGCCACCGGTTGCAGCCGCCTTATCCGCAAGGCCTGGAGCAGGCCGTGTTCGGGCTTGGCTGTTTCTGGGGCGCCGAGCGCAAATTCTGGGAATTGGGCGACGGCGTCTACACCACCGCGGTCGGCTATGCCGGCGGACATACGCCGAACCCGACCTATGAAGAGGTTTGTTCGGGGCGCACCGGCCACACCGAAGCGGTGCTGGTGGTGTTCGATCCGAAGAAAGTATCCTACGAGCAGCTCCTGAAGGCGTTCTGGGAAAGCCACAACCCGACGCAGGGCATGCGCCAGGGCAATGACGTCGGCACCCAGTATCGTTCGGCGATCTACACCCTCAATGACGAGCAGCGCAAAGCGGCCGAGGCTTCGAAGGCTGCGTATCAGAAGGCGCTTGCCGCAAAGGGCCTTGGCTCGATCACCACCGAGATCGCGCCGGCCGGCGAGTTCTACTTTGCCGAGGACTATCATCAGCAATATCTGGCCAAGAATCCGGCCGGCTATTGCGGGCTCGGCGGCACCGGCGTGTCGTGCCCGATCGGCGCCGGCGTCAACGCCGCCTGATCGATCTTGATCTTGATCTTGCCCTCGCCCCGCTCTCTTGTCCGCCGAAGCCCGCCTTCGGGCGAAGGCGGATGCGGGGCGAGGGAGCGGCCTTCCATTATCCTCCCGAAAACCCTTTGTTAACCATAATTGGTGCAAGACTGGAGCAATATCCTGTCTGAAGGATGGCTCCGGTGCGGGTTGCGCGCGCGTTTTCTTTGCCGATCATTGTCACTATCGTCGCGCTTGCGCTGTCGGGCTGCGTGCAGACGGCCGGTCCCGTCGGCATGGCGCAGCCCGGAAGCGATCTCGATTATATGGCTTACGGCCAGCCCTATTCACCGGCTCCCGCTGCTGCGGCGGATTCGAGTGGCGGCGGCGCCATCGGCGCGCTCCGCAACAGCTTTGCGTCGGCTTCGCCAGGTCCTTACGCCTACGCGCCAGCTCCGGTTCCCGCCGCCTATGCCGCCGCGGCGGCGACGCCGGTTCGATATGATGCCGCCTATCAACTCGACGCCGGCGACAAGCTGCGCGTCATGGTCTACGGCCAGGAAGGCCTCACCAACACCTATGCGATCGATGCCGGCGGCTCGATCACCATGCCGCTGATCGGTCACGTGCCGGCGCGTGGCCGCACGCCGGCGGCGCTCGCCGCAGAAATATCAGCCAAGCTGCGCAACGGTTATATCCGCGAGCCGTCGGTAGCGGTCGAGATCGAAGCCTACCGGCCGTTCTTCATCCTGGGCGAGGTCGCGGCTCCCGGCCAATATCCCTACGTGCCGAACATGACGGTCGAAAGCGCGGTGGCGATTGCCGGCGGCTTCTCGCCGCGGGCGCGCCGCGATGTCGTCACGCTGACCCATACGGACGCGTCCGGCGCGGCCCGATTCGTGGTGCCGCTCGGCACACCACTGGGCCCGGGCGATACCGTGCAGGTCGGAGAGCGCTGGTTCTGACGAAGCGAAGTGCTTCGTCATCCCGGGGCGGCGCGAACCGACGAAGCCGGGATCTCGAGATTCCGGATCTGGTGCCAACGCACCATCCCGGAATGACGACCAAAATTACTTAGCGCCGCGCATCATCGCGCTAGCTTTTTTGCTCATGCCACGTCCGGCAGCCCGTCAAGGAACGGCAGCACGGCGTCGATGAATGCCTGCGGCTGGTCGATGTTGACGGCATGACCGGCGGAGCCGATCACCACTTTTCTCGCGCCCGGAATTTTCGCCGCCATGTAGTCGGACGCCGCCAGGAACGGCGTATCGTTGGCGCCGACCACGATCAGCGACGGCACCTTGATGTCAGGCAAGACCTCGATCATGCGGGCGTCGCGCTGGGCCAGCATGCCGCGCGCGGCTCGCACCAGGCCCAAGGCGTCGCGATGGCTAACGCTCGAGCGTTCGGGGCTCGCCGATTTCAGGACCGCAAGGCCCTCGCGCTCGAAGCGGTCGGCGGTGTCGAACGCGCGCTTGTTCCAGGCCTCGCGGGCGTCGTCTTTCTTGAAGCCGGGGCCGGTGTCGATGATGAGTAGCGCGCGGACCCGCGCCGGATAGGCGCGATAGAAGGCGAGCGACATGTAGCCCCCGAGCGAAAGCCCGCCGACGATGGCGCCGCCAGCACCGATCGCGTCGAGCAGTGCGGCGATGTCGGCAACCGTCAGCGCTTCGCTATAAGCCTTGGGATCGTCGGGGTAGTCGGACCGGCCGTGGCCGCGCATGTCCCACAATACAAGCTTGTGATTTTTCGACAGCGCCTCGATCTGGCCCCGCCACATGTCCGATGTCGACGAAAAACCGTGGGTCAGAATGAGGGGTGGGCCGCTGCCGTGGACTTCATAGTGGATCTTGACCCCGTCGCGATCGATCTTTGGCATTCCAACGTCCCACGGTTCTTTGTTTGGGCGTCATTGTAACGCGATCCGTTCGCCGCTGGGAACTGTCCAGCTTTTCGAGCAGAAATCCTCGTTTCGGTCGGCTTGCTTATCGTTTCCGCGGCGCACAACACAATGGAGCGCACCACGGGACCTTGGGAACTTTGTTCCCGTGGGAACATTCTTGCACCCAAGGTCGGCATCGGCCCGGTGGGTGTCAGACCGTTCGGCAACAGTTGCCGCCGTAAGCGGCATCATGCACCGGCAGGGGAAACGACCATGCCTGTTCTCAATATCAATGGACGGAATATGTCCGTCGAGGCAGCGGCCGATACGCCGCTACTCTGGGCCATCCGCGAGCAATTGCAGATGACCGGCACCAAGTTCGGCTGCGGCGCCGGGCTGTGCGGCGCCTGCACGGTTCACGTCAACGGCGAAGCGGTGCGATCCTGCCAGACCGCGCTCTCCGACGTCGCGGGCAAGAAGATCACCACCATCGAAGGCCTCAGCGCCAAGGGCGATCATCCGTTGCAGAAGGCATGGATCGCCGAGCAGGTGCCGCAATGCGGCTATTGCCAGTCCGGCCAGATCATGCAGGCGGCGGCGCTCCTCGCCAAGAACACCAATCCGACCAGGGAAGAAGTGATCGACCACATGGACGGCAATCTCTGCCGTTGCATGACCTATTCGCGGATCCAGAAGGCGATCATGCGCGCCGCATCCGAAATGCGCACGGCTTCGAACGCCGGCACCGAGCGGAGGCCCACATGAACAGCCACGTGAAAATCACCCAGACTGAAGTAGCCGATCTCAGCCGCCGCTCCTTCCTGGTGGGCACTGCCGCGGCCGGTCTCGCGCTCGGCTATTCCACCGTCCCCGGCATGCTCGGCGCCGATCAGGCGTTCGCAGCCACATCCAGTTTCGATCCCAGCGTCTGGTATTCGATCGCGCCGGACGGGTTCGTGACCGTGACCTGCGGCAAGGCCGACATGGGCCAGCATATCGCCTCCACCATGGCGCAGATCATTTCCGAAGAACTCGGCTCGAACTGGAGGGACATGCGGATCCAGCTCGCCTCCAACGATCCGAAGTTCAACGATCCCGTGCTCGGCGCCCAGATCACCGGCGGCAGCTGGTCGACGATGATGAATTTCGATGCGATGAGCCGCGCGGGCGCCGCGGGGCGGATCGCGTTGAGCGAGGCGGCCGCGGCTTCGATGGGCGTACCGGCGAGCGAGCTCGTCGTCCGCGATTCCGTGATCTCGCATCCGAAGTCGAAGAAGTCGCTGACGTTCGCCGACATCGTCAAGAGCGGCAAGGCGACCAAGACCTTCACGCCCGACGAACTCAAGGCGATCAAGCTGAAATCGCCCGACCAGTACACCATGATCGGCGTTTCGGTTCCCCAGCTCGACATCCCCTCCAAGACCAACGGGTCAGCCAAATACGGCATCGACGTCATGTTGCCGGGCATGGTGTACGGCAAGGTGGTGACGCCGCCGGTGCGCTACGGCGCCACGGTTAAGTCGGTCGATGACAGCGAGGCAAAGAAGGTGCCGGGCTTCATCAAGGCGGTGACGCTCGACGACAAGACCGGGACGACCACCGGATGGGTGGTGGCGGTCGCCAACACCTATGCCAACGCGCGCAAGGCGGCGGATGCGCTGAAGATCACCTACGACGGTGGTCCGAACGCGAAACTGTCGAGCGAGTCGTTGCTCGCCGAAGCCAAGAGGCTACAGGCGCTCGACGATTCCGGGCTGTTCTTCGTCAAGGACGGCGATACCGCGACAGCCTTCGGCACCGCGGCGAAAGTGATGGAGGCGGAATACACCACCAACATCAACATCCACGCGCCAATGGAGCCGATGAACGCCACCGCGGAGCTCAAGGGCGATATCTGGCACGTCTATTCCGGCAACCAGTTTGCGACGCGCTCCGGCGCGATCGCGGCAGGCGCTGCCGGGGTCGATCCCAAATTCGTCGTGATGCACCAGATGTGGCTGGGCGGCGGTTTCGGCCGCCGGCTCGACGCCGACATGATGGTGCCGGCGGTGCAGGCGGCGAAGGCCGTCGGCAAGCCGGTCAAGATCATCTACTCGCGCGAGAACGACATGACGATGGATTTCTCGCGGCCCCTGACCTTCCAGAAGGTGAAGGCCGGGCTCGATGGCGACGGCCGGCTGATCGCGCTCAATCATGACGTGGTCAGCGCGTGGCCGACCCAGCGCTGGGGCATCCCGGATTTCCTGTCGCCTTCGGTTGACAAGAAAGGGGCGCTCGACGCCTTCACCGTGAACGGCGCGGACTTCTTCTACACCGTGCCCAATCACAACGTCCGCGCCATCCGCAACGAGATGGCGCACAACGCCACCCCGTCGGGTCAGTTGCGCTCGGTCGCGCCGGGCTGGACCTTCTGGGCGGTCGAAAGCGTGGTCGACGAGATCGCGCATGCAGTCGGCAAGGATCCGGCGCAATACCGTATCGACATGCTCGACGGCAAGGGAGCAAACGCCGGCGGCGCGCAGCGTTTGCGCAACACCTTGCTCGCCGCGATGGGCATCGCCGGTTACGGCACCAAGGAGCTTCCCAAGGGCGAAGGCATGGGGATCGCCTGTGTCTCCTCGCAGGAGCGGGCGACCGCGAGTTGGACCGCGTGCGTGGCCCATGTCGCGGTGGCGCCATCCGGCGAGATCAAGGTCAAGAAGCTGACGGTGGCGACCGATGTCGGCACGCAAGTCCATCCCGACAATATCCGCGCCCAGGTCGAGGGCGCGGCGTTGTGGGGACTTTCGCTTGCGATGTATGAGAAGGCGACGTTGAAGGATGGCGGCATCGAGCAGACCAACTTCGACAGCTACACGCCGCTTCGGATGAGCCAGGTGCCGGAAGTCGCCGTCAGCGTCATCGCGAATGGCGAACACGCCACCGGCGTCGGCGAGCCGGCGGTGACGGTGATCGCGCCGGCGCTCGGCAACGCCATCTTCAATGCCTGCGGTGCCCGCGTGCGTTCGCTGCCGATCACGACGGAAGCGGTGAAGTCGGCGATGAAGGCGTAAGAGGCGCTCGTCAATTTTACAAGAGCAGCAATCCGCCGGAGCTGACGCTTCCGGCGGATTTCTTTTGACGATCAAACCGATGGCGGGCGTTCGTTAAATTTGGATGGTTTTTGCAATCGAAGCATTCAGCACGCCCCTTAAGGCAGAGAGAACTCCTGCTCAGATAATCTTTGCAGTTAGTCACCACCGAAAAAGCCGCTGGGGATACATGACAGCCGCCGCCCAAGAGAACAAACGCCATTTTCTGCTCGCCTCGGACCGCGGCGACCAAAGCAGCGAATTGGCCGATATCCTGCAGTCGGTGGGCAAGGTGGAATCGATCGCGACGTCGGAGATTCCCGAAAAACCCGCACGCCAGGTTTCCGGCATCGTGGTCGACATCAATTTGCGGTCACCCGAAAGCGTGCAGCGGGTCCGCAACAAGCTGCGCGGCGAAGCCTACCGCTCGATGCCGCGGCTGTTCGTTCTGGCCGAAGCGCTTCACCATGCCTCGATGCAGGCCTGGGCGCTCGGCGCCACCGATACGATCTCGCGGCCGTTCGATGCCGCTGCCATCCTCCAGCGCGTCCGCTCCGCCTTTCCGGATAGCGCGAGCTACGACGCGACCGATCGCGGCAAGGCCTTGAACCGGGGCGTCGAAGCAGCGCATGCGGTGATCGTCAAGATGTTCGAAAGGCTTCCGGCCGGCGAACCGCTGACGTTCAACGATGTCGTGCAGGCTGAAACCAAGATTCTGAAGGCGATCAAGCACACGTCATTGCGCGAATGGCTGACCACTGTCGGCTGCCATCACGCCGACAGCTATCGTCATTGCCTGTTCGTCACCGGCTTTGCGGTGGCGTTCGCGCAGAATCTCGGCATGCGCGAGGACGACCAGCGGCGCCTGGCGCGCGCGGCGCTGCTGCACGACGTCGGCAAGGCGTTCATCCCGGTGGCGATCCTGGACAAGCCGGGCGCGCTCAGCGATCAGGAGAGGGCCGAAATCTGCCAGCACACGCGCCGCGGCTACGACGCGCTCGCGGCGCAAGGCGGCTTTCCGGCGGAGATGCTGGACGTGGTGCTGCACCATCACGAACTGCTGGACGGCTCAGGATATCCGAACGGCCTCAGCGGCAATCAGATCAGCGACATCGTTCGCCTGACCACGATCGTGGACATCTATGCGGCCCTCGTCGAGAAGCGCGCCTACCGGCTGCCGTTCACGCATGCACGGGCGTTCGCGCTGATGGAAGGGATGGGCGGCAAGCTCGACCAGCAATTGCTGCAGGCCTTCCGCCCGGTAGCGTTCGGCGCGTACTGATCGTCGCTCCGCGCCGGAGATTTTATCGGCTGGGTCCAGACGCGATGTTGGCAAACGGCGTATCGGCATAGACCACCTCGCCGCCGACCATGGTCAGCACCGATTTGATCTTTCCGATCTCACTCACCGGCGCGGTCAGATAGTCGGCCGAGAGCACCGCGAGATCGGCGAATTTGCCCGGCTCCAGCGTGCCGCGTTTGTCATCGTCATTGGCCATGAAGGCCGGATTGCGCGTGTACATCTCCAGCGCCTGGCGCCGGCTTGGGGCTTCAGTGGACCCGCGGGTCTTGACGCCGCCGATGGTGGTGCCGTCGAGATACCATTGCAGCGCCACGAACGGGTTATAGGACGACACCCGGTGCGCGTCAGTGCCGCCGGCGACGGTCAGCCCCAGTCGCATCGCGGTCGCGATCCGCGGCATGTCCTGTGCCGCCTCGGCGCCGACTTCCTTCTGCAAGCGTTCGCCGCCGAAATAGAGGCCGTCCTGGACGCCCCAGATCAGGCCCAATGATTTCATCCCCTTCAGACTGTCCTCGGACACGTCGTAGAGATGCAGCACGGTCCAGCGCAGGTCGCGCACCGGATAATCCCTGGCGATGTCCTCGACGACGTCGAGCAGGTCATGCACGGTGCGGTTGGGATTCCAGTGTAACTGGATGGTGTAGCTCTTCGATGCCGCCCAGCGCAGCAACTCTGCAAGCTTGGCCTTGCCGTCCGGCGTGATGTCGCCATCGGTCCAGTCGGCCCAGATCAGGATTTCGCCGGGGCCGTTGAAATGCAGCATGGCGTCGCCAAAGCCCGGCGGCAGCAGTTGCGTCAGGTTCTGCAGGTCGGCAAGTTCGCTGCCCGGCTTCGGCGCGCAGAGATGATAGGCGACGCGCACCGTGAGCTGTTTGTCGTGCCATAGCTTGAACACGGCCTGATAGTTGGCGGGATACATGCTGACCCCGCCGCCGTCGACGATGCCGGTGATGCCGAGGCTGTTCATCTCATGGAAGAACCTTTTCGAGCTGTCGATCTGCTGCTCGATGCTCGGCTTCGGCAGGCGGTCGAAGATCTTTCCGAGAGCGTTGCCGCCCGCGACGACCACGCCGGTCGGCTTGTCGTCATTGCCGCGTTCAAGCTTGCCGCCGGGA
>Ga0210408_10002658_pt1 | contig 17165 bp, 15 predicted proteins | sample IncBWH4MmetaG_FD_155471 | JGI IMG/M metagenome (GOLD analysis project Ga0210408, IMG submission 155471) | Forest soil microbial communities from Barre Woods Harvard Forest LTER site, Petersham, Massachusetts, United States - Inc-BW-H-4-M | ecosystem: Environmental > Terrestrial > Soil >...
TAATCATTCCGTTACTTATCCCGGTGGCGCTTAAAGGGGTTAGCTACAAGCCTTTGGGAGCGGACGCGCTTTTGCGAAAAAATCTGCTTATCTGGGGATTGGGAGGCGTGATTATTCCTTTTATAGGCATCAAGTTGATAGACCTCGTCATGGTTGCTTTCCATTTGGTTGCTTAGTGATCTAACTATTTATTGAGGCAAAAATATGTTTCGATACCTATCAAAAAGCATCTTGCTGTTGGGCTTAACCATCATTATCTGCGCCGTGCTCTATCCATTAGCGGTTTGGGCGATCGGCAAAGTCTTTTTCCCGTTTCAAGCAAACGGTAGTTTGCTCAAGGGTCCAGACGGTTCAATTGTTGGTTCAAAGCTAATCGCTCAACCGTTTACCAAGGACGAATACTTCCAACCGCGGCCATCGGCTGCCTCGTACGACGCGTCCGCTTCGGCCTCCTCGACCTATGCGGCCTCCAACTACCTGTTGCGCAACCGCGTCGCGACCGTCCTCGGACCAATTGTTAAGTACAAGAGCGGAGCAAAAGCCGGTCAGCTGGTTGCTCCCGATATCGAGGCTTGGTTTCAGCAGGACAAGTTTCAGGGTAACCCGCACCTCGTGGCGCAGTGGGCCGACATGCACAACGCGGTAGCCCAAGCCTGGGTTAATGCGGATCCAACCCATAGCGCATATGTAGACGCCTGGTCGAAGGCTCATCCGGACTTGGTCACGAAATGGATCAAGGATAATCCAGGTACGCCTCAACCCAAGGCGGCAGATCTGGCGGTGCTTTTCTTCGAAAACTTTTCTACGGAGCATCCCGGAATGTTTCCATCGGCTGTCACGCAGACCGGAGCTGACGGTAAGTCGCAAACCTCCATTCAACCGGTTAAAGACGGCTCAGACGTCCAGTCGAATTTCTTCGATATGTGGCGTCAGGAAAATCCAAATGCCGATCTTCAGGATGTTCCCGGTGATTTGGTGACAGCTTCCGGCTCTGGCCTTGACCCGCAAATTACATTAGCAAACGCCGAGTTCCAGCTTGACCGGGTAGCCCCGAAGTGGGCCGACGACACCAAGCGTGATGCGGCAACGGTCCGCACCGAGATTGACGAGATCTTGCAGCATAATGCTTCTGCGCCGTTTGGGGGACTGGCAGGCGAGAAACTGGTCAACGTCCTGGAAGTTAATTTGGAGCTTTGTAAGCGGTACGGAGCCCCGAAATAAGCGCTAGCCCGCAAAAATGACGCGAAAGCAAAGCAACGAGCTCATTGCGGGCTAGAAAGGTCTTAGACAGAGGCTGCGCCTCTGTTTAAGACCAAACTCCGAAGTTTGGATCCTCGTCCTCGTGCTCGTCGTCGTCGTCGTCCTCGATCAGTCGGCGTTTTCTCCAGCGAAGAGAGCCCGATTGTCCCGCAATTATTTTGTCCAGTTAGTTTGATTGTCAAACATCCGGATTCTCGAGGACGAAGGACGACGACGAGCACGAGGACGAGTCCTCAATTTCCGAGTTTAGTTTAAGACCAAATGAACAACGGTAGATTTCGGAATTGATTTGGGTACAACGAACAGTGGATGCCTCCATCACTTCGTCAACAATCCTTGCACGTCGAGCCAGTCAGCGAAGCGTTCGATCCAATGGTCGGACGGCAAATGTTGTTGGCGCATGGCGAAACCATGGCCGCCCTTTGAATAGAGGTGCAGTTCCGCCGGTTTTCCGGCCGCAATCCATTGCTGGTAAATCGTGACGCTCTCCGGCGCCAGTCCCAGCGGGTCATCAGATGCTGCCAGAAGAAATGCGGGGGGCGCATCTGCGGGAACACCGTTCCCCTTGATCGCCCAACGGTAGGCTGGATAAATCGGCGCCACGAAATTGGGCCGGGTTTCAGCCGTATAATTCAATGCGACCGATACTGCCAGAGTGCCGCCGGTCGAGAAGCCGATAATGCCGATGCGGTCCGGTTTGACTCCAAACTCCGCCGCGCGCTTGCGCACATAGCCAATGGCCGCATTGCCGTCCGCCAGCGCCAGTTTGACAATGGGCGCGACTACCTCATCGAGCGGACCCCGATTGTTGGCTTCGCTTGTAGGATCGTCCGTCTTGCACTCCACCAGCCGGTATTTCAGGACGAAGCAAGTCACGCCCTTCGTGTTCAACCAGCGGGCGACTTCGAAACCTTGACTATCAATCGACAAGGCGAAAAACGCCCCTCCGGGACAGATGACGACTGCCGTGCCATTGGCCTTGCTGGCTTCCGGCTGGAAAACGGTCAGAGTCGGATTAACCACATTGAAAACGACGCGGGTGTTCCAGAGGTTGGTCCGATTTTCCTGCTCGGTTTGTTTCCAGTCCTCCGAGCCGGGCGCCGGTCCATCATAAAGGCGGATGACTTTTTCCTGGGCGGCAGCATGAAGGGAGATGGCCATAGTAGTTTAAGAGCCTGATTTATAAATGAATCGAAACAAACCTGTTTTTAAACTCTCCTCTCCAAGAAGCAGCGCTCACAAATCTCTAAGCTAAGGATTTGTGAGCGATGCAGCCTACAGCTTCTTCTTTCGGCGATACAACGTGGCTGGATCGATACCGAGCACCGTGGCAGCTTCATCAATTGTCCGGGAGTTAGCGATCACCTTCCGGATGTGTTCGTTTTCGATTTCTTCGAGCGTGACCCTGCCGCCGACGCGAAGCTCTGACCGGACCTGAATTATTTCAGCCAAATCGTCAGCGCCAACCTCATCTCCGGCTCCGAGAATTACCGCTCGCTCGATGAGATTTCGCAATTCCCGCAGATTGCCCGGCCAACTGTACGATCTCATCGTTTCAAGCGCAGCCACGGAGAAGCCGTGAAATTGTTTTCCCGCTCGGTGAGTAAAAAATTCCAGATGCCGCCTTGCGATCGGCTCCAGGTCCTGGAGCCGTTCACGCAACGGCGGTAGATGGAACGAAATCACGTTGAGACGGTAGTAAAGGTCTTCGCGGAATCGTCCTTCTCCGACCGCCTGCACCAAGTCACGGTTCGTCGCAGAAATCACGCGCACGTTCGCCCGGCGCGGTTTGGCCTCGCCCACGCGCTCATATTCACGCTCTTGCAGCAGTCGGAGGAGTTTCGACTGAATTTCGATCGGGAGATCGCCAATTTCATCCAGTAAAAGCGTCCCGCCATCGGCGGCAGCGACTTTGCCCGCGGTATCCGCGAGGGCGCCTGTGAATGCTCCTTTGACGTGGCCGAAAAGTTCGCTCTCGAGAAGTTCACGCGAAAGACTAGGACAACTGACCGTAACAAAGGCAGCACCCCTTCGAGGGCTGCGAGCGTGCATCGCTCTGGCCATAACGCTTTTGCCAGTACCGCTCTCTCCGAGAATGAGGACGGTAGCATCACTGTTTGCCGCCTTGAACGCCATATCGATAACCGCCTGCATAGACGGCGAACTGGTCTTTAAATCGACTTCCGGCGATTCGGCATTGATCTGGGATTCCAGCTCTAAGACCCGATTTTCGAGCTTTTTGGTCCGTTCGATCTTGACTAGCAACTGGCGGACTTGATCTGGAGTGCACGGCTTTGGCAGGTAGTCGAAAGCGCCCAAACGCATCGCCTCAACTGCCGTCTCGATCGAGGCGAAGGCGGTAATTATTACGACCGCAGCTTGAGGCGCAAGCCGCAAAACCTCCGCCAGGACCTCCAAACCGCTTTCCTGATGCAGTTTCAAGTCGAGAAACACCACCTGGAAGGCCACGCTTCTCAGTTCTTTGAAGGCTTCCGCGCCCGAAGCAACGCAGACGACGTCGTGTTCCATTGACTCGATGGCCATAGCCATCGTTCGCCGGATGTTCTTTTCGTCATCGATCACTAATATCCGCATACCCTGTATCGCCCCCTAATTTGACAACAGATTATGAAACCGCAACGCCTCTAACCCGCAAATCGCACCCGCCATATGCATCCACACGCTTATTGCTGGTTAGATGGCTTCTCTCCAAAAAGCAGCAGAATTCCCGGGCTATGTAAGCGAAAGCTCCAGCTTTTGCCCCTTCATTCTGCTTCCTAATCAAGACAGAACAGCGAAAGCTCCAGCTTTTGCCCCTTCATTCTGCTTCCTAATCAAGACAGAACAGCGAAAGTTTCAGCTTTTGCCTCTTCATTTGCCTCGTAATCAAAGGCAGACAGCAAAAGCTGGAGCTTTCGCTTACGAAGCCCGCTAACGCGCAAAACTCACACGCTTTAAGAATCGACGAGCTCATTGCGGGTTAGGAGGCTCTTAAACAGGCGCTGCGCGTCTGTCTAAGAGCAGATTTGAAAACAAATGAATCGAAAACAAAGTGTTTTTAAACTATTCCCTCAAAAAGCAGTAGAATTTTCGGTGCAGCCGGAGAATTCTGCTGCCACAGCCTGTTGATTTGGAAATCCAGGTTGATAATTAACTTTAATAAAAACGAGTTGCTTAGCTTGACATGTCAGAGCGAGCCCTGCTAATCGTTAAAAACCTCAATATCACCTGGAAAGGTTTCCCCGATGAACTCCCCAAAACATTCTCTCCGGCGAAATGCCGTTCGATGGTTCAGCTCACTTCTGGTGGCTTCTTTAATCACCCCAACCGTCTTTGGTGCCGGCGCCACGATCCGGTTTGCCGGCGATTCCGACGTTGGTGAAGGTGGTCGCTGGACCAGAGCCGTGGCAGAAGAGTGGGCCCAGAAGACTGGTAACAAACTCGAATACATCAGCCGGCCTAACGATGCTTCCGCCACTCTCCAGTTATTTCAACAATATTGGGCCGCAAAAAGCAGCGACGTCGATGTTTTTATGGTCGACGTTATCTGGCAAGGCATTTGTGGTCCGCACGCGGTCGATCTGAAGAAGTATTTCAAAGACGACGAGATCAAGGCCTTCTTCCCGCGCATCATTCAGAACAATACGGTCAATGGCAAGCTGGTTTCGATCCCATGGTTCACAGACGCCGGCTTGCTTTATTACCGCACCGATCTTCTGGAGAAATATGGCTACAAAGAGCCACCGAAGACCTGGGAAGAACTCACCGAGATGGCGACGAAGATTCAGGACGGCGAACGAAAGGCCGGTAAACCCGATTTTCAAGGCTTTGTTTTTCAAGGCAAAGCCAGCGAAAGCGTGACCTGCAATGCGATTGAATGGGTCTACAGCTACGGTGGCGGCACCATCGTGGAGCCCGACAAGAAGGTCACAATCAATAATCCGAAGGCGATTAAAGCGCTAGACACCGCAAAAAGCTGGGTAGGAACCATTTCGCCACTTGGCGTAACCACCTACGGCGAAGAAGAAGCGCGCAACATTTGGCAAGCCGGTAACGCTGCCTTCATGCGGAATTGGCCGTATGCCTATTCGTTAGGTCAAGATCCCAAGAGCCCAATCTCCGGAAAATTTGACGTCACGGTTCTGCCGAAGGGCGGACCAGATGGCAAGAACGCTGCCTGCCTGGGTGGCTGGCAACTGATGGTTTCCGCCTATTCAAAAGCTCCCGATGCAGCAGCGGATCTAGTCAAATATCTGACTACTGCAGAGCTCCAGAAGAAGCACGCGATTGACATTAGTCTGCTCCCAACCCTGCCGGCGCTTTACTCTGACCCGGATGTGCTTGCGAAGAATCCTTTCTTCAAGAATCTACTTCCTGTCCTTGAGAACGCGGTGGCTCGGCCTTCAACGGTCACTGGAGCCGATTACAATCAGATTTCGACAGCCTTTTTCCAAAACGTGAACAAGGTGCTCACGGGCGGCGCAACCGCCAAGGACGCGGTCGTAGCAGTTGAGAAGGTTGCGAAACGAATCGTCCACTAAATTCGGTCCACAGAACCCGGCAAAGTGGCTAGAGAAATTGATCTTTTAGAGCGCCAAAGGCGTTTGGCGTGGTATCTGATCCTCCCCGCGGTCTTCGTGGTATTCCTGGTAATCGGGTTCCCGCTTTTCCAGGTCTTTTACTATTCGTTTTTGAAATACAAGCTCGACGGGGTGACCCCGTCGAGCTTCGTGGGGCTCGACAATTACGCCTTTATCTTCTCAGACAGCGATTTTTGGCACGCGGTCTGGGTGACTCTGGTATTTTCCTTTTTCTCTGTCACAATCGAGGCCGTTCTGGGGCTGGCAGTGGCGTTGGTCGCTAATTCGAAGTTCAAAGGTCGAACCATTTTACGTGTCGCTATTTTGATTCCATGGGCGATCCCGACCGTCGTTTCGTCTCAGATCTGGAGTTGGATGTTCAACGACATTTATGGAGTCGTGAACGTGATCCTTGCGAATCTGCACCTCATCCCGCATAAGCTCGCCTGGCTGTCGAAGCCTGAGACCGCCCTACCCGTGATCATCGCGGTTGATGTCTGGAAAACGACGCCGTTTATGTCCCTCCTTCTCCTTGCCGGATTACAGTTGATTCCGGGCGACCTGTATGAAGCGGCGTCGATCGATGGCGCAACCGGAATTCGTAAATTCTTTTGGATCACGCTTCCGCTGGTGACTCCGACATTGCTCGTTGCTCTTATCTTCAGAACACTCGATGCGTTGCGCGTGTTCGACATTTTTTACATCATGGTCGGAGGCCAGGGAAACATGGCGACCGTGGCGGTCTACAACCAACAACAACTTATCCAGTTCCTGGATGCCGGGGTTGGTTCTGCAACCTCTGTTGTTATCCTGTTATTCATCATGATTTTCGTGGTGCTTTACACTCGCTTCAGCAAAACCAGCTTCGAATGAAAGAACAAGATAACCAGTCCCTTTTGCTGCGAGTTTTGTTCTATCTCCTCGTGGCCGTCATTCTCGTTTTCAATCTTTTTCCGTTTCTTTACGCGCTCCTTTCGTCGTTCCGGCCCAGTAACGATCTTTTCTCAACGGATCTCTGGCCGAAAGCTCTCAGCCTCGATCACTACCAGGCCGTTTTCAAGGATGCTCGTTTTGTCGGGAGTCTTATCAACTCCGTTATCGTAGCGGGGTCGACCGTATTAATCTCGCTCGCGCTCGGGAGCATCTGCGCCTATGCGCTCGGCCGCCTTCCTTTTCGATTCAAGGCGCCGGTGCTCTACCTAGTCCTTACGATGACGATGTTTCCGTCGATCTCGGTGCTGTCTGGGTTGTTCGTGATGCTGAAGGCGTTGAGCCTCTTCAACACGCGTCAAGGGCTGGTCGTGACTTATCTGATTTTTACGATGCCGTTCACGATCTGGGTGATGACTCAGTATTTCCGCAGCCTCCCGAAAGAGCTCGAGGAAGCCGCTTACGTTGATGGTGCGTCGCCGCTGACTGTCTTCTGGCAGATCCTGTTGCCATTGACGATGCCTGGCTTGATTTCTACCGGACTCCTGGCTTTCATTGCTGCTTGGAACGAATTTTTGTTCGCCCTGACGTTTACCGTCACAGACACGATGAAAACCGTGCCGGTTGTCATATCCCAATTTAGCGGCACGAGCGCATTCGAGCAACCTTGGGGCTCAATCATGGCGGCATCCATGGTGGTGACAATTCCGCTGGTGATCCTGGTCATGATCTTCCAGTATCGGATTGTAGCCGGCCTCACGGCCGGAGCCGTGAAGGGTTAGTGCACCGGCTACACGAACGGCGACCAATGTAGCATCGGCTTCCAGCCTGTACCGAGAGATCACTGCACGCGGGCTGTGAAATCGGCAGCGAATTCGTACTGTCTCAAAGTCGTCGCTGAATCGGTGCAGAACACAGTTGGAAGCCTATGCTACTTTCACCGTCGCGTTGTCGACGCTCACCGGACGAGTTTTAAGGCATAAAGTGAACAGTACCAGGGCTAACTTCTCCTGGACGTCTTTCGAGGGGCGTTGTTTCGTTCGCTTTACCTTGGAACGGTTGCCAGGCTCGTGCATCGTAGGCCAGGCAGGTTCGGCGAAATGGCATTCAAATTTGATATCCGAGAATCGTTAAGGAGAGAAATCCCGCGAATTGCGCGCGAACGGATCGACCGTGTCATTGAGTCACTTAGCGAGAAGCCGCAGCCGAGCGCTGACTCGATTCATGAAGCGCGGAAGGACCTGAAATGCCTTCGTGCCGTACTGCGGCTGGCGCGTGGTTCGATAAATGGCGAGGTCAGGAGGCGCGAGAACGTATTTTTTCGAGATGCCGGAAGGTCACTTTCGGCTGCTCGCGATTCCCAGGCGCTACTTGAAGCCTTGCAACGCTTGAGTAGAAGGCGTCGACGTCACCTGCAGGAGACGACACCAAAGCAACAATCTATTCACGAATTTATCGAAAAAGTCCGTGGAAAAATCGAACAGGAAAGGATTGATAGGCTTCCTCGAGAAATGCTGAGGAAGCTCGTACAGGAGCTCCGCGGGGCAAAGCGCCGTGCTGGTCTTTGGTTCGACGGCACCGTTTTACAACCTGGAAACGAATGGGGAACTTTTGTCGGCACCGGGCTCCGGAGAACCTATCGACAAGGCAAGAACGTGGTGTGGCAGCTTGAGATGATTGGAGAAGAGAACGCGAGCGATGAGACGTGGCATGAATTGAGGAAATGTGCCAAAGCCCTTGGCTACCAGTTGCGTTTGCTCAGACCGATTTGGCCCGGGCCGATAAACGTCTTGCTGCGTGAAATCGACCAATTGACCGACCGGCTTGGAGACGATCATGATCTCGCTGTCTTACGTAGTAGAATCTTGAATGAGCCTTATAGCCCTTCTGAGAATCAGGATTCTGCGGATACTCGGCACATTTTCCTCCAATCCCTCGACCGGCAGAGGCGGAAGTTACAATTGGAGTCGCTCCACCTTGCGCACCGGATTTACGTAGAAAAGCCCGGCCAGTTTGAACACCGGCTCGCCGCCTATTGGCATGCCTGGAAATTCAAGAGTCATGCCAAGAATCGCAGAAACGCGGGAAACCCCAATGACGGAGCCTTACCCGAAGTGCACGAGCCTCATAGACAGGCAAAGCCGCAACCGGGTGTGATTGGCTAGGCTCAATACTGTTCACTTAAGGGTCTAAACGATGCCGGTCAAAGGACGGCGAGCAATGTAGCATAGGCTTCCAGCCTGTACCGAGAGATCACTGCACATGGCTCTGTGAAATCGGCAACGACCTGGGAGTGCCTCAAAGCCGTCGCTCGATCGGTGCACGATACAGGCTGGAAGCCTATGCTACATTGAGTGTCGCAGCTAGCCTCAACCCTAGCTTTCCCCATCAATGCGCTGCAGGGGAGGGCGTAACCGAGGGTTGTTTCGATTGGTCGTCGCCGGACTTCGGAGGATTCATTTTCTTCAATTGATCTCCTAGGTCACGGACCTGACCCTCAAGAATTTCCAAATGTTTTTTCATTTCATCATTTAGCTGTTCGCGCCGCGAAGTCAGCTCCGGAAGATATAGCATCCCGCCCGCGCCTACGATGATACCTAGTATAAATATTAACAATGATCTCATGCCGGCAAAACATTATCGGAATCGGCCGAAAATCACACGGGAATAGTGGCATGATAGGAACGCGCTCCAGCGTCGCACGCCGTTGACAGGGGAAACGCTTTCGCGCGTCATTCACCATCACGCGTGGTAGGAACGCGCTCCGGCGCGCTCCGGTGTCGCAACTCCAATGAAGATCGAAAAGCACATCCCCTTTACCGTTGCGCGAGCTTGCAGGGCAGGAGCGAAAAAAACTAGACTCGCCTACTCGGATCGCGGGAGCACGTTCCTATCACGTGCAACGCCGGATCGCGCAGGAGCGCGTCCCTACCGCGTGCAACGCCGGATCGCGCAGGAACGCGGTCCCTACCGCGCGTAACTGCGGATCGCTCGGGAGCGCATCCGACGCAACCGCTTTTCGGTGGCATCACAAGACCGGCCGTGACACCCTTGAGTGCATGCCAACTCCTTTCGCGGCACCTAAATACGTCCGAACACTTTCCGGTTGGCTCGATCCGATGGGGCAGGAAGGAATGGTAACCACTCCACACTACCTTGCTTCACAGGCTGGATTCTCTGTTTTGAAGAACGGAGGAAACGCCATCGATGCAGCCATCGCGGCGGCCTCGACCCTATCCGTGGTTTATCCTCACATGGCAGCACTTGGCGGGGACAACTACTGGCTGATTTTCAACGCGACAACAAAGGAGTTACGCGGCCTCAATGCGAGCGGGCGCGCAGGGAGCCGAGCGACGATCGGCTTTTATGCGGCCAAGCAGTTTCATCGCATTCCGCCGCGGGGCTACTACGCGGCAAATACCGTGCCTGGGTCCGTATCGGGATGGGGCGAGGCTTACCGCTACAGTAAAGATGCGCTCCATACAGATTTGCGTTGGAAGGATCTCTTCACCGACGCGATCCGGTACTCCGGGACCGGTTTCCCGATCAGCGCTTCCCTTGCGAATTGGCTGAGAATCCGCATCAATACCGCCGATCCGGAACTCGATAACCTGCAACAATTTGCTGGTTTCCGTCAAACTTTCCTGAAGCCGGACGGGTCATCCTACCAAGTGGGAGAAATCCTGCGGCAACGCGACCTCTTCTCAACATTCGTTAGGTTGGCCGGACAGGGTCCGGAAGAATTCTACCGAGGTGACACCGCGCGACAGATTGTAGCCGACCTGGAAGCGAACGACGGAATGCTTACCATGGACGATTTCGCTCATCATCGGCCTGACTGGGTGGAACCAATTTCCGTACCATATCGCGATACAGTCGCTTTTAATTTACCGCCGAATTCCCAAGGGATCGCTTCCCTGTCGATCTTGAACATTCTCAACCAATTCGAACTCGCGGAAATACCTGAGGGTTCGGCCGAGCACTACCATTTTCTCATAGAAGCGACGAAAGAAGCCTTTCGCGATCGCGACCGCTATCTGACCGACCCTGCATTTCTAGAAATTCCGGTCAAAGACATCCTTTCTCCCGAGCATGGACAGGCGCAGGCGACACGCATTCGCTCCTCCCGGGCCGTGTCCGGCACCGACCTGAAACCACTCGATTCAAAAGGCGACACCATCTGGCTGGGCGTGGTTGACCGAGTCGGCAATGCCGTTTCAATGATCCAGAGTATCTACCACGATTTTGGATCGGCAATCGTACCGACAGGAACAGGTGTGCTGTTGCACAATCGGGGCTCCTATTTTTCGCTCGAGCCGAGCCATATCAACCGGCTCGAGCCAGGAAAACGGACCGCTCACACGTTGAATCCCGCCATGCTGTTCAAAGGGAGAAAACTATTCCTGGTGTACGGGACGATGGGCGGAGAAGGCCAGCCGCAAACCCAGGCCGCCATAGTGACTCGCATTGTCGATTACCGGCTTTCTCCGCAGGACGCCATCGACGCACCCCGTATGCTATACGGGCGAACCTGGGGCGCCGAAGCAAATAACGTGAGACTGGAAGCGCGCGTTCCTCAAGAAGTTAAGGAAAGTCTCGAGCGACGAGGACACGCAATCGAAATCGTGGAGCCTTACGCACACATCATGGGCCACGCCGGTGCCATTCTGATCGAGCCAGAAAACCAAGTACTCTACGGAGCCACCGATCCACGCAGTGATGGAATAGCGCTAGGGTATTGAGAAGACGAGAAGTCAGGAGTTCAGGAGCGTCCGCACCGCGCGCTGGGGAATTCGGTGCTCTTCGTAATTGGTTCAAGCCACGTAGCCAGTCCCTTTTGGCGGACTGCAGGCTCTTACCTCCTGTAACTCCTGAACTCCTGACTTCTCGCCTTCCTACATTCTTGCCGTTTGCTTCTCGGTCCAAGTGCATTCATTGTTGCCTGTGAGCCGAAAGATCCGAACAATTCGCCTGCACAACCTCGAGGGTCAGATTGGCGAGGTTGCTTACCAGATCACGAAAGTCCATTTCTCTAATTTTCGCGACGCCGATTTTCGATGGCGCCCTGCGATTAATGTGTTCCAATGCGCCTCCTGTTTTCGAATCTGTGTTGAATTGGCCGGAGTCGAACCCGAGCATATCGAGATTGAAGTTGTTTCGGGCCGGCTCTGGGTCAGGGGACGTCGTGAAGCACCCGAGCCCCTGCAACAACATGAGTACGCCCTCTCGATCGCGCGCAAGGCGGTGCGAGTCATTGCGATGGAAATTGACCACGGCCAATTCGAACGTGAGATCGAGATTCCCTCCGGCTTTGATCAGGGTAGAATCACGACCGAGTGGGACAATGGACTGCTGTGGATCTACCTGCCACGAAAAGCTCACGCCTGAGTCCGCGTACTTCGCTGCATCCCAAGGAGTATAATATTTTGGCGCATCTATCCCTTAACATGTCATGACCTCAGAACCCGAACGGCGGCAAGATTCCCCTGATCCCGTCTGGAGCAAGGCTCCGGAGAATACCAATAACTCTGCTTCGGGACCGGAGACTGCCGGCTCGAAAGATGCACAGATCCGCCCTGGCACCGAGCAAAGTCAAACCGGACTTACGCTCCCGATTCTCCCGATCCGCGGGCTGGTTCTTTTTCCTGGAATGATCGTTCCCCTCACCATCGGGCGACCGTCTGCGCTAAAATTAGTCGATTCCGAATTGCCGGAAAACAAGAATCTCGGATTGGTGACTCAGCGAGACGAACAGTTGGACCACCCCGAACCATCAGACCTCTTTCGTGTCGGCGTCTCGGCCCAGGTTGTCAAGTTGATCCGCCAACCTGACGGCGTCGTCGTCTTAATCGTCCAAGTATTGAGACGTATCGCGCTCGAATCGTTCGTTCAAACGGAACCTTACCTCCGCGCTATTGTGCAATCGGTCAATACGGTCGTTCCCGAAGGAGACGACACCGAGTTGCAAGCGTCCTTTAACAATCTGCGACGAAGCGCTCTAAAACTGCTTGAACTTTCACCCGAGATTCCGGATCAGGCGCGTGCAGCGTTGATCGGTGTCGAACAACCAGAACAACTGACAGATCTATTGGCCGGCAATCTTGGCGTCGACCTGGCTACCAAGCAACGGATTCTGGAAGAACCCGATCTGCTGGGGCGGATGCGCATAACACAGGAGGCGCTTCAACGGCAACTGGAAATCGCCGAGTTACAGCAAAAACTCCGGAAGGATGTTGAGGGCAAATTTTCTGACACGCAGCGACGTGCTTACCTTCGCGAACAACTCAAGGCGATACAGCGGGAACTCGGTGAAGAGGAGGCCGATGGCGAAGAACAGGCTGACCAGCTGCGGAAGAAGCTTCAGGATGCCGGCGCAAATGAGTCGGTTCTAGCTGCTGCCGAAAAGGAGTTGAAGCGTCTGAGCCACATTCCAAACGCGAGTCCGGAATACTCCGTAATTGTTTCATACGTGGAGATGCTGGCTGACCTCCCCTGGAACAAGTCGACGGAGGATAATACCGATCTTGCGAGAGCGCAGGCGATCCTCGACCGCGATCACTACGGTCTGGAGAAAGTAAAGCGTCGCATCGTGGAGTTTCTTGCAGTGCGAAAATTGAATCCAGGTGGCCGGAGTCCGATCCTTTGCTTTCTCGGACCTCCCGGAGTCGGGAAGACGAGTTTAGGTCAGTCGATCGCGGACGCGCTGGGCCGAAAGTTTACTCGCATCTCCCTTGGAGGGATTCGCGATGAAGCTGAAATCCGGGGACACAGGAGAACTTATATCGGAGCGATGCCGGGTCGGATCATCCAAGAGATTCGCAGAATCGGATTCCGCAACCCGGTGATGATGCTGGATGAAATCGACAAGATCGGAGCAGATATTCGTGGTGATCCGGCCAGCGCTCTGCTTGAAGTGCTTGATCCGCGGCAGAACAACAATTTCGTGGACCGCTATCTGGATGTTCCGTTCGATCTCAGTCATGTTATTTTCATCGGTACGGCCAACTATTGGGAAGGTGTCCCACCACCGCTCCGCGATCGAATGGAGACTATTGCTGTGCCCGGCTATACCGAAATGGAAAAGCTGAACATTGCTCAGCGATACCTTGTTCCGAGGCAGATCGAGGAGCATGGGTTGCTCCCGGAACAGTGCAGATTTGACGAGGATGCAGTCCAGACCATCATTCAAGAGTATACCTATGAGGCCGGTGTTCGCGATCTGGAGCGGAAAATCGCTGCCGTTTGCCGGAGCATCGCTGCCGAGATCGCTCGGGGCGTTCGGGCTGAGGTAACAGTTTCAGCCGGCCTAGTGCGAGGAATCCTTGGAAATTCTGCGCGAAGTGTGCGCGAACAACGTTTGCCGCAAAGCCTCATCGGCGTGGTGACCGGCTTGGCCTATACGCCAACGGGAGGCGACATTCTGTTCGTGGAAGCCACGAAGTACCCGGGAAAAGGAGGGTTCTTGTTGACCGGACAGGTTGGCGATGTCATGCGCGAATCAATGCAAGCCGCATACAGTCTGGTCCGCGCTCGCGCCAAAGATCTTGGGATAAATCCTGAAGCGTTCGCGCAAAACGATGTGCATATTCATGTGCCGAGCGGCGCAATCCAGAAGGATGGCCCCAGCGCGGGAGTAGCAATGGTGACTGCATTGGCCAGCCTTTTCAGCAATCGCCCGGTCCGCAACGATGTCGCGATGACCGGAGAAATCACTCTGCGAGGAGTCGTGCTACCGATTGGCGGACTCAAAGAGAAGAGTTTGGCCGCGCTACGCGCGGGAATCACCGAGGTCCTGATTCCCAAGGAGAACGAAAAAGATCTTGAGGACATCCCTCACGAAGCGAAACTCCAACTCCGGTTCCAGCCGGTCAAGACCATCGATGAAGTTCTAGCGATCGCGTTAGAACCCGTGTAAGGCCATCAAGCGGTCGTCGGAAAGCGACCGTTGGCGCCGGTAGGGATGCACTCCCGCGCGTCCGGCGCTGTATGTCTCGACACCTCTCTTTGCTGTTTCTGCGTTTCTGCGAACGCGCTCTTGCGCTTTCGGAGCTGAGGCTCTTTCCCGTTAGCTTAAACAGGTGTTCGCCTTCCTCGGACGTGCAATGCCGGATCGCGCAGGAGCGCGTCCCTACCAACTTATCTAACGTTCATTTTGGACACGATGATGAACGGCATTGCAGCTCCTTCGGCCGATCCTGCATCGAGCACGAATTCAAAACGCACCTCGTCATCTCATTCCATCATCGCCTTTTCTGACCGCAGTCTTAAGGAACTTACGGCCACCGCAAAGATGATTAGAAGCCCGATAATAACATCCTGAATATAAGGGTTAACCCGCATCATATTTAAAGCGTTACCAATTACCCCCAAAAGTAAGACACCACAAAATGTGCCTAACACACTTCCCTTTCCACCCGACATCGGCGCTCCACCGATTACCACCGAACCTATTGCCTGTAGCTCAATTCCCGTACCGGTGCTCGGCTGAGCCGCCCCAACTCTTGATAAAAGCAGCATCGCCGCAGACCCAACAAAAACTCCGTTGATCGCAAAGAAGATCAATTTCTTTCGCCTAACATTAATACCGGCCAGCCATATCCTCATTCATAATCCAAAGGATGTCGAATTTGACTCCCGATTGCACCAGGTCTTGAGCCTGATTAACAGCAACCGGGGGGTTATATTTACCATCACGAATGGCGACAATTTCGTTTTTCCCGAGCTCTTTCATGCGCTCCTTCATAGCCCCGGTAATCATCTGTACTGGCAAGTGTTCAAGCAGCCCGGTAATCAAAGCGACCTTCTTCCCTGGATATTTTTGGGCCATATATTCGGCATAGTTGTTACCCATCGCTTTCCAATCAAAATCGATGGCCGCTACGATATCATTGCCAGTATTTAGAGCCTGACCGCAGTTATCAACTGTTACGAGAGGAATGCCAGCCTCCTTACATTTTTTTGCGGCAATGGTGGCACCCTGTTGATTAAAGGAGAAGATGGCCATTCCGTCTACACCTTGGGTAATCAGGGATTCAATGTTGGAAAGCTCTTTCTGGACGTCATAATCCGAGTTAAGGACGACGGTTTTAATTCCCAAGAGCTTGGCAGCCAGGACGAACCCATCTACATCCCTTTTATACCAGGTATCAGGGCCAGGAGTAATATAACCGAAGGTTAGATCTTTCTTAGCATTAGCAGCAAAGCTGGCCGCCGGGAAAGAAATGGCAACGATGAAGAGCCATGCTATAAATAGGGATTTACTTTTCAATTTAAGACGCCTCCAAAAATGTTTTTGAATGGTAGTGAATCTATTTTGTGGTTGGGGGAACTTCCCTTCAAGATTCGCCGATTCCGCTGGTTTGCGAGTGCGGGTTCAGCGGCCTCCCCTGACACCGCTGAATCCGCTGAAAAAGAATGTTCCGTTTGACCAGAACGCTTAATCGTCTATGAGAGAATTATGGACATTCAGGGGGGATAGACCGACAAAAAAACATGGAGCGTACCGACTTCGAAATGTATCTGGGCCAGACTTTTGAGGTGATTTCTCGAGAACCGGCAATGACGCTTGAACTGGTCGAACTCCATCGGATTCAGGCAAGTCAGATCCCTGGCACTCGAACAGATGCTTTTGCTCTGCTGTTTCGCGGCGCCCTGTCAGCAGAGCGAGCGCTTCCGCGCCAAGTCCACAAGATGCGCCGCCCGGATGGAGAGATCTTTGCGATTTATCTCGAGCCGGTGATGAGCCCGGGCAAACCAGGCCAGATGTACGAGGCTGTTTTTAACTGAAAAGCCAAATCTTCGACATCAGCCATTCTCGGTTGAAATTACGCTAACGCATGCGCCTGCAATTCTTCGAGGTTCACAAACTCTAGAGCGGACGAATGCGTCGCCTCGAGGTCCACTGGCGGCGCGACGCCAGCCTCCAACGCCTCCAACCACCGCGTCACGCAAAGGCACCAGCGGTCGCCCTCCTTCAGGCCGGGAAAGTTGGAATGCGGCGTGACGAGGTCATTGCCGCGCGAGCAGGAGAAATCGAGGAACTCCTCCGTCATTCTTGCGCAAACCGTGTGCAGCCCCGTGTCGCCTGGACCAGTGCGGCAATAGCCATCGCGGTAGAAGCCTGTGAGCGGATAGCTACAGCAGCAGCGCAAGTCAGTGCCCAGGACATTTGTCGGCATGACGCACCGTAGCACGTCTTCGTTTGCTTCTATAGACGAATTCGTCGACAGCTCCGTCTCTGGTCTCATCTCATCCGGTCACAACCTGAAGCGGTCCATTCCAATGACCATTGTACCCCAGCATCCTCAAGTAGGTAAAAGCCCAGACGCCGGTAGAGGCGGACCGATGGACTATGCTTGGCAACCCGCAGCCGGAGCGGCCGCTTGGAGATAATCG
>Ga0210408_10002662_pt1 | contig 17146 bp, 13 predicted proteins | sample IncBWH4MmetaG_FD_155471 | JGI IMG/M metagenome (GOLD analysis project Ga0210408, IMG submission 155471) | Forest soil microbial communities from Barre Woods Harvard Forest LTER site, Petersham, Massachusetts, United States - Inc-BW-H-4-M | ecosystem: Environmental > Terrestrial > Soil >...
TATGCGGCGAACTGAATCAATGGCGTGATACCCGCACCCGGTTGTTCTTCACGTTGCCGACCTCGGCCCCGACTTCCCACGTTTTCGAGCCGCCAGCACTGCAGGCAAAAAGTTGATTCGTCACTAACCCCCGGCGCGCTCTAGCGTTAGCGGATGCTCCATCCGCTGCCTTCAACACCTTCGGCGAGATAGCCGCCCTTGGCCTCAAGGCGACGGTCTATTGCTCCGCCTGCTACGAGCATCGCCCCATTGATCCTGCTGCCGAACATCTCCGCGACCGCTGTTTTCGCGACGACCCGATTCCGCCGCACCAAGATCCGGTATACTGGCAACGTCTGTGGCTGCCCTGGGTCTGTCGAGATCGAGCCATCCGTGCTGCTGCCCGTTGGCGGCAAAGACACGCTGGCATTCCTGTCTTGCAGCACATGCCTGCCGTCGTGGGAGATTAAGTATGTGCCGATCGACAAGCCGCTATGGTCGGTGGTGAGGCGGGATAACGGCGACCGCTTCCGCTGCCCAGGGTGCAGGCGTCCTGTGGACTGGCACATACGCGGCCCGACCTGGCGGCCGACCTACGGCGCTAATTCACCAGCCAGTGCCCCCGTCATCCATGAAACACACCGGGTAGCCGATCGATGGTGCTAGACCGCCTTGTTGTGTAGCGGATCGGCCACAGCGTTTGAGCTTCAGTCCCGCACGTCCTCGTATGTGCGCAAAGTCACATTTCCCAGAGTCAAATCTGCATATGAAGAAGCCCAAAAGCGATTTCGTTGGATCAGGAGGGGCTCCGATGAATGCATATTCACGATTGGCGCGTCTTCTTCATCCTCGCTCGAATGAGGGAAGAACCGGGACCAACCTTCATGAGTCCCAGCAGCCGATCCCGCTGGTACCGAGAGTGCCAGCGGACGAAGCGCCACCGTCTCGTGAGCAACTGGAGATGCTTGAGGGGCGCCGGCGGCCCACACTCGATCCAGTCTGGACGCTCGTTCCCAAGGACAGGTAGCTGTGTCCACATCAGGCGCGCTCCGCTGCGTGAGGAGACCCTGATGGCAAGGGAAGCGAAGATGCCAGTCACGGCCGATCAGCGGCCGCTGTGGAATACTCAGGGACGACCAGAAGATGGTTCGCCTCGCTCTACCAGGTGAAGGGCTAGGGTTTCGGTGTCGCTGGCCATACCGAAAGTTTGGCAGGCCGATCAGCCGCCGGTGCCGCCGGAAGACAAGCGGCAGCTTTACGGGCCAGTCAACATGATGGGCTAATTCTTCCGCCGCTCAGAGCGCCACTGCCACGCGGGCTCGCATGTGTGACCATGGATGCCGGACCGCACTGCTGCCGCTTCGCGTTCTTCCTCGACGTAGTCGCGGCTATATCGGACGAAGGCCCAGGCATGGCCATCGGCCACCATGTCGGCTCCCAAGTCTCGGCCATCGGCGCGGCAAAGCGCGACGGTGCGGCCGTAGCGGTCGGTGGTCCGAGGTTCGCAGGAAACTTGGCGGTCGCCGATGAGGGCGCGCAAGTGTTCGGTGGCAGCCCGCCCGGCAGGCCATCCGTCGGCGCACGGTTGGGCCGACTCGGGCGCGTCGATTCCCCATAGACGATAGGTCACGCCGTCGATCTTGAGCGTATCGCCATCAATCACGCGGACGGACCCGGCAAAGGCTGGGATAGTCCAACCTCGAACAGGTCCTAAAATACGCTGCCCTGACTTCGCTGCGGCCGCGGCCCACGGCGATCCGAAAGCTCGTATTCCTGGCACCTTATGAAAGCTTTGCGCACTTTTGGGAACGTAAGGCCTATGACGATGTGCCCAGCCTGAAGGACGCCGCACGGAAATACGAAGCTCCAAAACTGGTTCGTCAGTTTCGCAGATTCGGCACGTCGCTCGAAGAAGCGAAGGCACACCTCGACGATTTCCAGATCAGCTGGAGATCCGTTCGAGACCTCCGACGTGAGGTCGCCAAGGAACTGCGGCGGGTAACGGCTGAGGGACCGTCGGCTTCCGGCGAGGTCTACCAGAAGCTGTTGTCGGGCTTCGAAATCGAGCTTCATCGATGGCAAGCCGGTGACTAGAAGCGAATTGGATTGACGGCGATGGAGTTCCGCATCGCCGACACTTTCACGGGCAGTCTTGCCCGGCTGACCGTCGACGAGCAGAAGGCGGTGAAGACAACGGCGTTCGACCTGCAGGTGAATCCGGCACATCCAAGCCTGCAATTCCACAAGCTCGAGCGCCCGAAGGACCCGAACTTCGCCTCGGTCCGGGTGAGCAAGGACATCCGCATCATCGTCCATCGCACGAGCGCGAGCCTGCTGCTCTGCTACGTCGACCATCACGACGAGGCCTATCGATGGGCCGAGCGGCGGCGGATCGAGACGCATCCGAAGACAGGCGCCGCGCAGCTCGTCGAGGTACGGGAGACGGTGAAGGAGATCACCATTCCCAGGTATGTAGAGATCGACCAGCCGGCACTCGCCAAGACAAAGGCCCTGTTGTTCGGCGGTATCAGCGACGACCGTCTCCTCGGTTACGGTGTACCGACCGAGTGGCTGGCCGACGTGCGGCAGGCGACCGAGGATTCGCTGCTCGGGCTTTCTGACCATCTACCGGCTGAAGCGGCGGAGGCCCTGCTGGAACTGGCGACCGGAGGGACACCGGCACAGTTCATGGCGCCGCCGGCCGGAACCGATCCGTTCAGCCATCCCGACGCGCAGCGCCGCTTCCGCACTATGCACGACGGGCAGGAGCTGCAACGCGCGCTCGACTACCCGTGGGAAAGATGGACGGTGTTCCTTCATCCCGCCCAGGAGCAGCTCGTGCGAACCGCGTTCAACGGCCCGGCGCGGGTGGCGGGCTCGGCTGGCACAGGCAAGACCATCGTGGCGCTGCACCGCGCAGCGTGGCTCGCGCGCGGCAACCCCAATGCGCGGGTGCTTTTGGCGACCTTCTCAGACACGCTGGCGAACGCCCTGCAGACCCGGCTGAGACGGCTGCTGGGCAACGAGCCCCGGCTCGGCGAACGGATCGACGTGCATTCGTTCGATGCCATCGGCTCCCGGCTCTACAAGGCGCACATCGGCGAACCGAAGATCGCGAGCCGCGAGGACGTCCGCGCGGCGAACAAGGAGGCGTCGGATGCCGTGATCGGCCATAGATTCACTCCCCATTTCCTGCTGACCGAATGGGAGCAAGTGGTCGATGCCTGGCAACTCGACGGCTGGGAAGCCTACCGAGACGTGGCGCGGCTGGGCCGCAAGACCCGGCTGCCGGAAGCGCAGCGCAAGGTGCTGTGGTCGATCTTCGAGAGGGTGCGGAAGGCGCTCGGCGGGCGCGGCCTGATCACGCGGGCTGAGATGTTCACCGCGCTGGCGGCGGCACTCGCGAAGATGGGCAAGACGCCGTTCGAGTTCGCCGTGATCGACGAGGCGCAGGACCTCTCAGTGGCGCAGCTGCGGTTCCTGGCCGCGCTGGGCGGCGGACGGCCGGACGCGCTGTTCTTCGCCGGCGACCTTGGCCAGCGCATCTTCCAGCTTCCCTTCTCCTGGAAGTCGCTCGGGGTCGATATCCGCGGCCGCTCGCGCACGCTCAAGGTCAACTACCGCACCTCGCACCAGATCCGCACGCAGGCCGACCGGCTGCTGGAGCCGGTGGTGGCGGACGTCGACGGCAACGATGAGGACCGCGGCCATACGGTCTCGGTGTTCAACGGGCCGCCGCCGCTCGTACGGGTGCTGAAGGACGAGGCCGAGGAGGCCAAAGCGGTCGCTGGCTGGATCGGCGAGCAGAGCAAGGCAGGGATGCTGCCGCACGAACTCGGCGTGTTCGTACGCTCGGCGGCGCAGCTGGAGCGCGCGAAGGCGGCGGTTTCGTCGGCAGGCCTTGCCTCTAGGGTGTTGGACGAAACCGTGGAGACGGCGAGCGGCCAAGTCTCGATCGGTACCATGCATCTCGCCAAGGGGCTCGAATTCCGCGCCGTCGTCGCGATGGCGTGCGACGACGAGGTCATCCCGCTGCAGGAGCGCATCGAAACCGTGGGCGACGATGCCGATTTGCAGGAGGTCTACGACACCGAACGGCATCTGCTCTATGTCGCGGCCACACGGGCGCGCGACAATCTCCTGGTGACAGGTGTCGAACCGGCGTCGGAGTTCCTTGACGACTTCAAAGGGATAATCAGTCGAGAGTAGCGCGCATTGGTGCCCAGCCGCGCGTTGCCACCCGAATTGCCACCCGAATTGGTACCATGCGGTGGCAAGTGCCGGGATGAGGCGACAAGCCTGACCCTCGGAAGTGATTGATTCTCGGGAACCAACGGGACGACGCGGCATGATGTGGAATGGCTGGCAACGCATTACAAAACCGCTGCAAGCGGCCTGCCCGTGGAAATTGCGCGCAGTCCCGGAATCTTCGAAGCGACATCGGAATAGGTAAGGCGACTACGCTGGCTGTGGCGCCGATCGAGTGGCGGGGTTTGCAATGTGCCTCGGCTTGGCGTTGATTGCCCGCTGGTTGCGTCGTTAGTTCGCGGAGCGCGCTTGCCCAGCGCGCAGAAAACCGATGGACGCCTGACGGCGTCGGGCGGACCGGATCGCCGAGGCGGAGTTCGAACATCGTCCCAACGCAATAATCGGAAGTCCTCGCGAATCGGTACCCGCATTGGTACCCGACACCTGACGAACAGGTGTTACGGCGAGGGATTAGCCGTTACGCCGTCCGCCCAAAAAGCCAATAAAACGGCATTCGGCGGGACGATAGGGCAGGGCGAGGGATTGATTTCATCGCCTTTCAAGACCGGTGCCTTAAACCGCTCGGCCACCCATCCGGGATGCGCTTGTTACTCCGTCCACGACGACCGGTACATATCCGACTGCTGCCATAAATATTGCTAGATTCAGAAGTACTTGGGTATTCTTCTTCATCCGCTTTGGTGACTGGCTCGGCCTCATCCCATGATCAGTCGAAGATTGTTGTTCGCCGCGGCGGCACTTCTGCCGCTGCCGGCCCGGGCCGAGACAGCCGACCCCAAATTCGCGGCCTGGCTGCGCGGCCTGCGCGCCGAGGCGCTCAAGGCCGGCGTCGATGAGGCTACGCTCGATGCGGCGCTGGGCTCGGTCGAGGAGATCCCGCGGGTCATGGAGCTCGCGCACAACCAGCCCGAATTCAAGATGACGTTCGACCAGTATCTCGCCCTCGTCGTCTCGAACGAGAGGGTGAGCCGCGGCCGCGCGCTCTTGCAGGAGAACCGCGCCTTGGTCGATCGCTTCGCCGCGCCGGCCGGCATTCCGGCATCGACCGTCGTTGCCCTGTGGGGCATCGAGAGCAATTACGGCACGCGGCTCGGCGATTTCGAGGTCGTGGCGGCCCTGGCGACGCTCGCCTACAACGGCTTCCGCGCGCAGTTCTTCCGCCAGCAGTTGATCGCGGCGCTCAAGATCGTCTCGCAGGGACATATCGGGCTGCACGCGATGAAGGGATCGTGGGCGGGCGCGATGGGCCAGTGCCAGTTCATTCCGACGAGCTTCCTCGCCTATGCCGCCGACGGCGACGGCGATGGCCGCATGGACATCTGGACCAACAAGGCCGACGTCTTCGCCTCGATCGTCAACTACCTGCACAAGGTCGGCTGGCGTCCCGGCCTGTCCTGGGGTGAGGAAGTGCCGGCCGGCACGGCGGCGGGGCAGGGCACGCGTATCGTGCGGCCGGCGGGCGCGGGCGGCCCGGCGTTCCGCACGACCGAGAATTTCCGCGTCATCCTGCGCTGGAACCAGTCGGATTTCTTCGGCCTGGCCGTCGGACTCCTGTCCGACAAGATCGCGGCGTGATCGCCGCGGCGCGACAGCCTCCTCGGCGCCCTCAAGATCATGTATAGTGGCGCCATCATGCCGCTAGCCCTAGTCAGCCCGCGCCCGGCACCCCTGATATTCGCGCAGGCGGCGCTGGCCCTGTTGCTGGCGGCATCGCTTGGCGCCTGCGGCTCGTCGGGCAGCAGGAACGTGGCCCAGCGCGGCACCTACAAGATCGGCGCGCCCTACAAGATCGACGGCGTCACCTACACGCCGCAGGAAGAATTCAACCACGTCGAAACCGGCGTCGCCTCATGGTATGGCCCGGGCTTCCACGGCAAATCGACCGCGAATGGCGAGCCCTACGACCAGAGCGCGCGCACGGCGGCGCACCGGACCCTGCAGATGCCCACGATCGTCCGCGTCACTAACCTCGACAACGGTATGTCCACGGTCGTGCGCATCAACGATCGCGGCCCGTTCGCGCGCAGCCGCATCATCGACCTGTCGCGCGCCGCCGCCCAGGAGCTCGACATCGTGCGTAACGGCACGGCGCACGTGCGCATCGACCAGCTGCAGGCCGAAAGCCTCGCCGTGAAGGATGTCGCGATCGCCGGCGGCGGGCCGGCCGAGCAGCAGGCCGCGGTCGCGCAAGTCTCTTCCGGCCGCTATGCGCCCGCACAAGCGCCCGTTCAGACGGCGGCCTACACGCCGCCGCCAGCCTACGCCCAGCCTGCGCCTGCCCCCGCATACGCCCAGCCTGCACCCACGCAGCCGGTATGGCCGACCAATCCGGCGCCGGCCTACGTTCCGGCCGGCAACGGCGGGCCGACCGTGGCTTCGCTGCAGCCGGCGAGCGGCTTCTATGTGCAAACCGGCGCCTTCACGACGCCGGAGAACGCCGAACGCCAGCGCGGCGCCGTCAGCAGTTACGGCATATCGGAGATTTCCCAAGGTTCGGCCGGCGGACGCGACCTCTATCGCGTGCGCCTGGGACCCTACACAACATCGGATGCCGCCGGCATTGTCGCCGACCGGCTGAAACGCTCAGGGTATGGTGATGCTCGTGTCGTGGCTAACTGATCGACTGCGCCCCGTGGTGGCGCTTCTCGCCGTGGCGGTCCTGGCCGGCCCGTCGCTCGATGCCGCAGCCCAGCAGGCGGACCCGCCGGCCAAGCGTCAGGCGCCGCAGAAGCCGCCCGCCCGGCCGCGCGCCGCGCCCGCGCCCAAGCCCGGCGCTGCGCCGCCCGCGGCCGCCAAGGTCGAGGCGCTGCCGCCCTCGCAGATCGGCATCGGCACCTTGGCGAAGCAGGCCTTCATGGTCGACCCGCAGTCCTCGACGGTGTTGCTGTTCAAGGACGCCGACAAGCCGATGCATCCGTCATCGATGGCCAAGATGATGACGATCTACATCCTGTTCGAGGAACTGGCCGCGGGGCGGGTCAAGCTCGACACGCGTTTCCGCGTCAGCGAACGGGCACGCAACATGGGCGGCTCGCGCATGTTCGTCGAGCTGGGCAGCGAGGTCGCCGTCGAGGACCTGATCAAGGGCATGATCGTGCTGTCGGGCAACGACGCCTGCGTCGTCGTCGCAGAAGGCCTGGCGGGCAACGAGGACAGCTTTGCCGAACGCATGACCAAACGCGGGCGCGAGCTCGGCATGACCGGCACGGTCTTCAAGAACGCGTCGGGCTGGCCGGTCGAAGGCCAGTGGACCACGGCGCGCGACCTTGCCGTCCTGGCGTGGCGCACCATCGAGGATTTCCCGAAGTATTATCACTACTACGCGGAGACCAACTGGACCTACAACAACATCAAGCAGGACAACCGCAACCGGCTGCTCAAGATCACGCCGGGCACCGACGGTCTCAAGACCGGCCACACCGAGGAAGGCGGCTTCGGCCAGGCGTCGTCGGCGGTGCGCGACGGACGGCGCCTGATCATGGTCCTGAACGGGCTCACGTCGATGGCCGAGCGCGCGCAGGAATCGTCGCGGCTGATGGAGTGGGGCTTCCGCGAATCCACCAACACGACGGTCTTCCGCGCCGGCGACACCGTCGTCGAGGCGCCGGTGTGGCTGGGCGCCCTGGACAAGGTGCCGTTGGTCGTGGCGCATCCCATCCAGATCACGGCGCCGACCGGGCAAACCGTGACGCCGCGCGTGGTCGCGCGCTTCGACGGACCGCTCGCCGCGCCGATCGCCAAGGGCACGAAGGTCGGCACCGCCGTGGTGACTCTGCCCGATGGCCGCGAGATCGACTATCCGCTCGAGGCCGGCGCCGACGTGGCGCGCCGCGGCGTGGTCGGGCGTGTGGCGGGAATGATCCAGCATTATCTGTTCGGCTGGCTGTCGTGACCGAAGGCGCCTCCGGGCGTTCACACGCCTCATCAGGGCGTTTCATCACTCTTGAAGGCGGCGAGGGAGCAGGCAAGTCGACCCAGATCGCGCGGCTCAAGAGCTGGCTCGAGGGACGCGGCCGCAGTGTCGTGGCGACCCGCGAACCGGGCGGCTCGCCCGGCGCCGAGACGATCCGCAAGCTCCTGGTCGAGGGCCCGGTCGAGCGCTGGGACGGCACGACCGAGGCGCTGCTGCACTTCGCCGCCCGGCGCGAGCATCTGCGCTCGACCGTGTGGCCGGCGCTCAGGCGCGGCGACTGGGTGTTGAGCGATCGCTTTGCCGATTCGACTCTCGCGTACCAGGGCTACGGCCACGGCGTCGATCGTGCGATCTTCGACCAGCTCTACAAGTTCGCCGCCGGCGATTTCCGGCCCGACCTCACCGTGATCCTCGACCTGCCGGTCGAGACCGGACTTTTGCGCGCCGCCGCCCGCCGCGGCAGCGAGACGCGCTACGAGAGCCTGCCGCGCGATTTCCATGCCCGCGTGCGCAGCGGCTTCCTCGAAATCGCCAACCGTGATCCCAAGCGCTGCGTGGTGATCGATGCTACAGGGAGCATCGACAGTATCGCCGCCGCCATCGCCGGTGCGGCGAGCGAGCGGCTGGGAGCCTGACGGGATGGCGAGAGGCAAGACGAGCGCCGATGCAAGCGAGCTCGAGAAGCTCGAATGGCCATACGACTGGCCGCCGCCCTGGCGCAGCGAGCGCCTGCTGGGCCACGAGACGGCGGAAAAGACCATGCTGGCCGCCCATCAGAGCGGCCGCCTGCATCACGCCTGGCTGCTGGCCGGACCGCGCGGCATCGGCAAGGCCACGCTCGCCTGGCGCTTCGCGCGCTTCCTGCTGAGCGGCGAGGGCAAGGGTGGCCTGTTCGGCGGCGGGCCGGAGAGCCTCGATGTGGCGGCCGATGCGCCCGGCCGGGCGCTGGTCGACGCGCGTTCACACCCCGACCTTTTCCATCTCCGGCGCACGCTCCATCCCGACACCGGCCGCATGCGCGCCGAGATCGCCGTCGACGATGTGCGCGAGCTTGGCGCCTTCATGCATATGACACCGGCGATGGGCAAATGGCGGGTCGCCATCGTCGACGCGGCCGACGAGATGAACCGCAACAGCGCCAACGCCGTCCTCAAGATCCTCGAGGAGCCGCCGCCCAACGCGGTGCTGCTCATGGTGGCGCACGCGCCCGGCCGCCTGCTGCCGACCATCCGCTCGCGCTGCCGGCGCCTTGCCCTGCAGCCGCTCGCCGAGGAGATCGTCATGCGCCTGCTAGGCGACTACGCGCCCGGCGTCAAGGCCGAGGAGAGGGTGGTTCTGGCGCGGCTCAGCGAAGGCAGCATAGGGCGTGCGCTCGAGCTCGCGGGCGCCGGCAGCCTGGAACTGTACCGCGAGATGGTCGACGTGCTGGCGACGCTGCCCGAGCTCGACATGGCGCGCCTGCACGGTTTCGCCGAACGCTTTGCCCGGCGCGGCGAGGAGGCCAACGCGGCCTGGCGCTCGTTGAATTACCTGTTCGACGGCTGGCTGAAGGGCCTGGCGCGGCACGCGGCGGTGGGTGGAGAAGCTGCAGCCATCGTGCCGACGGAACGTGGCTTGCAGGCGCGCCTGGCGGCGGCCGCGAACCTTGATCGCTGGATAGGGGCGTGGGAAAAGGCCGCCGAGCTGTTATCCGGCGCCGATAGGGTCAATCTCGATCGTAAGCAGACGGTGCTCGCGAGCTTCCTGGCTCTCCAGTCGGCGATGCGTTGAGCGGCGACAGTTCCGGAGTTCAGTCATCATGTCCGGCCGCGGTACCTACTACGTCACCACACCAATCTACTACGTGAACGACGTGCCCCATATCGGGCACGCCTACACGACGCTTGCCTGCGACGTGCTGGCCCGCTTCATGCGGCTCGACGGTCGCGACGTGCACTTCCTCACCGGCACCGACGAGCACGGCCAGAAGGTCGAGAAGGCGGCGGCGGCGGCTGGCCTGGCGCCGCAGGCCTTCACCGACAAGGTGAGCCAGTCGTTCCGCGACCTCGTCAAGACGATGAACTTCAGCCCCGACAACTTCATCCGCACGACGGAGAAGCGGCACTACGCGGCTTGCCAGGCGCTGTGGGAGAAGCTCGTCGAAGCGGGCGACATCTATCTCGGCAAGTATGCCGGCTGGTACTCGGTGCGCGACGAGGCCTATTTCGTCGAAAGCGAGACCGAGGTCGGCTCGGACAACAAGCGCCGCGCCATCTCGAGCGGCGCCGAGGTCGAATGGGTCGAGGAGCCGTCGTATTTCTTCCGGCTTTCAACCTGGGGCGATCGGCTGCTCGAGTTCTATGAAAAGAACCCGCGTTTCATCGCGCCGGAGAGCCGGCGCAACGAGGTGATCAGCTTCGTGAAGGGCGGCCTGCAGGATCTCTCGGTGTCGCGCACCAGCTTTTCCTGGGGCGTGCCGGTGCCGGGCGATCCCAAGCACATCATGTACGTCTGGCTGGACGCGCTCACCAACTACATCACCGAGTGCGGCTATCCGGACACCGGCAATCCCCTGTGGAAATACTGGCCGGCCGACCTGCACATGGTCGGCAAGGACATCATCCGCTTCCATTGCGTGTTCTGGCCGGCCTTTCTGATGTCGGCCGGCATCGCACCGCCACAGCGGGTGTTCGCACACGGCTGGTGGACCAACGAGGGCCAGAAGATCTCGAAGTCGCTCGGTAACGTGATCGACCCGATGGAACTGGTCGACGCCTACGGGCTCGACCCGGTGCGCTACTTCTTGTTGCGCGAGGTGCCGTTCGGCAACGACGGCGATCTCCAGCGGCGCGCCCTGGTTGGCCGGCTGAACGGCGATCTCGCCAACGCCTACGGCAATCTCTGCCAGCGCGTGCTCTCGATCGTCGCCAAGAACTGCGGCGGCAAGGTGCCGGCGATGGGTTCGATCAGCGAGGTCGATATGGCCCTGCTCGATCGCGCCAAGGCGCTGCTGGGTATCGTGCGCGCCGACCTGGACGACCAAGCCTTCCATCGCGCGCTGACCTCGATCTGGGAAGTGATCGCCGACGCCAACCGCTATGTCGACGCCCAGGCGCCGTGGGCGCTCGCCAAGACCGACCCGGCGCGGCGCGACACGGTGCTGTGGGTGCTCGCCGAGACGATCCGCCGGGTGACCCTGCTGGTGCAGCCCTTCATGCCCGACTCGGCGGGCAAGATCCTCGACCAGCTGGCCGTGCCGGCCGGGGAGAGGGCGTTTGCGGCGTTCGACCGCGCGCTCGTGCCGGACACGGTGCTGCCGAAACCGCAGGGCGTGTTCCCGCGTTTCGTCGAGCCCGCGAAAGCCGCGTCCTGATGCTGATCGACAGCCACTGCCATCTCGACTTCCCCGAGCTCGCCGGCGATGAGGCGGGCGTGTTGGCGCGCGCGCACACGGCGGGCGTCGCCGGCATGCTGACCATCGGCACGCGGCTCGACCAGTTCGCCAAGGTGCGCGCCATCGCCGAGCGTCACGAGAACATCTGGTGCTCGGTGGGCGTTCATCCGCACGAGGCGAAGGAGGAGGGGCAGCGCACGCCGGACCGCCTGGTCGAGGCGACGCGCCATCGTAAGGTCATCGGCATCGGCGAGACCGGTCTCGACTTCTATTACGAGCACAGTCCGCGCGAGGAGCAGGCGGGAAGCTTCCGCGCCCACATCGCCGCGGCGCGCCAGACCGGCCTGCCGCTGATCGTGCATACGCGCGATGCCGACCGGGAAACCGGCGACATCCTCGAGCAGGAATACGCCCAGGGCGCCTTCCCGGGACTGATCCATTGCTTCAGCTCGGGCGCCGAGGTGGCGCGGCGGGCGCTGGCGCTTGGCCTGTATATTTCCATCTCGGGTATCGTCACCTTCAAGGCGGCCGACAGCCTGCGCGCCATCGTCCGCGACATTCCGCTGGAGCGCCTGCTGGTCGAAACCGACGCGCCCTACCTCGCCCCCGTGCCGAAACGCGGCAAGACCAACGAGCCCGCCTTCGTCGCCCACACCGCGGCCAAGGTCGCCGAACTCAAAGGCATCGGCTTGGCCGAACTCGAGGCGGCGACCACGGACAATTTCTTTCGGCTGTTCGCCAAGGCGGAGCGCGCCACGTGCGGGTGACGATCCTGGGCTGCGGGACGTCGGGCGGCGTACCAAGGGTAGGGGGCAAGGACGGCGGTGGCGAATGGGGCCTGGCCAATCCGGCCGACCCGCGCAATCGCCGTCGCCGCTGCTCCATCCTCGTGCAGGCTCGCGGCCGGACCATCCTGGTCGACACCTCGCCCGACCTGCGTGCCCAGCTTCTGGACGCCGAGGTCGAGCGCGTCGACGCCGTGCTGTGGACGCACGAGCATGCCGACCAGGTCCACGGCATCGACGACATGCGGCCCTACATGCTGCGCCAGGGACCGATCGAGGCCTGGTCGGACGAGCGCACCTACAGGATCCTGCTGGAGCGCTTCCGCTACTGCTTCGAGGCCGAGGACGGCTTCTACAACCCCATCTACCGCCACCACCGCATCGACGGTCCGTTCCTGGCGGCCGGCCTGCCGGTCCGGCCGTGGATCCAGGACCATGGCATCGCGACGTCGCTTGGCTTTCGCTTCGGGCCGGTGGCCTATGCCAACGACGTGGTCACGCTCTCCGATGACGCTTTCGAGATCATGCAAGGGGTCGAGGTGCTGATCGTCGACGCCATGCGGTTTCGCCCGCATCCGACCCACGCCCATCTCGACCGCGCCCTGGAATGGATCGAGCGGGTGCAGCCAAAGCAGGCTTTTTTGACCAATCTGCACGTCGATATGGACTATGCTGAGCTCGATCGGGTGACGCCGGCCCATGTCCGGCCTTGCCACGACGGGTTGGCCATTGAAGTGAATGGAGAATAATCCATTATTATCAGTTCGATAGAGGGCTTGTCTCATCTGCTCTGTGAGTGGAGACAAAAGGAGTCCGGTCGCCGCCTGTTCCTGATGGGCGCTGTTGCGGCCTGTCTGGTCGCGACACCGGCCCTGGCCGACGACAAACTCGACCCGGGCGGCCTTACTTTTCGCGACTTTTCCACCAACGACAACGGCGCGAGCTTCGGCGGCCACGGCGACCCGATGATCGCCGGCGGTCCCAATCAGGTGTCGTCGAAGGTGGTGACCGTGGAAGGCGCCAACGGTCTGGCGCGCATCCAGTTCAGCAGCATCCGTGTCGAGCTGGCGCTACCACTGGGCTGGCAGGCGACCGAGGACTGGGAACGTGGCGTCGCCTATAGCAGCGACAAGCGCTACCGCGTCCTCGTTTGGCGCGTCGACTTTGCCTACGAGGGGGTCAAGGACGCCGAGCACTATGCGGCCACCAAAGCGGGCACCATCCAGTCGCGGCGGCCGAGCGTGCAGGCCCAGGCCCGCAAGCTGGGCGACGGCATATTCCTGATCGTCTACGACAACGTCAAAGCGCAGGGCGACTCCGAACCGAGAGTGGTGTTCGACCTGGTCATACAGAACCCGCGTGAGCCCAAGGAAGGCATCCTCCTGACCTTGGGTGTGCCGGCGGCTGACGCAGTGCGCGGCCTAAAGCTGATAGCATTATTAAAGCAGAATATGAAAGTTGTTTGGTAAACTCTTATTAATTATAGTTTATCTATATTTGTCATAATATATATTATACGATAATCGTAGTCGAGGTCCGGTCTAATGACGCCCGAACGTCCCACGGCGGAATCGCTGCCGCGCGAGCCGATGGCCCGCCTTCTCGCCGTCATGGCGTGGCTGCGCGACCGCCAGCATGGCTGCCCGTGGGATGTCGATCAGACCTTCCGGACCATCGCGCCGTACACCATCGAGGAAGCCTACGAGGTGGCCGACGCCATCGAACGGGACGACCTCGGTGCCCTCAAGGAAGAGCTGGGCGATCTCTTGCTGCAGGTCGTCTACCACGCCCAGATGGCACATGAGACCGGCGCCTTCGGCTTCGCCGACGTGGCAACAGCCATTGCCGACAAAATGGTCGACCGGCATCCGCACGTGTTCGGCGACGCCCGGGTCGCCACGGCCGAGGCCCAGACCGTGTCCTGGGAAGCCCGCAAGGCCGCCGAACGGGCAGCCAAGCCGGCGGGCAGTGAACCGGCCGGCGCCCTCGATGGGGTGGCGCGCGCCCTCCCCGCGCTCCTGCGGGCCGAAAAGATCCAGAAGCGGGCGGCCCGGGTGGGCTTTGATTGGAAGCAGACCGGTCCTGTCATCGACAAGATCGAGGAGGAGCTGGGCGAACTCAGAGCCGAGCTCGCGGCCGGCGATGTCGATCAAGTCCGCCTGAGCGACGAGCTGGGCGACGTTTTGTTCGCCGTGGCCAACCTCGCCCGCCACTGCCGGATCGATCCCGAGGCGGCGCTGCGCGCCACCAACGACAAATTCGAGCGCCGCTTTCGCCATATCGAGCGGCGCCTGGCCGAAGTCGGCCGCAAACCGGCCGACGCTACCCTGGAGGAAATGGAAGCGCTTTGGCAGGAGGCCAAGACGCGCGTCTAGACCCTCGCCTGGCTGGCCAGCAGCGGCAGCCGCACGGCCTCGAACAGCGCCCTCACCTGGGCCAGGGTCTGCAGATCGGCCGCCGCGATCAGGCCGGCATTGATCGGCTGCGCCGGCTCATAGGGCTGGCCGTCGAAACGCACGGCGTCACCGCCCGCCTCTGCGAGCATCAGCGTGCCGGCGGCATGATCCCACGGCTTGGTCGTGCGATAGAGGCTGAAGTCCACGGTACCGGAGAGGATATCCAGATACTCGACACCGGCGCAGCGCGATGTCGACATATGCCCGAGCTGGCCGCGCACCGCCTGTGGCAGCTGGCGATCGAACTCCTTGCGGGCCTTGGCGCCGACGAAGCCGATCAGCGGCCGATCGGACGGCGTGCCGTGCACCGGCGTTCCGTCCACGGCGACGCCCTGCCCTTTGAGCGCCACGGCCATCCGCCCGCGCGGCACGTCGAGGATCCAGCCGGCCACGGTCGATCTGTCCCGCACCAGGCAGACGATCATGGCGAAGCGGTCCCTGCCGGCGGCGAAGTTGGCAGTGCCGTCCAGCGGATCGACGATCCAGCAGGCCTCGCCGGGGCGACCGATCAGATCGACCAGGCCGGGGTCTTTCTCGACCGCCTCCTCGCCCACCACCGGGACGCCGGGCAGGATTCTGGCCAGGCCAACGGCGAGGCGCTGCTCGGCGGCCACGTCAGCCACGGTGACGACGTCGCCCGGGCGCTTGAAACGGATCTCTTCCTTGGAGAGCGTGCGAAAGCGCGGCAGCAGCTCCGCCGCCGCGGTCTCGCGCATCAGCTCGGCGACCCGGTGCGAATCGCCTGGGCTCAGCACCGCGTCAGCCGATCACCCCGAACAGGTCTTCTTCCTTCAGGATCACGTGCTCGACGCCGTCGAGCTTCACTTCGGTGCCCGACCACTTGCCGTAGATCACCTTGTCGCCGACCTTCACGCCAAGCGGCTCCAGGCGGCCATCTTCCAGCCGCTTGCCTTTGCCGACCGCCACGACCTCGCCCTGCATGGGCTTTTCCTGGGCGGTGTCGGGAATGATGATGCCGGCCTTGGTCTTGGTTTCGGCGGCCAACGGCTTGAGCAGGAGCCGGTCGTGCAAGGGCTTGAGTTTCATGATCTTTCCTTCGTCTGAAATGGGCGGCTTATAGATAGAAAGCACGGCCGGCGGGTGTCAACGCGCGAGCCGCCGCTCGAACTGTGCCGAGGCGGCGGCGTCGAGGGCCACGGTCAACAGCGCCATCTCGCCGTCATCGCGGCGGCTGCGCACCTCGCCATGGCGGTAGAGCCAGGCGATCGTGGCGCCATCGCTCAGCGGCACGGAGACCTCGCGGGCTTCGCTCGCGCCGGCGAGGCAATCGCCGATCGCCTCGAGCAGCTGGTCGATCCCCTCGCCCGTCAGGGCTGAAACCGGGTATTGGCGAGCCCGCTCGGCGCCGGTGGCTGACCGGGTCTGCAGGGTGCGCCGCACATCCTCGGGCAGCGCATCGATCTTGTTCAGCGCCTCGATGAGCGGCGTGCCTTCGCCCTCGCCGATCGCGCCCAGCTCGCGCAGCACCGTTTCGACATCGGCGCGCTGCTGCTCGGTCTCGGGATGGGAGATGTCGCGCACATGCATGATCAGGTCGGCCTCGACCACCTCTTCCAGGGTCGCGCGGAAGGCCGCGACCAGATGGGTCGGCAGGTCGGAGACGAAGCCCACCGTGTCGGAGATCACGCAGCCCCTGCCGTTGGGCAGCTTGATCGAGCGCATGGTGGGATCGAGCGTGGCGAACAGGAGGTCCTTGGCCATCACGCCGGCGCCCGAAAGGCGATTGAACAGCGTCGACTTGCCGGCGTTGGTGTAGCCGACCAGGGCGACCGTCGGCAGCCGCGCCCTCTTGCGGCCGGCGCGATTGACGGCGCGCGTGCGGCGCACGCCCTCGAGGTCGCGCTTGATCCGGACGATGCGCTCGCCGATCAGGCGGCGGTCGATCTCGATCTGCGATTCGCCGGGGCCGCCCAGGAAGCCGAAGCCGCCGCGCTGGCGTTCCAAGTGAGTCCACGATCGCACCAGGCGGCCGCGCTGATAGTCGAGGGCGGCCAGTTCGACCTGCAGCCGGCCTTCGTGCGTGCGGGCGCGGGCGCCGAAGATTTCCAGGATCAATCCCGTGCGGTCGATGACCTTGGCCTGCCACGCTTTCTCGAGATTGCGCTGCTGCACGGGCGTCAACTTGTCATCGACGATCACCAGGCCGATGCCCTGCTCTTCCACGGCAGACTTCACACGCTCGACGACGCCCTTGCCGATCAGCGTGGCCGGCGTCAACCGGCGCAACGGCGCCGTCTCGGCCAGCCGCACGTCGAGGTCGATCGCCCGCGCAAGCCCGACCGCCTCCTCGAGCTTGGCATCGCGGTCGCGCTCCTCGCGGTGTGCGCCGGACGCATACGGGCTCAGCACG
>Ga0210408_10002663_pt1 | contig 17144 bp, 15 predicted proteins | sample IncBWH4MmetaG_FD_155471 | JGI IMG/M metagenome (GOLD analysis project Ga0210408, IMG submission 155471) | Forest soil microbial communities from Barre Woods Harvard Forest LTER site, Petersham, Massachusetts, United States - Inc-BW-H-4-M | ecosystem: Environmental > Terrestrial > Soil >...
CGTCGTTTGGAGAATCTTCCTTCGATTGTATTCTTGCTGGAGCCGTGCTTCATCACCTACGCGTTGATGAGGATTGGAAATTTGCCTTCAAACGTTTTCACACCTGGCTAAAACCTGGCGGACGCATCTACGTCTCGGATCTGGCTTACTTCGAAGTTTCCGATGCGCAAAACGTCATGTGGAAACGTTACGGAGAGTATCTGGAATCATTGGGCGGGAAGGAATACCGATCCAAGGTTTTTGCTTATATCGATAAGGAAGACTCGCCCCGATCATTGCCCTTCCAGCTCGATTTGTTGAAATCAACGGGCTTCTCGAATTACGATGTTCTCCATCGAAACAGTGTCTTTGCCTGTTATTTCGGTGTGAAATAGATTCAAGAATTCAAGAAGCCAAGAATTCGAGGATTCAAGAATTCGGGCGTGCAAAGTTCGGTGTGGTTGGTGGCTAGTTCTTAGAAAGGCGCCCCAGCCACTAGCCACTAGCCATTAACCCCTCGCGGACTACCTCCGCGGCGTCCTTGTCCTCGCGAAGGCCGAGAAAAACAGGCTGTCGCAAGCGATCATCTCGCGTCCACTCGGAAAACTTCACTTGGCAAACCATCTGTGGTTCCACCCAATGGCAGTGTTTGATTTCTGAAGCAGTGATGCCCTGTCCCCACTTGCTTCCACGAGAAACCGGCAGGTTTGCAAACGGACAAGACGCCCGAGCGATTTTTTTAAACTGCGAATACAGTCTGCGCAGGAGAGCATCGTTAAACCCGGTCCCCACCTTTCCGGCGAAAAGCAATTTTTTGTCCTCGTAGAATCCGACAATGACTGAGCCGAAATACTGGCGACTGCCTTCGGGGTCGGTGTATCCACCGATAACGAACTCCTGTTCCAAAACCAATTTCAGTTTTATCCAGGAACCGCTTCGGCGGCCGGGTTCATACACGGAATCCGCAAGCTTCCCGATAAGTCCTTCGAGGCCTAGCTGCCGGACCTGCTGCAAAAGTGGTTCCAAATTGCTGCCCAGCGCCGCCGAATGGCGAATGACGCCGGGCGGATTTTTGAGCAGATTTTGCAGCTTGGACTTCCTCTCAGTCAGAGGGAGGTTTTTTAAGTCTTGCCCATTCAATTGCAGGATGTCAAAGGCGTAAAAGAATATAGGCGGGCGCTCCTGGCCGATGTCATATGCTTGAAGGAGTTGGAAAGAGGAGCGGCCTTTCTCGTCCAGGGCGACAATCTCTCCGTCAAGGGCTGCATCCTGGGCGTCCAGAGCCGCGACAGATTCCATTATCTCCGGAAACTTCGCCCCGAAGTCTATTTCATTCCGGGACAGCAGCCGTGCCTGACTTCCACCCTTGAGCGCAAGGGCGCGCCATCCATCGAACTTTATTTCGTATACCCAATTGCCGCGTGGCGGCGCGGCGGCGAGTTTTGCTTTCATAGGTTCGACAAACGGCGGCAGCGCAGCGGCTTTCACCGCTCTCTTCGGTTTGCGCCCTACGCTCTTTTCTTTGGACGTTTCCTTGGACTGCCAGATACGGTCGCCCCGTGACAGCTCCTTCATGTTCTGGCCGGACAGCACGGATGTATCATCCAGCTTTTTCGAGAGCGGTTTCATATCCTCGCCCCCTTTGATCAGGAGCCATTGGTTGTCGTTGTCGCGAAGTCGTACGAGGTACCACTCCCCTTCGAGCTTCGCTCCATGCAGAATGAAGTGCAGCTTACCATTTTCGAGCTCCTTCGCTGGCGCCTTGCTCAATGGCTCGAATGTTCCTCGATCCCATATCATGACCGTGCCGCCGCCATATTGACCCTCCGGTATTTTGCCCTCGAAATCGGCGTAGGCTACGGGATGGTCTTCCACGCGGACGGCAAGGCGCTTTTCACCGCGGGCGTAGGGAATCCCCTTGGGAACCGCCCAGGATTTGAGCGTGCCCCCCATTTCCAGACGGAAGTCGTAATGCAGGCGGCGGGCATCGTGTTTCTGTATGACGAATCGGTTTTTCGAGACCTCTGGCCGTTTCGCCTCGGGTTCAGCCGTGTTACGGAAATCTCGCTTTCGAGCATATTCTTTGAGCGACACAAACTGATCTCTACTTTCCGTTTTTCGGCGAAGCGTTTCAAGGCGATTAAGCGGCAAATATTTGAGTTTGACATCGGATCGCCGATTCCTCGCTCACAAATCCTTAAAGATTTGTGAGCGAGCCAGGCTCAGGCAGCGGAATTCTGCGGCTACGTCGGAAAATTCTAAGAAGTCAGGAGTTGCAGGAGTTCAGGATGCAAATATCCGTGGAGGTAACACATACTGGCTTCGAATCGACTGCTAGCCGAGCCGACATCTTCATCGCATAGAGGTCGATCAATCACCATCCACAGACCGGAAGGCCGCCGTCTCATTCTGCAACTCCTGAACTCCTGCAACTCCTGACTTCTTCACTTGCTCGGACGCGCTCCCGCGCGATCCGCGGCAGCACGTGCGCTGGTTAGCCTTCCGGTGCGGCGCCGCTGATCGTATCCGCGTTCCGGCGCGTCCGGAGTAGCCACAGACGCGTTCCAGACGTGCGACGCCGGACGCGCCGGAGTTGATCTACCGTCGGAGGCACTACACCGGACATCACCAGCGGACGTCCTGCCGCGGATCGAGCGGGAGCGCGTCCCTACCTGCACCGTCGCGCGGGAACTCGTTCCAGACATGCGACGCATGTGCAGAGCCGGACGCGCGGGAGCGCCTCCCCACTCCGCCGAGCGGCTCGGTCCTATTATTTCTCGGGTTGCGCGCTAGCGATTTAACCCTAACCCGGAAACAAAGGCCTTCCGGTCAGCCTTTTTTAGAACGCTTCTTGGACAGGAGTGATAACAAATATATTCTGGTCCAGTTTACCGTTGAGAAGCAACTCGCTAAACCATTCAGATGAAAAAGGTCGTATTTGGTTCTGGCCTGCAAACGTCTGGCCTGAAGGACGCCCGCATTTCGAAACCTGGCGGCTCAATGGAGTTGTTTAGAGGGAACGGCTTTATTTTAGGTTTGTGCGTGGCCGTGGGGCTCGGATTCCTCTTCCCGCAGGTGGGGGCCCGGAACGGTGCGCTGCATCCGGAAATAGTCGGTAATGGCGGCATAGCGCTGATCCTTTTTTTGCAAGGGCTATCGATCGCGCTTGATAAAATGCGGGCCGGGGCGGCCAACTGGCGGCTGCACGTCACCATTCAAGTGTTCACGTTTTTGGTTTTTCCGCTGGTAGGCCTGGCATTTGGCGCGCTAATGCCTTGGATCTGGCCCGGCGAACCCCGGGCGATTAGGGAAGGCGTCCTGTACCTTTGTGTGCTGCCCTCGACCGTGTCGACTTCCGTCGTACTGACGTCGGTGGCGGGTGGCAACGTGGCCGGCGCGCTCTTTAATGCGGCCCTTTCCAACATCCTTGGGGTGGTCTTCACCCCGGTGGCCGTACATCTGTTGATGGCCGCTACCGGCCAACAGGGACAGCTCGGTTCCCTCCTTGGCGAAATTCTCTTACTGACGCTGGTTCCATTCGGGGTCGGCATGTTGCTACGACCTATCGTTTGGCGGTGGGTTGACGCACACAAACGTTGGGTTCATTGGATCAGCAACGCCGTGATCCTCCTCATCGTCTACACCGCGTTCTGCGACTCGGTCCAGAACCGGATTTGGGTTCAATTCGGGTTCGGGCTTACCGTTGGCGTGTTGGGCATCGTCCTCGCGCTTTACGCCATCATCTCGGCGCTGGTTCAGCTTGCCAGCCATTGGCTACGGTTCAATCGTGAGGATTTTATTGCCGCTTACTTCTGCTCGGTCAAAAAGACGCTGGCCATGGGCGTGCCCCTGGCCATGCTCATTTTTGGATCTCGATCCGACTTGAGCCTTATTCTGTTGCCGATCATGTTTTATCATCCGTTTCAGTTGTTTGTGAACGGCGTACTGGCAAATCGTTGGGCAAGAAAAACGACATAGGGTTGAGATGGTTTTATCCAGATAGGAAAACTATGGCATTACATCATTTCCAGCCGACTCACTACCACATCGCGATCGGCTCGTCCGAGCCGGTCCTGCGAATCGGCGACGGCGATACGGTGGTCACCACCACTGTCGATGCCTTCGGCAAGGACTCCAGCGACACACTGGTGACGCCGCGCGGAAACCCACAGACCGGCCCATTCCATGTCGCGGGCGCGGAACCAGGCGATACGCTGCTCGTGCAGCTTGACCAGATCGTGCCGAACCGAGCGATCGGCTATAGCGGCTCGGTTGTGGCGCCAAACGTAGTCGAGCCGTCATATGTGCGGGAGTTGCCCGAGCGCGAGCTGGCCGAGTGGCGGGTCGATAACGAATGCGGCACGGCGACACTGGTCAAGCCGGAGACGAAGCTCGGCAACCTGGCGATCCCGCTGGCCGCGCGGTGAGAACGCCGAGTATATTTTCGCCGTCGGCAATGCCCGTCCACTCGATCAGGCGGTGCAGCATGCGACGACTGAGATGCTGCGCTGGCTGAAGGAGGACTATGCGCTGGACGCGACCGGCGCGAGCCTGTTGCTTGGGCAATGCGTCGAATACGATCTAGGCAATGTTTTCGACCCGGCCTACACGATGGTGTGCAAATTACGTAAGGCGCTGCTTCGTCCTTCGTGATCAGCGAAGATCGCCCGTCGTATCCCTTACATTCTCTTTTCCAAAAAACTCCGAATAGCCTCAAGAATGCGTTCATCGACGTCATCCTGAGTCTCGCGGCATACCTTGAGTTGAGCTTGGGTGACCAGCAGCGAATGGTCTCCCCCTTGAACGATGTGGAGCTCATTGACCGCTCTCATCTCTTGTCGAACGCTCTCCAGGAGCTGCAACGGACAGAGCCGGTCGCGGGTTCCCTGCACGAATAGGATTGGCGTGTTTAATGCCCGGAGCACCTCCGCTCGCAGCTTCGCCGGATCGCCGCCGCCACACAATGGGTAGCCGAGACAGATTAGCGCAGTGACCTTTTCTTCCAATGCCAAGTGACAACCGACCCGTGCCCCAAGGCTTTTTCCGATAAGAATGGTTGGCCCGTGGTGTCCCTGCCGAGCTTGATGCAGCGCCTGACGATGGGTCGCAACGAGTTTCGGCAGCGGGTCGGGACGTTTGCTCAAGTTTTTGATATATGCGTAGTCGAAAGGGGCAACAGTTCCGATTGTTGCCAGCCTCCTGATCCAGCGTTGCATCCACGGATGCGAAGAAGACGCACCGGCGCCATGTGCGAAGACGAAGAGTGGCGTTTCCATGTTGGAGCTTTCTCAATAAGACAAACTGTTTCAAACTCTTCTCTCTAGCCTGCATCGGTCACAAATCTTTAGAGATTTGTGACCGATGCAGGCTGTGGCAGCGGAACTCACCGGCTACGCCGGAAAATTCCGCTGCTTTGGAGACGAGAGTTTAGAAACAGTTTGTTTTCGATTCCTTTATTTTAAACGGGCTCTTAAGCAGACGCGCAGCGTCTGCTTAAGAGCTTTCTAACCCGCAATGAGCTCGTCTCTTCGGCTTTCGTGTGATTTTTGCGGGTTAGCGCTTTTGGCCAATAACAATCAAAAATCGAGTTCGAGGCCATAAGCGTAAGCGAAGGCTCCAGCCTTTGCCTGGCCATGGCGCGCCACGCAGGCAAAGGCTGGAGCCTTCGCTTACGCCGAGAAAGCCGTAATCGATAGAACGAACCGATTGCGCCTCCCGGCGTAAAAGACATCGAGTACGGGACGAGTGCGAGGACGCCTAGACCAAAAGAGCCTCCTTCGCGGCGGCGATTGCGTAGTCTCGGTTCAAACGCGAGATAAACGTCGCGCTGACTTCAGCGGGGCAAACTGCTTCACATTCGTAGTGGTTTCGACAATTGCCGAAGCCGAGTTCATCCATCTTCCGAACCATATGGAGGGCTCGCCTGTCGCGTTCCGCCTGACCTTGCGGCAAGAGCCCCAGGTGGGAGACTTTGGCAGAAACGAATAACATCGCCGAGGAATTCGGGCAGGCCGCCACACAGGCGCCGCATCCAATACACGCGGCGGCTTCCATAGCAAGGTCCGCATCATGTTTGGGCACCGGTAAGTCGTTTGCTTCCGGGGCGGATCCGGTTCGAACGACGATGTAGCCGCCGGCTTGGATGATACGGTCAAAGGCGCTTCGGTCGACCACGAGATCCTTGACCGTCGGGAATGCGGCAGCGCGGAACGGCTCAACCCAGATGGTGTCTCCGTCCTTGAATCGCCGCATATAAAGTTGGCAGGTCGTCTTCGCCTTGCCGGGTCCATGAGGAATACCATTGATCACAAGGGAACACGTTCCGCAAATACCCTCGCGGCAGTCCGAATCGAACGCGATTGGATCCTCTCCACGTTCATTAAGGACCTCATTGACGATGTCGAGCATCTCAAGAAACGAGGCTTCGGAAGGGATATCTTTCGCGGCGTAATCCTTGAAAGATCCGGGCGAGCCGCCATCTTTTTGTCGCCAAACCTTAAGGCTAAAATTCATTTGTAGCTTCGTTGAGAGAGTTTCACGTTCTCGAAAATCAGCGGCTCCTTGATCAGGTTCGGTCGTGCATCCTGACCCGTATACTCCCAGGCAGCAACGTAGCAATAATCGTTGTCATCTCGAAGAGCCTCGCCCTCCTTGGTCTGATGTTCGAGGCGGAAATGGCAGCCACATGACTCGTTCCGCTCCAAGGCGTCCAGGCACATCAATTCGGCAAACTCCAAAAAGTCCGCGACTCGGCCCGCATGCTCGAGCGCCTGATTAAACTCTCTACCATCTCCGAGGACATTTACGTTTTCCCAGAACTCTGCGCGCATTGCCGGGATTTTCTGAAGAGCCTCTTGCAGTCCTTGGGCGTCTCGAGCCATTCCGCACTTATCCCACACCAGGAGTCCGAGTTCCCGGTGGAACGTCGACACGGTCTTCTTTCCCTTGACCGAAAGGAGTCGATCGATTCGGCTGGAGACATCTTTCTCGGTAGCTTTAAATTCAGACCGGTCTACTGAAACCTTCTTGCCCAACTGCGTCGCCAGATAGTTTGCGATGGTGGCGGGAATCACAAAGTAGCCGTCGGACAGTCCCTGCATAAGGGCGCTGGCTCCGAGCCGATTCGCTCCGTGATCGGAGAAGTTTGCTTCTCCGAGGACGTAGAGCCCCGGGATATTGCTCATTAGGTTGTAATCTACCCAGAGCCCGCCCATCGTATAATGGATTGCCGGATAGATCCGCATGGGTGTTTTGTAGGCGTTTTCGTTCGTGATGTTCAGGTACATCTCGAACAGGTTGCCGTACCGCTCCCGGATGGTGTCCTCCCCGTGCCGGTGAATCGCGTCGGCGAAATCCAAGTAAACTCCCAGACCACTCGAACCCACTCCACGCCCGTCATCGCAAACTTCTTTTGCGTTGCGCGACGCGATGTCGCGTGGCACGAGGTTTCCAAAGCTGGGATATTTCCGCTCGAGGTAGTAGTCTCGCTCTTCTTCCGGGATTTGGCCCGGCGACCGCTTATCCCCCTTGTTTTTCGGAACCCAAACGCGGCCATCATTCCGCAAGGATTCCGACATCAGCGTGAGTTTGGCTTGATAGGGGCCGCTAACCGGGATGCAGGTCGGATGGATCTGAACAAAACAAGGGTTCGCGAAGAGTGCGCCCCTCTTGTGCGCTCGCCAGGTCGCCGTGACATTGCAGCCCTTCGCGTTGGTCGAGAGGTAGAATACATTGCCGTAGCCGCCGGTAGCAAGAACCACCGCATCGGCTGCGTGAGTACTGATCTGGCCCGTTACGAGATCGCGAACGACAATTCCTTTGGCATGACCGTCGACCAATACGAGGTCCAGCATTTCGGTTCGGGGATACATTTTCACTGTCCCTGCCGCGATCTGGTGTTCTAAAGCCTGGTAAGCCCCGAGCAGAAGCTGCTGGCCGGTTTGGCCGCGGGCATAAAAGGTTCTCGATACCTGAACTCCGCCAAAAGAACGATTTGCCAGCAATCCACCGTACTCACGCGCGAATGGAACGCCCTGTGCCACGCACTGATCGATAATATTAAGACTAATCGCAGCTAACCGGTGAACGTTACCTTCCCGCGACCGAAAATCGCCACCTTTAATGGTATCATAGAACAAGCGGAAAACGCTATCGCCGTCGTTGTGGTAATTCTTAGCGGCGTTGATGCCGCCTTGGGCCGCGATACTGTGCGCTCGCCGTGGTGAGTCCTGGAAGCAAAAACATTTAACGTTATAGCCAAGCTCGCCCAAGGTCGCCGCGGCGGAAGCACCCGCCAAGCCGCTTCCGACAACAATAATATCAAATTTTGATCGGTTATTCGGGGCAACTAACTTTGATTCGCCTCGATGTTTATCCCACTTCTTATCAAGCGGGCCGGTAGGGACCTTCGAATCGAGAGTGGTTGACATAGTCTACCTGATGATGCCGAGAAGAATCGTAGCGGGGATCGAAACGTAGCCTGCGAAAATCAGCCAGGTTAGGGTTTGGCCGCCGGTGGAAACGAAACGTGATATTCTGCGATTATTAATACCCAGCGTCTGGGTGACACTTTCGAATCCATGGCTCAGATGGCCGGCGAGCAGGAAGAGGCCAAGGGCATAAAATAGAGAAACAAGCGGGTGCCTGAATCCGAGTATAAGCATCCGGTAAACGTCGGGACGACCGAGTGAGTCGTGCAGCTTGCGAAATTCCGGATTAGTCACATGAAGGGTGAACTGGAGCAGGTGGTAAATCACGAAACAGAGGACAATCAGTCCGCTGATGATCATCGTTCGCGATGCGAGCGTCGATCGCTGGTAACCGGGGACAGCGTACTTTTGCGGTTTCGCCAGGCGGTTCTCGTGCGCCAGCTGAATTGTAGCGACGATATGCGTTACAAACGCGGCAAGCAGGACAAATCGCACTGCCCAGAGGATCGGTCCGAGGTCGTGCAGGAGTTTCGCGTACGCGTTTATCTGGTTTTGGCCCATGTAGATCTGCAAATTTCCGATGAGATGGCCAAGAACGTACAGAATCAGAATTAGAGCAGTAATCCCGACGACAACCTTTTTTCCAATCGACGATTGGTAAAATGCGATGACCGGATTCTTTGAGAACTTCCGGAGATGAGGGGCCGATAGAGTCACTTCCGGCATGATGAGTGGAGACTATTAGAAAATCTAATAGTTGTCAATAGCCGGTGTGGGGCGAGGCTCAGTCCGAGCCTTGGGATCCGGTTGGACGGTTCAGGCAGGGCGAAGCTCCGCCCTACCGAACCCGGCAAAGGCTGGAGCCTTCGCTTACGCGATTCTCTCTTTCCTTTTTCAAGCCAGTCGTTAATATCGCCGATTTATGATGAAACGTCTGTTTCTCCTGATATTTGGCGTCATTCTGGCGATTGCCGGGTCAACGTTTTCCCAAGACACAATCAAGATTGGCGAGTTTGGTTCCTTGACCGGAGATAATGCCAGTTTCGGCATTTCCCAGAATAACGGTGTGCAAATGGCCGCGGAAGAAATAAACGCTGCCGGCGGCGTGCTAGGTAAGAAGATTGAGTTGATCGTAGAGGATAATCAGACGAAGCAAGGTGAGACGACGACTATCGCCCGCAAATTGATTTCCCAGGATCACGTCGTAGCCGTCATCGGGGAGGTGGCCTCTTCGAAAAGTCTGGAGGCGGCGCCCATTTGCCAAGCCTCCAAGATCCCTCAGATCGCCACGGCGGCAACGAATCCAAGAGTGACTCAGACCGGCGACTACATATTCCGCGTCTGTTTCACGGATGATTTTCAGGCTGTGGTGATCGCTCGGTTCGTGCTGGAGAAGTTAAAGCTGAACAAAGTCGCGTTCATGACGGACGTCAAACAGGACTATAGCGTCGGTTTGACCAACATTGCCAAAGATTATCTCACCAAGAACGGCGCGACCATCGTTAAGGAACAGAGTTACAGCTCAGGCGACAAAGATTTCCGCGCCCAATTGACCGACCTGACGGCTGCCGCACCCGATGTGATCATTATTACCGGCTACTATCCCGAGGCGGCATTGATCGCGAAGCAGGCCCGGCAGTTTGGCATCAAAGCGACGTTGGTGGGCGGCGACGGATGGGATGGTTCCTCCTTGATAACGGTTGGGGGAAAGGCGATCGAGGGAAGCTATTTTTCCAACCATTTTTCAGTTGAGGACACGTCACCCCTCGTCCAGACGTTCGTCCAGAAGTACAAGCAAAAATACAATGTCACCCCTGACGCTTTCGCCGCTCTTGGCTATGATGCAATGAAGCTCTTGGCAGACGCTATCACTCGGGCAGGAGCGCCGGACCCGGAGAAAATCCGGGCCGCGATTCAGGATACGGAAAATTTTCCGGGAGTCTCGGGCAAAATCACTATCGGCAAAGATCGGAACGCGCAGAAGTCCGCGGTGATTATCACGATCAAGGACGGTGCGTACAAGTATGCCGAAACCATAGAGCCGAAGAGCTAAGGAATTGGTCAGTGACTAGTGGCTAGTGGCTAGCGAGATCATCGGTGGTAATAAAGTCTTTCCGCTAAAGCTCTCGTCAAAGGCGTTGCGTCGTGCTTAAGAAGTTTCTTAGTTCGTTTTACTTCGCTCTGCAGCTGGTACTGACGCTAGCACTGACAACTTTCACCGGTTGGGCGACGACCACGGTCAAGATCGGCGAGGTAGATCCGCTGACGGGGGGTGTGTCGCAGTTCGGTATTGGCTGTCACCAGGGATTTGTTCTTGCCTTCGACGAGATCAATCACGGTGGGGGGATTCTCGGTCAAAAACTGGAGCTGGTAACCGAAGACAATCAGTCCAAACCCGGGCAGAGTTCGACTGCGGTGCGGAAACTCATCACGCAGGATAAGGTCGTTGCGATACTGGGAGACGCGACCTCATCGGCAACTCTGGAAGCCGCTCCGATCGCACAGGACGACAAAATTCCCATGATTACGCCCACTGCGACGAATCCCCGTATTACCGAGGTGGGTGATTTTATTTTTCGGGTCTGCTTCCTGGATGAATTTCAGGGTCGAGTGCTTGCCAAATTCACGAGAGAAAAACTGAATGCGGGGAAGGTATTCACGCTTATTGATGTGAAACAGGATTATAGCGTCGATCTGGCCAAATTTTTCAAGGACGAGTTTTCGAAGCTGGGCGGTAAAATCGTCGGCGAACAGAGTTATTCGACCGGGGACACGGATTTTCGGGCCCAATTGACTTCCATTCGGGCAGCTCAGCCCGATGTGGTCTGCGTACCAGGTTATTACCAGGAGGTGGCCCTGATCGTGAAACAGGGCCGGCAAATCGGACTTAACATGCCTTTTGTCGGGTGTGACGGCTGGGCAGATCAGGCTCTAGTGGCGATCGGCGGAAAGGCGGTTGACGGCTGCTATTTTACTAATCACTTCTCGCCGGACGACCCAACGCCGATCGTCAAAGAATTCGTTGCCAGGTATCAGGAAAAATACGGGGCTCCTCCGGACACCTTTGCTGCTCTCGGTTATGACGCCGCCCGTTTACTGGCAGATGCGATCAAGCGGGCGGGTTCCCCTGACTCTAAAGCCCTGCGAGATGCATTGGCCGAGACGGCTGGATTTGGAGGCGTGACCGGGCAAATCTCGTTTGACGCAAATCGGAACGCCTCGAAGCCCGGGCTGATTGTCAGGGTGAAAGGCGGCAGGTTCGAGATAGAGGAGAAGATTGCGCCGTAAGGGGCGGTTTGGCGTTTGGCGTTCGGAGTTCGGCGTTCGGAGTTCGGAGTTCGGCGTTCGGCGGGCGCAGTCAGAACATAGGTAACAACCGGCGTCCCGTCCTCGATCTTTGAACGTCGCAGCTAAAAGCGGTTTGCGGTGCTAGAGGACGGAGACTGGCGCCGAACGCCGAACGGTGAACGGTGAACCGTGAACGCTGAACTTGCCCTCCTCAGCCCCTCCTTGGTAGCGTGTCGCAATCTTATGGGCTGGAAAGCTTTCGTTTGCTTCGCGATATTTTTGAGCGGTGTCAGGATTGATGCGCAGGACGCCATCAAAATCGGTGAGGTGAACCCGATCTCCGGTGCGATTGGCGAGTATGGCGTGAGCTGCCATAACGGCATTAAGCTCGCGATCGACCAAGCTAACGCGGGCGGGGGCGTGCTCGGAAAACAGATCGTTTTACTGACCGAAGACAATCAATCCAAGGCAGGCCAGACCTCGACAATCGTCCGGAAGTTTGTGACCCAGGACAAAGTCGTGGCAATTGTTGGTGATCTGACCTCTTCCGCGACACTGGAAGGGGGTCCGATAGCGCAGGCGGCGAAGATCCCGATGGTTACTCCTTTGGCCACGAATCCGAAAGTAACCGAAATCGGGGACTACATTTTTCGTGTCTGCTTCATCGACGAATTTCAAGGGAGAATCATGGCACGGTTTGCGCTCGAAAATCTGAAATTGAAGAAGGCCGCAATTCTGACGGACATAAAACAGGACTATAGCGTCGGATTGAGCGGCTTCTTCAAGGAGACATTCGTCAGCGGGGCGGGGACTATGGTTCGTGAACAGAGTTACTCGAGCGGTGATACCGATTTCCGGGCGCAGCTAACCTCGATCAAGGCTGCCGGGCCGGAAGTTGTGTTCGTACCGGGCTACTATCCGGAGGTTGGGATCATCCTGAAACAAGCCAGGCAACTGGGCATCACCGTTCCATTTCTTGGATGTGAGGCGTGGGATAGTCCGACGCTGCTTCAGGTAGCAGGAAAAGCGGCGGAGGGCTGCTATTTTTCGAACCAGTTTTCGGCCGACGATCCGAGCCGTCTGGTTCAGGATTTCGACAAGCTTTATCTGGAAAAGTTCGGGAGCCGACCCGACAACTTTGCGGCACTGGGATTCGACGCGGCACGGGTAGTCCTGGAGGCAATCAAGCGAGCGGGTTCGACCGATTCGACTGCTATTCGTGATGCACTCGCACAAACAAAAGACTTTCCTGGTGTCTCAGGTGATATCACGATCGATGCGAAACGGAATGCTTCGAAGCCGGTCGTGATTCTAGCTATCAAGGACCAGCAAATTCAGTTCTTTGAGAAAATTAATCCGTATTGATCATCTTTGCGCGCCGTGAGAAAAGATCTGAAAGAATGGTGAAGGGCCAAAGGTGTGCGTCATGAGAGGTTTGCGGAGTGACATGGGCAGGACGCGTAAGCGAAAGCTCCAGCTTTTGCCTCTTCATTTTGCGCCGTCAAGACGGACGGCAAAAGCTGGAGCTTTCACTTACGGACGGACGGCAAAAGCTGGAGCTTTCGCTTACGTGGTACTAGCACTGCTCGCTCTCCCGATTCACACCACCCTGGCTCAGATTAAGATCGGCGCGGTCACGTGTCTGACAGGGGCGCTCTCGACGTTTGGAATCTCGAGTATACAAGGTGCTAAGCTCGCCGAGGAAGACGTCAACGCGGCCGGCGGCGTGCTCGGGCAGCCAATCGAGTTGATCGTTGAAGACAATGGATCGAAAGCCGGGGAAGCTACCACGATTACGCGAAAGTTCATATCCCAAGACAAAGTAGTCGCGATTCTCGGCGATCTGACCTCTTCCGCCACGATGGAAGGAGCACCGCTCGCGCAGGCCGCAAAGATCCCACTCCTGACACCTTCCGCCACGAGCGTGGGGATTACCAACATAGGAGATTACATTTTCCGGAGTTGTTTTATCGACTCTTTCACGGGAAAAATCATGGCAAGATTTGCTTTGGATCAGCTCAAAGCGAAACAGGCGATAATCCTGACAGATGTAAAGCAAGAGTATAGCGTTGATCTGTCCGATGTGATCCGCCAATACTTCACCGAAAATGGCGGTAAGATATCGAGCGCAATATCTTATAGCAGCGGCGACACCGATTTTCGTGCACAACTTACCGAAGTCCGGATCGCTCATCCCGATGTCGTTTTTCTACCGGGATATTACACCGAGGCAGCACTGATCCTTCGGCAGTCAAGGCAACTCGAAATCGCCTGCCCATTCGTTGGCGGCGAAGGGTGGGATAGTCCGGCGCTGGTGGAGATCGCCGGCAAGAGTGCGGATGGCAACTATTACACCAACCATTTTTCGGCCGCTGATCCCTCTCCCCGGGTTCAAGAATTCGTTAAAACCTATCGCGCGAAGTACCACGCCGTGCCGGATGCATTGGCTGCTCTCTGGTACGACGGGGCCAGGCTGCTTTTTCAGGCCGTGCAGCGCGCGGGATCGACGGATTCTGTGAAGATCAGGGACGCTCTGGCGTCCACGCGGGATTTTGACGGAGTTACCGGCCGTATTTCGATTGATGCAAATCGCAACGCTTCAAAGCCTGGAGTTATTCTGAAAATCGAAAACGGCGAAATGAAGATGGTGCAAGAAGTCACCCCCTAATGGATAGATTACTCGAGGCTGTTCAACAGCTTATTAACGGTGTTTCGCTTGGTTCGATCTACGCTTTGATCGCACTAGGCTATACGATGGTGTACGGCGTGCTCCGCTTTATTAACTTCGCTCACGGCGATATCTATATGCTGGGCGCCTACTCCGGTTACCTGTTAGCTCCCCTGTTCGCACACTTTTTCAAGTTCGGCGAATTCGATACGTTTACTGCGCAAAACGCCCTATTCATTCTTTCGGGAGCAGGCCTGATCATGGTTCTATCGATGGCGATTTGCGCGGTGATCGGGGTTTTAATTGAGCGGATTGCCTACCGACCGCTGCGGGAGCGGCCGAGGCTAAATGTGCTGATCACGGCGATTGGTGTCTCCCTGTTTCTGCAAAACATGACCCAGTACCGCTTGGGTGCGGATCCGAAAGCGTTCCCGCAATTGATCCCTGTTCACGTCGTTGAAGGACTGGGAACTCTGACGGTCCTGACCTCGCAGTTGGCGATCATTCTTGCCACGGTCATTCTTTTGATCATTCTGCGATTGGTCGTAATGAGGACCAAGATCGGCCTGGCCATGCGCGCCCTGTCGCTCAATCCTACCGCCTGTTCGATTATGGGGGTGAACAACGACGTTGTGATTTCTTTCACGTTCGCGCTGGGTTCCGCGCTGGCAGCAGCGGCAGGGATCCTCGTCTCCATGGATTCACCATCAATCAACCCGTTGATGGGGAATCTGCCTGGGATTAAGGCATTCGTAGCAGCGGTTCTGGGCGGCATCGGCAACATCCCTGGAGCGGCACTTGGTGGATTAATTATCGGAATCCTGGAAACGTTGGTTATCGCTATCGGATTTCCGCAATGGCGGGACGGTATAGCGTTTGCCGTCTTGATCGTGATTCTTTTGTTCAAGCCCGCTGGCATTCTCGGGAGAGTCGAGCGCGAAAAAGTATGAGCCGCGGCCCGCTGAGCCTGATGGTTGGGTTAGTCGTTTGCCTGGGTGTTTCGCTCTTTGGTGAAAATTTCATCGCATCCAATTTCGCGTATTACTATGACATCCTGATCACCATCGGAATTAACATTATTCTGGCGACGAGCCTCAATCTCGTGAACGGCTATACGGGACAATTTTCCCTTGGTCACGCTGGGTTCATGGCAATTGGAGCGTACGCCTCGGGGAGCTGGTCAAATCATCTCGACCCGGTTATTTTTGGAGTACTGGGCGGTCCGACAAATCCCTTGGCGACAAACGTTGGTCTGTTTATTTCAATGTTTTTCGCCGGTGTCCTGGCGGCCATCGCCGGGTTCGCCGTGGGTGTGCCCTCGCTGCGGTTGAAGGGAGATTACCTCGCAATTGTGACTCTTGGGTTCGGCGAAATTATCCGTGTAGCCATTCTGAACACGGACTTTCTTGGCGCATCCCGCGGCTTGAGCGTGATCGGGAGTTATACCAACCTCTTTTGGACCTTTGGCTCAGTTGTCCTCTGCATCTACGTTGTGCTTGGTCTCGTGCACTCGACTTATGGGCGTGGTTTTCTCACGGTTCGCGATGACGAGGTTGCGGCGGAGGCCATGGGAATTAACACGACCAAGTACAAGGTTTTAGCCTTTGTCGTCGCCTCGTTTTTCGCGGGTGTAGCCGGGGCACTTTACGCACATTTCAAGGCCTTCATCACGCCGGAAGGATTCAATTTTTTCCGCTCGGTCGATATCGTTGTTATTGTGATCTTAGGAGGGATGGGAAGCACCGTTGGGGTCACCGTCGCCGCAGTATTATTGACTATTCTACCGGAGGGCCTTCGTGCACTGGCGCACACGCAGTTTGTTCCTCCCGCCTACCAAGGTCTGCTGGAGAACCGGCTTATTCTCTATTCGCTGCTCTTGATCACCTTAATGCTGACACGTCCTCAGGGGTTGTTTGGTGACCGAACCGCGTCGAAGAAGCGGTTCGTCCGTTCACGTGAAACTGATGGATAGTCTGCTCAAACTAGACAATTGCACGATCCGGTTTGGCGGGCTCACCGCTGTTGCTAACTTCAGCATGGAGATTCGCAAACGTGAGCTTGTGGGATTGATCGGACCCAACGGCGCCGGAAAAACGACCGTGTTCAACATGGTTACCGGTGTTTATCGACCGACCGAAGGCGATGTTCTGCTTGCCGGCGAACGGCTCAACGGTCTTAAGCCGTACGCGATCACAGGGAAAGGAATTGCCAGGACATTTCAGAATATCCGGCTCTTTAGTTCGCTGACGGTCTTCGATAACGTCAGGGCTGCGTTCAACCTGCACCTCAGACATGGACCGAGCCATGCCTTGATCAGAGGAAAAGCGTTTTTGAAAGAAGAGAGCGACATCGAGAACCGGACAATGGAACTCTTAAAAATTTTTAATCTGGATCGACTCAGGGAGGCGATGTGCAAGAGCTTGCCTTACGGCGATCAGCGACGGCTCGAAATTGTCCGAGCGCTGGCGACTCAACCGAAGTTACTCCTGCTCGATGAACCCGCTGCCGGAATGACTCCGACAGAAAAAAGTAACCTGATGCGTCTTATTGAATTCGTACAGGAAACCTTTGATATCTCTGTGCTCCTGGTCGAGCACGATATGCGGGTGGTTATGGGTATTTGCAAAAGAATCTATGTCCTGGATCACGGCGTGAGGATTGCCGAGGGCCCGCCGGAAGAGATTCGACGGGACCCCAAAGTCATCGAGGCATATCTTGGGGAGGAACCGGGTGTGGGGGAGGGTGAGAGTGAGAGGTGAGAGGTGAGAGGTGAGAGGTGA
>Ga0210408_10002664_pt1 | contig 17144 bp, 8 predicted proteins | sample IncBWH4MmetaG_FD_155471 | JGI IMG/M metagenome (GOLD analysis project Ga0210408, IMG submission 155471) | Forest soil microbial communities from Barre Woods Harvard Forest LTER site, Petersham, Massachusetts, United States - Inc-BW-H-4-M | ecosystem: Environmental > Terrestrial > Soil >...
AGCCGGTGGTTTGCGGCAGCCATTTCCACAACGCGCCTGGCGCGCCGCATGCCTTCGTGCCGAAGGTCGGCATTCCCAAACCGGACAACTGGGAGATCGCCTTCATCGCGATCACGCTGCGCGACCTGAAGGAAGATACGCACCGAGTGTCGGACGAGGTTCGTGCGCTTTACAAGCAGGTTGTCGGTCAAGACGCCCCTTTGGGCGTGTGACGCCGCGCTGTCGTCTCCTCTCGGTTTGCCGTCAGGGCATAGACGGCGACTCGCCGGGCGCTGCGTGACAGACATGTCCTGCGCGACCTAAGCTCGGCCGTGGGGGAGACCGCGCTTGACCCAGACCATCGAGCTCAACGTCAACGGCGCGCGCAGCGTCGTCACGACAGACCCGGGCACGCCGCTCATTTACGTCCTGCGCAACGACCTAAAACTCAAGGGCACCCGGTTCGGCTGCGGCGCCGGCGTGTGCGGATGCTGCACGGTCCTGCTGGACGGGCGCGGCATCCAATCCTGCAACACCCCAGTATCGGCCGCGCAGGGTCGGGAGGTCACCACGATCGAGGGGCTGGGCGGCAAGGTTGCGGCGCATCCGCTGCAGCAGGCCTTTGTCGATGAGCAGGCGGGCCAGTGCGGCTACTGCCTGACCGGCGTCGTCATGGGAGCCGCGGCGCTGCTCGGCCGCAATCCGTCGCCGACGGAGGCGCAGATCCGTTCCGAGCTGGACATCCATTTGTGCCGGTGCGGCGCCTACGATCGCATTCTGCGCGCGATACGACGCGCAAGCGAGATGATCGGCAAGAGGGGCGGGTGAGATGACGACCGATTCGCTTCCCCCAAGCTTGGCCCGCAACAGTCGGCTCGACCGATGGGTCGAGATCAGGACCGACGGCGTGGTCGAGGTGCGCACCGGCAAGGTCGAAATTGGCCAGGGCATCACCTCCGCCCTGGCGCAGATCGCGGCGGAAGAGCTGGACGTCGACTACGCCCGCATCCGCATGATCCCAGCCGATACCGGCCGCAGCCCGAACGAGGGCGTTACCGCCGGCAGCCGGTCGACCATGGACGGAGGCGGCGCGCTTCGGCAGGCCTGCGCCGAGGTACGCGACGCTTTCCTGCGGGCTGCGGCGCGACGGCTTAACGCGGGCGTTGACGAGCTGTTTGTGCGCGATGGTACCATCCACCGCAAGGCGAGCAACGAGAGCGCGACCTATTGGGAGCTGAGTGTCGAGGTCGATCTCTCCAGGGACGCCGATGGCGGCGTGGCGCCGAAGCGTGCCGATCAGCTGACGCTGGTCGGCAAGCCGCTGCCGCGGCTCGATCTGCCGGACAAGGTGGCGGGCGCCGGCGTCTACGTGCACGACCTGGAGTTGCCAGGCATGCTCCACGGCCGTGTAGTGCGCCCGCCCTCTTATCGCGCGGTGCTTCAGGCCTTCGACGGCCAGCGGATCCAGACGATGCCGGGCGTACGAGCCGTGGTGCTCGACGGGCGCTTCCTCGGCGTCGTCGCCGCGCGCGAGGAGCAGGCCGTCGCCGCGGCGGCGGCGCTGGCGAAGTGCGTCGTCTGGCATGAAGCCGCGGACTTGCCGGACGTCGATGCCATGCCCGCCTTCCTCCGATCCCGGCCATCGAAGGCGAAGATCCTGAGCGAGAAGGGCGTGCCGCCGGAGACCAGCGCGCAGGCCGTGAGCGCCAGCTATTCACGGCCGTTCTTGGCCCACGCGTCGATCGGGCCGGCCTGCGCGGTGGCTCGGGTGCAAGCCGGCGTAATCGAGGTGTGGTGCCAGAGCCAGTCGATCCACCCGACCCGGCTGGACATCGCGAAGACGCTAGGCGTCGCGCCCGACACGATCACCATTCGCCATGTGCAGGGCGCCGGGTGCTACGGTCACAACGCGGCCGACGATGCGGCGCTCGACGCGGTGCTGCTCGCCCGCGCCGTGGAAGGCCACCCCGTGCGGTTGCAATGGTCTCACGAGGACGAACTGTCCTGGTCGCCGTTCGGGCCGGCGATGGTCGTCGCCATGAACGGCGCGGTCGATGACGCCGGACGAATCGTCGACTGGCGCCATGAGCTCTGGAGCAATCCGCACATCGCGCGGCCCGGGCTGCAGGAAAGCCCGTCCCTGCTGGCTGCGTGGCACCTGAACCAACCATTCGCCCAGCCGCCCGGCATCGACGCACTGCCGGGAATTCTGCCGACCAGCGAGCGCAACGCGGTGCCGATCTACGATTTCCCGAATCAGCGGGTCGTACTGAACACGCTGGAGCGGTTGCCGGTGCGCACCGGCACCCTGCGAGCGATCGGCGGGTTCCTAAATACCTACGCGATCGAGTGCTTCATGGACGAGCTGGCGCGCGCCGCCGGCGTCGACCCCGTCGAGCTCCGCCTGAAGCACCTTAGCGACGAGCGGGCGATTGCCGTGATCAAGGCGGCGCGCGAGCGGTCCGGGCTCGCTTTGCGCTCCCGGCGCGATGGGTCGCGCGGCATGGGCCTCGGTTTCGCGCGCTACAGCAACGAAGCCGCCTACGCCGCGGTGGTGGTCGAGGTCGTGGCCGGCGCGACGATCAAGGTTGTGCGCGCGGTCGCGGCCGTGGACTGCGGCCGGACGATCAACCCCGACGGCGTGAGCAACCAGGTCGAGGGCGGTATCGTGCAGGCGGTAAGCTGGGTCCTGAAGGAACAGGTGCGGTTCGACCGGACCCGCATCACCACTCGGACCTGGGACGACTATCCGATCCTGCGCTTCAGCGAATCGCCTCCTGTCGAGGTCTCCATCATCGACCGACCGGACGAGCCTTCGCTCGGCGTCGGCGAGGCGGTAGCCGGTCCGGTCGCGGCGGCGATCGCCAACGCGGTGTTCGACGCTATCGGCGTGCGCGTGCGCGATCTGCCATTGACGCGCGAGCGAATGTTGGCGGCGATCAACGACGCATGACCGGAGGCTAGGCATGTCTGACGCCCGCGCTCCGTGTCCCGCCTCGAATTTGCGCTGGCGTGCAATTGCTGCGGCAAATGCGTTTGGTAATATTGTTACTTGTTAGGGTGCGCGGAATCGGAGAACGTTGGATCCGGGTTTCCAATCCTCCGCCATTAACGCCCATGCCAACAGTCTCTCTCCAGCCTCCGCCGGGCCGGAAAACGTCCAGTAACGGCGGGCTTTTCAACTTGCAGCTCCTGACTGCTCTGCGCCGCCTTAAGGCAAGTTTCGTCTCTATCGGGCCCATTCTCTCCAAAGCTCCGGACTCAGTGAATTTTGTACGGGATCCCAAGTCCTTGATTTGCGGGGTAATTTGGAACGGAAATTCCGTACTTTTCGAATCCTCCTCGGGTATGCGCAGGGAACTGAATTCCAACCGCACCATTGAGCAGGCGCTTGAGATGGAAACCCGCCAGCTGGTCGTCGCTGCGCAGACCGACCAGGGCAGCAAAGGCCGGCGTCGCCGACTGGTCTCCGGCTTCAGGCTTTCGGAACGCCTCCAGGTAGGCCGCGATGGACGGATCAGCGTAGGCCCCCGGTGAGAGTGGCTCGTAGGCGCGCATCGGCTCGGCGCGCCCCCTCAGCATCGGGTCGCCGACCGGCCGGCCCTTGAAGTCCGGATCACGCGAGACGACGCCTTCGCTGACGCAGATCCGCGTGCCGAGTTGCTTGTTCGCGGTCTCGAGTCGGGCGGCGGTATTGATGGTGTCGCCGTAGGCGGTGTAGTCGAAGTGCAGGCCGCCGCCGAAATTTCCGACGCTCGCAGGCCCGGCGTGGATGCCGACCCGGGTGACCCCGAGCACCAGTCCGCGTTTGCCCCATCGCTCTCGGAAGGCCTCTGAGCAGACGTCGAATTCCAGTGCACAGGCAACGGCGCGCTTGCGTGGTCCGGTTGATCGGCCGGTGCTTTGAACAGCACAGGCCTTGGCGCGCTCGGCCTCGGCCTGGCGCCGCCGGGCCTCGCGCATCGTGCCGACGTGGCGCGGCGTTTTGTCGATCGGTAGAGCCACCCAAGGAGCCAGTCTGCGCAGCGCAGCCTTGGACGGCTTTAGCGTTGGCGCCGAAGGACTATCACCTGATGCCGAGTCCGATCAGAGAGGCACGACTACGAAGTCGGAATAAGAGCAGGGAGACGAGGGCGGAAAGAACCGTGATCATGCCAATGACGCTAGGGTGGCGGCACCAATACTCACTAGGCCTTCCCAGAATTTCGGCGTTTTGAGCAGGCACAGCGCCTGCGACTCGAAAGGCGAAGCCAACGCATGCGGCAACAAGCCAGAGAACGAAGCGATCCCGCCGAGGCTATCCGATCTACCGGTCCACTACCGTGTGGATAGTGTTTTCGACAGCGACAGGGAGCAAAGCGTCAAGATGAGCTAGCTCCTGGTCATCCAGTCGATAGATCTGGACCGGCACCGTCTTCCCCCGCACAACCACTTCGCCGACCGGTGCGAGCCCGTGGGCGCCGGCCAGGTGCTCCACCGTCGTGCCGGAGACTAGGACGCGGGTGCCGTACTCCTTGTTGAGCTGCTCGAGGCGGGCGGCGAGGTTCACCGCGTCGCCGTAGACCGCGTAGCTGATGCGGTCGCCGGAGCCGACATTGCCAGCAATGACGGGGCCGGTGTTTATGCCGATCCGCGTCACCAGCTCGATGCCGGCGAACTTGCGGCCCTGCACGGCGCGCTGGATCTCGACGGCGGTGCGCACCGCCTTGTCGGCGTGCTGCGGATCGGCGATCGGGATGTTGAAGGTGACCAGCATAGCATCGCCCAGGAACTGATTGACGATGCCGCCGTTGCGGTCGATCGGTTCGATCACCGTGGGAAAGTACTCGTTCAGCATGTCGACCACGCGCCCCGGCGGCATCTGTTCGACGATGCCGGTGAAGCCCTCGATGTCGGAATAGAGAATGGTGGCCTGGGTCTGCGTCGGCCGCAGCGATCCTCGGCCGGCGACGATCGCCTCGGCGACCCGTCGTGGCACGTAGCGGCCGAAGATTTCACGCAGCCTGCCGTAGGCGTCTTCTAGCTCGCCCGTTCGCTCCTTCACCTTGGCCTCGAGCGCGTCGGCATGGCTGCGGACCTCCTGGTACAGGCGGGCGTTCTCGAGCGAGATCACGGCCTGCGCCGCCAGCATTTCCAGCGTCCGGATGCGGCCCGCGGTGAAGGCGCCGCGTGCCAGGCCGTTCTCGGCATAGAGCACGCCGAGAAGCTTGCCGCGTTCGAGCAACGGCACACAGAGCGCCGACAGCGGGCGGTGCGCGACGATGAACGGGTCGGCGCCATAGGTCTCGTCTCGGGTCGCGTCGTCGAGCACCACGCTCTCGCGCGTGCGCGCAACGTAGTTGACGAGCCGCTCCGGCCCCTTGCCCGAGCCGGCGAAGGGTGGCGGCGGCGCAGGCGAGGCTTGGGCGTGGTCGCTGCCGCTCGCCTCGCCTTGGATGACCAACTCGTCGTCGCACGTCAGGAGCAGCAGGCCGCGCGTCGCGCCGGCGTTCATGACCGAGGCCGCGATGACTTCGGCGACGACATCGTCGACCAGGATCTTGCCCGAGATCGCGCCGGCTGCCCGAGTGATGGCGGCGACGTCTAGCAGCCCCTTCGTTTCGCTCGAATAGAGCGCGGTCTGCGATGATTGTGCGTGCTCGTTGCCGCCCTCGCGCGTCGGACCGAACAGGCCGGCGTGGCGTTGCTCGAGATGCTCGACCCACGCCCACGCGCCCCACTGCCGGTAGGCATCGCGTGCCTCGGCGAGGTAGGCGCGGCCGGCGGTGGCGCGGCCGCGCGCCAGCTCGAATTCGCCGGCCAGCTCGTTGGCGAGCGCTTCGTCGGGCAATGCGCCGTAGCGGCCGGCGAGCGCGATCGCCTGCTCGTAGGCCTGGTCGGCCTGCATGACGCTCCCTCTCAGCCGGGCGAGTTCGGCCTCGACCAGGAGCCACTTGTGCCGATAGTTATCCGGCGCGTGGCGCGACCAGGTGCGCAGGCGGCCCTGGTTGCGTCGCACCGTGCGCAACGCTTTCCAGCGTGCGCTTGCTGTCGTCATCTTGGGAAGCAGGGCGATCAGCGCCAGCGACTGATAAAGCAGATAGTAGACCGAAAACGCCATGCCCATCACAACGTTGAAATTCTCGTCGATTACGCGGGCGCTCGCCACGCAACCCTCGAAGTCGCGTGCCATGTACTGCTTCAGCAGCCGGAACTCGTAGTAGTAGGCAAGCGCCATGCGGTCGCGATTGGTCCAGTAGGCGACCTCGGCCGCCTCCGCGAACGGCGCCTCGTCGGGATTTGCTGGCGCAGCGGCGCGGCCCCTGAGCTCGCGCACCGCCTGCCGGGCCATGCGGAACACGCGCTGCGTCTTCTCGTGCTTGTGCTGCAGCACGGCGGCATAGCCCGCCTCGAGGATGTCGGCGACCTTGTCGAGCGGCGTGCCGCTCATGAAGGCGTATGAGGCGTAGGCGTAGCGGTTGTAGCCGTGAAACTCAAGATCGCCCGCCTCCAGGGCGGCGTTCGCGCCTTCGGTGAAATAGGGCAGGGTATCAGCCAGCCGGCCGTTCCAGTGGAGGATAAAGCCGCCGAACACCATCGACACACGGCCGAAGATGACGCGCGCATCGAACAGGTCGATCGCGTCCAGCGCCAGCCGGCCGAACGCCAGGCCGCGGCGCATGTCGTTCAGCACACCGCACAGTACCAGCCCGTACATGGCATAGCCGTACGCCGAATGGGCAGCGTTGCCGTAGCGCACCGACAGCCGCACCATGCGCAGCGAGACCAGCGGTAGCAAATTCTGGTTCTCGAAGTAGGCCGGTGCGGTCGACAGCATCAGGATGCGCATCGCCACGACCTTCCTCGGATCGGTCATCCGCGGCAGGGCGCGCAGCTTGTCGATGCTGCGGCCGGCCAGGGCAAGCTTGGTGCGCGCCAGCTCAGCCATCACATGCGCCGTGCCGGGGTGCCCCGGGATGCGCTCGCCCAGCAGTTCGAGCGCCCGCACGGCGGTGTCGAGTGCCTTGCGGTATTTGAGCTGCGTGGTGTGCGCCAGCACAAGCTGCTCGAGCACGGCTGCCTTGTCGAGCGGCAGCTCGGTGCGCCCGAGCAGCGCTTCAGCCAGCCGCTCGGCCTCCTCGAAGCGGCCGCACAAATACATGGCCTCGATGTGGCGTACAGCGAGCTGGTGGCCGAGCCGCGCGTCGCCGACGTCGCGCGCGAGATCGAGGCCGGCGACGAAATGGCCAAGGGCGGCCTCGTAGGCGTTGGAGTCCTTGGCCTTCTCGCCGGCGCGCAGGTTCAATCCGGCGAGCTCGGCCTGCCCCTCGCGCGTGGTGGCCCGCGCCATCGCGATATTGAGATGGCTCACGATCTCGAACAACCGCTCCTCGCGCTGCTCCGGCGTCGATTGCGCCATGATCAGCCGGCCGATCTGGTCGTGCAGATGTGGCCGTTCGGCTGGCGCGATCATCGCGTAGGCCGCCTGCTGCAAGCGGTCGTGAACGAAGCGATAGGTGATGGCGGCGTCCGGTGTCGCTTCCGACCACGCCGCGTATTTGTAGCCCTCTCCGATCGGGGCGATGATTTCCCGGGCCAGCGGCTCGGCGAGCGCAGCCGCCGTCTCGCGCGGCGACCCGCCGGACACGACGGCGAGCGTCTCCAAGTCGAACTGGTTGCCGATGCAGGCGGCGAGGCGCAACAGGCGCTGGGCCGATGGGCCGAGCTTCCCGATGCGCTCGGTAACCAGGTCGGCGACGTTGTCGGTGATCTGCTCCTCCTCGATGCGCTCGACCTGCCAGGTCCAGCGCGCCGCGCCCGGATCGAAGGCGAGCAGCCGCTTTTCTTCGAGCATGCGCAGGAACTGACGCACGAAGAACGGATTGCCCTGCGTCTTCGACGTCACCAGGTTGGCGAGCGGCGCCGCCGCGTCGGACGAGATGCGCAAGGTGTCGGCGATCAGCGGCCCCACGCTCCGCCGCTCGAGGGCACTCAGCGAGATGCGCCGGCAGGGCGCCTGGTCGCGCGCCAGGGATTCGAGCAGCGCCTGCAGGGGATGGCCGGCCTGGACCTCGTTGTCGCGGTAGGCGCCGATCATCAGCAGGCCGGTGAGATCGGGGTCGGACATCAGCATTTCGATCAGCGCCAGCGACGCACTGTCCGCCCACTGCAGGTCGTCGAGAAAGATCACCAGCGGATGGCGCGGGCTCGCCAGCGCGCGGAACAGCCGGCGGAACACCAGCCTGAAACGCTGCTGGGACTCGGCCCCGCCCAGCGCCGGTGCCGGCGGCTGCGCGCCGACGAGGCGTTCGAGGCCGGGCACCACGTCGAGCACGACCTGTGCGCTGGGACCCATCGTATCGAGCAGGGTGCGCCGCCAGAACTCGACGCGCTCGGCCGTCTCGCCGAGCAGCTTGCGCACCAGCTCCTCGCAAGCCTGGCCGATCGCCAGGTACGGAGTGCCGCGGCTGAGCTGATCGAACTTGCCGCTGACCAGGTGACCGCGCCGTCCCGCCACCGGGCGCATGACCTCGCGCACCAGCGAGGATTTGCCGATGCCGGAACGGCCTGTGATGAGCAGAAACTGCGCGCGGCCAATGGCGACGCCGTCCACCGCCTCGATCAGCGCCGCCAGCTCGGCGTCGCGTCCGTAGAGGCGTTCGGGGATGCGTAGCCGATCCGGCACGTCGCGCGCTGCAAGGACGAAATCATCGGTTGGCCGGCTCTCCGTCAGCGCCGCGAGATCGTGGGCCAGGCCGCCGGCGCTCTGGTAGCGCTCCTCGGGATCCTTGGCGAGCAGCTTCATTACCAGCCGCGACAGCGGTTCGGGAATCTCCGGGTCGAGCTCGCGCGGCGGTTTGGGCAAGGTGGTGAGGTGGCGATGGACCAACTCGGCGCGATCCTCGACGTCGAACGGCAGGCGCCGCGTCAGCATCTCGTAGAAGGTGGCGCCCAGCGCGTAGAGATCGGCGCGCCCGTCGATGCTGCGGTTTACCCGGCCGGTCTGCTCGGGGGCGATGTAGTGAAGCGTGCCTTCGAGCTCTTCCGGTGCGCGGGTCGAGGCGGTCTCGCGCGCCCGCGCCACCGCGATGCCGAAATCGGTGAGCTGAGCGGAGAGTGTCTGCGGATCGACCAGAATGTTGGTCGGCTTGACGTCCTTGTGCACCACGTCGCGGGCGTGGACGCGGCCCAGCGTCTCGGCGATCTGGCGCGCGATCAGGAAAAACAGCGGCAGCGGCAGCGTTCGGCCCTCGAGGTAGTGCGCCAACGAGATGCGGCCGCTGTCCGGGAAGACCAATGCGCAATGGCGTCCCACGCGATGGACCGAGTGGGCGATCACGATGCCGGGATCGTCGAGCGCGCGGGTCAGCGCGTATTCGCGCTCCAGGCGGGCGCTCGCCTGTGGATCGGCTTGCTGGGGGACGTCGTCGACCTTGACGATCACGCTGGCGTCGTCGTCCAGCCGCACCCCGCGATAGATCGTGAAGTGCAGTCCGGCGTGAAGCGTCTCGTTGATCCGGTAGCCTGGCAGGTCGATCATGTCCCAACCCGGCGGATCGTCAAATCTCGATGCTGGAATAGAGGAACGCGGGATGCAGGTAAATGTAGGGAACGGCGAGCTGCGCGTTTCGGGCGTCGATCTGCCTGGCGATGGCGTGGAGGGCGGCGTCGAAGCGCTCCACGATCGGCGCGATCTCTGGGTTGCCGGCGAAGAATTCCGGCGCATAGCGGCCCAGTGGCTGTTTGGTCGGCTCGCTCAGTAGATGAACCATGCCGATCTGCTCTGCAGCGGTCGCCGGCGGCGGCATTGCCTCGACCAGGCTCTGCTCGGAAAGAGCGGCCTTGGTGCGGGGCGGCGGCGCGAACAGCGCTCCCGGCACGTTCGGGATGTAGCCGTACATATCGTACTGGCCGTTGTTGGTGCTCGAATGCTCCGCCGTGGCGACGAAGACGATCGTCGTCGCGACCCGCACGAGCCGGTCGAGCGAGGCGAGGCCGCCGCCCACGTCGGCAAGGCCGCGGAAATTGCCGATCTTGGAGTCGGCCAGCTCTCGTACCCAGGCCTGCAGCTCGCTGTCGGCCGCGACGTCGGCGTCGCCACGGTAGAACTGCCGCAGCACCGCGCCGGCGAACTCGGCGATCGCGTCCCAGACCTCGAGCGCATCGTCCCGATAGTGATAACCCGGCAGCAGCTTCGGGTCGTCGACGCCGCGCGCGGCGAGGTCGGCGCGCAGATCGTACTGAGCGAACGACCAGTCCTTCCAGGCCTTGGCGCACAAGGCCAGCGCGCCATCGCGGCCGACGCCCATCGTGTTGTCGATCGGACCGCCGGGCGCCAGCATCTTGTCACGCGCGGCGCGGTTGATCGCCAGGGTGAAGCGGCAATGCGGCACCAGCAGCTGGTGCAGCGGATGGGCGATGCTGAGCTGGCGGTGCGTGGCCACCGCGATCGTCTCCATCACCATGTGGGTGCGCAGCAGGTGCGAGACACATTCCTGGACCTGCGCGTCGGCACATTGGACATGCGCCTTCGCGGTGCGCCATAGCCACGGATCGTCGAGCGGGGTGAAGATCGGCCCGGCAGCCGGCGACTGGCCGAGCTGGATGGCGAGCGGCATCAGGCGCGACTTTGCATCGACATGGAAGAGGCACATCGGGGCGCACAGGAAGCGTCCCGGCGCCGCCGCGATGCCGTCGAGGATCGCGAGATCGAGCAAGTACAGGCGTCCGGCGTCGCGCAGGGTGGCGAGGTCCTGCCCGCTCGGCAGCAGCGCGGCGACGGTCGCCTGATCGACCGGAAAATTGTCGGGCAGGGCCGAGCAGCGCCGCAGCAGGAACGGGTTGACGCCGTCGAGGCGCTGCCGGCCGAACTCCTCGTCGCTCGCGCAGCGCGCGCTGACCGACGGCAGCGGCACCGTCGCATCGTCGAACAGGTCGTCGTAGGCCTTCAGGCTGCGCGAGGGGTCGATGTCCTGCTCGACGACGCCGACGCCCAGCACGGCCACCGTCGCCACCACGTCCCACAGCATGCGCCGGTTCTTGTCGGCCGAGAACTCCTCGTCGGCAGGAACTTCCCGTGCATGGGCCGGCAAGCCGTCGTCGGGGGCGAACTGATAGAGGCTGCGGGCCTGCTCGAGCAGCTGCGTGCGGATGCGGCGACGCGAGCGCTCCCGTTCGTGCTGCGGCAGGCGGGCGGCCATGTAGACGTCGTCGGCGGTGATCTTGGACGCGGCCTCGTCGGGATACGTGGCCGCGGGACGAACATCCGGCACCGGCTGCGGCGGGCCGAGCAGCCGGGTGCCGAGCAGGCGCGCCTTGTGCGCCAGCGCGCCGCCGACACGCAGGTATTCGAGCGACGGCGGATCGTGGATCGACAAGGGCTCGATCAGCCGGATGCACTCAGGATGGTTAGTAATGGGGAAGACGCAGCGCAGGCCGTAGGGATCGGAGTCGTGAATTGCGTCGATGTGCACGGTGGCGAGCGGCATCCATGGATGGGCGATCTCGTCCCAGGCATAGAGGCTGTTGAGCACGACCGCGCGATCGTCACCCTCACGCCAGTCGTGCAGCTGGATCTCGAGATGGTAGGTCACGCCGCCGTTCGTCACGCGTTGGCGGAACTCGTCTTTGAGATAGTTCGGGGGCAGGGTCTCGCCGGGCTTCGCCTCCTGGAACCACGGCGTGCGCAGGTCGTCCTCGCCCGGTATGCCGGTCTCCGGCCCGCGATCCTCGGGCAGCAGGCGGAACTTGCAGTAGCGCAGCCGATCGTCGCGAGCGCGGAATTCGAACGGCGTCTGGCTGTAGTAGTGGAGCTGCGTAAACGAGGTCGGGCGCAGGCGCAGCGCGATTACCACGTTGTGGAAGCAGCGCGGGTTGTTCCGGAAATAGGGTATCACGTGGGCGCGTCCGCCGCGCACCCGCGCGTACATGAACTGCGCGAAGGTCCACATGTTCCAGAACGGCGCGGTGGTGCCGCCGTTCATCAGGATGTCGAGCGGGCTGTCGAGGTCGGCGTCGGCGAACTTGAGGGACGCGCCGCGCACGAACATCCCGGCATCGTCCATGAACGAGACCGACGCGTGGCGCAGCCGGCACGGGAACTCGCGGCCCGGCCGGAAGAATTCGGTGTCGGGGATCGCGAGGTCATCGACGATGCGGACCCGACCGCGGGCCACGATGCCGTTCTGGTGCGACATGCGCTGACGATTGGCGAGGCTGTGGAGCGCGATCAGCGATACACAGACGGCGCGCAATCCGCCAAGTTGCAACTTGGCCCACCAGGACGGTGTCGTCGTCATGTGCCCCCGATCCGGTAGCCTACCGTGGCTCTTACCACATCTCGTAGACTGTGAGCTTACCCGAGGAATTTCCAGTAGCCTAATGGGTGCTTTCATGCACCGGTGCTGCGGTCCCGCTAGTAGAGATTTCGCTCCGGCGCGCACGCGCGACGTGCACGGATTGGGGACTCATTGCTCGCTGCCGGGTAATGACTTCGGCGCCAGGGCATTGGACGGCCCAAGCAGGCGACAGGCGAGGGGAGCAACGCGGGCCAGGCGGGCGCTGGAGAACGTTGGATTCGGGTTTCCAATCCTCCGCCAGTGCCCCTTGAGCCGACAGTCTCTGCCGCGCCGGCGGAGACTCGAACCTCGCCATTTCTGGACGCTCGATCGCTGCGAGGGCCAATTCCCGTTGATCTCGCTGCAGTCGAGGATGCCTTCGTCGCGGGCTTCCGCGAAGGCTAGTCGGAGGCCCTCAGAGCTTTTCAACCCCGGCACGGGCGCAATCCTCGTCTTCTTGTGCGGTCCCACCGCCAACGCCGCAGGCACCGATCAGGACGCCTTGGCGGAAGATCGGCACGGCGCCTTGGACGCCCGCCATCACGCGCTTCATCGAATTCTCGCGCGAACACTACGTGACGATCCTCAGCCGCTGAGCGCGACGTCGGCTGATAATGCGACGTTGTCGTTGGACACGCGCGCGAAGACCGCGCCTTCCCAAAGCTATATTGGCCTCTAATTGGACTCTGCAGCGGGCCCAAATCACTAAGCTATTGATTTGATTGGCGCTCCCTACGGGATTCGAACCCGTGTTTCAGCCTTGAGAGGGCCGCGTCCTGGGCCTTTGGAGGGTGCAAGTAGATCGGCGTGTCGGGCCACCAGCTTGAGCTGCCGTGGGGGATTTGCTGACGGAATGGGACAATTTTGGCGCCGTGCCGCCGACACTTCCAATCACGAAGTGACGTGCCGGAGATCCCAATAATACCGGATCCGCGGCTTAACCTCCCACTCGACTGGCGGGCGTCCAAGGGCCTGTGGCTGCGCGATGTACGGGGCGGACGATGCCGCGGTGCTTGAGTTCTCGGAACGGCAGCCGCGCCGCTACAGGATGGAACAACGACACGGTGAAGCTCGAACACAGCTGCTCCGGAAGGTGGTCCGCGCGAGGTCGAGAGCGCACTTAAGATTCGACATCGAGTCATTGAGCCATGAGCAGCGTATGGTTGGGTGGCGGGCGACGCTGAGGGCGCAGCCGAAGGAATAGGGGCAGGCGATAGTCGCGTGGTGACGCGCGAGCCGCGTACTGCCGCAATGCCACTGCTAGTCGTATTCGGTTCTTGAATCACGCGTGGTGACGGGCATTCCCGAGCCTGTTTCTGCTACCTATACGCTACCTTGGCAGAGAAGCGCTTCCAAAGTAAAGCGTCTAACTCATTGAAATGTATGGCGGACCCAGCGAGATTCAAACTCACGATCTCTGCCTTCGGAGGGCAGCGCCCATCCGTTTCAAGCCGCCGCACGCAGCAGCAAGTAAAGCTGGTTGCGCTCCCCCGATTTGAACCTACGTCGGCAGCTGCTCCTCCAGATGCCGAGAATAAGATGGTGCGGACGGCGGGACTCGAACCCGCATTCCCATTCGAGAAGCAGATTTTCGTACCACTTCGGCTTTCGCCGCCGCCGAACTGGCGTTCGTGGTCTGGACTATCCCTTCGCCAAGGCCATCCGACCGTAGGCGCCACCCGTCTAGTCTCTACACCTTCCCCGGAGGGGCTTGGCTCGGGATTGGCTTAGGTCGAACCCTTAGCTTTCCCCGACTTTGAGCGGTTCTGCTCCACGGGTTTCCCCGCGGGCACTCCAATTGAAGTCTGCTGCGTCTACCGATTTCGCCACGTCCGCATTTAGCTCTGGTTCTCCTTCGTCGTGCGCATGCCATCTCGCTAACGCGAAAGCCGCCTGTTCCTAATTCCTTCCGGCTCCTGGTTGGCCCCTGGGCGGTCACGCTCGAACCGAGCGGCATCTCAACTTTCTAACTAACTCTCTGTTCTCGCATGCAATTCTACTTAACGCGACAGGATGGCACAGTTCAAAGAAAACTGTTTTTAAGTCCCGTATGTCTACCATTCCATCAAGCGGGCGCGCGGCGGGGACCTTATTGGGGCGGGCGGCGTAAGGGAAGTTAGTGCCTGAACCCCGCGATCAGGCCGCCTTCGACCCAAGCCCGTAACAGGCTGGCGGCGCGGGCGGGCGCCTGCGCCTCGCCGGTGAAGGGCACCACCACCTCGCAGAGCTCGGGGAAGGGTTGGCCGTCGGTCAGCGCGTCGAGCAAGGCGGCATCGTCGTCGTCGAGCGAGCGGAAGTTGGAGACCAGCTCGGGCCGCCAGATCGCCCAGCGCACCGGCCGGGCGGCGCGCTCGACCTCGAGATTGCCCGGCTCGACCTTTTCGCGACGCTGCCAGGCCTGCGGCACGTCGAATTCAAGCGTCAGCCGCCGCAGCGAGGGCAGAGGGGTGAAGGAAAGCGTCTCCCACGCCTCAGGCGGCAGCGCCAACAGCGCGTCGGCAGCGACGGGCGTCACGTCGGGCGAATCGAAGGCCTCGCCCAGCGCCCATTCGAAGCGTGCCATCTCCGCCGCCGCCGGCGTGCGGCTGTAGGGCGGCGTCGCGCTCAGGAAATCCGCCACGTCTTTTCCGAACCAGCGTATCGAGGGATGGTGCGACGGATGGGCGGCGATATAGGCCCGCGCCATGTGGTCGAAATCGGCCGGACCCGCCATCGCCATCAGGCCGGGATAGTCGGTGGTCAGGGCCTCGATCAGGCGCAGCGCATAGCCGTCGCGATAGACGCCGAGCAGCGTGACGCGGTCAGCCCTCCTGGTGTCGCGGACCGCGGCCTGGAACGACTCGCTGCTCGCCAGCAGGTAATCCTGGAAGGCGCGCTGCAGGTCGCCCAAAGAGCCGGCGTTGGCGCTCATCGATCGATCCTCAGGCGGCCTGTCGCACGACGCCGGCAGCGATGCGGCGCGCAACGTCGAGCTCGGCCAGCAGTTCCTCGTAAGGCGGGATATCGTCGTCGCGCTCGATCATGGTCGGCACGCCGGGGAACAGCTTCACCGCCTCCGCGTAGAGCGCCCACACGTCGGGCACGATGGGATGGTCGTGGGTATCGATGATGTGACTGCCTTTGTGGGTATGGCCGGCGAGGTGGAACTGGCGCACGCGCTCGCGCGGCATGGCGCGCAGGAAAGCCATGGCGTCGAATTCGTGGTTGAAGGCGCTGACATAGACGTTGTTGACGTCGAGCAGGATGTCGCAATCGGCGCGCCGGGCGAGCTCGGCGATGAACGCCCACTCGGTGAGTTCGGAGGCGGCGTAGGTGACGTAGCTCGACACGTTCTCCAGCACCAGCCTCCGGCCGAGATGGTCCTGCACCGCCATCACGCGCTCGGCCGTATGGTCGAGTGCCTCCTCGGTGTAGGGCAGCGGCAGCAGATCGTGCATGTTCTGCCCGCGCAAGCCGGTGAAACAGAGATGGTCGGAAACCCATAGCGGCTGCACGCGGCCAACCAGTGCCTTCAGGTCGTCGAGATAGGCCCGGTCGAGCGGATCGATCGAGCCGATTGACAGCGACACGCCATGCAGCGCCATCGGATAGTCGCGGCGGATGCGGTCGAGCCAGTGCATGGGGCCGCCGCCCGGCACCATGTAATTCTCCGACAGCGCCTCGAACCAGCTCACCCGTCCGGGGCTGGCGGCGATCTCCTCGTAATGCTCAGGCCGGAGGCCCAGCCCGAAGCCGATGTCGGCGGCACACATGCGGTCGACTCTACCTTCCCGAAAGCCCGAACGTCCGCGATTTCTCAAGCCGCCGCTCTGTCGTCCTGATCACCAAGGACGCGAACGGGCATCTCACTCCGACAGCAAATGCACTTCTAATGCGTTGATTATTCAGCCTTTTCTGTCATCACGGGGCGGAATAAGCAGCCGAATATCAAAATTCCATAACTGCAATATTCATCAAAAGTGCGATGTGAGGAGATCGCTCCTTTGCATGCGATTTGCCTTTGGCTTTCGGGATATCCGCCACACAAGTACGACGCGCGATGTGTGCAAATTGCAACGGACAGCATCTTGGATGAAAAGAATCCCCGCCGTCGGTTCAACTCCGTTCGATCATCCTTGAACTGCTGCGGAAAGTGCGTCTAGCATCCATCCACGGGCGAGCAGGAAGCTGCAGCTCGCTGGGAGTTTTCACTAAAGGGGATAAACCATGATGCGTATGCTTCCTTTGAGCGCGTTGGTGGCCGCGGCCGCGTTGTGCGGCGCCACGTTCGCCATCACTTCAGCGACCGCCCAGACGCCACCGGCGGCACCTGCGGCGGCTCCGACGACACCGGCCTGCGGCCCGGTCGCCTATTCAGGAGCGGACCAGAAATATGTCGGCGTGCCCTGCACGGCGCCGTCACAGCAGACCTCGGACGGCAAGCCCTGCGGCCCGGTCGCCTATTCAGGAGCGGACCAGAAATATGTCGGCGTGCCCTGCACGGCGGCGACTCAGCAGACCTCCGACGGCAAGCCCTGCGGGCCTGTCGCTTACTCGGCCGCGGATCAGAAATACGTCGGCATTCCCTGCCCGACCAAGTAGTTCGGGATGGTGAGCCGCGACGGGGTTGGGTGACGCTTCTCACCTGACGCCAGTCCGCGGTTCTCCGGACGATCGAAAAGACCAAAAGGATCGGGCGTCGCGAGCCATCGCGGCGCCCGAACTTTGTTGGCTCGGCGGAAGTTTACAGGACCTTGCCGCCCTGGGCCGTGCAGCTCACGGCGTCGGTGGTCTCGGTCCAGCCCTGACCCTTGCAGGCGTTCTGGCCCTTGCAGGACGACGAGCCCATCTTGCAGGCGCTCTGGCCTT